>OFQZ01000099.1_pt1 | contig 32748 bp, 58 predicted proteins | sample 1543011 | NCBI WGS metagenome assembly OFQZ01 (sample SAMN07774216, study PRJEB24372) | wastewater metagenome | isolation source: Exp Tend NO 0WW | collected 2016-02 | reverse complement strand
CTGAGTTTCGCACGCGGATTCAAGCAGAAGCCCAACGGCTACTTGGCGAAACGAAGTCCGAAGATACGCGCAAAGCCTTGGAGAAGATCATCCAAGATGCAGGGAGCGACGTAGGGGCGAAAGTCGAAGCGGAGAAGGAACGCATTGTCAGCGTCCTTACCGGAGAACTCGACCAGCGCACGATCAACGAAAAAGAGAGTCAGCCGCCGCGTCCGCCCGATCCGGTCGTGCAAGGCTTGCTCATGGCGAACGAGCAGCGTCGCAATCGCATGTCTCTGGCGATTCGCAACTTTGCCGACGACAAGCAGGATGATTGGGTGGACTACGCCCATCAACGTGCCTACGAGAAACTGAACGCCGGTCAAGGTTTTGATTTCGATGCGCCTGCGGTTCAACCATCGCCGGAACAGATTGTTGCGGAACTTGGCGCGATGGCGGAAGTGATGGGAGTTTCGGACAACACGGAGCAAGCCAGTGAAGCACCACCCGCAGCCGAACCCGCTGTTGCCGCACAACCCCAAGCCCAAGTTCCACCGCCTGACCAAGCGGCAGCTACGCCTGCGCCGTCGCCGCTAAGCCCGAAGGCCGAAGCGATATTACGGAAACGCTACAAGGATACTAGCGGGCACGACCTAGGGCAGTTCGTCGCCCCCGAAGCGGAGCACGCCGAAGCCGTGGACTTCATGGCGGCACGACGCAAGAAAGTCCAGTTCTTCCGTTCTCCGTCCGGCACCAACGCCAACTCGTTTTACGACCCGGAAACCAAGACGGTTTACGTCAACGCCGACAAGAAGGGTGAAGCTCTTTGGTACAACGTCGGCCACGAGTACGCCCACGCCTCTGGGGCTGACCAGCGCCTCGCCAATCTGCCGGCGGAAGTCATTGACGCCGCCAAACTGAAATACGCCGAAGGTGCCTCGCCTGCCTATCTTAAAAGCCTGCAACGAAACCCGCAGAAGTGGACGCGGGAAGCCGTGGCCCGTTACGTGGGCGAAGTGCTGGCAAAACCTGAGACGCGGGCGCAGATTCGCAAGGAGAATCCGACGCTCTGGCAGAAGATCGTCGCCGGAATCAAGGGTCTGTTCCTCCGCAACAAGATGCCGCCTTCCGTGAAGCGGGTTATCGACGAACTGAACGACTTGCCTCCGGAAGGCTATCAGAAGCCCGTACAGCCGCCGTTAGCCGCTGCGCCGCCTGCAACGCCTCCAAGCACACCCCCGACCGCCGCAACGGGCGGAAACGGCCGCTACGACGCTTACACGGGCTTCGCGAACCCTGCCAAGGGAACGACCTCCGGAGAGGCACAGCAAGCCGTCGCCGAGGGGATGGGAGCCACGGAGCGGGACCAGCGACCACGTACCGACCGCATCCAAGACGCATCGGCCGAATACGCCGTTGACCCGGAGAAGGTGCTGGCCGAACTTGACGCCGCTCTCAAGAGCAATCAGCCGCTGTCCGATCGGCAAACCGACCTGCTGAACATCGTCAAAGCCGAAGCGGCAACGAAGGCTCTGGCGTCGAATGACCCCGACGACCTGGCTATGGTGGCGCGGTTGAACGTCGCCTACCTCAAGAAGCGGTCGGAAGCCGGTAAGTCGCTCCAATCGGGTAGCGAACCGCAGTTCCAGACTCCCGAAGGCCGGGGCGTGCTCATCGCCGAAGCGATTACGGACATTTCCGCCGACGATATGCTGGCGCTGGAATCGGCCAAGGCGGAGTTGCGGAAGCTCGGCGGCGACCCGTCGCTGTTGCTGTCGGACGAAGGGGTGATGCTGGCGGACAATCCGCAGACGCGCACGGAGCCGTTCAAGCGGTGGTTTGGTAAGAGCAAGGTGGTGGATGCGGAGGGGAAGCCGCTGGTGGTTTATCATGGGACGAATGCGGACTTCACGGAGTTCGATGGCGACAGGATATTCTTCTCGTCCAGCAAGGACGAAGCATCTGTTCACGGAGACTTAAAGGCGTCTTTTGTGAGGCTTGAAAAACCGCTGGTTGTTCGCACGAAGTTTCCGCCAACCGACTATTTGGACGGAACCGATCACGAAGCTATACGCAAGGCCGAAGATGGCGGTCACGATGGATTGATTGTGATTGGTAGAGGCGGCGAACGAACTGTTGTCGCCTTCTCCCCTAACCAAATCAAATCCGCCACCGGCAACAACGGCGAGTTCGATCCAGAGAATTCCAACATTCTCCTGGCCGACGTTTTCGACAAGGAAACCGCCCGCAAAACGGCCGAGGAAAAGTCGGCCCTCAAGAACGCTCTCCGCGACGACAAGATTGCCCGCGCGGCTGCGAACGTGCTACGACTCGAACGGAGCATTGCCCAAAAGCAGGCGGCGTTTCGGGCGAAGATGGAAGCCAAGGGGATTCTCCCGGCGACTCCGCAGTTGATGGCCGCACTCCTGGCTGATCCGCAGAAGGCTCTTTATGCACTTCGTGAAATGCGGGCCTATAAGAATCTCGCCCGCGGTAAGTCTCTGCCGTTCCTGCCGGGTATCGGCCACAAGGGAATGTTGGATGCGCTCTACGAAGCGTCGATGGCGAACATTCTGAGCGGCATCAAGACAATGACGGTGAACGCCGCCGGAACGCCGCTGAACTATCTCGGGCATCTTGTCCCCCGAGCCGTGGAAGCGACGGCGAATTCTGTGGCTCGCGTGGCAACCGGCGGCAAGTACGGCACGACCGGGGCGCAATGGGGCGAAGTTCGGCATTTAATCCAGGGCATGATACAGGGATTGAGCCAAGGCTTCATAAACGCCAAGGACTCGATTTGGAACGAGCAGTCTATGCTCGACGAACAAAGCGGTCGATTCGGCTCGGCTCTTGAAGGGCATGGAAAGGATTACGCAATTCCCGGTCGGCTCGGCTGGCTGATTCGCACGCCGGGCTACGGCACGAATCGCTACATGGACGACTTGAGCCGCACGACCATCGCTCACATGGAAGCTCGGGCGAACGCCTACCGGGATGGCGTGGAGAACGGCTTGAGCGGCCCTGCGTTAGATCAGCACGTTGACGCCCTCTACAACGACAAGGACTCGGCGGCGTGGCAGGGCGACCTGCGCGGGGCTTATGAGTACGCCAACAAGATGGCGTTCCAAGAAACTGGCGGTGAGACTCGCAAGAAGATCGTCAACGCTTTGTCCGGCGCTCGTCGTGATATTCCCGGCGTCCGCTGGTTTCTGCGGTTCATCAAGTTCCCGGTGAATGCGGCGGTGCAGACGAAGGAGTGGACGCCGTTTCATTTCTTTCACGTCGTCGATCGGGCGGCATCGAACATGCGTGCAGGCCGTGAATGGTCGTACGGCATCAAAGAGGATATGGCGAAGGCGTTTGTCGGTACGCTCATTCTCTACTCGATCATGGGAGCCCTGGAAGACGACGAACGCGAAGGAGACTTCGGCATTACCGGCAGTTCGCATCCTGACACGACCAAACGCAACTCGCTACGGTTCGGCGACCATTACGTGAGTTATCGGGCGATGGAGCCGTTCGGATCGGCTCTTGCATTGCTGGCCGATACCGGGCTCTCGATTAAGAAGCACGGCTTCGGTGCGAATACCGCTACGTCAACGATGGTTTCCGTGGCCGATACAGTCGCGAACAAGCCGACCATGCGCGGCATCAACGACATTAGCGCATTCAGTCGCGAAGTCGCTCGGTCCCGTACCGAAGGCGACCCGGAGATTATGAACAAGGCCGCGCGGAAGTTGGCCGCGCAGCAATCGCTTTCGTTCATGCCTCGCCTTATCACGTCGTTTACGGAAGCGGCTGGTGAGGGAACCGGCTATGAACAACGGAAGCGAACGACCGCCGAACTCTTTGACCTTGATATTTCCGACATTGCCAGCCAGTACGACGTATGGGGCAACAAGAAGGACGATGCGGCGTTTGGCAATCCCGTCGGCGACTTTGCTTACAAGCTGTTCTCGCCCGCTGGTATCACGATTCAACCGCAGCATCCCGGCGACCAACTCATCGGCAAATGGAATGCGACGGTCACAGACCCCAAGGAGCGGTTCAAGTTCACGGAACTCTCGACGGAGTATCGCAAGAACGGCAAGACGGTCCGCATGACGCCGGACCAGTTTCAGCGTTACGCCGAACTCTCCGGCCAGATCGCGGCCGAACTCTACGAAGTCGGCAACTTCGACCCGGAGAATCCGACGGCCGGACAAGTCGCAGCCCTCAAGAAAAACTTCGAAGTTGCTCGGGACAAGGCCAAGGAACTTTTGCACGCCGAATGGAATGGGGGGGCCAAGGCTACTGCTAGCGCGGCGGAAGTGGCCGAAACGATCCGGCAGGCACAGATTCGCGGGTTGCGCGAAAAGGTAGGCGGTAAGTTCACGTTCAAATTGCGGCCGGGAGAGACGGCACCTGAGTTTCAAGAACGTCTGCAAGCATGGAAAGCGGAGCGCGAAGGCGCTGCCGACGACCTAAAACGCTTGTTCGCTACCAGCCGATAGCGGTATAACAAAAGCACGCGGGAACGCTCCCTTAGCGCCTACGATGGCGGCGTGAGTAGCTTCATTACTCACTTGGGCACGTATTCCATGCGTTCTTTGCTTCTCGTAGTCGTGCTCTTGTGCCTATTGGTCACACCAGGGCACGCGCAGCAACCTCAGACACCGCCCGTCGAGAAGCCGCCTGTAATCGCTCCTGCCGTCGTCCCCACAACGGACGACATTCCAGCGGTTGACCCGCTCAAGACGCCGCTAGCCGTCAACGTGGCGATTCGTGGTGCCGTCCAAGGTGACTTGGTTGTGATTGCCCCGGTTGGGCAGTTGCTTGAGTTGAGTCTAACGGGTGACGGTGCGGCGGAATCCGGTCCCGTATTTTGGACTTACAGTGAATCAATCCCCGACAAGTCGGAGCGTGATGCCGGGCATTGGGTTGGGTTGACGTTTCCGCCCGAGGTAGCCGGCAAGGCTTATCTGGTACAGGCGGCGGTGAATGGACCGGAGGGGAAGCCGCCGCTGGTTGCTTTAAGGTGGCTCGTGGTTGCTGGCGTTGCGCCACAACTGCCGCCAGACAAGCCCGTTGACCCTGCACCTACGCCGGTCAAGCCGACGCCTGTTGAGCCTAAGCTGACGACCGTAACCGCCGCAACGTACGTCTACGAAAAGGACGATACCGCACCGCCTGCCGCCGTTCGCTCGGCACTGAACAAGTTGAATCGCGAACACAAAATCGAAGCCACCGAGTTTGAGCAGAACACGTTCGACGGTGACGAACAAATTCCCGACCAATACAAAGCCGCATTGACCGCAGCCAAGGAAGCCGGATTGCCTGCATTGGTCGTGCTGGCGGACTCCACGGTTCTCAGAATCGTGAAGTCACCGACTACCGAGCAGCAAGTTTTGGAGGCGGTTAAGTAATGGACTCTTTCGCCAAAATCGACCCGGCTTTGATTGACGTTGTGATACCGGAAGACGGCTATCCCGACAAACTTGCCGCCGAAGATACTCCTGATGTTCTGTGGGATTGTTGCGGTGCTGCATCACGTGCGTTCCCCAAGTCGCTTTGGATTGAACCGAAGGATTGGGCGGACAAGGCCCGCGAAAACGACAGTCTAAAAACGTGGCCGGTCAACTACATCGACCGCTACACGAACCAGAACCCCACACATGAATGCACGACACATTCTCTCCGTGCCAACTTTGAAGCGTGCCGCAATCGTCAACGCGGCGTGAACTATCCCGATGGTCCGAAGAAGGGATTCCGCTATTCCGAGTCGGGCATGTACGGATCGGTTTGGGTATCGCCGCTATCGGTGTATGCCGAAGCGAACCCGCGTCAGTGGGGCGGGGCGAACGTGCGACAAGTCATGGAGATTGCTTGCCGCCGTGGAATGCTGCCCGACAAGACGCAGCCGCACGAGTACGGATTCAAGCACACGCTGCAAGGCACGACCGGGCAAGGGAACTCCAATCAATCGCATGGCTCGTGGATAAAACTCTCGCAGTTCCCCGATGATTGGGAAGAAACCGCTCGGCACTTTAAGCCGTTGGAAGTCATTTTCCCTAGCTCATGGGAACAAGCCGTTTGCCTCGTGCTGAACGGGCTCGTTGTTTCCGTTGGTCGCAACGGACATGCGATTCCGTGGAGCTTTTGGAACGCCGACGAGCAGGTGATGGGCTACGTCGATTCGTATGACGTTACCCGCTACGACTCATTGCACACGGTCAAGTCGGCATGGTCCGGTTCGTTCTGTATCGCGTCCGTTACAGCACCCGACGATTGGATGAAACCAGCAGGATAACCCATGCTCAACATCGTCAATCTGTTCGCCCTCATCGCACTAGCAGGGGTGACAATCTTGGCGTTCCTGTTCATCGCAGCAGATTCCTTCCGCACCGAACCTCACTACCACATTTCTCCTAAAGGCTACTTCTACTCATGCGATCATTCGTATTGTTCCTCGCCGTCCTCACCTTCGCCGCCCCTGCAAACGCCGGTCTATTCGACTTCTTCCGCATCCGTAGCACACCGCGCGTCGCCAGCGTGCGAGTGCAAGGTGTGCAGAAGTCGGCACCCAAGTTTCGCTACGAGTGTTCCAACGGAACTTGCAGGCGGGTTGAAGTGAAATGAGCCTACAAGACTGGCTCATCCTCATATCCGCCTGTCTGACCATCGCCGCCTGTGCCGCCTACGTCTTTGTCGTCGTCGTTCGAGACATTTACCGAGACTAATCCATGCCGAAGATTCAACCGATTCGCAACATCATCATTGAGCGCATCAAGGACAACCCGAAGGCCCGCGCAGCAATCGCCAAGATTGCGGAAGCTCACGGCCGCTCGATTGACCCGAACAACTGGAAAGAACTGCTCGCGTTCATCAAGGAAATGCTCACAACGCTGCTACCGTTCATCTTGCAGTTCATCAAGTAACAACGACCACCCCGCAAGCGCCCGGTAGTCCGGCAACACTTACGAGAGACACTACTATGCCCGGCACCGAATGGCTCACAGTCTTCCAAACTCTCGGCATTCCAGTTGGAATCATGCTAATGATGGCCTACGCCTTCAAAAGACTGGCCGAGTGGTTTGCGCCGCAAATCACGGAACTGCTCAAAGCCCATCGCGACTTCCTCACCGCGATGCAAACCACGCAAGAGAAGATCGGCGAGACGATCGAAATTCACGACCGCACGAAGATGTCAAAATTGGACGACATTCACGGCGATGTCAAGGTGACGAAAGACGGCGTTATGAAACTCATTTCCAGTCAAACAGGTGCGCGATGAGCGACGAAACCCGCAAGATGATTATCCGTCTCGTGTCCATCTTTGCCGTTACGGCGGTAATTCTGGCGTTCAACGCGAACGACTTCGATGCTACCGAATACAAGGTACTCGGTTGGCTCGGCGGGTTCCTTGGCATCGGCGGCGTTGCCGACGTGCTGATGAACAAGAGCCGATAATGCGATACGTCGCTCTGACAATCATTGCCCTACTCGCCGCTCCGCTGTGGGCCGTCATCCCCATGCCCGCGCCAGAAGTGCCGCAGACCAGCCGGGTCATCGTGGAAGGCTTCGTTGTCGTCGCTCGCGGTTGGGCTTGGGCCGGGGAGCAGTTCGCCGTGGACGTGGAGAAGGACTTGGAGACGAACTACGACCGGCCGTTGGCTAGGCTCGTGTTCGCCCAAGATCGGCATTATCGCGAGGCCGTGCGGAATGACGGGTTCGTGGTGCGTGTAGAAGGCACCGAAGTCGTGAGAGGGGCTGAAAAGTTCTGTCTCGTGGAAAGTATTCGGACGGTGAGCAAGTAGCCATGTACGCCTACGCCTTCAATCTGCTGCGAGTCATTGACGGGGATACCGTCGAAGGCGTCTGCCAGCTTGGATTCAGCGTGACGTACACGCTCAAGGCACGGCTCAAAGGCATCAATGCTCCCGAGTTACCAACGCCCGCGGGCATCGAGGCTAAGGACTACCTGACGAAGTTGCTGGCCGGGAAGGTGCTGGAAGTTCAAAGCACGAAGCTCGCGCCGTTCGACAAGTACGGCGGTCGGTACAATCTGACCGTATGGGCCGCTGATGTCGGCAAGTCCCAAATCAACGTGAATATGGCGATGGTCGATTCCGGCCACGCCGTGAAGTATCTAACGTAGCGTTTCAACGGTCGGATGCCCTCGACCGTCCTCCCGCCCCGGTCAGACTCCACAGGGTTTGGCCGGGGTTATTTGTTGCGCCGATGTTCCCGAACTTGGGTTCGGGGAGATCATGTTGACGGAATATAGACCAGTCTTGTAGGATTGTGGATGCACAGTCCGAATCCAACGTACAAAAACATCCCGCGCGGCGTAGAAGTTCTTCGGTACTCTTGCCGACTCGACTGTGCAAACTACGCCGCGCGGGCTTTTTGCATGGATGTGCTTTATGGCAGGAGACTGGATCAAGATGCGGTCGGGGCTCTACTCCGACCCCAAGGTGCTGGCAATCGCAAAGCATCTAATGGCGAATTCCCAGTTCAGGAATTGGGCATTCTGCGGTGACAGAGATTCGTCACTGAGTGACGTAACGTTACGTTACTGCGTTACGGGCGCGTTACATAACGCGTGGTGTAACGCGAATGAACACTCGCGTAACGGTGTTGTTGAACACGCATCAATTGAGTGGATCGACAGCGTTACGGAAGTGCCTGGATTTGGCGAAGCGATGCAAAAAGTAGGTTGGGTGCAAGTAACTCCACAAGGGTTGAATTTCCCTAACTTCAATCGCCACAACACTTCCGGCGCAGAACGACAGAAGAAATACCGAGACAAGAAGCGTGACGAAAGTGACGTAACGCGTGACGTAACGCGTGACGTAACGTTACGTCCTAGAGAAGAGAAGAGAAGAGAAGAGAAGAATAGATCAGAGAAGATAAGAGAAGATGAATCTCCTAGCGGAGATTCAAACACACACCATCAAGCCGCCGCTGACGCGGCTCGTGTGTCCGACTCCTTCGACCTGTTCTGGAAAGCATTTCCTCGAAAGGCAGGGAAGATTGCCGCCCGCAAGGCGTGGAAGTCCGCGCTGAAAGTTGCCGACGCCGAAACCATCACGGAAGCAGCCTTGGCATTCGCCGAAAGCGATGTTGGCAAAGCGGGGTCGTTCTGTCCGCATCCGGCAACATGGCTCAACGAAGGTCGATGGATGGACGACCGGGAAACCTGGAAGCGAGACGGTGAAAAGCCGTTGCCGACTTTTGGTTCCAGTCTTTCGTGGATTGATGAAGCGGTTGCGGAATAAACAGACCAGTCTAGTCCGCATCATCCCAAGAACCGCAACGGCAAACGCACCGGCCGCTTGAAAACGATAGCGACCACTGTATAGTGACTTCATGGCAACCAAAACCACAACCCATCGTGTTTTCTGCGATAACGTAACGACTCGCCGTGCGGCACTTGGTCTAACCCAGGTGCAAGTCGCGGCGAAACTCGGCATGGCGCAGCCGTCCTATGCCGTGATCGAGACTGGAAAATGCCAGCCCACTCTCAATACCGTCGTCAAAGTCGCCACAGCATTACGCACGACGCCCGCAGAACTGCTTACGCCGAAAGCGTTTGCAGAATCTAAGAAAAATTCGCGTTCTGCTATTGCAGCTAAATAGGGGCAGGTCTATATTCATCCCCGTTGAGCAATGAACGCTCAGCGGCGTGTGGCATGTGCCGACGCCACGACAATTCGCGAAAGGACTCGCCGCGATGGATCGCCCCTCTAAGAAGCGTACGGAAGAACGCTACGCCATACGTCATGGCCTTTCCGGCTGGTACGTCCTCGACAAGAAGCACAGCGTCTTCGTGCGCGGTCCTTTCAACGACGAGGTTGTGGCGCAGAGTCACTTGGAAGAGTTGGCGAGGCACGCGGCGTTTGAAAAGGAAATGTTGGGGCGGAAGTAGGACGGCTCGGCGCTGGAGCGCTGAGAACGGAGCGGTAGGAGCCGCATGGTTAGGAATAGCCCGGTTGGTCACGGTGGACCTTCCGGGCGCTTGAAAGGAATCACATGAGCTACTTGGTTCTGTCACGCCAATGCTACGAAGAATGCGTGATTACGGTCGCGCCTAGCACGGAGCCGACGACCATCACGATGAAGGTCACGGAAATCCGCGGCATGAAAGTGCGGACTGGTTGGGAAGCCCCGCAGCACGTCCGTATTCACCGCAAGGAAGTGGACGCGAAGATTCGCCGTCACGAACGCGAGCAGCAGGAGCCGGGCATCCATGAGTAATAGCACCGCCACGGCCCTGCTTGCCGAGTGGGACCAAAAGGACGCCGAGCAACGTGAACGGCTCGCGCACGACGGCAAGGCGATGGACCTGTTGTGCATCGTCAACGAGCAGTTGCTTGCCAATGGTGCCGAAGCGATGCGGACCATGCCGGAAGTGCTGTTGGAGATTGTGCATGTCGCGGCGATTGAGCGGTTGAGCATGTTGACCTTGAGTGTCTTGAATAAGGTGGAAAAGTGATGGAATTGGTCACGCATTCACGCACCGACTGCTTCAAGACCTGTCGCAAGAAGCATCAATTCGCCTACGAACACGGCATTCGCTCCGTACTCGACGGCAAGGCTCTCCGCATGGGCAGCGCCGGTCATGCAGGCTTAGAAGCGTACGGCAAGACGGACGACCTTGCGACGGCAGCGGAAGCCGTGCGTGCGTACTACGCCGCCTGTCCTGCGAACTTCGATCAATACGAGTGGGACATTGAATGCGAAACCGTGCTGCGTCTCATCTGTGGCTACGAATGGCGCTGGGCCGATCAGAAGTTCAAGTACGTTGCTTGCGAACAGTCGTTTGAATTGCCGCTGACGAATCCGGCAACGGGTGCTGCATCCAAGACATTTTCCCTCGGCGGCAAGATCGACGGCATCGTGGAGTTGCAAGACGGTCGGCTCGCCGTACTGGAATGCAAGTTCCTTGGCGACGACATCGGCCGCGACAGTGAGTTGTGGCGACGGCTGCGGATTGATTCGCAGATCAGCCTCTACTGCGTTGCGGCTCGCAAGCTCGGCTATCCGGTTGACTGCGTGATGTACAACGTCGTACGCAAGCCGACGATCAAGCCGACTCCTGTACCGCTGCTCGATGACCTTGGATTGAAGATCGTCAACGATGCTGACGGCAATCGCGTTCGCACCGAGAAGGGTGCGTGGCGTCAGACCGGCAGCACCGAGAACAATTGGGTTCTGCAAACCATTCCGATGAGTACGGAAGAATGGGGCACGAAGCTCGCCGACGACATCAGCCAGCGGCCCGACTTCTACTACGCCCGCAACGAGATTGCTCGACTCGACCAAGACCTTGCCGAGTTTGAGAGCGAGTTGTGGGACGTTGCCAAAACGATTCGTGATGCCCAGGTGAACGACCGGCATTACCGAACCGCAAACAAGATGACCTGCCAGTGGTGCCAGTATTTCGACATCTGTTGCTCGGGATTCAAATTCGGCAGAGACGTACTGCCTGACAATTTTGTGGTACTTGAAGACTTACATCCAGAACTTGAACGAAAGGAATTCAATGTCAACGGCTAGACCTGCACCCCCGCCGCCTAAAGCACCGCCGAAGGCGTCTGCTCAGACGGCAATCGTCAACGTCGGACCTATCAGCGTCAATCGTGGTCGCCGTCTAACGGCGCAACGAATCGAACTGTACGGTCCCGGCGGCATCGGCAAGTCGGAACTCGTCGAGAACATGAAGAAGGTCGGCATCGAGCCGCTTGTTCTCGACACGGACAACGAGACGAATCACTTGAACATTGATCGTGTCGATGTTTCCAACTGGCAATCGCTTCGTGCGGCGGTTCAAGACAAGGAACTGATCGGTCCCTACGGCGCGGTTGTCATCGACAACATGAGCAAGGCGCAACAACTTGCCCAGGAATACGCCGTCGCCAACATCCCGCACGAGAAGGGCCACACCGTTCAGCGGTTCGAGGATTACGGATTCGGCAAGGGTTACTCGCACGTTTACGAACTCATGCTGCTCCTGTTGGGTGACTTGGATTCGGCGGTGCGAGCAGGCAAGCACGTCGTTCTCATCGCTCACGATTGCGTGACGCAAGTTCCCAATCCGGCGGGCGAGGACTACCAGCGTTACGAGCCGCGCTTGAACGATCAGAAGAACGGCAACGTGCGGAGTCGCGTCAAGGAGTGGTGCGACCACATGCTGTACGTCGGCTACGACGTGTTCGCCAAGGACGGTAAGGGGCAGGGAGCCGGCACGCGAACGATCTACACGACCGAACTTCCGTCGTGGTTGGCGAAGTCGCGTTACTTGTCGGAACCGATTCCGTACGAGAAGGGCTCGCCGGAACTCTGGAAGCAACTTTTTAGCAAGGGAGAATAGGAATGAGTTACGACTGTGATCGCAGCGGTACGTTTCGAGGCAAGATGACGGCACCGAGCCTACTCAAGGGCAAAGACCCGTCTAAGTCGGTCGGCATCGGCTTCGTCGCCCAACTCACGGAGATGTGGGACGACGAAGAACGCCGCTGGTTGCCTTGGGCTGAGTACCAGCAAGAGGCACACGGCGCTGTTTGGGTCATCAAGAAGGACGGCACGGTGAATCAACCCGCCGTGGACTCCCTGGTGACGTGCGTGGATTGGTCGGGCAATCTGTGCGACATCCCCGAAGGGACGTTCACCGGCGGCGAATGCCAGTTCGTCGTGAAGGAAGAAACATACAAGGATCAGACCACGTTCAAGGTCGCCTTCATCAACCCGTTCAACTCGACGCCCGGCGGCGGCGGGAATATGTCGGCCGACGAAGCGAAGTTGATTCAGTCGAAGGTGGGCTCGCAGCTTCGGGCAATCGCCAGCAGCGCCAAGCGCGGCATGACGAAGCCGGATGCGAGCAGCAAGCCTCCGGCACCACCCAAGGCTAAGCCGCCGGTCAACTCGCCGGTGGAAGTCGATGAGAACGGTCAACCAGTTTGCCCGTTCTAGGATTCACACCACCCGCGCAGGCTTTTACTCCTTTCCCTTCGCGGGTGATTCGTAGCGGGCTGACATACCTCGCTGTGAACGTATGTCAATTTTAACCTATGCAATGCGTTACTTGACGCCACACGGAACGAATCGGCCAACTTGAAAAAGCTCTGAACACTCACGAATTAGACGGGGATCGTCGCCACAGCGCGGTCGCAGATGTGGACGCCTTGCTAGACGGGCGAGCCTGAAAGTAATGGAGTGAGAAGCGACCAGAACGCCGACCTGGAACGATGTGGCGTCAAGTTATTCATTGCAAAGAACTTCACGGATGAACATGCGCACCACCTACCACTACATCGAAAACGAAGACGGGATGTTACCCGTCGAAGTCGAGCTAGTCATTGACTATCAGTTCTACGCCGAAGTCAAAGAGACGCGCGGCAGTTACAGCGGAGATACGCCGGGTGAGCCTGCGTACATCGGCGACATTGAGCTAGTCGTAATCGGTCAAGTGAAGATCGACGACCACTTGATTATGCCGCACGACAAGAAGTGGTTGACGAAGTTGTTCACCGACCGCATGGAGCAGAACAAGGCGTTCATGGAGACGCTGACTGAGTTCTGCGAGGAAGACTACTACGACCGTCACATGCCGCATGGAGACGAGCAATGAGCCACGCCCAAACATTCATCGACTTCGGCACAATCGCCACGGCCCGAGCCCGCGTCAACGACCCGTCTACTTCCCACGAAGCGGCGGAAGCAATTAACCCGTGTCTCTCCCAAGAGAAGGTGCTGACTTGGATGGAGGCGGCGTTTCGCCCCATTACTAGCGAAGAAGTCGTGGATGCGTTGGAAGCACTCTACAGCCCAAGCCGGATTCGCGGTGCGCTGAAGGAGTTGTGCCAACAGGGGCGTGTGAAGGTGCTGGACACGGACGGTAGGACGAAGCGTGGTGGGCGTTGTTCGCGGTATGCAATTACGGGGTAGTTATGGAAAACGAAGGACGCTTGTATGTGGGCATCGACCCAGGAGCGAACGGAGCAATCGCCGTTCTCGACGTAGCCGGATTGCCAATCGCTCAGATCAAGCTAAAGGACGCTACGCCGCATGACGTTTGGCGGCAAATGACGGAGACGTTCGCACTTACGGACAAGACGGTGTACGCCTGCCTTGAGCATGTACGGAGCAGCCCGCAAATGGGTGTGGTATCGGCGTTCAGCTTCGGGCAGACGTACGGGATGCTGCGAGCTTTCCTGGTCGCCGGTGCCGTGCCGTTCTGCGAAGTAACACCCTCCAAGTGGCAAACAGCCTTGGGGTGCAAAAGCGGCGGTGACAAGAACGTGACGAAGCGTAAGGCACAAGAGCGGTTCCCGATGGTCAAGGTGACGCACGGTAACGCCGACGCCTTGTTGATTGCGGAGTACGAACGACGATTCGGACGAGGCACGTTCACGCTATGAAACGCGCAACGCACTACATTCCGAGTCCCGTCGAGCCGTGGGAACTCAAGATATGCGACAAGTGCTGCTTGACGATCAAGGACGTTCAAGACGGCAAGATGTTCTGGAACCCGAATGAACGTGCCGTGTTCGTGAACATCTGCCGGAACTGCTTTGAGTTGTGGGACCACAAGCGGAAAGAGAGAGCAAATAAGTACCGTGAACAGTTCGCAGAAATCAAAGCTAAGGAGACTACGCATGGAGGCAACAATGTCCCGATTCAAGAAACCAACGGTTGAAGAAGTAGAAGCCTACTGCAAGGAACGAGCCAACAGCATCGACCCTGCGCAGTTCGTGGACTTCTACGAGTCGAAGGGATGGCTAGTCGGCAAGTCGCCCATGAAGGATTGGAAGGCGGCTGTGAGGACTTGGGAGCGGCGTGAGGCGGCTAGTCAGCCTGCTCGACGAAGCACGTTGTCTTGGATTGATAAGGATGGAGGGGATTGTGAAACATTACATATCGCTTGGTGCAGGCGTTCAGTCGTCAACTATGGCGCTCATGGCCGCAGCCGGTGAGATTACGCCGATGCCGGAAGGTGCGATCTTCGCCGACACCCAGGCCGAGCCGGCGAGCGTCTATACATGGTTGGATTGGCTTGAAACGAAACTGCCGTTTCCGGTGCATCGTGTGACGAAAGGTAGTCTCACGGACGAAGCATTGCGAATGCGAGTCACGAAAGACGGTCGCAAGTTTAGCCGGACAACGATTCCTTTCTTCACGTTATCAGCAAAAGGCGAGCAGGGCCGCATTGTTCATCGGTCATGCACGGTGGACTACAAGATTAAGCCGATTATGAAAGCCGTGCGAAAGCTGGCCGGCATTAAGCGAGGGCAAAAGACGGTCGGCGTTATTCAGTGGATCGGGATTTCGATGGATGAGATGAAGCGAATGAAGCCCGCCAGAGACGCCTGGGCGGAATCACGATGGCCGCTTATCGAAAAGCGAATGAATCGCAGGCATTGCCTTGAATGGATGGAGCGGCGCGGCTTTCCTGTTCCGCCGCGAAGTGCTTGCGTCTACTGCCCGTTCCACGGAAACGCGGAATGGCGACGACTGCAAACGGAAGAACCAGCCGAGTTTGAGAAGGCAGTTCAGTTTGAGAAGGCAGTTCAGTTTGAGAAGGCCAATACCGACAACTTCGCATCGACTCCGTTTCTTCACCGCTCTTGCAAGCCGCTCGACACGATCGACTTCCGCAGCGACGTAGAGCGCGGGCAGGGAACGCTTTGGGATGATGAGTGCGAAGGAGTTTGTGGAGTTTAGCCATGAACCAACGTGAATTCGCATCCTGGTTCGACTACCACGCCGCCCGCTTCCCGAACTGGGGAACGTGGCTCGCGAAGATGGCGACCAGCGACAAGCAACTTCACGAAGAAGTGACCAAGGCGTTCTACGAGACGTTGGCAGATCGGACCTTGGCAGATTGCAAAGAGGCATCCAAGCGACTTGCGGTTGGAGACGAACCTGAGATTGACCAGTTCGATCAACATGCTCGAGCGGTTAGAGCCGTTGCAAAGAAGTTGGCAGGCGGACGAATCAAGACCCAAGAGCAGAACCTAGCATTGAAGACGAAGGAGCGAACATTCCGCTGTAAACGCTGTTGGGATGCGAGCCCGGCACTTGTGACCGTGTTCCATAACCACACGGTAGAAGAAGCCCGTGACGTGCAATTAGCCCAAGAGATAGTCGCACAACAGCGACAGGTTTATTTGACGGCGGTTGCTTGTGATTGTGACCGAGGCACGGAACATGCGAGAGTCGCCAAGGTGAAGCAGTTCAACGACCGGATGTTGCTGGTCGAGGACAAGTTGCATTGGCATGAACGGTTGCAGGAACTTGTTGAGTGGGCGAATCGTGAAGACGCCCATGCTTGGAACCCAGGTGATTAAGGAGCAGACCGTGAGCGACGTTTACCAACTACTAACCGCCCTTGAGCCCGTGGAGCAGCCGCAATGACCACGCCTGACATAACCCCCGCCGACCGCGCCGCAGCCGCAGCGTTCACTCTCGCCAGCGGTGAGTTCGTCGATGAGGACTTGCTTGCGGAGCATTTCGCGGCGTGGCGGGTGAAGGAGCGCGAGCGGTGCGTGGCGGTGTTGAGGAAACAAGGCGACTCGCACGAGAGGCAGGCGATGGGCTACCTCGGCGCGGGGAACTACGAAGAAGAAGATCGCCACTTCAAGAAGATGTGCGCGTTCGATGATGCGGCGGAATACTTGCAGCGGGAGTTGGCTGAGTTGAAAGGGGGTGCGAAGTGAGAGACGAAGGATTTTGGGCGTTCGTGTGCGGAGTTGTATTTGGAATCATCGGCGGCGTCATTGGTGCGTCGGCTGCGTTAAGTAATTCGTGGACAAAGGAATCAGTTGCAACCGGCCACGCGGAATACGTGCTAGACGGCGACCGTGCCGTTTGGCGGTGGAAGGAAATTTTTAAGGATAATCAAAAGTGACGAAGCTGAACGCAGAGCAAGTTTATGACGCGGAAATTGCGCCGCTAATGAGCAAGATCATCGCTATCTGCAAAGAAAACAAAATCCCGATGATCGCCGACTTTGCTATCGGGCACGCAGACGACGAAGGCTTGAAGTGTACGACCATAGTTTTCGGCGAGGGATGGGAGTTGCTTGAAGAAATGAAACAAGCCGAAGAGTGCATTCGTCCACGGAAGCGCAAGCCGCTAATGGTCACTGTGACGAAAGGCGACGGCAGCAAAGAAATCACGGCGATTCTGTAGAACACCAATCAAGGAGCCCGGCGATGAGTGAGAAAGAAGCGGCGGTAATAGCGGAACAGATTTCGATCATGCGTGCCGAGATGGGCGGCGGAAGTGCGCCGTACCTACATAGCCCCCTGGGCGATGTTTGCGATTTCTATACATACCTAGAAGACGAACATGGAATTCGCCGCAAGGTGATTCCGTTTGAACACGCAGAAGAAAACGCAGCTCGCATTATGGCTCTGTGGAACGCAACGCTCGGCATCCCCACCGCCGACCTGTCGGCCCTCTCCGCATCGCGCGAACGCGAGCGGGCACTTCGGCGGGCGTTGGAGAAAGCGTTTCTTTGGTCGATGGTCGGAAAGCCCGATCATCGCGAGAACTTTCTGTCGTACATCAATTGGTTTAACGACATTAACTTCGTACAGACAGCAATCGGCACCGGGCGTTCGTGGAAGGATGCGTTTGGCGATGAGTTGGAGATTGCCGAAAAGGCGAAGCGTGATTACGAAGCCGCACTGGCGAAAACGGGAGGGGTGTGAAGTGACCCAAGCACGGAAGCCGAAAGCGAACCCGGCCGTCTCTTGCATGATCGGCACGATGCCAGCGATGGTCGTTGTTCACAAAAACTCAAGGCCGCTAGTTGTCGGTAAGCGAATCACGTTTCGCGACGACATGCACGGAAGCAAGTGGGAGCAGGCAATCGTCACTGAGGTTTTCGACGACGGATATTTCAAGGCGAGTCGGATATGAAACCGGCCACGCGGAATATGTGCTAGACGGCGATAAGGCCGTTTGGCGTTGGAAGGATGTTTAAGTAAAGGAGCCCGGCGATGAATGAGAGAGAAGCGGCGTGGACGAAGGAATACACCCCCACCACCGCGCCGCAAGGCGTGGAAGTGCCGCAATGGATCGAGTCGGCATCATGGCAGTGCATCACGGCGCTGCGAATGCTCAAGAATCAGTCGCTTACCGATGATGATGTTCGCGGTCTACACGCGGCGTTTCAGGGGTTCATCGCCCGCCACGCACCCCAACCGGAGCAGCCCGCCCCGGCAGCGTCCGACGCGGTGGGAGTGCGCGAACCGAAATCAACATGCTGCAACGCTGAGCTTGGATACCTAATGGATGACGAGCGAAACATTCACACGTTCATTTGCAAGAAGTGTGCAATCGAAACCGACGCCGAAGGCAACGCACTCGAGCAGCACTGAAAGAGTGCGAACGACTTCGTGTGTTTGAAACAAAGTGGTTTAACGGAGACGGCACTGTAAACACCAGCAAGATACCGATGGAGGAGAACAGGAAATGAGTGGAAAAAACCAAGGAGAGTGTGGTGCATATTGTTATGGAAGTGGACGAACGTACTGCGATCGCGAGCATGGGCACGATGGACCGCATCGAAAAGGTGATTTTGAATGGACTGACAAGCGGCATGTAAAAGGAGCGACCATGAGCGAGACTGGCAAGAATAACCGCGACTACGGATTGATTAGATCGTTCAAAATTGACGACGGCGAATTAGGCGACGCATCGCAACAAGAGTGCTTTGTGCTTGGCTACGAACTCGCGCAAGTAGATGCGGCCATTGAATCCGGCAAAGGTATTCTCCGCCCAATTCATACCGCGAACCGCGAGCGTATCGAGAAAAACGCTCGCAAGCACGGTCGCGACTTTCGCATCACGTTCATGCACGACGATGTTTCGGAATCCTGGGCGCAATTGGAAATAGCTCCGCCGACTGGCGAGAAGGGGTGTGGTCAATGAGTGGGTCAAATGTTGGCGGCCACACAAACGAGCATCTGTGTGTCGATGACTTTGTTGTGAATCCTGGCGACGGAAAGGGGCATTGGTTTGTGTTTGTTGCCGCAGAAGATGACGGGCCAATTGCGGAATTTTACGGACAAAATGCCGAAGCCGATGCGCGGCGGGTTGTGGATTTATGGAATAAAGCAATCGCATCGCCAAAAGAAATGTACGCACGCGACGAGATTGACAAGACGTTAGCCCAACTCGCCGCCGCGAACGAACGTGTCGCAGCACTTGAGAAGGAGCGGGATGGGTTGCGGGAGGCAATCGAAGCAATTCGACGCGACTCGTATTTGGACGACGACACGCTAAATCGCTTAACAGTAACGATAGTTTCGTGTGCCGCATTAAAGAACGCACTTGCAGCCCTCGCGGCGGGCGGGGGTGCGTAAGTGTGTGAGCAAAAATACGCTGCGTTCGTGCTGGCGTTCTGTTTTGCCGGAATCACTGCAATCGCAGCCGTTCTTTGGAAATTATGGTGCTAAATGAATCGAGCATTGAAAACGCAAACCGCCTGCCTCCAGGCCGTCTTGGAAGTGTTTCGAGAATCAATCGGTAATCGGCCTTTCACGATGGGCGACGCTTCGGCGTGGGCAATGAGCAAGGGGCTGTACCCGACGCCGAAGCGAGGCGATCGTCCGGCACTGTTCGCGGAGTTCGCGGAACGGCTTGAGTCCGTGCGAGCGGAAGGTTGCGATGCGAAGTGAGAACGCCATTCCGAATCTGCTGGTACTGCAAAAAGATGCGAGGCGTTCGCCTGTGCAAAAAGTGTCGCCATTATATTTGCGGTTGGCAGGATTGCCCCGGCAGTCCGTGCCCCGCAGAGAAGAAACAGAACAAACCCAAGGCCAAACCATGAGCGATAACCAGCCCGAGCCGGTGGTGGAGGTGCGAAGTGAGTATCGGTAAAAAACGAACACTACAACAGGAGGTTGAGCGGTCGGCGAGTAAATGCCCCGGCGGCGAAAGCTGTAAATGCTGCGGGGCCGGTTGCAACTGCGGGTGTCGAAACGAATGCCCCAGGTTCCGTTGTTTGATTGCGTCGAAAATTCGTGAACGTGATGCGTCGAAATTAAATCCCAAGTAAAGGGGCCGGAAAATGTCAAAGGCGATTTTGGTGATCTGTATTTGCTTCCTGACCATTCGCATGTCGCGAGATTCCATAACGGCTGGCGAGCCTGCGACCAAGGCAAATGAGGAAGCACCTCGCGTCGGAAAGGTGACGAAGGCGATCTACGAAAAGAACGTCCTGCCGTGGGGCAAGGGCACGAACTTCATCAAAGACGAAGACGGCACCTATTGGGTTGTGCCGAAGTATCTTCCGCCAATTCAGGCCAACGAAGAAGGTGTACCTATTTTTCCGCTCGACCAAGAGCTTTGGGAGCGGCACCTTTTGGCGTACGCGAAGGAGGGTGGTAAGCCGGAACAAAAGGCGTCGGCGTTCGTTGATAACTTGTACTACTGGATACTGCCTCGCAATCGCAACAAGCGACATGGCGGCTGGAAGATCGGTCGTTTCAGTGATGGAGAGTTCGTAGTTACCGACCTCTCTAAATCTTGTTCCGTTGGCAATGTTGAGGCATGGGCTGGGCCGATCCCATCGCCGAAAGATGATGAGATTCACCGGCTTGATGAGTCAAGTAAGTAGTTACCAGATCAATGACCACGCCTGAACCAACCCCCGCCGACCTCGCCGCAGCCGCAGCGTTCACTCTCGCCAGCGGTGAGTGGATTCAAGAGGACTTGCTTGCCGAACATTTCGCGGCGTGGCGGGTGGAGGATCGCGAACGGTGCGTGACGGTGCTAAACGAGTTCAGTAGAGAACTACAAACCAGTGACGATTACGGAAGCACCTACGCGACCGTCGCACTCCACAACGCCAAGTTGCGAATTAACCAACTCACCAACGAGGCCAAACATGACCCCTGACCAACTAACCGCAATCCGCCGCGATGTCGATGCCGCGATGGCGAGTGGTCCGCAGATCGGCTCTACGGCACTCGGCTACGTCACTGGAACCGACTCTCAACTTGTCGTCATGCAATGCAATGCGTGCGGACAGCAGCGGCGAGCGATCAGGGGAGAGTACGAGAAAGGAAAGTACGATCCGAAACCAGACCCGACCCACGCCCACGCCCTCGCGTTACTTGCGGAAGTGGAAAAGTTGAACGATGAACTAGCCAAGCTGAAAGGTGGTGCGAAGTGAACGACGAGAGCCCGATTGTATTCTTTTTAGGATTCATTATCGGTGCGACTGCAATGGGATTTGGCGTCGGCATTGGCGTGACGAACTCATGGAAGTCGGAAGCCGTCGAAGCCGGCCACGCGGAATACGTGCTAGACGGCGACAAGGCCGTTTGGCGGTGGAAGGATGTTCAAACTTTGAAGGAGGGGAAGTGATGGACGAAGATGATGTGTGGTGGGTAATTCTCACCGTGCTCTCAGTGATGATGTTCTTATTTGGTTGGTTCGTTGGCGATAAGCGAGTTGGAAACCAAGCACTTGAGCGAGGCTACGCGCAGTACGAATCGACTACAGGCGAATGGCAATGGAAAGACAAGCCGAGCGCGGAGGTGGGGAAGTGAAACTCACAATCGCGCAATTAAATCTCCTGCGTTCTATTGAGTTTGGTGCTTGTAGTTGCATCGATACCTACAAGCCGATGCTGGCCCTGGCTGACGCGGGACTCGCGGAATACCGTCCCGGCTCACTCGGACACGGCAAGCTAACTATTACCGGAGCAGGACGAATGTTTCTGCTGTCAATCAAATCCAAGGAGCAACCATGAGCAGCGATAACAAGCCCGAGCCGGTGGTGACGCAGGATTGCGCAATCTGCCATGCAGCACTAACGGCAGAATCGGCAATGTCGCAAGACCCCGACGGCTGTTTAGTTCCTTACGAGCGAGCGATAGACGCCTTCGCCGAGCTTCCGCCGCTCAAGGAACCTATTGACGAAAGCGACCCGCGAGATACTGCGGAACGCATTTGCCGAACCGCCATTCCATTGTGCGTGGCGTGCGCGAAGCGACTATTTAATAGCGAGGAAGGTAATGAGTAACACACTTGGAATACTGATGAGCGTTGTTCTTGCTGCCGCCGTTTCTCCACGCGAATTAACGCGAGAAGAAGCCGCATTGATCGCCAGTAGAATACCTGCTCCATACGGAGAGCGGTTTCTGAATGGCGATGAAGTTAAACCAAAGAGAAGCGAAAGTCGCCGACGCTTGTTTTTTAACAACGTGCGGAGGCGGTGGAATGGATAGCCAAAAGTCGAGCGTATCGCAAGCAGATCGTGAATTGGCTGCTCAATGGTTCTTCGATCCACAGTGCATTGAAGATCACGCAATTCAAATTGCAGACCATCGCACCGCATCCGTGGCGCGGCGCGAGGCGGAGATTGTGGCATGGCTGGAAGAATACCGAGGCGGCGACCTGAACACTGCCGATGAGTGTGACGAAACAGGACGATTAGAAGCCGCTGCGACCTTGCGCATCACGGCGGGGATTTTCAAGTTTGTTATCGACAAAATTCAAACCGGCGGGGGTGCGTGATGGGGAAGCAGACTGCTAAGCGATAGCGGGTCGGTATCTCACAACACGGCACGGACGCCGCCAACGGGCATGGAGGATGAACATGGCGATAACGGAAAAGAGCACGCTCGTCGGCGAAGTGATGCCGGAGTTCATCGACGAGTGCTACAAGCGTCCGTTTAGCGTGTGCGGTGCTTGCGGCGGTTCGTTACTCGCCCATGTCGATCCCCTGGCGAAAAACGGCAACTGCCTGAATCCGAATTGCCGCGGCGACCAGGACTCGACGCGCGGCGGTATGCACTTCGTAAAGTTGGCCCCGTCGTTGGCATCAATCGCCGAAATCATGGCATACCACCGGGAGCATTGCCGCAAGCAGCCTCGCATCGTCAAAGGCGACGACTACGGCAAGCGGTTCGTCGGGATTCGGGAGACGCACCTAGAGCTTCCCGAGAACTTTAGCCTTGACGATATTTGAGAATCGCAAAAATGAACGGAAGCATAGTTCCGACCGTCCGGCACGAGGCTGATTCATGGTCAAGCGAACGGTTATTTCCAGAAGTCGCGGCGAAGCCTTTATCATCGGCGATACGCTGGTTCGCGTCATAGGCTCCAAGACTACGATTGTCGTCGAGCATCGCGACGACTTGGCCTGCGACCGTGAGGAAGTCAGTCTTGCCCGTGCGAAGGGCATTACGACGAGCGAGGCCAAGCAGCAGATCAGGGGCGCGCGCTAGCGGCGGCCCGATGTAGAATCTTGCGGATCGTCGTGTGATGCCAAGTCGGCTTGCCGCGGAACATCACGCCGCCTTCTTGTAGTTCGTTGACGATGCGGCGCTGGCCCAGACCGGAAGCCCGCATATCGAGAATGCTGTTGATGATGGCCTGTTCCTCGGGGCAATCGACCACGAGACTGCTATCAGTCGGGTGAGCCTGCTTGCCGTAGGGCAGAATTTTGGACATGCGCCGCCCTTCTACCTGTTTGCGGCAATGGCTATCGCGGGTACGTCGGGCCGTGGTCAGTCGGTAGACGATACCGTTGATGATCTTCATGCCGATCCAGCCAAGTTGGTGCGGGTTGTTAAGGTCGATCACCCCCTCGTCGATCTTCTCAAAGCCTGCCTTGGCACGCTGTAGCCGGCAGACCATCGCGAACGTCTCAAGGCTACGGCCAAGCCGTTCAATGTCCCGGATCATCAGCACGCGCCCGCGCTTGCACGCCGCATCGACGGCGGTACGCATCACGGCACGGCTAGCGTTCGTATTGCCCCCGCTCACGGCGTCCTCGCGGAAGATCAGGGATTCATCCACCAAGTAGCCGCGCTCGGCAGCACGCAAGCGGAGGGCCTTCAATTGGGTATCGCAGCTATTTGCCTTTTTGTCCTGCTCGGCGGCTGCGGCGCTCCGCATGGGTTTTGGCGAGTAGCGGGCTAGGAGTACGGCGGTAGGTTGTTGGCACATTGGGGAAGCCTGGAATTTCAAAGGGGGCTTGTTTTTGGGAACTGCCGGGGGCGAATAGGTTCGGAAATTTGAACTCTATTCGCCCCATTTACCGGCGGGTTTCGTGATGGTGTCTAATCCGGCAGAAATTGGGCCCAGGGCAAAATCAGTCGGTAGAGGGTTTCGGCTAGTGCGCAGCCGGCTAGGGCTGCGGTGGTGAGGGCGGAGAGTTCTAGGGTTAGGCGTTTCATTGGGGCTGCGCCTCCTGCTCGATGACGTGCTCTTGAGCGGCCAGCGTGAGGCCGTAGGCTATGGCTAGGAAGCAGAGGGCGAGTAGGACTAGGCCCAGGTTGTCGAGTAGGTTGCGGCGGGTCATTGGTCATCCCCATAGATGAAGTTCTTGGGGGTCGGTCGGCTGCGCTTGCCGGCTAGCCAATTCTTCATGCGTATTTCGTAGAACTTGGCCGAATGCACCCATCGAAGGTGCATCATGGAAAGCCGCGAAACCGTGTCGCAAGCCGCGGCGTAGGTCGATTCGCACGACAATAACTGGTCATGCGGTCCCATTACGAGATAGCAGGCTTTCTTGCCTATGATCTTGATGCCGTACGTGGTAGTGAGGGTTAGGGATTGAATCGTAACGGGTGGTGCTTGTAAGGTATGCGTAGCCATTGTCTTATCCTCGGTTTTAGATGATGGTTAGGCTCGGCGCACCCTTGCAGGGGTACGCCGAGTCGTTTTGTTGGTGGGTTAGTCTGCTTCGATTTCTTCTGCGCCGAATCGTCCACCATCAGCGAACACGTAGATCGTAGTGCCTAGATGGTTGGTGGTAATCTCGGCGATGCGGCCGCGGCGCGAGGGGTTCGTGAATGAGCCCTTAAACCGTGCGCGTTGTCCGACCTTGAAAGAGTGCCAACCGGCAGGGCGATTGAAGCCCCAAGCGTACTGAGCCCCCTTTTCTAGTCGTTCGTTGGCAAGGTCGGGATTGCCGCATTGAAAGTGCCCAACCGCTTGGTGTAGGCAAAGAGTCTTGGAAGACTCCATCTGCGCGGTTGCTTTGCGTAGTGCTTCGCATTTGTGCAGGAAGGTCATCGTTCTATTCCTCGGGTTAAACCTTGCAGGGTTACTCGGTCCACAAGTCCGAGCCGCACGAGGCGGCGCGGTAGGGTGGATCGGGCTAGGCGTCAATGCGGCGAATGTAGATAGCGCCTCGGTGAATGCCGTGCATGATCTCGGCTTTGATTCCCTTGGCGGTCAGTTTGTCGAGTTCCTTTTGCGCCGTCTCTACCTTGCGGAATTCGCGGGTGTATCCGTTCTCGTTGATTGCGAGCAGACCGCGCTTTGACCAAAACGGGCCGGTTGCTTTGGGTGCTTTCGGCTGGTAGGTAACTTTGCCGATTAAGTCGGTATCACGGTAAACGTCCATGATGCGGCGATAGTCGTCGCTGCCGTCATAGCTCCAATTGTCGCCGATGGTGTTCGCATCGTTTCCGTCTGCGGCCCAGGCGGTGCGCACTCCTTCGGGCGTGAATTCGCGATGATTGGAGACGTACCGCACGCCGCCGAATACGTCTGAGAATGTGCGGTCGTCGTCGTAATCGTAGCTGTCCGTCATGCCATTGAAGTTTCCCATCTGGTGGCGCTTGGTGATTTGCGCCACTTGGTTGTCCGTCGGGCCGTCGGTCCATTTGATATTGACCGAACTAGCTTCCGACGTGACAGAAAACTTGATCGAAGGAAAAACGCGCTTCAATTCGCGGCGAATGTTCTCGGCGGCGATTCGTTCGCGGCACCATTCCTTTTTGTCGCTCACCTTGATTAGGTGCGAGTTGTTTGCGGCGTGCTGCTTGCGCTCCTCATCGCGTCGCTGAGCGTCGGCCAGCTTCTTGGCCTCTGCTCGTGCTTCGGTCTGTTCGGCGTGGCTTAGGGCGGCGTTGATGTCGTCTTGCGTGGCGATCTCGTCAAAGATGCGCCATTGCACGCCGCGGATAATGCACTCGGGCGTCCCTTTGGAAGTCGTGCCGTTATCCCAGACGATTGAGAACGTCGCGCGGCCGCCGTAGCTGATGACTCCGCCCATGGTCTTGCAGTCTTGCGGCTGTTGTTCACCGGTGATGCGGTAAACGATGCCGTCGCGGCCTCCGTGCAGAAGGCAGTGAACGCGTTGACCGATAACGATGGTTGTGGTGGTGTTCATGCGAGATAGCTCCTCGGGCTAGTGGTGATAGGTCGGCGAGTGTTGCAGCACCCTAATTCCGACGTTATGTGGTTTCGACTGATTGCCGTGCCACATGTGACCAGTCTAGTAAGCTAATCGGCTGCGTCAATAGTATTGCTCGAAGAATTCTAGGAAATGGTCGTGGTCACGCTGTCTAAGTGGTTTCGTGTATTGTGGTTGTGAGCGGGAAAATATTTCTTGGGATTGTGGGAATTTGCTTGCGGGTAGTTGTGGAAGTGTGATAAAGAACACTTGCTGAGACTACACGACACTACCGAATTGGCGCGAATGCGCTCGGTCGCCCCGTGTAGCCTCAGCAACTCCTCAGGGCGACCGTCTTATTGCGGTCGCAATGCACGACGAGTGCATTCTCAGGCACGATAGCCAACCTTTAGCGGTAGGCTTCTGACGTGCCGAAAAAGACCAAGGCCAAGCGACCGGCTGTTAAATGGGTTTGCTCGTCATGCGGTGAGCGTGAAGCCGTGAGCACGAACGACAAGTACCACGCCAGTCGTCCTCGGTGCTCTAGGTGCGGCGGAGCCTTGAATTGGCCGCGACAAGCGTAGATGGCGGGTTGATCGTGCTCCCGCTTACATAGGCCGCTGTCAGGGCCACGTAAGACGATCTAGAGAAGTGCCAGCGGTGAGGCGAAGGCCACACGAGAGTGTGGTAATCGTCTGCGATCTAGAGGCGTGAATAACGCTGCTTACGGTCGTGTAATGAGGCCAACAGGCCGCGCTCAATCCAAAGAGCCGTTCGCACAATTGAATCAAACATTGCTGTTTTTGGCGTGTTTGCTAAGAAATCCCTGGGGGGTACTGCGCATTGAAAGCATTGCACTTGAGTAAACGTGCCGTGTTCAGTGAGTAGCAGAGGCAGACCGGCAAGTGAGTAGGTCAGTGCAGGGCGAGAGTGAGGGAGTGTAGGTCAGTCGTGGTGAGAGTTGTTGAGGTTAATCTCCCCCGGCACGCTGCGAGCCTGCGAAGATCAAGCCGAACGCCTAATCGCACAGTAGACGCATGGCTGATACGAGCTAGCGCAACGGTCGAATCCCCCTGCGAGCAGACGTGCGCTAGAACACTGTGTTTTACGATGTTCTAGAAGTAGGCTATGTGTGGCAGACGACACCACGAGTTACGCACGCACGCGAGCGCAGTTGAAAATGGGGCCCCTTGGAAGCTGAGAAAGTGTTTCCGCCTCCCCCGGTCGATCGAGGCGAGTACCCTACGTTTAGCCCCCTTAGACAAACGGCTGAAAATGAAATGCTGATCTAGCCCCCTCATCCGAATGCACGAAAATGAAACGTTTTGCTAGAATGGGGCCCATCACCTTGACGGGAGAGTTAGCCATGAACCGCCGCAACTGGTGAAAGCCTCTCCTTCCCAACAATCTGCTTGACGCAGCCCGCCCGAATGGCGTAGTGTTACAAGTAGCGATGAGCCACGTGGCTCCGTAGGACCGAAGCACGGTCGTCGAAACCAGTTCGACGGTACGTGCTTTTTTCATGCGCTCATGGGTAAACGTGACGGTGCGTTATTTGTTTCCGGCGGTGTGCCGGATTACGACGAGACGCAGTCTGAAACGTATCACCGGGTAGCCGCGGCACTCGACTGGAACGCGAAGGTGCTCCCTAAGTGGAACGCCGCGCGGGCCAAGGATCGGGTGCTGAAAAAGGCCGATAAGTGGTTGTGGATACGCACCCACTTTCCTCCGGCGAATCTGCTTTCGATCGAGCCTGCTTGCTCCGTAGCCGTTCCTTCTGAGGAAACGCCGTGCGAGCTTTCTACTACGCAGGAACCCCCGGAGACGCCGAGCGTATTGCCGACGCCCCCGATGTTTCCTTCGTTGCAGTCCGTGACGCCGGACGATACGGATTCATCCGAGGAATCTGCTCCGACGGGTTCGACGGAGAAGCCGGACAACAGGACTTGGGTGAGCAACGAAGGCTCGTTCAAGGACGAAGTGTTGGAGGCGGTGCGGTGGGTGTTTCACAGTCTGCCGGCGCATCGCCGTAATCGCGTGCGGTTTTCGCAGGCTCCGAATCATGGCGCTTGGGAAATGCTGGAAACGGCCAAGGACGACCCGAAGTGGTTTCAACAGAACGTGGTCAACACGGTTTTGAAGAAGCTCGACGAGATTGAAGAGGCGAAGCGACTCCGTGACGACAACCGCCCAGTTCTTGCGTTACTCGACCGAGTATTGCCGCCCCGCAAGGGAACCGGCGTGGGATTGGCTGCCAAGAGTTCCGAAGTCGCTTGAGGCCAACGCGGAGCAGCGGCGTGAGATTGTGTTGCTTGCCGAGAAGGATTCCGGTTTCGCCGAAGAGTTTTGGTTGGCTTGTGCTCGTGACCCGTTGTTCTGGATCAACACCTGCTGCTTCCTCAAAGAACCTCGCGATAAGTCCGGCTCGAAGTTTCGCATTTTCCCTTGGCTTACTTGGCCCGCGCAGGATTGGGCAATTACGGAAATGAAAGCAAGTCTAGGCATCGAGAACGTCTTTGCACCCAAGAGCCGCGCCGTCGGCTTTACTTGGATGGTGCTGGCGCTCTTTCTGCACTCGTTCATTTTCGAGCCTGAATCCGAGTTCGGCATGGCTTCCGAGAACGAAGCCAAAGTCGATAAGAAGGGGAAGCAGAATACCCTCTTCGCCAAGTTGGATTTTCTGCTCAAGTATCAACCACGCTGCATCATCAATCCGAGCGACTTCGACCGCGGGCCGCTGCGGCTGGTCAATGTCCGCAACGATTCGGTCATTACCGGCTACCCAAGCACCGCCGAGTTGAACCGCGGCGGACGCGATCGGGCGTTCTTGTGCGACGAAATGGGAGCGTTCCCCGTGGGGGCCGACTATTCGGCTCTGAACTCGCTCCGTGCCGTGACGGATTCGATCTTCACGGTTTCGACGTACGGCGAACGGGACGGTTGCGCGTTCAACAACACGGCCGAAAACGAGCAATGGCGCGGCAAGCGCATTTTTATGACGTGGAAGGATTGCCCGCCCCAAGCGGCCGGGCTCTACACGTCGCGCGACGGCGTGCTCAAGATTCTTGACGAGAGTTACCCGTGGGAACGGGACGCCGAAGGGAAGATTGATTACCCGTTCATCCTCGACGAAAAAGAGCGCAGCCCCTACTACGACGAAAAGACCGCCGGTTTAACGCCGCAAGCCGTCGCCCGCGAATACGACGTGGACCGCAAGGCGTCTTCGCAGCGTCCGCTTCCCCGGGAGCAGATCGAACGGCTCGCCAAGGAAACGCCCGCGAAGCCGCGTTACGTCGGCGTCATGGGCTACGACCAAGACGACCAAACGCCGCACTTTGAACTGCGCGAAGGGGGGCCGCTCTCCATTTGGTGCGATTTGATCGAAGACGCTCCAAGCACGGACGAAGTTTATTCGATGGGGGCCGACATCGCGGCCGGGTTCGGCGGATCCAACAGCGTCCTGAGCGTCTGGAATCGCTATACCGGCGTGCAAGTCGCGGAATGGTGCTGGAACTGGGTCGATCCGATCAAGTTCGCCAACATCGCCAAGGCCACGGGACTGTTCTTCAAGGGTGCCGAAGAGGCGGCCTACATGGTGCCGGAAGTCAACGGCACGGTCGGCACGCAATTCATGGGCGAATTGGAGCGTATCGGCTACCCGAATCTGCACCGCCGGGAAACGTACGACGAAATCACCAAGCGCCGCACCCGCAAAACGGGCTGGCACAACTCCGCCGGCGTCGGGACCATCTTAGGTCAGCTTTTGAGCGCGGCGAACAACGGTGCGGCCACGGTGCGGTCGGCGCTGGTGTTCAAGGAAATGCTCGAATACGTGTTCGTCAACGGACAAATCAAGCATGGCGGCGTGGCCGGTAGCCCCGACGAGTCCGAATCGGACGATACCCACGGCGACGCCGCCGGTGCCGCGGCAATGGCTTGGCTAGGCTGCAAGACGATGCCCGCCTCGAAGGCTCTGACCGAAGCGGCAGGCCCGCCCGTCGGGTCAATCGCGTGGCATCGCGAGCAACGGCAATCATTCGACTCCGGCGGCATCTTCGCGGGAGGGTTGCAATGATAAATACGACCCGTCTGCGCGAGGCATTAGAGACGCACCGCGGAGTCCGCGAGCCGTTCCGACGATTCCGCCGCGAGGCGTTGCGGCTGTTCGTCGGAAAGTGGTACTCGGACAACGGCGCGGCCGCCGAGCAGCCCATCAACATGATCGAACTAGCCGTTTCTACGCTCTTGCAGCATTTGGCGTCTGCCTGCCCCCAAGCTAAGGTCACGGCCCGAGCCCGCAAGCTCCGTCCCGCGGCCAATGCCTTACGCCTCGCCTTGAATCATTTGGCGGAATACGAAATCGGATTGGAAGGGACGCTCCAGCGCTGGGTAACGGACATGCTGTTCGGCCAAGCGATCGTCAAAGTCGGCGTCATGCCCGTTCAAGTCGAACTCATGGGCTTCATGCACGACGTGGGCCAGCCCTACGTCGATAACGTGAGCGAAGACGACTTCGTATTCGATACCGGAGCAACCCGCAAAGACGGTCGGCAGTTTGAGGGGAATCACTACTGCGTTCCCTTGGACATGCTCAAGAGTAGCGGCCTGCTGCCCGCGGCCACCGCGGCGGGACTGCAACCGAGCGAGCGCAGCGGCACCAACGAGAATGGTGACGAGCGGGCCGAAACCATGTCGCAAGGCGGCATCGGTAGCCGGGCACGAGCCGAACGCTACTACGAAATGATCGACCTGTGGGAAATCTGGCTCCCCCAAGAAAACAAGCTCGCCATCTTCCAAGCCGACCCCAATTTACAGATCAACGGCGAACCGCTGGTCGTGCTCGATTACGAAGGCCCCGAGTGCGGCCCGTATCACGAGTTGTCCGTGGAAGACGTGCCGGACCAACCGACCGGCCTGCCGCCCGTGGCTCTGTGGCGCGACTTGCATGTTTCGATCAACTCGAACTATCGCAAACTGACGAACCAAATGGCTCGGCAGAAGTTCAACAACGTGTTCCCGGGTCGCACCGAGGAAGACGCCAAGCGGCTCAACAACGCCGGAGACGGCGAGACGATCCGCGGCGAAGACCCCGACAAGATCAAGACCGTCCGTTCCGGCGGCATCGATCAATCGAATTTCGCGTTCTTCATGGATTCGATGCAGCGGTTCGATTACATGCACCGCATCAGCGCCTTAGGCGGCAACGCGGCGATGAGCGATACGGCTCGGCAAGACGAGCAAATGGCCGGCAGCGCTTCGCAGCGCGTACAGAAAATGGCCGACCGGCTACGGACGGCGACCGCCGGAGTCTTCCGCTCCTTGGCGTGGCACCTGTTCTATGAACCGGGCAAGCAGCCGCCGATCATGTTCCGCATTCCTGGCAGCGATATTGAAGTGGAAGACCGCTACACGCCGGACAAGCGGGAAGGGGACTTCCTTGACTACGGATTCGACATTGTGCCGTACTCGAATCAACGGAAAACTCCCGCCGATGAAGTGCGGGAACTCGACGAGACGTTCCAAATCGTCTTGCAAGCAGGCCCGGCAGCGATGCAGGCCGGGGTTCTCGCGAACGTCGAAGGCTACCTAAAGGCCCGCGCCGACATTACCGGGTTCAAGTACCTCGAAGATTTGGTGACGTTCGCAGGCCCGCAAGCGCCGGAAGAACAAGGCGGAGAAATGCCGTCCGCCGGAATGCCCGCCAACACGACCCGCAATTACGTGCGGCGGTCGAGCGGCGGCGGGGCAGCACAACAGACCGCCGGAATCATGGCGATGATGCAAGCCGGACAAGGGGAGGCCGTGGGATGAGCAAACGCAAGAAGCACCAAAGCGGCACCTACGTTTACGTTCCCGGCAAGGGCGTCGTGCTCAAGCCCGCGAAGTTGGTCGGCGTCGGCAGTTCGTCGTTTGTCGGCGGGTTCGTAGCGGGCGGCCGTTCGACGTGCGAATCGCTAAGCGTCATTCCGCAGCAGCGTCAAGAAGCAATCGAACACGCCCGAGCCAAGGGGCTCACAGGTTTCGACTTCGATGCCGAGGGGACGCTGACGTTTGAATCGAAGCGTGCCCGCCGTGAGTTCTTGCTGGCCTACGATCACAACGATAAGAACCCCGGCTTTGCCGGAAGCGTCTACCAAGACCAACGAATCAAGTACCGAGAGAACCGACGCGAGGCGTAAGCCCGCGATGCACAACACAAAGGGGGTCGGCGGTAGTTACGCCGATCACTGAAAGCTGAAGGCGGAGTAATTAACCGCCGAGAAGCCTTAACTTCGCTGCCTTTAAGGGGGTCGCGCGTCAACGAACGCACGACTCCCTTTTTTTATTTCCGCAGCGAAGGAAACCGACATGACGACTGCAGTTGCCGATGCCCCTGCCGTAGAAACCGAAGGCGTCTCGCAAACCGAGGATACGACGCAATCCGCCGCCGAAGCAGCGGCAGCCGTCGCTTCGCTGGCCGGTGACAAGGCGGCCGAAGACGCGGCTGCGGATTGGGCAGCAATGGCGGCGGCGGCGGGCGCAATTCGTTCATATTCGGAACCGTGAAGGGCGAGGGCCGCGGCAAGAGCGTCAACCTGTACTCACTCAGCCTGTCCGCCGTCAGGAGAACCGACCGTGAAGCTCACCAGGCCT
>OFQZ01000096.1_pt1 | contig 33906 bp, 46 predicted proteins | sample 1543011 | NCBI WGS metagenome assembly OFQZ01 (sample SAMN07774216, study PRJEB24372) | wastewater metagenome | isolation source: Exp Tend NO 0WW | collected 2016-02 | reverse complement strand
TCCTAACTCTTACTCCCGACCCCCAAAAAACCCCAAAAAAGGGGTGTCTGAGCCCGTTTTCGCCCGCCCCAGTCGCGGGGCATTTAGGTTTCGTGGAATCCGGAGAATATGGCCGGTGCTAAGGGTCGAAGCGGCCGGAACAGCGAAGGCGCCAAAAACGGTGCTCTCGGAGGGCGTCCGCGCACTCGAAAACGCTCGATCGACTGGGCAAAGGTCTCGATCTACGCGCAGGCGCACGCCCCCGAGAACGAAATCCGCCTCGCCCTGGACATCACCGACGACTTGCTCGGTCCCGCCGAGCTCGAGAAGTTCCGCGCGACGATCGCGCGGGGTCACGCTGTGTATCGCCTTGCTCTTCGTCGCGAGATTCACACTCGCGGCAAGCGCGGCCGGGGCGATGGAACGGACGGCTCAGTCAACGCTCTCGCCCTCCAGGCCCGAAACACTCTCGACTGGGACCGACAGATCCCGACTCAGGAAGTCGCGCCCGACCTCGGAACGGCGCGCGCGCGCCTTGGCGACCTCCTTTTGCGGCTCGCGCAACAGACCAGCGCCGTCGAGGGACGCCACGTCTCAGTTCTTGACGTCATCAACCGCGAGGCCAACACGACCGATCCCGAGGACGATGGAAAGTGAGCGCGGTTCACAAGCGCGGCTTCTCGCTCCCGTCGTCGCTCGGCGCCGCGGTGGAGATCCTCGAGCGTCTTCCGCCCGAGGAGTGCGAGAAGCTCTACAAGGCGCTGCGCTACCGGTGGCCACTGTGGGCCAGGCCGAAGCAGGTCCTTCCGGCGGAGAGCGGGTGGGACGTCGCCCTGTTCGTCGCTGGCCGCGGCGGTGGGAAGACGCGCCCGGGCGCCGAGTGGACGATCGAGAAGGCGAAGAAGCATCCCGGGTGTCGGATCGCGCTCGTCGGCCGCACGGCCCGCGACGTGCGAGACACGATGATCCTCGGCGAGTCGGGGATCATCGCCTGCTCGCCGCCCTGGTTCCGGCCCAAGTACTTCCCGTCGAAGCGCCTGCTCAAGTGGCCGAACGGATCGGAGGCCCATCTCTACTCCAGCCAGGAGCCCGCCGAGCTGCGCGGACCTCAGCATCACTTCCTGTGGGGCGACGAGTTCGCGGCTTGGCTGTATCGCGAGACCTGGAGCAACGCGCTCGACGGTCTGCGCCTCGGGTCTGCGCCTCAGGCGGTGTTGTCGACCACGCCGCGGCGGTCGCCCTGGTTCCTGGACGCCGTGCTCGGAAAAAAGGACCCGAACGGGATCCGGCCGGTTTCCAAGGAGCAGGTGGCGGCGGGCTCGTGGCACTTCGACCTCACCGTCCAGGATCAGTTCGGGAAGGAAGTCGTCTTCCGAACGATTGCGCGGCGCTGGTCGACGGAAGAGAACACGCTCAACCTCTCGCCCGGGTTCGCAGCGAAGCGCCGCGCCGAGTATGGCGAGAGCAGCTTCGGCCGGCAGGAGCTGGACGCCGAGATCCTGGACATCATCGAGGGCGCGCTCTGGACTCTTCCGATCATCGACGCGACGCGGGTCGAGCGAGCGCCGCAGCTCCACCGGAAGCTGGTGATCGTCGATCCGTCTCACTCGTCGGACGGGCATCGGGACGCCTGCGGCATCATCGTGGCGGGTGCGGGGCCCGCGCCGGATGGGAAGACAGCGATACCCCACGCCTACATCCTCGCGGACGCGACAACGAACGGCTCGCCAATCGTGTGGGGCCGGGCCGCAGTCTCGATGTACGACAAATTCCAGGCCGACGCGATTCTCTACGAGGCAAACGAAACGCCGAACCGGCCCAACCTGGTCAAGTCGGTGATCGGGATCGTGGACCCGAAACACCGCATCAAGTGGATTCCGGTCTTCTCGGCCCGCGACAAGAAGACCCGCGCCGACCCAGTGGCCGGGCTGTACGAGGCCTTGAGAGTGCATCATGTCGAGAACCCGGACAAGGTCAACCATCTCGCCGCCCTCGAGGACGAACAGGTCTCGTGGGATCCGTGGGACCCGAAGGCGCCCTCGCCGAACCGCGTCGACGCCCTGGTTCACGGGATCACCTATCTGTTGATCCAAAACGCGCGGTCCGGAATGCCGGTCGCCCCGCCCGAGCTGCTCGGCTCGCGGCCCCTGTCAAGAATGTGAGGGTCTGAACGTGCAACCCGAAATGAACACAGCCGGACTCGGCGTCACCGGACTTAAGCGCGCAGGCGGAACCGTCACTGAAGAGTGGCTCCTCGACCTTCGCGGGCGCGAGGGGATGCGCCGATATCGCGAAATGCGCGACAACTCGGCCATCCTCGGTGCGTGTTTCGAGGCGATCGAGAAGCTCTTCCGGCAATTCCGCTTCGAGTGGGAACCGGCGGACGAAAGCCCCAAGGCCGTTCAGGCCGCCAAGCTCCTCAACGAGTCCTTCGATGACCTCGACACGCCGATCGCCGACGTGATCGAGAGCAATCTCTCGATGCTCACGTTCGGATGGGATCTGAAGGAGCGCATCCTCAAGCGCCGCGCCGGCGCGGTCGACGATCCGACCCAGTCGAGCAAGTACTCGGACGGGTTGTGGACGTGGGGCGCGTTCGCCGAGCGTGCTCAGGAATCGACGGCGCCCTTTCAGCCGTGGGAACTCTCGCCGAACGGCGCGCGCCTGATCGCCTGGAGCCAGGTCGACGAGCGCGGCCTGCGTAAGACGATCCCGGCCGCGAACCTCCTGCACTTCCGAACCAAGCGAGCGAAGAACAACCCCGAGGGGCGCTCCGCCCTGAGGAACTGCTGGTTCTCCTGGTACTTCTTCAAGCGCATCACCGAGGCCGAGGCGATCGGCATTTCGCGCGACCTCACCGGCATTCCGGTCGCGAAGGTAGCCGCGGACTGGTTCTCGCCCGAGGCGAAGGACTGGGAAAAGGCCACCCTGGACGTACTCAGGAATGCCGTGATCACGATCGCTCGCGGCGAGAACGAGGGCTTGGTCTGGCCGATGGCCTACGATCAGAACGGCCACAGCCTCTTTGAGATCGAACTCCTGTCGTCCGGCGGAAAGAGGCAGTTCGACACCAGCGCAATCGCCGAGCGGTACGAGCGCCGCATGGCCATGGTGATGCTTTCCGACGTGCTCCTGATGGGCCACGAGGCGACGGGGAGCTTCGCTCTGTCGGACACCAAGACCAACATCCTCGAGATTGCCGTGAAGGCGATCGCGCGCATCGTCGCCGAGGTCTACCAAGCGGACGCGCCTTTGATCATGCGTCTGAACGGCTGGCCTGCGGAACTCTCGCCGCGTCTCTGCGCGAAGACCCCGAAGGAGTTCGACCTCGGCCCGCTCGGCGATTTCGTGAGCAAGATCTGTGCGGCCGGCTTCAACTGGCGCAGCGATCCGGGGATTGATCGTGTGCTGCGCGAAGCCGCGGGCCTGCCCAAGGCGACCGAGGGAATCCCCACGGCCGACCCTGCGCCGGTGACCCCGGCCGCTCAGCTTCGAAAAGACGACTTGACAACGCCCGCGAAAAAGTAAGAGACTCCGTTCGACGAAAAACTAACAGGGCCCCGTACCGGGAGACCAGCCATTGAGCCCCGCTTGCCGAACAGGCAGCGGGGCTTTTCATTTATGGCCCAACTCCAAGACAAACACGCCGCCCGGTGCCGCCCCGATCAGCTCTTCGGGGCGTGGGCTATTGACGGCGAGCAGTTCGCGCAGATGGTGGAGATCGCGCGCGAAGCGAACCTCGATCAGCTTCGTGCGGAGTCGGCCGCGAATCAGGATTCATCGCGCCCCCTCTACCAGCTCGGGTCCGATGGAATCGCGGTCATCGAGATCTCGGGCCCCATGACGAAGTACGAGACCAGCTTTCAGTCTCTCTTCGGCGGGACCTCCACGATCAAGACTCGTCAGGCGCTTCGCTCCGCGGCTCGTGACCCGGAGGTCCTGGGCATCATGGTGGTGGTCGACAGTCCGGGCGGCACGGTCGCTGGAACCTCTGAGCTCGCCTCCGAGATCCGCGCCGCGGCCGCGCGCAAGCCCACCTATGCCCACGTCGACGACGGCGCCGCGAGCGCCGCGCTTTGGGCGATCTCAGGCGCGACCCGGATCAGCGCGAATCCAGGCTCGAACGTCGGCAGCATCGGAGCGTTTGCCACCCTGCGCGACACGTCCGGCGCCTACGCGCAGCGCGGCGTCAAGGTGCACGTCATCTCGAGCGCGCCGCCCATCAAGGGCGCCTTCGTCGACGGCACCGAAATCACCTCCCCGCAGATCGCCGAGGCCGAGCGCCAGATCAAGGACGTCGCCGACGTCTTTGTGAGCGAGCTCGCCGGCGGGCGACGCATGGAACTTGATCGCGCGAAGAGTCTCGCCACCGGCCAGGTCTGGATCGCGAGCAGAGCAAAGGAACTCGGCCTCATCGACGACGTCGCGACGTATGACCAGGCGATGGCCCAACTCAGGAGAAGCACAATGGCAAAGAACGAACCCACCCCCGCGGCCTCCGTGGACGCGCAGCCGCCCGTTCCGTCCGCCTCGGCGCCCGTCATTCAGGAGGTCGCCACCCCGACCCCCGCGCCGGCCCCGGCCGCCGAGGCTACCCCCGCGGAAGCCACCGTCCCCTCGGCCGAATTGGCTCGCCTGCGCGAGCGCGCCGCCGCGGCCGATCGGTTCGAGCACGATCAGCGCGTGGGTCGGTTCGCGACGCTCGCGGAAACTCTGCGGCTTCCCGTTTCGATGGGTCCCGTGCTCGATCGCGTCGAGTCGGCGGTCGACGCCGCGACCTTCGGCGAGCTCGAGGCCGCGTTCCGCGGGCAGTCCGCCCAGGTGGAGGCGGCCACGTCCGGCCAGCTCACACCGCGGGGGACCTCGCACCCCGGTGCGACCGAGCCCCTGTCGCCGTCCGCTCAGCTCGCCGCCATCGCCGACGGCCTCCTCAAGTCCGGGGAAGCGAAGACGAAGGCCTCCGCCATGACCCTCGCCGCAAAGAAGAACCCGGCCATCTATCAGGCCCATCTCGACGCACAGCGCCGCTAGGAACGGCAACAACCCAACCCCAAGGACGTTCTTGCGGCTAAGGAGGCCGCTAGCACATGGCTTACGAAATTCCCGGTTTCATGTTCACCCTGGAGGCGGCCGCCGACCTTTCGGCCCACCAGTTCAAGTTCGTCAAGGTCGACACGAACGGCAAGGTTGCGGCGATCGCCGCGGCCACCGACCTTCCGTGCGGCATCTTGCAGAACGCGCCCACCGCGGGCCAGGCCGCCACGATCATGCGCGACGGCATCTCCAAGGTCCAGGCCGATGCCGCGATCACTCCGGCACAGATCATCGGCACCTCGGCCGATGGCCAGGCCGACGTCAAGGTCCTCGGCACGGATCTCACGGAGCACGCCGTGGGTCAGGTTCTCGTGGGAGCCGGCGTCGCCGGAAACCTCGCGACGGTCATCTTCAGCTGCGCGATCCCGAATCGCGCGACGTAGTCAACCTTCTTCACCAACCTCTTTTCTTCTAAGGGAGCAACAAAGCCATGGGTCAGCCCACAGTGACGGGCGTTCACGTTGATCAGATTCTGACCAACATGAGCGTTGCCTACATGCAGGACTTCAAGAACTTCATCGCGGGCCGCGCCTTCGGCACGATCCCGGTGAAGAAGAAGTCCGACAAGTACTACAAGTACGCGAAGGACGCGTTCCTGCGCTCGGAGATGAAGCTCCGCGCGCCCGCCACCGAGTCCGCCGGTTCGGGCTACGGGGTCACCACGGACAACTACGCGTGCGAGGTCTACGCCCTCCACAAGGACGTGTCCGACCAGGAGCGGGCGAACTACGACACCCCGCTCGACGCCGATCAGGATGCCGTCGACTTCCTGACCTACCAGGCGCTCCTCAACCGCGAGGCGCAGTGGATCGCCGCGTTCTTCGCCACCGGCAAGTGGCAGACCGATATCACCCCGGGCGTTCTGTGGTCCACGCTGGCCACGTCCGATCCGCTGGTCGACGTGAACACCGGTCGCAAGACCATCCTCCAGAACACCGGCCGCGAGCCGAACGTCCTGGTCCTCGGCTACGAGGTCTACAACATCCTCCGCGAGCACCCGGACTTCGTGGACCGGATCAAGTACACCTCCTCGGAGGCGGTCACGGTCGACATCATGGCCCGGCTGTTCGACGTCGACAAGGTTTTCGTCGCCAAGTCGATCCAGGCCACGTCCGAAGAGGGCGCGGCCGTCACCACGGGCTTCATGCACGGGAAGCACGCGCTCCTCGCGTATGCCGATCCGAACCCCGGCATCAAGAAGCTGTCCGCGGGGGCGGTCCTCCAGTGGACCGGCGTTTCCGAGGGCCTCGGCGAAGGCGTCGCGGTCTCCCGGTTCCGCATGGATCACCTGAAGTCGGACCGGCTTGAGATCGAGCAGGCCTACACCTGCAAGGTGGTCGCGTCGGACTGCGGCTACTTCTTCAACGGCGCCGTCGCCTAAGACGTGACCGCTACTCACGTCGTCGTGCGATCCATTCCCGGGGAGGCCTACCTTCCCGGGGATGAGGTCGACGCCACGCTCTGGCGCAGTGCCGAGAAGCTCGTCGGCATGCGGTACCTTCGTCCCCTCAACAAGGACGAGCTGCGCGCCAAGGCGACCACACGCGAGCGGATCGAGATCAAGACGGCTGCTCGTGAGGCGGCCGAGGCATCGTCCACTCCGGCCGATGCCTCGGAGCTTGACCAGGCCGCGGCGACGGAACCGGAGCCCGAGCCTCCCCAGGCCGCGGCGCCGGAACCCCCGCGGTCTGGCAACCGTTCGCAGGGACGCAACCGCCGATGACGTTCACCTACGATCCGCTCACGGTGTTGGGGACCGTTCGCCTTCTCTTGGGCGACACGGACGTCAACGTCCAGGCGGATCTTCGTCTCGAGGACGAGGACTACGCGGCCCTCATTGGTCTCTCGACGACGCTCGCCCCCACCGCCCAGGCGTCAACCGCTCACAACAACTCGATCTACGCCGCGGCGGTCGAGTGCGGTTCGGCGCTTCGGGCGAAGTTTCTTCGCAAGGCCGAGGGCTCGCCCGGCCCCGATCGCGTTCAGCCCACGTCGCGAGCTCAGGAGCTGGCGAACCTGATCTCGACCTACCGCACGAAGGCGAAGGCGGTCCCATCGTCGCCGCTCGTCGGTGGGGCCTCGGCCGCGGAGAATGCGACGCTCAACGCGTCCCCCGATCGCGTGGGGTCGTTCGCGCAAATGGGCATGATGGACAACAGGGGATAGACCGATGGCTCTGTCTCCCGAAGCCCTCGCCAAGAGGATCGACAAGTGGGCCGAGCAGGGCCTCGACTACGCGCTCGTCCTCGGCGCGCAGTCCGCGATGGAACAGGACCGCGCCGAGGCAATCGCCCGCATCCACAGCAAGAGCGGGACCCTCGCCTCCACCGTCCGTATCACCACGCCCAGCGCCACCCGCACGCGCCGGAAGGGCTACTTCACGATCTCTCTCGCGGCGGGGTCGAAGTCGAAGACCAAGCCGGTGGCCTATGCCGGCGTCCTGCAGACGGGGAAGACATACGCCGGCGCGACGAAGACCAAAGGTCATTGGATCCCGCGTCAGGCCATCGGCGGCCGGCTCTTCGGGGGGCTGCTCGTCGCCGTGGGAGCCGGTAGCGGGGTGAAGCTCCCGGGCGGCGCCGTGCGCCGTGCCGTGTGGCACCCGGGCTCTCGCCTGGTCAAGCAGGAATACCTGCGGATCAATGAGGGCCGCGCGAAGGTCAAGATCGACGCGTCGATTCAGAAGAACGCGCACGCGGAGATTGGCCGATGAACGTCATCAACCCGCTTCCGCTGTCCGAACGCCTCGGCGAGGCCCTCAAGACCGCACTCCTCGCCATCGTCGAGGACGGCGTCAACTACTCGATCACCCCGACGAGCGTCGAATTCGTCGAGGACTTCAACGTCGACAAGCTGCCCACTTCCAAGCAGCTCGTCTACTGGATCCTCGAAGGCGACCACAAGCCGGAGGAGAAGGCTTCGAAGACCTTCGAGTTCACGGACTATCTCTCGATCTTCGCCGCGTGGCGGGATCCGGTTCCCTACGGGGCGACGCCCCCGCGCAAGAAGATGCGCAACCTGATCATCGAGGACATCCACCGCGCGATCACGAAGGACGTCACCCTGGGCGGCCTCGCTCGGAATACCGAGGTCACGGAGTTCTCGCGCGATATCCGAGTCGACAACACGGTGGGATGGACCGCGGTTTCCGCGTTTGTCGTGATCACTAGCCGGGAGACTCGATTCTGATGAGCCCCGCCGAGCGCGACATCCTGCAGGCCGTCATGGATCTCACTACCGAGGTCAAGGCCCTTCACGCTGCCTTCGACGAGCTGACCCTCGTCCCGCCTACGGAGGAGGAGCTTCTCGAAGCGATTCCCGACGCTCCCGACCCGATGGAGCAACACCTCACCTTTGTCGCCAATGCGCGACGCAACTACGAAGCTCGCAAACCAGGAGGCCGCAATGGCTAAGACCGAGACTCCCGAAACCGCACCCGTTGCCCCTGCCGCCGAACCTCTGACCGCCGCGCCCGCCATTGCGCCCGCGCCCGTCAAGGCGCCGCCTCAGCCCGGGTGCGTCGGCTACGTCGACACCACCCCGTTGATCTCGGTCACATCCGACGTCGAGGGCTACTCGCCCGGCGCCGGCGTCCTGATCAAGAAGGGCTCCCACAAGTACACCCATGCCGAGGCGGCCGCCCTGGTCTCGCATGGCCTCGGCCGCGTCTCGGCCAAGGAACGCACCACTCTCGAGGCCGCCGGCCTCCTCAAGTCCACCACCGCCGAAGGAACCAAGGAGTAACCCCTCACCATGGAAAAAGGCTACCTCGTCACCGCTGGCCTCAAGAAGGCCACCACCTGGGGCACCCCCGTCGCGGTCGGCGCCCTCGATGGGTTTCTCTTCGACTCGATCGACGCGAACGCGAAGCGCGACTACATCCGCGACACGTCCATGGGCCACGGCCAGCGCACGCAGCTCCCCGGCTACGCCGGGAACTACTCGCTCGGCGCCGGGCTCCAGATGCCCCTCCGCTACGGCGGAATGAACATCAAGCGGTTCATCGCCGCCATCATGGGCACCTCCGGGGGCGTGCCCGCGACCGTCGACACGACGGGAAAGCAGACCACGCTGAAGATGAAGCGTGATCTGTCCGGAATCATCTGGACTCTCGCCTACGAGATCGACAAGGACAACGAGGTCTTCGAGTACACCACGATCAAGATCGTGGGTCTCACGCTCTCGGGCGAGCAGGGCAAGGCCCTCTCCCTCGCCATCAAGTACGTCGCGCACAGCCTGAACCAGAACACCTCGTCGGGCACCAACACCACGACCACCATCGACACCATCACCCTTCCGACGGACGGCGTCGAAGAGGTGCTGTTCAGCCAGGCTCAACTCCTCATGAACGCGCAGAACGGCGCCGGGTTCACCCTCCCGTCGGGCGGCGTGCTCAACGACGGCCACGTGATCGAGGCCTTTTCGCTCGACATCGACGGGAAGTTCCGGGCGGAGAAGTACAACACCGAGTACGGAGACCGTACCGCCGAGCCGCAGCAGGAGGACTTCACGGAGATCAAGCTGAACCTGAAGTTCTCCGAGTACGGCGCCGGAAACCGCGGCAAGCAGACGCTGGTCGACCAGCTCGCGAAGTCGCAGAAGAAGGCGAAGCTCACCCTCACGTCCCCGAACCTCGCCGGTTCCGCCACGCAGAAGTATCAGCACACCCTGTGGATGCCCCGTCTCGTCTTCGAGGACGGCGCGCCTGGAGTCGCCGACAAAGGTGAGCCCAAGTGGGACGCCACCGCGGTGCTCCACCACGTGGACACCATTCCGACCGGCTTCACCTCCGGATACCTCGATGCCCTGACGTGGGAGATCTTCGACAAAGACGCCGCCGACTGCCTCGCGTAATCCGGCGCTCGACCCCCACGAACCAAGGAACGAAAGAACATGGAAGACCAGAAGCCCACGCCGAAGAAGGCGATCGCCATCCCGACCGAGACCGTCTCGACGTACCGGCCCGTCATGTGCCGGCTCGGCGGGAGCGACCCGTTCCGGCTGTTCATCCGACCGATGACGCCGGACGAAAACCGCGACCTCCGCGCGCGGCACATGCGCGCGAGCCGCAAGGTCAAGTCGCTTCGGAACGAAATGCGGAACGAGACCGTCGGCCAGATGGAGCGTCGGCTCGAAGCGATCGCGACCGAGAAGGCCGCGCTCGTCCTGGGCGGTTCCGAAGACCTCGCGGTCACGGCGCCCGCCGAGAAGCGGGCCGAGTACACCGCGGCGACCGGGGTCACGTTCGACGACGCGGGCGCCGCCCTGCTCCCGCGGGAGTGGCCCGAGAGCCTGAAGACTCGCGTCTTCGCGGCCTACCCTCAGCTCGTGGACTTCGTGTGTTCGAAGACCGACGAAATGACCGGCGTGGAGGAGGCGGAGGAAGACGAGGAGACGGCGAGCTTTCGTTGAGCGAGCCGAGTTCATGCTCGCCTTTCCGGAACCGCCGAAGGCCGACTCGGGCCTCGAATACCTCTCCCTCGAGGAGAGGTGCCAGGCCTGCCAGGTCCACGGCGGCGACGAATCGCCGTGCGTGTCGCCCGAGCGGATGATGGTCGAGGAGCAGGAGACGGGCTTCCCGTGCCCGTATCGGGAGCCCGCCACGCCTGATGACTCGACGCTCCTGCAGCTCGCGACGATGGCGACGCATACGGACCTCGGGCACCTCTGGAGGGCCTGCTTTGACGTTACCTTCGAGACCCGCACCCCCGACGAGCGACGTCACCGGATGAGCATGATCATGAGAGCCGTGACTGACGGTCGGATCATCAAGCGCCTCAAGGCCGCGCGCGCCGCCGCGGCCGACGAAGCGAAGAGGAAGGCGAACTAGGACCGTGGCCGTCGTCACCATCAGCCTCGACGTCGATGCCGCCACCGGCACGGCGAAGCTGCGTGGCTTCAGCCAGCAGCTCAAGAACACTGGACAGGAGGCCTTCTCGCTCAAGGGGATGGTTTCCTCGATCTTCCAGGGTCTCGGCCAGGGGATGGGCGTTGCCGCCGTGAACTCGTTCTTCGGGACGCTCAAGTCCGGGTTCGGAATGATCTCCGGGTGGGTCAGTTCCGCCGCCGACTTCGCCGGCGGCCTTCTCAAGGTGGAGAGCGCGCTCAGCCTCAACTCCAGAGCTCAGCAGATCCTTATCGAGGCAGGCAAGGACGTTGGGGTCTCCTTCGAGTCGCAAACGAACGCCATCGGCAAGATGGCGAAGGTTCTGGACGCGCACCCCGAGAAACTCCAGCGGATCGGCATGTCCTACGCGGACATCAAGACCATGTCCCCGGAGCGCCAGTTCGAGGAGATCGGGAAGAAGATCGCGAGCATCGAGGACCCGATGCGCCGCGTGGCTGTGGCTCAGGAGTTCTTCGGCAAGGGCGCGCAGGAAGTGATGCCGCTGTTCAACGGCGCCCTCGAGACCGCCCGGGAGAACGTCGACAAGTTCGGCCTCGCCATGGACGAGAAGGCCGTGGGGCCGCTCGATGACCTCTTCGACATCGTCGGGCTCATGGGCAGCGTGTGGGAAGCGTTCACGCGCAACATCGCCGGCGTCATCGCCCAGTCTCAGCCGCTCCAGACCCTGTTCGCCGGGATCCTTGATCTGATGGGGCGGCTCTCAAAGTCGACCCAGACCAACACCACCACGTGGCGGAGCTTCGTGGATGACGGCGTCCTGTGGGTCGCCAAGGGCCTCGTCACCCTGGTCGACACCGCGCAGCTCGTGATGGACGTATGGGACGGCCTGCGCCTCGCCGGCCGTGCGCTCTACACCGTCGTGATTGACCTCGCGCTGGCCGTCACCAAGCTCGCTCTCGCCTATTCCTACTTCGTTCCGGCCGGTCACCTGGTGCGCGACACGCTGAAGGAGAACATCATGTTCCTTCAGTCCGAAAAGGACGCCCAGGCGAAAGCCGCTCAGGAGATCCTGGACGCCAACACGAAGCGCACGAACGCTCTGGCCGTGGTGCGCGGCGAGGTCGACAAGCTGGCCAAGGCCGTGGAGGCCGGGGTAGGGAAGACCTACCAGTCAGCCGCGGCCGACGAGAAGCACGGCGCGGGGCTGAAGGTCCTCGCTGGCAACGCCGACCAGGTCACTGAGGCTTTCAAGAAGAACGTCGCCGCCATGGATCAGTGGATCCGGAAGGAAGCCGAGGCCTCGGCCGCGGCCGATCTCGCCCGGACGATGAAGCCCATCATCCAGTGGCTCGAGGAGGAGGCGAAGGCGTCGAAGGAGGCGTCTGACGCTCGCCACAAGAACCACCAGCAGCGCATGAAGGACCTCGATGAGTGGATGGACGCCGAGCAGCGAGCCTCGGAGGCAGCGGAGCAGGAGCGACAGCGCCAGAAGGACGTGCGGCTCAACGCGATGTTCGACGGTGTCGCGAACATGCTGGACCTGATCAATCCGAAGCTCGGCAGAACCGTCGACATCCTGAAGGCCATGACGTTCGCCTTCCGGGACGCGAAGACGGGCGCCGACAAGTTCTACGCCGCCGCCGCGGCGGCCGGCCAGATCGGTTCGCTGATCGGAGGCAAGGCAGGCTCAGCCCTGTCCGGCGCCGCCGGAGGAGCCATGAGCGGCTTTGCCATCGGCGGCCCTCTCGGCGCCGCGATCGGCGGGATCGTGGGCGGAATCGCCGGCCTTTTCGGCGGGAAGTCGAAGCAGAAAGCCCAGCAGAACGAGGCTGTTCAGTCGGCGATTGCCAGCCTCGACCAGCTCGCGCAGCGCCTGGAGAAGTTCAAGACCGAAAGTCTCAATTCAGGCGTCGACGGCGTGAACTCGATGATGACGTACCTCGCGTCGAAGACCGACGTGAGCGCGGAGCGCCTGTCGCGGATGGGAACCATCGGATTCGGCGTGTTCCAGATGCTGCGCAACTCGGGCCTGAGCATCGTCGACGCCATGAACGCTCTCGGCCCGGCCTTCGACGCGGCCCTGAAGAAGGGCGCGGAAGGATTCGGAGCGAAGTTCGCGGAGCTCGCCGCCTTCCGTCAACTCGTTCTCGACAACGCGGACCTGGTCAACGCCGCGGAGTCGATCGGCGACGTGATCAACGCCTACCGCACCAGCGGCATGCTCACCCAGGAGATGTTCAACGAGATCATCGGCGAGAACAGCTCCATGGTCGAGGACATGCTGGCGCAGGGCTTCACTCTGGACCAGGCGCTCGCCGTCAACGCGAAGTCTCTTTACGCGATCTACAAAGCGCAGCAGGACCTCGGCCTTGTCGTCGACGAGACGACGCAGAAGTACATCGACCAGGCCGAGAAGGCCGGGCTCTTCGACGACATGAAGGACCCCATGGAGGAGCTGGTCGAAATCCAGAAGATCCAGCTCGAGATCATGGCCGCCCTGGTGAAGGTGATGGGCGGCTCTCTGCCGTCCGCCGTCCAGGCCTACATCGACAAGCTCAACGCCATCCCGAGCCACGTGAACACCACCGTCAACCGGGACTACACCCACTCCGGAGACCCTGGAGGTGGGGGCGGGGACGGCGGGGACGGAGGCGAGGGAGGCGACGAACCTCCAACCGCGGCGATGGGTGGAATTTCAACCGGTCCGCAGCTCTACCAGGTGCACGGCACGCCCTCGAATCCCGAGGTCATCGCCCCGGTGAGCGCCCTGATTCGCGGCATCGGCCAGGCCGTTGCTGAAGGCAATCGAGGACCGCAGATCTCGGTCCAGATCGTCATTGAGGGCTCCGTCGACACCGCACAGGCCACGGCCGCTGGAGAAGCGGCGGGGAAGGCCTTCATTAACCTGATGAGCGCAAACGCCGGCGGAGCGTTCACCTACCTGAAGACCAAGCTGAACGCATGACCGGAGAGTTGACCGCTCAGGGGTTGATTGACTTCAGATCCCCCACCCTCCGTTCTGTGCCCGTCGCCACCTTCTCATTTCCGGGTTCGAATACGCGCCGGTACTCGGTCAGAGGCGCCCCGGTTCAATCGTCGCTCGGCATCTTCCGAGACCGGATCACGGATATCAGCGACATCGACTACCGCCTTTCAGATCCGAGAGGCGGCCTGCAGTCGGTTCGCACGACCTTCGTCGTCGAAGACCCAGATGGTGATATCCGATCCATCGTCCAGCGCTACGGCCAGGCCGCCTTCCGAGGCTCCGCGGTGGTCCTGGACTATGCGACGACATCACCGATTGCGGACTGGCCACGAGTCTTCACCGGTATCGTCGATGGAATCGGCCCCGCGTCAGGTCTCAGGTGGAGTATCGAAGCCCGGGTCGATGATCGCCCCCTTGTCGACGGCGCGTTCCAATCCCCGCGTCTCTCATCGATCGACTACCAGACCGCCCTCGCGCCGAACCTCGAGCGGGTGATTCCGATCGCTCTTGGCCAGTTCGACTCTCGGGACGGGACCACGTCCGGCAGCGTCGGATCCGTCGAGCTTATAAGACTCGAGGAGACCAACCTGAGTGGCGGGTTTCTCGCGCGGTATCTGGCGGGAGCCCCCTATTGGTCTCACGTTCAACGCGTCGCCGTCAACGGCGGTTCGCTGTCTGGATCCACATGGATCCGAACCTATGTGTCTCGAAATGGCCTTGCGACGACTGAGGTGTGGCTCGCCTCGGATCCGGGCGCCTCTGCGAAAGTGACGGCGGAGATAATGGGCGTCGGTGAGGACGTGGCGGGGTCGCCCACCTACATAGGGTCGGCCGGGACAGGCCCTCCGATCGTGAACGTCGTGCGCCAAATTCGTTGGCTGCTCAGGAACTATGTATGGTCGGCGTATCGATCGGGAGCCTTCGCCCCCGACTCCGCGATCGACACAGCGACCTGGGACTTGGCCGAGGCGTGGGCTGAGCAGCGCCGGTTCCGTGGATCGGTGCTCATCAATCAGACAGACCAGAAGCCCTATGACACTTTCAACGCGTTCTGCCAGTGGGTGTGGATTCGGGCGGGCTGGACGAGACGCGGAAAGCTTGCGCTCTATCCCTTCACAGACGAGGACGCGCCCTACTACTCCGATTCACGCTGGATTCGATACGCATTGAAGGGGTCTGAGGACGCGTTCCTGCCGTCATATCCGCGCGATCGCAGTACGCACTCGATCAAGTCGAATTCGTGGCTCGTCCCCTCGTCCGGGGCGAGCCGATCAGTCGTTTCGGTCAGAGACTCGCGGGTCACCGGGAACGTCGTCACCGAGATCAATCACGCGCTCGGTGTGGCCCGTCAAGACTTCCAGGATGGTTACCCCGGAGCGACTCCGCTCGTTCTCTCGCTCAATGCGAGCCGTCCCGGAGTCCAGGGCAACGCCGTCAACTTGGTGTCCGGAGGTGTGCTCAAGAAATGGCGCGACGTGAACTGGTCGCCAGCGGCCACCTCGTTCGATTTCCCGAATTCGTATCGCACCGACGACTCAATGACCGCCGTAGCCGGAAACGAGCCCTCGTGGAGGGCAGGCGGAGTGAATGGCCAGGCGTCTGTCCGTTTCGACGGAGTGAACGACTACATGGGAGGATCCGCCGGCGGGCTTATCTCCACGACTGAATTCACTGTCGAGGTCGTTCTTCGGCTCCTGTCGGCGCCCGCCGCGCAGGGCGCCACCCCCAACCTGGACACGGGAATCATCGCGGACACCGCAGGAATGTGGGGGCTCTACGCATATACGAACGGGGGCAACTACTTCCTCGAGGGCGACAACTTCGACGGTGCGCACCACGGGGTGAGCAAGCAGGTGAACCTCAACACCTGGTACCTGGTGCGCCTGCGTCATTTCCAAAACGTGCTCTATCTCTCGATCAACAACTGGGACGAAGTCTCTGTGGCAAGCGGAACGACGACCTCGATGGCGAGTGGCCATTGGCTCGGCGCGAACCCCGCTCTCACGAAGTTCCTGAACGCGGACATCGCCGCCGTGATGATCTGGGGCAACGGATCCCTCCAGGCTCAAGGCGCAAGCATTGGAATCACCGGGTGCCCGGGGCTGGGCCTGAATTTCGATGTTTGGCGATCGCTCAGCGATCGATACCGCCTATGACGATCTGCATTGAATGCGCCGCCGCTGTCGCACGCGACAGAATCACGGGGGAGGAATGTCCTGTCGCCGCGGATGCGACCTTCCTCTGTAGCCATCCGGACGCGGGCGTGGACCCAGTCACGGGTCAGCTTCGCGGAGACCTCCCGTCCTGCCGTGAGATCAACATGGGCGCCTGCCCGTTCTTTGTGGCCATCGGCACGAGCTTTGTCCGTCGCCGGTTGCCACAGAGGGATCTTCCGCGCGATGCGTTCCCGATCGATGTGAGGTTGGCCGATGCCTCGAAACGCTAAAGCCTCGTCCCATGAGAGCCGGCGCGACGCCGCGTCGCGAAACCTCTCCGAAGTACTCGGCCCGGCCCCGGAGCTGCCCCTCGCTCAGGTCCGCGACGAGTATCTCGATCTGAGTCTCGGCGACAGCACGAACGTCTCGAATGCGGTGCTCGATTGGGGCGAGAAGCCAGCCCGGCGCCAGCACATGAAGACGATCGGAATCACCCTGCGACCCATGGTCGGGGGCGTCGGATTGAATCTCCTTGACGTGCGCAGCGGCCGCCTCAACATCGGGTGCTGGTTTGCCTTCAACTTCGAGAACGCCGGCGAGCTTGGCGATGGCATGGCCCGAATCCTTCCGCACAATGGATTCTCGTTTGTCCGTCCAACGCGATCGTGGGTTGACGATCCGAGAGGGGGCTCGGTCAGGTGCATCGAAGCTGACCTCCCGCGGCCGCACTTCCTCGCGGTTGGCCGCGGCGCCCTTATTTCCGAGCGCCGAGGGAAGCAGTTGTTCTTCTGGTCAAGCTTCGGAATCGGAGGGCTCGCCGTCCACGTCGGGGCCGGAACGACGACGGACGATACGTCGTCGATCTTCGACAACACGACGAACGGGCTCGCGGGGCTGTTCAAACGGGTGATCCTGACGGCCGGAAACCCGCATGGAAGCGACGGGATCCAGGCATGGCCCGCGAGCCGTGCCGCCGCTGGCGGTGGCTTCCTGACGCTTTCCACCTATCGCCAGGACGATGCCGGGGCTCAGTTCTACTGGCAGCTTCAGCGCGGGTCGGACGCGTTCTGGTGGAATGAGGGAACGCGCGCTTGGCAAGCCGGGCGGGTGAGCAACGCGGCGCCGACCATCATGACGGTGACCGGATTCGAAGTCCTTTCCAGGGCGATTCCCTCGACCGCCACGAACTATCAGTTCTTCGGAGTCCAACTCTCGGGTGGCACCGTCTCGCGGGTCAACAGCGTCCACCACGTCCAACTCGAAGAGAAGCGTTTCGAGAGTTCGCCGATGCCACTCACGTCGGCCTACATCGAGGGGTGTCCCGGGTTTCGCGATGACGACCTTCTGCAGGCCTGCAACGACGTCGGCGCGCGCGTCTTCGTGAGGGAACGGGGAACGCTCCTGACGCGCTTCGTGCCGCGCTGGTCTACCGCCGACGTCGACGGTCTGAAGCTCCACGTCGGCGCGGTCGAGTTCGATTCCGGCAACTCCGTCGCGATCTATTACGACGGCGTGAATTCAACCAAGAACCGCTTCGTCCTCGAGATCCGGTCCGGGGGGGCTACGGTCACGCTCGCCGCCGTCTACCCGGTGACGCGATACACCGAGATCAGGTTCGGGATGCGTTGGGCCTCGGGGACCTACAACGAGCTGGAAGCAGAATACGGCACACCCAGCGCCGGAAACGCATGGTACGACCTTTGGGCGGGGTCCACCCTGCTCGCGAGCGGAATTCAGGCCCCCATGCCGATCGAGACGAACGAATCGCGGCTTCAGGTCATGTGCCGCGACGGAGAAAACATCGACGGCTTCCCGGAGGACTTCATCATCCTCAAGACCGTCCTGACCGCGGCCGAGATGGCCGCCGCACTTTAGGGGGGCGACCACAATGGGTTCCGTCTTTCTCGCCGGCGATCGTTTCAACGCGGCGGCCTATGGAACGGTCACCGTTTCGCCCGCCGCCGATATCAACTTCCCGTTGAACAAGCTCATCGATCAGTTCCTTGATGAGTTCTGGAGTCAGGGCTCGATCGCGGTCGATTCCTACATCCGATGCGATCTCAACCAGGTCGTCAACGGCGGCCTCGACACGTTCTCCGGAGGTCTATTCACCGGCTGGGCGAGCACCACGGTTGGCGGTGGCTCAACCGTCACCCAGGAACTTGCGATCAAGAAAGCCGGGGCGTCTTCGGCGAAGTTCACCGTCGCAGCGGCCGGCGGTTCGCTCGCGCAAATAACTCAGTTGCTCACCGTTCGTTCTGGCCAGAAATGGCGGGGATCGTTCTCGATGTATGCCGGCGCCGGTGGCGTCACGAAGCTGGAAATCTACAACCCCTATACGAAGACGTACCTCAACTCGGGGGGCGCGTGGCAGACCGCTCAGACCTACTACAAGACCACGGTCGGCACCGTCGCGTGGGAGGACTTCACGGCCTCGCTCCAGGTCGAGTCGTGGGTGCTCTGCCAGGCCTCGCTGACCATTCTCCAACTCCGTTTCGTGGCTGAGACGGTCTCGACGGTCGGATACGTCGACGAGGTCTATTTCTGGCCGGAGGTGAACACCGCCATCCTGATCGCCCACAACGTGGAGCCCGGTCTTCCGATCCAATGGAGGAGCAGCACGGACGACTTCGCCGCAAGCGATGTCCTGGTCGCGGCCCTGCCCGCGCGCGCCGGTGTCACCTACTCCTATCAAGCGACAGCCGTGATCACCCGATGGGTCGGGCTAAAGTTCGTCGGAACACCCGTCGCAAAGCTACGCGCGACGGAGGTGGTATGGGGCTACGGTCTCGCGACGTCGGAGACGCCTTCTTGGGGCTACCGCGTGCGCCGTTCGTTGCCGCAGATCAGGTCCAGCCGCGACAGCATCCGCTATTCCGACTTCAGCCTGGACGGCGTCACCCTGCGCTTGCAGCCGGCCTACTCGACGCAATGGGCGGAGATCGAGACCGAGATCTTCGAACGCTGCTCCGGCGGCCAGCCGATCATCGCGATTCCCGACACGAACCGGCTCCCAATCTTCATCGGCCGGACGCCCGTCGAGTGGAGCTACCAAGCGACGTCTCTGGCCATCGTGGACACCGAGCTGCCGATCGACCCGCTACCGCTCGGGATCTGGGCACCCTAGCGACAAAAGGTCCGCGTCTCGGGCATCGCGGCCGGCTCTTCGATCGTGATCCTCCAGCGGCCCCCGGCGTTCGCCACGTCAACGAGCTGGAGGTTTCCCTCGCACACGCCGGCGTTGCGGCCGAATCGCTCTTGGAGATCGGGATCGCCCGGCACGATCAGGAGACGGAGGGCAGCGTCGAAGTCGACCGTGATCGTGCCTCCGGAAAGGACTCGGACCCGAACCCACCTAAGGGCGCATCCGACGGGGAGGCCGGCCGACGCCGGGCCCGTGATCGTGTACCGCCATCGGTTCCGGAAGCCCTTCGCCGAGCGCCCGTGGTCATCCTCGGAGATCATGGCCCCGGCCGCTGAGCCACCCGTCCAGGACAACCACACGGCCCCGGAATATCGCTCGATCGGACGGTCCGGAGGGGCCGGATCGAATGGCAGTTCCGCCGCGCACGTGGCCCCAGCGTGGCCCCTGACGGATTTTTGGCCGCCATGGGATTTGCTGAATGGCCTGTAAATACTGGTCGGGGCGCCCGGATTCGAACCGGGGACCTCCTGCTCCCAAAGAAGCGTGGTGGATGCTGAGCGGGATTGACCCAAAGTGAACGCGAAGGGCGGCAGGAGCGCTCGCGGGCCAGCATCGACAGGGGTCAAAGCGCTAAGCGTCGATGCGAACGCGAGATAGTAAACAAGTGCCGCGCTCGTTCGAACGTGGCCCCAGATTGGCCCCTGAATAGTCGCAGTCATTCGCGTCAGCCTCTTCGCATCGGCGCCCAACGGAGCGAGTCCAGCCAATCAGCCCAGTTCTGCAAGGCCTCTCGCCGCGCCTTCATGTGCTCGCCAAGGGAATATACCCCGTGAGCGACCGAGAGCCCGACCTCATCCGGGATCGGCGCGGTCTTGTGGCCGATGATCGCGTCGGTGATCGTCGCCGGGATCCCGAGCGTCTCCTCCATGTGGGTGGTCAGCGTCGCGCGGAGGCAGTGAAGCGCCCACGGTTCGGGCTTCGTGACCAGGCGCTCGGCGACGTTCCGCTTCAGCTTCCGCATGAACCAGCTCGACCACCACGCCGTTGCCTTCGCGGAGCCGCGGCTCGGCATACTTCGCGGAAAGAGGATCTCCGCGCCCTTCGTTGCCTCGATCCGGAGCTTCACCAGCGCGACCGCCTGACGTGAAAGAGGCACGACGTGGTTCTTCGCCTTCGCCCGCTTGCGCTCCCGGAGCTTCAGGTGCGGGGGCCGGATCCGCCACTCAGCCGCGCCCTCATGGTCCAGGTGGAAGAAGTCGCTCTTCCGCGCCTCGATCATGGACTCCCGCCGCACGCCGGTGAGGAGGAGGAGCTCGGTCGCCGCGGCGAAGTTCTCCCCGAAGTGTCCGCGCTCGCCCTTCGAGAGCTTTTGCAGGGATACCAGGAGGGCGCGCACCTCGTCGACGGACAGGTACCGATCGCGCGTCTTCTCCCCGTCGAAAGGCTTCTCCAGGCTCACGAACGGTGAGGCCTCGAGGTGGCCCTGCGCGACGCCCCATGAGAAGTACCGGCGGAGCATCTGAAACACGCGGTTCGCGACGTAGCCGCTCCGGGCCGCGATCGCCTCGCCGAGGTCTCGAATGTGGTGGCGCCGGAGCATCGCGGCCTCGAGATGGGCGATCGGCTCGATGTCGAACTTCCGTGGCGCCGGCGGCGATTCTCCTTCGACCGGGGGCCGCAGGTTCACGCCGGACATGCGGGCCCATTCCTTGCGAGTCTTCTCGGAGATCTTCGCGCTTCGGAGGTACTTCGCCGCGAGCTGGCCCACGGTGATGCCGCCCGTGCGCCGCAGCTCTTTCGCGGGGTCGCTCCCCGTCCACACGCCCCCCATCAGGGTCCGCGCCTTCTCCCGGGCCTGCTTGAGCGTCATCACGTCCGACGAGCCGAGCGTCAGCCGATCACGTTCGCCGGTCGAGGGGAGGGTGTACCGCAGTTCGAACGATCGGAGGCCTGTCTCGCGGACGCGGAAGAGAAGGCCGCGGATCTCGTCGTCGCGGTACTCGCCCGGCTCCAGCTTGGCGATGTCCGGCTGCGTGAGTTTCACCGGCTAGTTGCCCGCGACGGGCACGAAGTAGACCAGCGCCGTCGCGCCCAGGCTCGGCCCTGCGGGGCCTCCGTTGTTGAGCCGGTACCGTAGGGTCACCGTTTCGCCTTTGCTCACCAGGAAGCCGGTTCCCGGGGCTGCGTACTCGTTCCGGGCGCTCTGCCCGTCCTCGATGTAGTCGAAGAGCATGATCTTCCGCTCCTTGAGGTACAGCATCAGGGAGGCGCTCGAGCCCCGAGCGTGAACGCGGGGACCCCATCCGACCACGTAGACGTCGTCCGGAGGCGTCCAGGTCATCGTCCGCTCGAGGGTTGCATGGGAACCAACTTCCTCGTTCGGGATATTGATCGCCTCGACAGAAAGTGATCTGAGTCTCGACCGGTCAGGGATTGCGATGCGGACGATGGCCACCGCAAGGAGAAGCGTAGACGCCACGACGACCGCAATCTCGTGCCGCTTCACGAGTGAGCAGGGAGCGATCTTTTTGTGTTCCCGTCTCCGAAGGACCCCAACCCCGGCCGTCTCACGCTATAAGTTCGGCCCGGCCTGCATCTCGCAGAATTCGCCGCAGTGCCGGAATCGGAGGGGCCGCTCGTGGATCCAAAGGAAGTTCTCAACTCAATCGCCGGCATCATGGCTTTGCTTTCTTCGTCGCTCCGGATAGTCGCGGCGTCGATGCAAGAGCGGCCAGTTCGGCGGAGATCTTCGCGAACTTCCGTCGCAGCCGCTCCTCGTCGGCCTCGGAGACACGCACCACGGCCTCGATAGCTGCTCGCGGGTCTGGTTTGGAAAGGCCTATTAACTCGTCGGCGCTCTTGCCCATGGCCCTCGCCAGCTTGGCCAGCGTCTCAATCTGAATGTTCAGTCGCTCCCCGCGTCGGAGTCTCGATAGCTGCGTGACCTTGATCTTCGCGCGGAGCGCGGTAGCGGTCACCTGACCCTCAGGAATCTCCTTCACGGCCCGGAAAAGGGCCGTTGTCGGAGAGATTGTTTCCTGATCTGTCAATGTGTTGCGCAGCATACGAGCGTCGGTCTATAAATTCTTCTTGACCAATGGGTGATAGGGGCGTATGGTTCCGCCCCAATGGGTACAGACGCCACGCCGATTGCACGGTTCCTCGAGCGGGAGAGCCTGCGAATTGTCGACCTCGCCAAGGCCGCCGATGTCACGTGGGTAACTGCGCAGAAGTGGGTTAAGGGCGAGACGTTCCCGACCACTGAGCACCTGGGTCGGATCGTTCCTTGGCTTCGCAAGAAGGGCATCACGGCGACGCTCGATGACTTCGTCGAGGTGGCCGCGTGAAGCCTCAGGTCTGCCAGGTGTGCGGAGACGATGTGGTCTTCGGCCGGTTGCTTCCCACCGGAGCGATCTGCGTCGACTGCGGAGACGTGGCTGCGGATGTCCTGCCCGGTCCGCTCGCCGCCGTCGCCGCACTGGAGCCCGAGGCTCCCACAGATAACACCCACCAGGGCGAGGGCGAGTCGTCGGCGCCCTCGGCAACCAAGGCTCCGCGCGCGGCGGAGGAACAGCAGGAGAGCAAAGGCGAGCCCGCCCCCCGGGTCCTCGCCGGCGACCGCGCGATAGACGGTGTGGTGGGGCGGCCCGAAGTGGCAACCCGGCCGGCCCACGATGCGGGCCGTTCCACCACACTCTCTATCGAAGCCGCGCCCATGTGCGGGATCTGCGGATGTACCCGCCTCAGGGGCCACGTTGGATCGTGCCTCACCAATTGCACCCACCACGATGCCCACGGGTGCCTTCGCGTCAAGGGACACAGCGGCTTCCACACCACGACCCCTCAACTCGCGAAGAGTGAGGACGCGGATCCACGGCTCGGCGTTCCGCCATGCGATCACGCTCATGACCTGACGAAGCTCTGCCCGGTCTGCTATCCCGAACTGGCCGCCGTGGCGTCGGATCTCGCCGCGGAGAAGGCAGCGGTTTCGATCACCGCCGAGGCTTTCGATGTCGAAATAGCGCACGTGCGCGCGTTCCGGGCTCCGAAGACGCGTGAGGTCCCGTCCATCGAGGTCGAGGAGTGGGTCTACATCACCCGCACCCACGTCCCGCACCTCAGCCTGATGGAGCGTCTTGCCCTGCTGCGCACACCGCGCGAGATCTTCCCGGGTCAGCTCGAAGAAGCGGCCGGCGGGTTTGAGGTCTGCCGGTTCGTCGTGGTCCTCGAGTGGCGGATGTCGAGCGACTCGGACATCACCCTGCGCGACATCGGTCCATCGTTTCAGCCGCGCATGGGATCGCGCGATGACCGCGCCGCGGCGCTGAACACCGCCACCGCCTGGGCGCGCGGCCAGGCCAAGAAGCTCAAGGCCGTGGGTCCGATGGGATACCGCGCCGCTCGAGAGATTTCCTAGGGAGAAAGCCATGTACGACACCGACCGGCAGTTCTCAATCGACGAACAGATCGCGGCATACCACCGGTCCGCCGCGCGCGAAGAGAAGAACGCTCGCATGGCGGCGCTTCTGGCCAAGGGTCTCGCGTTCAGCGGGTTTGTGCTCCTCGTGGCTCTCGTCGGCGTGGTGCTCGGAAGCCTGTAGCCCATGCCCCTCACCTCCGCATACTCCACGCGCACCGGCGAGTGGCACGACATCGCCGAGGAGCGGTGGGCCATTCCCGCGAAGGACGTGGTCCGGCGGTTCTCCCGGAAGGACGCCTCGTCGATTCGTGAGCTGGAGAGGGACCCGAACTTCCCGAAGGCGATCGTTCCATCAGGCATCCGGCTGTGGATCGTGGACGAGCTGAAGGCCTGGATGAAGAACTCCGCACCCCGGGCAACCGGTCGCGGGACCTGGACGCCGAACCGGCGCGCCGCTGAAGCGAGACGGCGCCGGAAGGCAACGCCGGCGGAGGTAATCCAGTGATGCATCGCCGCGAGTCTTCCATTCCGGAGGCCGTCGACAAATGGACGGAAGCGCCCGGAGTGTCCAGAGAGCGGATGGTCGACGCTCTCGCCGACTACCCGGCCCACGGGCGTCTCCAGACCGCGAAGTCAGGCCTCCGCATCCTCGACCGGGCCGCGGCGGTTCAGAGCGCCATGGTCGAAACCATGCGCGGGCGGAGGTCCTCGACGGAGTGGGCCGAGCTCGCGGGATGGCGCGGTTCCCAGGCGACGGGGTGGCGCACTCCTGGAGACATTCGCAAGATCTTCACCGGCGAACTCCTGGTCAACGTGACCGACATCGCCGCCCTCGGCGAAGACCCGGCCGCGTTCCGGGAGTTCGCGATCGAGGTCGCGCGCCTCGCGGGTCTGCGCTGCGAGCCGATGTCCGCGCCGTCCCAGGCGGCCCTGGACGCCATAGCGCAGCTTGGGCGGACGGAGGCAGAGGTCTCGGGTCGGTACCTGGACGCGCTCTCGCCTGACAGCCCCGGGGGCGCGCAGGTGACGGCCTCGGAGCGTGCCGGGATCCGCGAACCGCTCGAGCAACTCAAAGCCGGTGTCGCAACCGTCGAGCACAACCTTGGAGGGTCGGAGAAATGAGCTACATCGCCACGTTCTTCATCGCGTTTTTCTTGGGGTGGCGTGAGTGCGCGCGCCACATGCACGCCACGCCCGCGAAGGGCCGCCGATGAGTCCGCGGACCCTCGTGATCGTGAAGGGTCGAGCCATCGTGGGCACGCTCGCGCTTGCGGTCGGGTACCTCGCCGGATCGACCGCCGCGCAGCACCGTCTGCCCTCGATTCCGGCGGACGCGGCCGGGATCCCCGAATTTGGCGCCGCGCGACCGACGGCGCCTGAGGCCGGAGTTATCTCCTCCCGCGCCTCAAGAGTCCCCAAGGCAACCGCCGAGGCGGGGATCGGCGCGCAGACGGCCTGCGAAGGGGCGGCCGGCAGCACGAATGCCGGACACACCAGCTCTCCAGGTCTTACTCGGGCCGGCGCGACGGCCCCAAGGTTCGGGGAACCAGCCCCGTCCGGTCGGGCCGCGAAAGGGTCTGTCCGGCGCCATCGCGCACCCGTTTTTCTCTTCCGCATCGTGAAGGCCGCCGCTGAGAAGCGCCGCGTTCCGGTTCACATCCTCGCTGGCCTCGCCGAAGACGAGTCGTCGTGGCGCCCGGCCGTTCGTGGCCGCGCCGGCGAAGTCGGGTTGCTTCAACTCTCGCGGGCGATCGCCGAGTGGTGCGGCGTTTCGGATCGGCGGAACGCTCACCAGAACGCCGACTGTGGCGCCCGCCTCCTCGCGGCCCACTTCGCCCGCTTCGGGACCTGGGACCTTGCCCTGGTCGCGTTCAAGGCAGGGCCTGACGGTATCCCCGAGAAGATCCCGGCCCGAGCGTGGGCCTTCGCGCAGCGCACCCTGGTGAGAGCGGAGGCCTACCGGTGACGCCGCGGCTCCTTACCATCGCCGGAGAGTCACGCTCGGTTGTCGAGTGGTCGAAGATCCCCGGCGCCGCCCCGGAGCACACCATCCGCCGGAGGCTCTCGCGCGGATGGCTGGATTCGGAGGCCGTCTTCCTGTCTCTCGGGGAGTCGCCCTCGCCGATCACGCCGCGGTCCCACCCGCGTCGGCCCGCACCCCAAGCTCCGAACCCGCTCCGCCCCACGGTCGGCCGGGTTCGCTCCTATCCCCTCGAATCGCTGGATCTCCTCCGGAGGCTCGCGTGACGAAGTCGGATTCGCAGTTCTATCGAGAGCTTCAGGACCAGATCCAAACGCATCTCTTCGCGATCGAGGAGCTGCTCGGTCCGCGGTTCCTGATCACGATGATCGCCCGTTGCTCTGACGCGCCGCGGAGTGAGCACGCCGACATACTCCTCACCAAAGACAAGCCGACGCTGGCGATCGGCGCGATCTACCGATTCATGGCCAAGGAGCCGGACCTGGACGAAAAGTCGGGAAGGCGCTCATGAAGGCGATATCCCTTTGGCAGCCGTGGGCCTCGCTGCTGGTCTTTGGCCTCAAGCGCTTCGAGACCCGCGCCTACGCGTTTCCGAAGGCGCTCAAGGGCCAGCGGATCATCATCCACGCGGCGAAGAAGCAAGCGGAGTTCGACCCGGCCTTCGTTCGCGGAACGGCGGGCTACCTTCGTCGCAATGGCCACGACGCGTCCGCGCTGCCTTTCGGGGCCATCGTCGGGACGATCGAGCTACGCGACGCGTTCCAGATCGGGAGCCGCATTCCGGGCACGCCTCGCGACTTGTGGACGCTCGAGGAGATCCTTCTCCGGCGCGGCCGGGGCACGGTGATCATGAGCATCGAGCACGCCCTGGGCGACTTTCGGGTGGATCGGTGGGCATGGGAGTGCGTGAAGCCGCGCGCGCTGTCTCGTCCGATCGCCTACAGCGGTAAACAGGGCTTCTTCAACGTTGAGGATCCCGGGATACTGGGTGCGATCAACCGGCAGTTCGACGAAGAGGCGGGCCGTGCCGCAGACGCAGCCTTCGCCCCGATCGACGTCGCCCTCCAGGCCGGTGAGGTTCGCGGGCGATGAGGCTTCTGGATCTCGACCCCTCGTTCCTCAAGATCGCGTCGGAGGACTACCGCACGTACCAGCAGGTCTCCACGCTCGCGGAGGCCGACGGCATCGTGTTCGTCTGTCCCCAGTGCGTGAAGAAGCTCGGCGGGCGTCCGGGCGCGCACAGCATCATCTGTTGGCGCCCGAGCGTGCCGCAGAGGGAAGGACTCACGGGGCCCGGCCGTTGGCAATTTGAGGGGAACGACCTCGTCGACCTCACCTTCGTGGCCGGGTCTTCATCGGTCCTGGTCGGCGGCGGTTGCCAGGCGCACTTCTGGATCCGCAACGGGGAGATCGTTTTCGCGTGAGCAACCCGAACCACATGGTCCCGCCCGAGGTTCCGATCTCTCCCCGTCTGTGCGACTACGCGCTCTGTGTCCGCGGGTGCGTCTTCATGGGCGGCTGCCCCACGCCCGCGGCCCGCGAGATCGAACTCGTCGAACCCAACCCAATCACCCGCGGAGAGATCTCGCGCGAAATCGTCACCATCAACGAAGGACCCGATCGCCAATGACCGAAGCCGAAGTCAGCCAGTTCACCTCGATGCGCGTGGAGGCTCTGCGCCCCTCGCCCGATAACCCTCGCAAGCACATCGACGCAGCCACGCTCGAGCAGCTCGCGGAGAACATCAAGGAGCACGGCGTCATCAGCCCCCTGGTGATTCGGCCGATCTTCCCGACGAACGCCGGCGGCGTTCCGATCCCTTCGGCTCACGCCACGGAGTTCGAGATCGTTTCCGGAGAGCGACGATGGCGAGCTTCGAAGATGGCGGGCCTCGAGCGCGTGCCCGTGCGCATCCTCCAGCTTTCCGACGCCGCGGCCCTCGAGATTCAAGTCATCGAGAACCTCCAGCGGTCGGACATCCACGAGCTGGAGGAGGCGGACGGGTACAAGGCCCTCCAGGACCGGTACGGCTACACCGTCGAAGACCTCGCCGCGAAGGTGGGGAAGTCGGTCGCCTACATCTACGGGCGCCTGAGGCTCTGTCACCTGGTCGACGCCACGGCGCGCGAGGCCTTCTTCTCCAGGGCGATCGCGCCCACGGTCGCCCTGTTCATCTCTCGCCTCGCCCCGAAGCAACAGGGCGAGGCCGCGCGGATGGTCCTGACCGACGGGTGGGACGACGAGGCGAACAAGAAGGGGCCGATGAACACCGGCCGCGCGCTCCAGCAACTTCGGCAGAAGTACACCCTGAAGCTCGCCGACGCGCCCTTCTCGACGGAGTCGGAGGAGCTGGTCCTCGCCGCCGGGCCGTGCACCACGTGCCCGAAGCGCAGCGGCAACGCGCCCACGCTCTTCGCCACGGAGACCCCGGACGTTTGCACCGACGCGCCGTGCTACACCGCGAAGACGAAGCGGCACTTCGCCATCCTGGTCGAGGACGCGAAGGCCTCGGGCCGCACGGTAATCGAGGGAAAGAAGGCGAAGGAGATCTTCCCGTGGGACACCGCCGCGTCGCTCGCCGCGGGGTGGGTTCTCCCGTCTTCGTGCGAGTGGACGGCCGACGGCAAGCAGGAGCGGACGTGGAAGGAGCGTCTCGGCGAGCACATGCCCGTCCCGACGCTCGTCGTTCACCCGAAGACCAGAGAGGTGATCGAAGTCATCACCCTCGCCGAGCTGAAGGCGGCGAAGAAGGCCGCGGGGATCAAGCCGTCTTTCGACGATCGCGATTCAGGCCCGCGGAAGTCCGCGGTCGCCTCCGAGGAGAGGAAGAAGGCAGAGCGGGAGGACGCGAAGCGCAAGGAGCGAGTCGAGCGGGCGAAGTCGGTCGGCGCCGCGGCCGTGGACATGGTCTGCGGCCTCGTGGCCACGGCCTCGGGCGAGAACGGGAAAAAGGCGCTCGCCTTCGCTCTCGCTGCGCATCCGTCCGGGCGCATCGCCATGGTCGACGAGAAGATCCTCCCCGAGAAGGACCGTGGGTTCGCCTTCGAATACGACCGCACCGTCGCGAAGGCCGCGCTCAACCTCGAGCCCCGCCAGCTCGTGGCGCTCCTGGTCCGAGCCTCGGTGTACGGGATCGATGACCGCGGCGGCCTCGGGTTCCATCCTTTCACCGGCGAATACACCGCGGAACTGAAGGCGCTCGCCGGGTTCTTCGACAAGGAAGTCAGTCTGAAAGACCTCGAGAAGAAGGCGACCGGAGCCAGGCTCATCGCCGACGCCGTCGCCGAGCAGGCGAAGAAGGTGGACGCCGCGCTCGCCGTGTCTGGAAAGAAGTCCAAACCCGCCGCCAAGGCGCCGGCGAAGCTCTCGCCCTCCGCTCCGAAGACGGCGATGGCCGCCGCGCTCCTCAACGCGAAACCGGCCAAGGTCAAGAAGGCTCCCACGAAGAAGGCGAAGGCCTCCAAGTGACGCGCCTCGAGATCTCCGCCGTCCAGGGCGGACCGGTGACCATCCTTCGGAACGGCGTTCCCTTCGATCCGCTCTTCCTTACGCCGGAGGCGGAGAGGGCGCTCAGCTTCGCGGCGCAGTCGTCCATCTACCTCGTCGACGAGTGGCCGCGCATCCGCGAGCACCTGGACGGCGTGTGTCAGCACTACTCGATGCCTCCAATCGGGGAGACCCCGGTCCTCTCGGCGCCGATCGTCCGCGCCCTGTGCGCCATCGTGGCTCAGCGGAAGGGATGGATCACGACGCCGATTGACCGCTTCGAGGCCACGAAGCGAGAGCTGGCCGTCCTCATGTCCGCCGCCGCCGGCGAGACCAAGGGCTCCCTTCTCGACTGGCCGATCCTCGGCGGGCTTCTCTACCGGATCGCGGACGAGCTGAACGTCGGGGGAGTCCCTCACGCCGGCAACTTCCACCGCACCGCGGCCGAGGGCGGGGCTTTCCGACTCCTCTGCCGCCTCCTCCTGGAGCACGTGGATGTCGAAGCCTGAAGCGACCTTATCCGTCTGTTCCGTGTCCAACATCAACCCGGAGACGATCGAGGCGCTCAAGGCTCTGGCCGGCGCCATGCGGCGACGTCTACAGCGCGAGCTGGCCGCAGCCACCCGTCACGCTGAACTTCGCCGAAAGAAGGAACGCCGACGGCTAGCCCTCGTCCGCCACATCAAGCGGAGTCGCGGATGAAGGCGACCGTCTTCCAAACCCTTACCCTCTCGATCCCCGTCGATCCGATCGGCCTCGTGACCGTCTTCTTGCAGCCCTTCAGCCCGACCCAAGGCCGGATCACGATCGTGAATCACGGCGACGCCTGGTCGGCCTACTGGGATGCGATGCCGGAGCCCCTCGCCGAGTTCTTCGTCGAATCGTCCGACGACTACCTGGTCAGCAAGCTCCATCAGCGGCCGATCACCCGCCATGAGGCGGCCCGGCTCAAGCGAATCATCGGAGTCGTTCGCGTCGCGCTTCAGGAGCGGCTCAAGGCGGAGGCCAGCCTGTGAAGACCTCGGCGGAGTTCAAGACCGCGCTCGAGCGGAAGTTCGCCCCGCCGGCGTGGACGATCGCCTACGAGGTTCGGAGCGCGGTCGGGTTCGGCAAGGTCCGATCCGCCGACGCGCTCGCCCTTGCAAACTGGGAGAGTCGCGGGTGCCGACTGCTCGGATTCGAGATCAAGATCTCGGTTTCCGACCTTCGCCGCGAACTGGCCGACCCGACAAAAGCCGAGGAGATCGCCCGCTTCTGTCACGGGTGGTCCCTGGTTGCCCCCGCAGACGTGATCGCGGCCACGGAGGCAGAGATCCCGCCGCACTGGGGCCTACTGGTCCCACGCGGCGCCGGGCTCGTCCAGAAGCGTCCGCCGACGCCACGGCACAAGCCCGACGCTTGGACGCCGCTCTTCGTGGCGTCGCTGGTTCGGGCTTTCTCGGCTGAAGCTGTCCGGCGCTATGAGCTGACTCTCGCGGAGGGCTACAAGGCGCTGGAGGAGAGGCGGCGAGATCTCGACGAACGCGAGCGCGCCCTCCGTCGGGTCGAAGGCCTGGATGTCCCGGACAGGATGAACTCGCTCAGGACCGACCGCGATGCCCTGAAGGCGGACCTCGAGGAGTTGCGCCAGGTGTCCGGGTGCTGGTCCCGCGACGAGTTCCGGCAGGTCCTGCGCGCCGTTGGAGCCCTTAACAAGGCGCGGCCGGTTCAAGAGCTTCGGAGCATCGCCGCGTGCCTCTCTGACGTGGCCACGGCGATCGAGAAGCCCATCGCCGAACTGGGAGCGGCCCCGCTATGAGCGACGGGATCGTCAGGATCTGCAACCAGCACCAGCTCGAGCTGCGGCAGATCGGCCCCGCCCTGGTCTGCCCTGGGGGCCATAGCTGCCCCTTGGAGTGGCACGTCAAGGAAGACGTGCCCTACGTCGACCCGCGGAACCTGAAGCCCGTCTGCCCGGTCCATGGCTGCCGCCTGACGGGCTCCGGCTCAACCCTCGATTGCCAGTACGGACACAAGTGCACCACCCGAACCTTGCCGAGAACGGAGAAGCCCATGGCCGAAACAGTGAAGGACCAGAAGCCGAAGCGGGGGACCGTCAGGCCTCACGGAACGCACCAGCGGTACTTCCAAGAGGTCAAGTCGGGCGCCGCGCCGTGCGATCCGTGCCGGAAGGCCGCCAACGAGTACGGAAAGGCCCGACGTCTCGCCCGCCTCGCCGCGGCCGGTGAAACGAAACGGTCGAAACGTGAGACGAAGGCACCCAAGACTGAAACGGTGCCCGCGAAACGTGAGACGAAGTCCCGCGCCTTGGTCGTCCGTGCGAAGGCCTCCCGTCCCCGTGCTGTCGTCGCCATCGTTGTGCCGCGTGCTGCGGGCGCCGACCTCGAGGGGAAGGTGCTCCGCTTGCGCGCCGAACTCGCCGAGGCGGAGCAGGCCTATCTCGCCCACGTCAGAAAGCTCCTCCCGGGCCTGGTATGAGCCTCGAGCACCTCAAGAAGGCACCCGCCCCGGCGCCGACCTGGGTCGCGCTCCTCCGCGATGCCGCGATCGACGAGCGGCTCGACGAGGCGACCCCGACCCGCCGCGCGCTGCTCGTGGCCAGGGCGATCCTCGAGGACGCACCCTCAGAGAATCGAGAAACGTTCGTTCGCAGATTTGCGGTCGCCCTGGACCGTGAGCCCCTGAGGCTTTATGAGCTGGAGCGCCACGTCTCACCGGCGGCGCCCGTGGAACAGGTCGAGGACCACATTGCCCGCCGTGTCGAGCGGGCCATGAAGGGACTGTCATGAGCAATCTACAGCCCGGAGAACTCCTCACCTTTCAACGGTGCAACAAGGCCACCGGTTGCGGTCCTGTGGGGTGCGGAAAAGCGATCGCCTTTCGGCTCACCCGGACGGGCGCCAAGATGCCGATCGACCCGCTTCCCTCGCCGAAGGGGACGATCGCGCTCATCGGGCCGGAGGGGCAGGAGATCGCTGAAGTCCTCACCGCGGATCGCTGCGACGGCTACGAGGGCCACCTCTACCAGACGCACTTCGAAACCTGCGAGAACGGGGCGCAGTTCAGGAAGAACCGCCCGCCGAAGCGATCGCCGTATCCCTCGACCCCGGGCACCATGGGAACGGTCGCAGACAAGCTCGTCGAGGACCAGATCAAGGCTCACGCCGCGTGGTTCGCCCGCGAATGCCGGGAGAAGAACCTCGCCACCGTCGAGGCCGTGGGCGAGCTGTTCGCCGAGCAGCACCGCAAGTGGTGGAAGGACGAGAGGAACCGCGCCGCGCGCAAGGAATGGATCCTGCGCGTGCGCGCCCTGGTGCGTGAACAACTGGGCCTCCAGGCGGAGGCCGCGGCGTGAACAATCAATCCGAAGGGAAGGTAATGAGCGACCGCGCCCGGATCCTCGAGAAAGTCCGAAAGCTTCTAAGCCTCGCCGCGCGGAACCCGTCACGGGAAGAGGCCTCGGCCGCGGCGCTCAAGGCGGCGGAGATCATGGAACGCCACAAGATCGACGAGGCGGAGATTGGGCCACCCGCGCGGCCGGAGTCTTACGGCTACTCAACCGTGTTCGAACCAGGGCGCCGATCTCGCCTCGTGCTGGCGGCCTATTCGGCTCTCGCGGAGATGTTCGATTGCGTCGGCCTGGTCACCAGCTCGAAGATCGACACGCTCATTGGCTTCGATGTTGCCGGCACAGAATCAGACCGCGCCGCCGCGATCGCCGTCATGCGAATGGTCGAGGCCGCGGCAAAGGCGGACCTACGACGGCTCTTCGCCGGGTTTCCGAAGAAGTATCGCGATTCCTTCGTGTGGGCGATGGTCTCGGAGGTCGCAGAGCGGCTGAAGTCTCAGCGTGATTTCATTCGATCTCACTCGCCCGCGTCGCGCGCTCTGGTTAGGGTCGAGTCGCTGGAGCGTGTCGTCACCTTCATCCGCTCCGACGGTGTGGTGAAGGCCTCCTTCAAAGCGCCGGCCATCGATCCATTGGCCGCCCGGATCGGAATGGTCCAGGGTTCGAGACTGGAATTGAACCGGCCAGTAAAGGAGGCCACCGCATGAAAGGGGACCGTGTGACAGCGGAAGAGTCCGTGAAAGGACCGCAGATATCGGTCAGGACCGACCGGGAAGCCGGCTTGGTGCGGTTCTTCGTGGTCGAAGCCGGAGAAGAGCCTGGGCCCCTCGATAAGCCCGCGATCGTTGTCCAGAAGGCGGGCCTCAATGCCGACCCGGAGTTCTTCCAAGCCCTCCAGGACGTCCTGAAGGGTCACATCGTTCGTGTGTGCGATCTTCCGGAAGGCACGAAGTGGGCGGTCCAGAAGGTCGGCGGGGAGTGGGCCTCATGAAGTGGGGAACGCCGGACCACCCGAAGGTGTCGCACCTCGCCGGCCTGCTCGGGATCAGTGTCCCGCAGGTGTGCGGGCACCTCGAGATCTTCTGGCACTGGATTTCGAAGTACCGGCCGGACGGAAGCCTGGTGGACCTGGACGACCACTCGATCGCCGCGGCGTGTCGATGGTCGGGGGATGCGTCCCCGTTCGTGCGTGCCCTTGAGAGGGCGCGATGGATCGACGTGGACTCTATGCGTAGGGTCCACGGGTGGAGTGAGCACGCGGAGAACGCAGTTCACGCGAAGCTGGCCCGCGCAGGGATGCTTTTCTGCGACGGGACCGTCCCGAAGGTCGGAGACCTGGACGGAAAGAGCGGAGAACGGCAGCGAGCTGCCGAGCGTTTGGCTGAGGCCAAGGCTCAATGGGAGGCCGAGGCCTCTCTCCCCGCGGAGTCCCCGGGGGGTCCCCGCGGGGACTCCAGCAACC
>OFQZ01000095.1_pt1 | contig 34014 bp, 55 predicted proteins | sample 1543011 | NCBI WGS metagenome assembly OFQZ01 (sample SAMN07774216, study PRJEB24372) | wastewater metagenome | isolation source: Exp Tend NO 0WW | collected 2016-02 | reverse complement strand
CCCTTGCCGAATCTCAGGCCCAGCTCTGCGGTCGTCCACTCGTGTTTATCCTGGAGGAACTTGAAAGCCCTGGCCTCTTTCATGGGATGCACGTCCTTGCGCTGCAGGTTCTCAGTGAGCTGAAGCTCGAAGGCTTCCGCCTCGCTCATTTCTTTCACGTATGCCGGCACAGTCTCAATGCCAAGCAGCTTACATGCCCGATACCGACGCTCACCGGCGACCAGGATAAAGCCACCGCTGCCATCGGCACGCAGCAGGATCGGCTGCAGCAGACCCTTGGCTTTGATCGAGTCCGCCAGCTCCTTCAGGCTTGCGTCTGTGAGATCATCTGCAGTGCGGAACATATCGTTGGTGGATGAAACCCTAATGTGCTTCACGGCCACATCCGCAAGGAAGTCGTGCAGGGTACCATTCTTTTCTTCAGGGAGCATTTCGGCAACGCTCGGCAATGATGTGTTTTTTGTTTTCATGCTGCTAGGTTTAAGATTTTACTTTCTTGGATTTTCCCCCCCCCGTCGGCTCGGCGGTCTTGGTCAGTAGCGCATACATGCCACCGTCAGAAGACTCTGAGGATATCATAATCACGTGCGGCCCTTCCAGTTCAAGGCTCTCCAGGATCGCCCGGCAGATGGCTGAGGATTGAATCGTACAGCGGTTGATTTTGTCTGCGAACTTCACCGAGATACCGGTGACTTCTTTAGTCACCTCGACGTACCAGTCGATCGGTCGGTCCTCATCCTGGACGATGTTGATCTTCTTGTCCTTGAGGATGGGAGTCATATCGTCACTGAACACGATCACCCCACTCGGTTTGATCGAAATGTAGTTGCCGCGCTTGGCGTAGCGCTGGCCGAGGGCCAGAGAATTGAATACCTTTCTTTTCATAGAATTTGGGTTAAGTTGTTAAGAGAGAATTAGTTCTTGTGGTTGCTGCAGCTTCCTTTTCGCGCCGCGGATCGTGTACCCTTCCTGCTTCAAAAGCCGGTGGATCTCTGTGATGGTTGCGATGTCTTCCTTGACGAAGAATCTTTCGTTGATGCGATTGCGGCGGATGTTGAGATCAAACTCCGCAATCCAGAACCTCACAAGGGAGGTCTTCACCTGGAACATGCCGGCTACTTCGCCGATGGACCAGTACAGTTTTTCAATTTCCTTTTCCCTGTAGCACATAGGTTTTTTGGTTAATCGTTGCGTGATATGCTTTGTCTGCTTCATCCTGACTAGCGGCGTTGACGACTGCACAGTTGATTATGCCGGCACCATTACATTTTGCGCATGGTTGTGGTTCAATGCTGTCGTCCAGTTCGCCACTTTGAATTCCGTCTCCCTTACACAATGGACACTCCTCACCCACGATGAACTCCGGGCGTGGATTCTTGTGCGAGTCCGTCCCGAATTTATCCTTGAGGTTCTGTACCATCGGGTCGGCGATCTTCTCCTGGCCGAACTTCTCGATCTCCTCCTTGGTCATCGCCGGCACCTTGCGGCCTGACCTGGCGATGTTCTCCTGAATCTGTTTGATGTACTGGTCAGCCACTTCCGGCGGTGCGATCGGAGCCTCTTTTTTCTCAGTCTCCTGGGGCTGTCCATTCCAGTATTTTGCGCTCGCCCCGCCAAGCCACCGGTGGATCACTCTGGCGTGCAGGGCGTCGTAGTTCTGATCCTTGACCATCTGATCGCGGATGATCTTCTTCTGTGCGTCCTCGGGGATGTAGGGGTAATCCTGTGCCGCCAGAATCATTCCCTGGATCAGTACGTTCTTCTTGCGCTCTCCGTCCTCCAGATCGCTCTGCAGGAAGTATAACTGCCGCAGGCCGGTGAGGGATTCGAGATCCTTGAGACATTCGATGAAGAATTCTTTCATAGCTCAAATGCTTTTTGTCGTGGTTTCTTTGCCTCGCCGTTGGAGGGCCTCACACTGCGCAGCTGTGCGTTGAATGCCAGGCGCAAGCCGTCGGTACCGTGCTCTGCGTAGACGTTGGGTGATCCCTGGACCTTGAGGATGAATCGCTTTAACTCCTGGTCGATGTCAACACCCGGATAGGCGCGGGAGAGTTTCAGGTTCTCGATGTAGATCTCATCAAAGGCTGCAGCCGGCTCGAGTTGGTTTTCCTCCTGCACCTCCTTTCCTTCAATTACCTTTTCATTCTCTATTTCATTCTCTATTTCTAAAGGAAGGTTTTTGGTAGGTGGTTTGGTAGAAGTTTGGTAACGCTTTCGTACATTCTCGGACTGCTTTTCGCTGTGCTTGGCCCTTTTTTCGCGGATTGCCTCCATCACCGGGTTTTTCAACAATCCATCCGCCTCCGGGAACTTGCTACGAAGCATGTCCCAGTTGGTAGGCAGACTGGTACACAGTCTGGTAAGTCTTTGGTAGTCGTTTGGTAGACCTCCTTTGTCCCACTGCTCGATAAGCAAGCGCACGTAGGCCCCGAATTCCTCGTCCGTCCAGGTCTTCGTTGAGCCGAGAATATCGTTGTAATACAATGGGAGCACGGGATTCTTGGCCATTACCTGCGGTGTAGATTAAGCGTGAGACATAGATTTTCAGGTGTGTTGCTGGATCCCCGGAAGGCGCCAGTACCTATCACATGGCGTGACTTCTGCAGCTGTGCGATGGCACGGCGAACCGGTAACTCCTTGTCACTAGATAAGTGAGTGAGCACCTCAGCGACTGTGAATGACTGATACTTGTGGTCCTTGAAGAACTCAAGTATGCGAGGCTTAATAGGTCCCCTCCTGGAGGGAGCCGCGACAGGAGCTACGCCCACGGCGTTACCGAATAGATCCTTGTTCATTAGAAATTCTTGATTTTATTGAGCCTGTTTTTTCTCTCACTCGCGACGTCAAGACAGGCGAAAACAAAAGCCTCGTCGGCTTCTGACGGCTCCAGTCTACCCTGGAGAATGTCATAGGCCCTCTGGAGTTCTACGCCATGCGCCTGAGCAAGAGCCTTCGTCTTGCCGTAGGGCATGTAGTCGTTGATCTCACGAAGCTTCTGTTTGACTTCTTCCACACTACCTGATTGAAATATTGATCCCTGTTTTTGACGTCTTCACCGGCGGCCTCACCGTGACTCCTTCACCTTCGATGATTAGATCCGTGGGAGTCTTGAGTACTTTCAGAAACTCCTCACGCTCCTTGAGCTGTTTGCCAGCCTCATCGGAGATCTTCTTCAGGTCGTTCCAGACCGGATCACCGCAGACCGAGTAGTCGTACTTGGTCCCGTGCTGGGCGATGGCGATCTCAGCGCCGCGGTAATCGAAGGACTTACCCGGGTGCTTCTCCGCCTCCCGCACGTAGTACTCGGTCAACTTCTTATTGACCGCGTCCTTGATGTGCTCCATCGTCTTCATGAATAGGGCGATGCGCAGGGCATCGACGCGGCCCTCCTCCACTTCCTGGATAACCAGGTGGGCGAACTTGGCAATACCCTCAGCCGAGGTGGCGAACTGATCCAGCACGCCGAGGACTGACGCAGGACCGACGATGTACTGAGCCTCGTAGTCGGCCTGTGCTCTGGCACCACTATCAGCGGCGGCTTCTGCCTCCGCTGCGTTGCCCATGGCTATTGCGTAGTCTGATTCGTGATTATCCATTGACGGCCTCCTTTCTTGCTGCCTCAGTGGCTATCTTTTCGCGCAGTGATGGAATGGCCAGCTGGTAAGACCTCACAGTCCTTTCAGTCTTCCAGTTGTCGGGATGGTAGGGCCTTGATGGCTCCACACCAATAATTGACTCGAGCTCACCGTGAAGAATCATGAACTCATCATGCAACCCCTCGACGCTCTGCTCAACGACGGTGGCGTGCTGGTCGGTCACCTCAATGGGTGAAGACTGTGCGCCGGGGATTGACTCGACCTCGTTCTCATCGAGCATCCCAAGGCCGCAGATAGACAGCGTCACACGGCGCTTTGCTTTGGTCTCTGCCTTCATGATCGCGTTGGCAAGGGCCTCACCTTTCAATCCCTCGATCGGCACGGCCCCTGAGCTCGCGTCCTCTTTCCCTGACTTGTCTTTTGCGTAGGCCGTGAATACACACAGGCCCGACTCAATACTTTTCTCCAGCTTGTAGATCGACACCCCATTCACCTTACGCACCTGGTCGGTGGCATCTTTGGTGGCGTACATGCGCTCCTTGCCGTTGAGCTTGAGTATCTGGAAAGGCTGAGTAGTCCAGTCGATACCGAGCCGATCACAGACCTGCTTCACGTAAGTGACTCGCTGGTCATTGTTCAGCTTGGATATATCTCCGTTCAATACGATGGAGGCGATGATGTCGGATTGTTGCTTTGTGATTTCCATAAGTTGTGAGAGTTTAGATTATTGATTTGTAGTTCTTGATTTCGTTCTGTGCGATATGACGGGCGGTCGCATCGTCGATGCCCGGTGAGTTGATAATGCCGATGATCCTTGCGATGATGCCATCGCGCTTGTGGAAATGGAGGCTCATGAGGAAGTCGAATACTTTAAGCCATACAATCACAAAAGCCAACCCCGCCAGTAAGAACATAAGGGGCACGAAGGCGTGAAAGGCTTCATTGCTGTCTACCGATGCTAGCCAGATTATTTTAGCCACCTTGTAGGCCATCGGGATCGCCACCACGTAGCGCAAGGAATTGTTGCGATTGAAAAGCAGGAAGCAGCCGCAAAGGCAAAGCAGGGAAGAAAGATGAGGGCCTATCGCATACAGGAAATAGTAAGTATTCCAGTACTGTAATGGCCCACCCTCACCTTCACTAAAAAACCTGTAGACGATCTCCGAAAAAGGGGCCAGCCCTGCTATTAACAGGACCGCGAAATAGTATCGGAGCAAAGTCTTACTTGCAAGCAGGGTAGCAAGCGTTCCCTGGCTCACATGGGCACGCACTCGGATCGTCAGACGGCTTAACCACCTCCTCCGTACAGGAGTAAATGATGAGCGTCGTGGCCACGAATAGCGCGGCAAGGATGATAATCGCCTTTCGCATAACATTGTGGTTTGGTGAATAGATTGATTATCCATATCGTGTGAGAGTTTAGATTTATCTGAAAGCAGCCCTATGTGAGCGGTTGTACTTTACAATTTCATTCGAGCAGCCCACCACCAGGTTGACCGCCAGCCAGAGGATCGCCACTATGGCAATCCAGCGCAAGTGTTCAAAGAGCGTTTTCATAGGTCTCCGTATCGCTCCCTGTAAGTGGCCGAAGCTGCAGCCTGCCGTACCCTTGCGCCCCAGATTTCAAGGCTCTTGACGATGTGGGGCAAGCCCACCTTCTTGCTGCGCTCGTAGCCATCGGATATGGCGAGGAGAAGATGAATCAATTCCTCGCTTGAATATTCGTCAAGGCGTTTCACGCCGAATACTTCCTTGATCTGTTCACCGACCCGCTCCTCTACGTTGAGTAAGTCGTCTTCGGATATGAGCAGCTGTCCCATTACCACAGTAGTTTTTTGAATTGCGGATGGCATGCGATGTGAGCCTGACGGTGTACGAATCTGTAGCCGCCGCCTTCAATGGCAGTCGGACCGTCGTGTAGTTTGCCGGACCTGTAGTCCGTTTCTGGGATCTCCTTACCACACACACAGCATGTGTTGTAGGTGTCGGAGGGGATAACGACCCCGGCGGTGGTGACGTCTTGTTTTCTTTCCAATGTTTCCATAGGTGTGAGAATTTTAGATTATGCTTGTTCAAGGACCGCAGCACCGGCCTCAATGACCTTGTCGTAGGTCTCCTCAATGGTGAGGTCCTCTCCTAGCGATACCAGCTTTCCGTTGAGTCGCTTAATGCGGTTGTGCTTCTCAACTTCCCGGTTCAACCTTACACTGGTAGTCCCTACAGGTTTGCGGCGGTCTTTCTTTTTTGTGGCCATGTGCTATATTGTGTGATCGTGTGTGTAAATGTAGCAATAAAAGCTACTCGATCAATAAAAAGACTACTAAAAAGCGACTATCGATGTACTTTGGCTCTAACTTGTTGAATTTCAGGGAGATTAATTTCGACAATCAGGACGGAATCGCAGCCGCGCTGCAGCCCCTTTTGCCCGATTACGCAGTAAACAAGCAGTTAATCTCAAAGTGGGAAAAGAGGAAGGATGGACCAAGTCAAGAAGTTGTTGACGCGGTCGCCAAGCTAATGAGGGTTGATCCGGTCGATCTCGTTTATCGCGACTTGGCCCAAAAAGGTACATCTGACAGAGAATCGAATGGTACGGTTTCCCTGATGATTCCATTCTACGACGCTGTAGCAATTGCCGGATTTGGTATTATGGCCGAGCAGACGCCAGTGAGCAAACCAAAACACATGATCAACCCCGGAACATTCTTCCGCAATGCGGAAGGAGCCCTACAGATCACGGGTCACTCCATGTTCCCGAAATATCCGTCCGGGTGTATCGTAGCTTACCGCCAAGCCTCACTGGCACTGATTCTTTGGGGTGAGGATTATGTCATAGAGCTGGAGGAAGATCGACGGTTGATCCTCAAGAGAATTGAGAAATCAGAAAACAAGGACTGCATTAAAGCCGTCAGCTACAATGTCAATAAGGATAACAAGTACGTCTACGATCCAATCGACGTGCCGATAAAACAAATTGGCAGGATCTTCATGGTCCTGGGAATGATACAACTTGAAGCAATGCAGATATGAAGACACTCACTTTGATACTTTTCGTCTTGACACTTTTTGTCAACGCGAACGCGCAGTCCTCCCAGCCACTTCCTTATGACTCCCTGGTGCAGCGGGTCCTCAGGCTCGAAGCCCGGCAGGATCTGGTACAGACAAACCTGAACCGCGGGCATCGACAATTCCGTACTGGTACTGCGATGATGGTTGTCGGCGTTTTACTCACCGGCTTGTCCTATGCCGTATCAGAGAAGGGCTCAGTGGGATCCAACCAGGCGCTGGCCATTGCAGGAGGCACACTGATCGGCCTGGGTGGAATCATTCAAATAGACTCCCACAGATTTACCGGGAAAGCCGGTGGATTTACAAGGAAAAAACGGGACACAAGTGTACCTTGGCAGAACAAAACCAAGTGAGTGACCGACCACGTCTTCAGCGACAAGAACATCACCATCACCAAAGACTTCATCCACCAGGTCAACGGCGAGCGCGAAGTCATCCGCATTGACTCGATATCACAAATAGAAGTGAGCAGAATCATCGCCGGCGACTACAAAGCCGGCGCAATCCTGTTTTTTATTTTGGGGATACTGTCGATCTGGTTCCTGGTCGGGTTCGTGTTCCTCGCACTTGGCATAGCCGCATGGAACACAAAGATTTACCTATACTCGCTTACTGTGACAACGAATGGAACAAAGATCTACCTGTTCGAGAAGTGGAAGAGCCATTCCTACCTCAAAGGCATCGCGCGCACCCTTCAAGGCTTGACACTGTCCAATAAAGTACTGAACTTGGAGCCCCAACAAAAGGTGTGAGACCCTTTAGATTGAAAGCACTTTAACGGTTAACGCCGGGCGGGTGCTTTCTTTCGTTACAGCGCCTCCCCTCTTACCTTCTTGATCTTTTCCAGGTAGATACTCCCTTTGTAGTTCTCTGAGGTCTTTGAGTTACTGTGACCCAGTCCATCCTGGATCATGCGCACATCACCGTCCGTAGCATTAAGCAGCCGGTTCCCAAACGTGTGCCGCGCGATCACCGAGGTCAACGACTTGGTGATACCCAGGATAGAGCCGATCCGATCAAGGTCCTGATTCATGCGCTTGATAAACTTGTTCACCCGCAGTTTCACCTGCAGCTCGCTCATGTCTTCATCCAGGATAGGGAACACGTAGCCGTTTGGATCCAGTGACTTTGCCCCGCGTCGCTTCACGATCGCCGGCAGCTCGTGATCAAATGGGATAAGGATCTGCTTGAATTGCTTCCTGGTCTTGCGCGTCTTCTTACGATCGTAAATCATCACCTCAGCCATCAGCTCAGGTTTACGCAGCTTTGCAACGTCTGCCATATTCATGCCGTTGGCATAGTAGGAGAAGAACCAGTAATCCCGCGCCTCCATCAAGCGGTCCTCGTTATGTTTAAAGTCTTTGAACATCTGCAGCTCACTGTCATTGAGTGCGATTTTGTATTTTAGTTCGCTCTTGATCTGGTACTCATCGAACGGATACAGCGTCACCGGAATAATCCGGATCTTCTTCTTACCCGGCACCATGCCCCGCGCCAGGTTGAACACATGACGCAAGGCCCGCAAGTGAATAGCCACCGTATTGACGGTCCTCCCGCAAGAGATCATCCACTCCTCGTAATTCAAAAGCCACTCACCCGTAATCTCCGGGAAGCGCAGCGCAAAGGCAAGATCCTCCAGCCGCGCCTTAATCCATTTCTTCTCAGCATTGGGATCCTCACTCTTGATCTTGTGACGCTTATACTCCAGGTGAAGCTTGTAGCGCATCAGCGAGTGCAGGCTCGACTCATACGCCCAGCTGGTACCTACCTGGTCCGAGCCGGATCCGGAGAGCTCTGCCACCTTCATTGCATACACCGCATTGACCGTATCGCGTGCCTTGCCCAGGAAGATCCCCTCGAAGATCTCCGGGGTCAGGTCCTCGTTGTCGGCGATTATCCTGGTGGCTTTCGTGAAGAGGATATCGACCCGTCTCTTTAGCTCCCTCACGCCCTCACTCCTTGGTCTTGAGAAGGTAGCGAACTCAGAGACGGTGCAGTAGTTGTCCTTGCCGAAGTACTTGGGCACCCAGCGCACGCGCTCACCTTCTTCCACACGGAAGATGACTTGGATACGAACAGGGTAGCGTCCGTCCTTTATCGGGCGTCGCGTGTCATGCAGGACAGAAACGGTAGGCTTTGACATGGTGGTGTGAGATCATTTGCAAGGGAATTTTCGAAGACAACTCCGTAAACCTAGTGAAATGTCGTTTAAAGTGGTATAGGAATATTCGATGAATTTTGTACTATTTAACGATAATTCCTTGATCTGCTTGCATCTGAGCATAATTCGACGTTACATTTACGAAGGCTGCTTGTGACTACGGATCAGAAGACTCGGGGTTTGAATCCCTGCAGGCTCACTCCTAAAGCACTATCTTTCTGATAGTTACCAGCAACCTAGCAACGGGTTGCTTTTTTATTTGCAAAGGATTTGCAACGAGAGCAGCCCCAACTTTAACCCGGTTGCCCGATGTCCAACGTGATTTCAGTCGAAGAATTCCGGAAGCTGACCAAAGGCAAACAGGTCATAGTGTTACCACATCGCGAGGTGGAGAAGATGGTATCTCGCCGGGCTCATAACCCGGAGGTCGCAGGTTCAAGTCCTGCCCTCGCTACAAACAGCCAGAGAAAGCCCGACGAGATCGAAAGGTCCGTCGGGCGCGTGGCTTCAGTCCAGGACCACCTCCGCGCAATGGGTCACTACTTCGACCTTCCGGAGAAGTCGGTTAAGTTCTATATCGCTCAGTTCGAACTATCAAAGAAGCTATGAACTCCACCGACTTCAAAGGACCGGACCTACTCCTTGCTCATGAGTTTTCGCATTATCCCACCGAAGACCACAAGCGCCTTCCGCTCCAAGCGATCAACACCGAAGTAGTCAAGGTCAAACGCCAGCAACTCAGCGAATGTATTCCCGCATCCATCCCGAAGGCTTTGTAATCTGTATGAACTGATGGAGAAGCGCAAGAAACGCCCAGGCGAAGGCAGACCCACCAAGTACGACCCCACTCAAAACGAATGGGTGGAGAAGATCTGCAAGCTGGGAGCAACGGACGAAGACCTCGCGGATTTTCTCAAGGTCGACGTGGCCACCATCAACCGGTGGAAGCTTTCTGAGCCAGAGTTTTGCGAGTCCATAAAAAAGGGGAAGGACTACGCGGATGCTAACGTAGCCGAGCGTCTCTATCAACGCGCCATGGGATTCGAGCATGACAGCGTGGAACTCAAGGTCGTCACCATCCCAGGTAAGAACGCCGGCAGCGAAGTGGAGGAGGTGAAGATCCGTAAGATATATCCCCCCGACTCAACGGCGGCGATTTTCTGGCTAAAGAACCGCAAGCCCAAACAGTGGCGGGACAAACAAGAGATCGAGATCAAAGGAGCAGTACCAGTCACCGGCATGATAATCGAAAAGTGAGTGAAAAAGGTATTCAACTCAGGTTCAAACCCAACCTTCGTCAGCGCGAGGCAATCGTACGCTGGAACGACTCAACTACTGTCGAGCTGGTTTACGGAGGAGCGAAGTACGGAGGGAAGTCGTTCCTGGGCGGCACCCTTATTTTTCATGACGCTCTGGTGTATAGCGACACTGCTTACTTCATCGCCCGCAAAGAACTCAACGACCTGCGCAAGCACACCCTACCCACAATCTTCGAGGTATTCAAATACTGGAACCTTCCATTCGACAAGTACGCATCCTACAACGGACAGGACAACTACTTCGACCTGTACAACGGATCCCGCGTCTACCTCTTGGACTGCAAGCGCAATCCGTCCGACCCACTGTACGAACGCTTTGGATCCATGCAGATGACACGCGGCTGGATCGAGGAGGGCGGCGAGATCGAGGGTCTTGCAAAAGAGAACCTGCTGGTATCAATCGGCAGGAAGAACAACGAGCTGCACGGCCTACGCCGCAAGCTGTTAATCACCTGCAACCCAAAGAAGAACTTTCTGTACACGGACTTTTACAAGCCGTTCGTCAACCGGACGCTGACCCCGGACAAAGCATTTATCCGCGCACTACCTGACGACAACACCTTCGGCAACCAAGAATACATCAAGGGCCTGAAGAACACCAAGGACAAGACGATGCGCGAGCGCCTGGTGCTGGGCAACTGGGAGTATGACGACGATCCGAACGCACTGATCACCTACGATGCGATCACAGCCATCTTCACCAATGACCACGTTCCGGCGGCCGGCTTTAAGTATATCACCGCTGACGTTGCGCGCTTCGGTAAAGACAAGACCATCATCCGCGTGTGGCATGGTATGCGTGTCATTCAGCGAATCGTATTGACTGGCTCCAAGGTCACCGAGACGGCCGCCCGTATCCGTGAGGTGGCTGGCAAGCACCAGATACCAATGATGCGAGTGATTGTGGACGAAGATGGTATCGGCGGCGGCGTGGTAGATATCCTTGGCTGCAAGGGATTCGTGGCGGCATCATCACCGGTCAACCCAAAGGCAGGCGAGAACTATCGCAACCTAAAAAGCCAGTGCGCCTATAAGCTAGCCGAGGTTGTCAACGAGGCGCAGATCTATGAAGACTGCAAGGACGAAGCAGACCGGGAGCTGCTGATCGCGGACCTGGAGCAGATCAAGCAGCACGCCATGGACAACGACACCACCAAGCGCTCGGTGATGAGTAAGGACGAGGTGAAGGCGATCCTGCAGCGCTCACCCGACGACGGCGACACCTACATCATGCGAATGTATTTTGAACTCAAAGCCGGCGGTCCGACGGTGATCAAGCCAGGATCCAGCAGGGCATCCAACGGACGTACAGACTACTCAATGTAACACCATGGAAATACACCAAGACAAACTCACCGCGCTCCAGATGTGGAACGGCATGCTCCGGCAGAATCTCGAGCGCGTGTTATTCATCAAGCCACATAAAAAGAGCCTCGTCGTTCCGATCCGGATCGCAATGGAGCGGACCCAGAACGCGATCAAAGTCGCCGAGCAGCTTGAGGTCACCAAGCACCGCATGATTGTGGACGCCGTCATCGAGAAGCTGAACAAGACGACTGCTTACCTCAAGAGTCTGCCTTTCTACCGCTTCACAAAGAAGGCGAAGGTCCGCGCCGAGCTCAACGGTATACAGGCCACACTGCTGCTGATCGTCAATACCGCGCCACCAACCGAAGAACCTAAGAAGCCATGATCATCGTCACAAAAGTAAAACTCGACCGAGCCGGCAGGCCGTACTGGTCCTCGATGCTCATGACTGACGAAGAAGTCAAAGGCAACTGTGTGCTGGAAGTTACCGCGCCCAAGACCTTTCCCATGGTCCTCAACAGGGATTTCAAGGAGACCTACGAGAATGTCACCATGCGCATGCTCACCGAGATCATGAAAGAGAATGATCAGCAGACACTCAGACGCATGCTCATCCAGGGCAACGTAGTCACCGGCAACAACCCGATAAAATCCTGACCCATGGCACTACCCAAAGTCAAAGACCCGGTCCTCATTGAACTCGAAGTAATTTGCACCTCGCGCCTGGTGATCCCGACAACATTCGTCGAGGCCAACCTGTCTGAGGCCAACTTCGGGCTGGACAAACTTACCCCCGATCAATTCCCGGTCCTGGTCTACGTGACAAGCAAGGGCAGCGACAACGAAGTGAACGAAGCCAGCGAGATCCAGCGCAGTGTGAAGCTGTTCTGTCTGTTGCTAAATCGTTACGATGCGGCCACGAGCGACTTCAGTTCAGCGGACGTCAACTCCCTGCTTTACCAGATGTACCAGCTGGCGCAGAACCTGCAGTACTGGATCAATAAGTCCACCCTATCCGTGGACGGCGGTATCGACAAATGGAAGGCGGATAACATCTATGAAGAATTTGACGCTCACCTTTTCGGGCAGGGCCTTGAGTTCGAGTGGAAGGTCAACACAGCGACAAGCGGCTACTACAATAACCCCGGAACATAATGAAAAAACTCACCGAACTCCTCAAAGGCTTTGGCCACTGGCTCAAGCTCATCGCGATCGGCATGGTGCCGTTCCTGCTGTCCACGTTTCTGATCGGAATCATCTGCCGGCTGGTGCGCATTGTGTTCCTGGCTGGCTTCAACCTGATATGAAGATCACCGTCACCACATCGAAAGGCACACGCAGCCACGAGATAGCCGACTCATGGGAGAAGCTGTCCACGGGGCAGTATCAGCGTATTGTCACAGATTGGGACGGCAAGGATTTGGTTAAGGCTTTCAGCATCCTCTCAGGCATCGAGTATACAGCCGTAGCGGCTTCGGACTCGCAGGAAATGGAAGAGGCTTTGATTCTCTCCACCCGGTTCCTCTTCACGGACGAGCCCGTCTTCAAGCAGTTTGATCTGCCCAAGGTGATCACCATCCGCGGTAAGGATATCCCGATCCCCTCCAGGATAGGGCGCCTCTCGATCGCACAGAACCTGCACGTACGCCAGAAGCTCAACCCGGAGAGATCCTACGACGAACTGATCTCTTTCGTGACGGCGATATACCTCCAACCGCTCGTTGATGGTGGGCTGTTCGACTTCGGTAAAGCAATCGGGGAGACGGACCAGGAGAAGGAAATCTCTCTTGAGACCGAAGTGAAGAAGCTTCCCATCATGCAGACTTACCCGGTCGGTTTTTTTTTGCTAAGTCAGCTGCTCGGATCTGGTCTGGATTCAACGCAAAGATGGGAGTCGACGGTAGTGACCGCGCTAAGAGACGCAGGGTTATTTCTCAGGCGGCAAACATCGAACGTCTCAAACCATTTGACGACCTGGACATGATCGGAATATTCGCAGAGCGTTTCGGGATCCACCCGGACAAGGTTTATGAGGATACGAGCTTTGACACGCTCACCGGATTCATTCTGATGTGGAAGGAGAAGGGAGACTTTGACGACCGGTATGCTGAAGAAGAAAAGAAGCTAAGCCCTACGACATGAACGCAGACATCAGGCAAGTAATCGAGGATCTTCTGGACAAAGTCGCCGAGGCTTACATCCAGGACCAGCTCGCCAAGGGAATTCGTTCCAGCGGATTCAGCGCCGACTCCATCGAGAAGCATGTGCACAACGACGGCGGAGATGTGACAGGGATCAAGTATTTCTACCAGCAGCGCCATGGACGCAGGCCCGGAAAGTTCCCGCCTATCCAGGGTATACTCAACTGGATCATGATCAAGGGAATAAGGCCCAAGGATCCGCGGACCTCCATGCGGTCACTGGCGTTTCTGTTTGCACGCAAGATCGCTGAGCGCGGAACGGACATCTTCATGAAACGCCGGCCGGCACTCAATGTGGACGCGAAGATCAAGGACCTGGTGAAGGGATTTAAGTACCAGCTCACCGGCACAGTGAGGGAGACCATCAAACGACAAATCAAAGCAGCAGCATGAAAACAATAATCATTCTTTCTATCCTTCTCCTATCCTGCCACAAGGAGGCGGACGTGCAGCCGATAAACTGCTGGCGCTGCAACGGCGTGACGATATTCCAGACCACCCAGAGTGCGGCTACGGTCCAGAGCTGGGAGGAAGTTCTCTGTATGACTGACTACGAGATCCGCCGCTATGAGGACCGGAACTTTGTGATCGACAACGGCGGCCATTTCTACAGAAGCGTAACCTGCATAAAGCAATAATATGGCACTCACCGTCGTACTCAAACCCTCAGGATTCCGGCCAGTTGGCGGAGGATCTCTCATCTACCAGATGACGGAGGCTTCCATTGCCGGCAAGACGAACTACCGTGTGCAGTTCCAGTTTAACGGCTACACCGCCACGCTGCCAATCTTCGAGTTTCGATTGGATGCGACGCTGACGCTCAACGCGGACATTGCCCCGATCCTGCGCTACCTGCTGCAGCTATCAGAGACTACTAACCTGAGATTCCTGAATACTTACGTCAAGTACCAGGCTGTCTGGGATGGAGGAAGTGACGCCCAGGTGAATCTATCCGGAGACGTGATATACTTCTACATCGGCAACAACACGATCCTCAATAAGCGCACGAAGTTCCAGATCGACAATGCCGGCGGGTCCTTTCTGGTACCAACTTCGTCCCTCTACGTGGCCAACGCGAGGACCGCCTATCTGGATTTCCTCAACGACTCCAACCTGACGGCCAACTCTTACGTGGTGGTCCGAGGCCAGACTGCGGCCTATGCCGATATCGTGCCGCTGCAGTTTGATGGTACCGTGAAGAACCTGCAGTCTGCCAGCTTCAAACCGCTCAGTAATCTCTCCGCGCAGGTGAACGGCTTCACGACAAAGGTTCTCATCAACGAGTCAGACTTCACCAACACGCGCAAGATGTATTTTGGAAGTGCGGACGTTGGCCAGGGATTCGCCCAGGTGTTCACTGGATCCGCCGGGCCCGGCTACCTGGTGGTGCCGTTCTCCAAAGTCGGCACACCTACCTACACAATCACTTTCAAGATCCTGGGCACCAGCGCGGGCCTGCCTAACGAGGCAGACGTGAAGGCAACCGTCACACTCAATCTTGCCCAGGTGTCGACATCAACTAAGATCCTGCTCGACTTCTCTGCATTCACTTTCATTGGCGCCACAGTCTACGCACTGCAGATCATACCCAACAATGACGGCACCGGGGATGCTTCAAATTATTATTCTGTCCAGGCCTCCAACGCTTCGACGTATGCCGGCGGAAGTATTTCCAATAAAGCGGCGGGAGTGTGGACCAACGACGCAAATAAGGATCTCGCGTGCAGTTTCTTCATTACCTCCACTCAGTACGCAACTATCCCGATCGCGATCATCCCTGAGACGTCCAACGGTGTATATCTCAAGTGGCTAAATGAACTCGGCGGGCTGAGCCAGTGGCTATTCGACTACAACCAAGTGTTATCACTCGACCCCAAACAATACGGTCGCTATAAGAGCCTTATCCTATTCGCGACCAGCATCGCGCTCGACGCGTGGATGATGCTGGACGAACTGAACACGGACGGCATTGATTTCGGTGACAACCAGAAGTCGGGCCGCTATGTGCGTGACTTCACCGACGAGACGAATTCTCTGCCGGTGTTCATTAATCCCTCCAACCAGCAGACGGAGACTAAGCGGGTCCTGCATAACATGAGCCTCTCGGCCCGCTACCAGCTTGCGCCAAACAACATGATGTAGCATGGCAGACCAGTTATTTGTCAACGGCAAGGAGCTCGATCTTGAGAAGGGATCCACGATTGGTATCACCGTGCAGTCATATAATCCGATGGTGCCCGACCAGGTGAAGTACTCCTTCACCAACCGAATGAGGGCTCCCATGACGCCGGCGAACAAGATCGCTTTGAACTATCTGGACCACCTTGGCGTGGTCTCCAGTTTCTATAAATCCCGTCAGCCGGCGCGCTTCATCCGCAACGGGCTCGAAGTAATTCCGGACGGATACGTCCTTGTGCTTGGTGTCAAGGATAACTTCTTTGAACTCGCCCTGTACTCCGGATTCCTTGACTTGTTCTCCATACTTGAGGATAAGCTCCTGGCCGATGTCAGCTACACAGACGTCAATACCGGGTGGAATCCCGCGGACTACGACGCCGTGCGCACAACGTTTGTCGGGACGGATATCGGCAAGATATTCTCTTGGGTCGTTGATCACGGGTACAACATCACTGCGGGTGTGAACGTCGTTCCCCTCGTTGGCTATGGCTACAAGCAGATGCTGGAGAAGATCCTCACGCAGGCGGGCTATACATGGAACTGGGGCAACCTGGACGATGTGCCGCATGGTGCCGCGGACTACAAGTTCAAGATGCTCGCGCTACTGCAAGGCAACAAGGACCACGCGTATAACTACACCGACAAATTCAAAGACACCCTTGAGTTCAGCGCGGCATCTTCGGTCGATCAGAACTTCAATCCGGGCGGAGCCGCCTCAGCCAAGATCGTATTTGACACGATCAAAAAGCCATGCGCATTCTGGTCCACACCTTTCGATACCTACACGGTAGCTAACGGTGACACAGCCAACCATTTCGCACAGGTTACATTCTATGCCCACCTGAAGGTGACGGCTACTCTCTTGAACTTCAATATCGACATCTACAAGAACGGCGTCGCGCTGCAGACCATAGTGGTGGTTGCGGGCACGACAGTAACGATCGATTTACAAAGCACGGCAGGCGGCGGAACGTCCGACGATATCAAGAACGGAGACACGTTCTGGATGCAGGTCTACCAGCCGGCACCAGGTGTGGGCAACTGTAAGATCTGGGCAGACTCTACATTCTATTCCAAGTTCATCAAGTACTCAAACTCGGCGACCTCATACGTCTACTTCAACCAGTTGCTTCCTGAGATCACTCAACTCCAGCTGATGAAGGATTTTCTGTTCCGATTCGGGCAGATCCCCAAACAGGTCAATAAGCAGGTCACCTTCAAGTCGATAGTTGAGATCATCAGCGACGTGACGAACCTTAACAACTGGACCGGTAAGCGCGACAAGACCCGGTTCGACGAAAGCACGCTTTCGCTCAATGAGCTGGCGCAGTCCAACGTCTACAAGTATGGATCCAAAGAGGACGGCTTGTCTGAATTCGGGAAGGGATCCTTTACCCTGGATGATGCGACCCTGGCGCTGGAAAAGGTAACGACATCAGTCTTCGACAATGCGCAGGACGTAGTCACACAAGGGATAAAGTGCGCGAGCGTTCCTCTTGGGGCGGCCTCTCCATTTGCTCAGGAGATAGGCAAGCGCCTTTTGATGGTCCGATACAATACGGCTACCGATGCGCCCTCTGTGGCTTACAACGGCATAGCACGGACAACGTACCTGATCGGCTGCTTCAATCAGGGCGTTCCAACAGTCGGCTCAACGGATGATGAGCGCGGGCTCGACTACCAGCGCGTGCTGGACAACAAGTACAACAATGGATCTACTACCTCAAAACTGTACGGCTTCCTCACGCGACTCAAGAATGCGAAGTGGGTGATCCGGTACTACAACCTGGGCGACGTGGATATCGCCACGCTGGATCCTCACAAGATGATTTTCGATGACGGGAATTACTTCCTGTTCCCCAAGATATTCAACTACCTCCCCGGGGTAGTGACAAAAGTTCAAATGCTTAAAATCTAAAGGCTATGGCAACCGAATCAGGAAGTGAAGAAGTGTTATTCAAGGTCGTGGTGGACGGTACTGAGCGCGGTATCAAGTCGCTCGCCGATGTGACGGCCGCATCGAGAGCCTTGCGAGAAGAGCGCGCGAAGTTGGACCTCACAACCGCCACAGGAAAGGAACGCCTCAGTCAAATCAATGATGCGCTGGATAAGAACAACGCCAAAATGAAGGAGAGCTCTTCGGCCTTAGAAAAGCAGCGACTGAACGTGGGGAACTACACCGGCGCACTTGATAAACTGGTGCCCGGACTCGGAGCCACGATCAGCGGCTTCCAGGGAATGACCAAAGCGGCGCTTGCCTTTATCGCTACTCCGATCGGACTTGTGATTGGAGCCTTAGCGCTTGCAGTAGCTACACTGGCGCAATACTTCACGCGTACAGAAGAAGGCGGCGACAAGCTGGCCAAGGTCATGGCGCAACTAGGTGCGATGCTGAATATTGTTCTGGACCGTGTCGGACAACTCGGTGGCGCTCTCGTAAAACTATGGAATGGTGACGTGCTCGGCGCCTTTGACCAGGCGAAAACTGCAGTATCCGGAGTCGCTGACGAAATGGAACGCGAGTGGGAGCTGGCCGGTCAGCTGGCAGATATCCTGGATGAACTCGAGGACCGTGAGTTAAGCTATTCGGTCGCCGTCTCAGAGAGCGCCAATCAGGTGAAGCAGCTCATCATCGCCTCTAAGAATCGACTCATAACCGAGGAGCAAAAGATCAAACTCCTTGAGCAAGCCAACGATATCGAGGTGAGGAGCAATGAGGTTGCCAAGAAGAATCAGATGGACCGTATCGATGCTGCCACCAAGCAGATCGAGATGGACTTCAACCAGCTGGGCATCACTCAGCAGCTTGGAGAATCCGAGATTGAGTACGCCAAGCGGATTGTTGACAACTCTCAAATCACGGTAGCGGCCCGTAAGCCTGTAGCGGATGCGCTGATTAAGTACAACGAGATCCAGGGTACGAGTCTCAACCTGCAGGAGAAGATCGGCAACCTCATCGATCAGCGCGGGCAGAAAGCAGAGATCGAGCGTGCCAGCGTCGAGGCGATCACGGAGGCCAAGCGGCACCTGGTTGAGGTGAACAATGTGCTGGCCACCGCCGGGATCCAGCAGATAGACATCACTCAGAAGGGGCTCGACATAAGCAACCTGGAGGACAATATTGCCAAAAGGTACATCGCCACCACCAAGCAGAAGGCAGAGGTCACAAGGATACTCACCGACCGGCAGAAGGACCAGGCGCTGGCATTGCAGGCATTATCACAGTCTCTCAACCAGGCCGCGAGTTTGTTTGAAAAGAACTCGATCGCCTACAGGATTATCATGTCAGGACAGGCAACGATCGACGCATGGAGATCCTTCAACCTTGCGCTTGCTACATTTCCCCCACCCTTTGGAGAGATCTCCGGCGGGTTCTCACTCGCAGCGGGTCTTGCCGCGGTGGCCAAAATCAATGAGGTCAGCTTCGCAGCAGGCGGAGGATCATTCATGACGCGCGGGCCGCAGATGCTCATCGTGGGTGATAACCCGGGCGGCGTAGAGCGCGTCGACGTGACCCCAGTCAGCGGAACGGGGAAGACTAAAGTAGCCGGCAACATGATCGCCATGGCCGGGGGCGGCAGCCTAATCGCTCAAGGGTTCGGCGCACGCGAGGCGGCGATGGCCAGCGAGGCCCAGATGCGCAACTCGGATCTCTACAGGTCCATCACCCAAATCAAAACCTACATCGCCGTAGAGGACTATCGAATCGGTGACAAGCGCTACGCGGAGGTAGTCGATAACGCAACGAAATGAGTACCCCTAACCAGGATAGCGTTTACGAAAAATGGAAAGCCGGTGAGCTCGAGTGGCATATCGACCAGGGTATTATTCGCACGGCTGTGATCACCTACTGCAACATCTACGACACTTACAAGAGGCTTCGTGAAGAACACAAACTCACCTACCTGGAGGCTGTCGACATGACCGCCGAGAAGATGAATACCTCTCCAGACACCGTGCGGCGCGCTATAGCTGAGGTGATGTAACCCATTGAAAATCATCGGTGGCAATTTTCTGCGAAAGATTGAGCTAAAATAAACCTGTGCCCGTCGGGAATTTTACTCCCGATGAAGAAAACGATTTCAATCGTCGGGGACATTGGCACTTTCAGCTACATCGACAGCGATGGCAAAGTAGTCGATGTCAACGGAATCCAGCTTGAAGACGTCATCGCCCAGATCGAGCGCCTTCCTGGAGACACGAAAGAAATCGTCATCGAATGCGGGGGCCTTGGCGGCCTTGTAGACGTAGCCAAATCCATCCGCGGATATCTCAAATCCAAAGTCGTTTCAAAAAGAATCCAGATCACCACCAAGCAGGTGGCGGACCTGGCATCAGCCAATACCATCATTTTCAGTGTCGGATCCAAGCGCCTTGCCTTCAAGGATGACGTGATCAACCCGTCCACCGGGAAGCCTTACTTCATCATGGTGCATGAGCCGCTCACTCCCCACACTTCGGGCAACGCGGACAAGATCGAGAAGACCGTCGATGCACTCCGTGCCGATGAGGATGACCTGGTAGCCATCTATGGCGAAGACACCGGCATCAGCGAAGAGGCTATCCGCCCCTTGATGAAAGCTGAAACATTTCTCTCTGGAAGCAAGGCGGTCGCCCTCAAACTGGCGACGGAGACCTATGCTCCCACCAAACAAGCAGCGTATCACCAACCCAAGACCATGAAAAATAAAGTTTCAAAGGCAATTCTTGACGCCGTGCTGGCCCTTCTCCCAAATGATGAAGACAAAGCAAAAATCAAGAAGATTCTCGCAGCGGCCCCTCCAGCCGAACTTATTGGAAAACCAGTTCTCGTCAACGGCTCGCCAGCTGTTGATGGCGTGTACACCGTGGTAGGTGGTGTAATTACGATGGTGGAAGATGCGGCCGAAGAGTCCGCAGAACCAGCACCAGCCGCAGCAGGCGCAGCAGCTCCCGCAGCTGCAAGTGCATCTCCCGCCAAAACAGGCAACGAAGAGATCCTCGCCAAGTTCGACGAGAAACTCAAAAAGATGGAAGACGCCCACAAGGCCGAAATCATCGCCCTCAAGAAGTCCATCGGCACGTCGCACACTCCGATCGGGTTCACCCCTGAGACGAAAGCCGACGACGTGAAAGAGTGGGATCGTTCCTTCAATGCCAACGAACACGCGGCCATGAAGAAGAACGACCCGGAAAAGTATCAGCGCATCTTCTACGCCAAGTATGGCAAGATGCCCAACCTGTAACGGGTTGTAACCTAAAAACGCATTTTAACCAATGAAAACCAAGATTTTTTCATCATTCTGCCTGAGCCTCTTCTTCTCACTTGCGGTGGGTATTGCGGCCTCAATGGTGGCACCTGTTAATCCGGTTGTTGCCGGCACGGTGTTCTTCTCGGCCCGCACGATCTATTTGTTCATCCTCAAGGGTGAGCAATACACAGGTTTGCTCCTTGCTGGAGTAAACAAGGAGATATGGATCGAGGCTCTCAAGGAAAACTTCTATTCTCAGTATCCATGGCTCGACAATGTCGACGACTGGAGCGAGTGGGTAGAGTTTAACACAATCAACTTCGCAGCCGTTGGCGCGGATCCTGTCATCCTGAAGAACAACGCCTCATGGCCTATCGTCGCAGCTCAGCGCACAGATACAGCCCTGACGGTTGTCCTGGATACCTACGATTCGACCACGACCCGCGTGCGTAACGTGGAAGAAATCGAAGCGGCTCCTAACAAGCTGAACAGTGTAATCAAGCAGCACAAGCAATCCCTTATCCAGGCGATCGTTACGGAAGTTCTCTGGAACTACGGACCCGCTACGGCAGCAGCTGGAGCGGTGGCAGCAACCGGTGCAAACCGCGGAGCAGTTATCGGATCCCAGACTACTGTGGCAGCACAGTTGCAGTTGGATGACCTGGCAGCATTGCAAGAGCGCTGGGATAACCTGGAATTCAATCGGATTGGTCGAACCGTCGTATTGAGTCCTTATCACGTGCGCGACCTGATCAAACAGGACGTATCACTGAATAAATCATTCGTTGATCAGACAAAATCTGCGGGCAAAGAAGGTGGCGTTGCTCCTATCAGCTTGTACGGATTCGATATCTACAGCGTAGGAAACACTCCACTCTACACCAAATCGACACTGGCTAAGAAAGCCTTTGGCGCAGGCGCGGACAATACCAACGACTGCGTGGCTTCTGTAGCCTTCAATGTTAATGAAGTGATGAAGTGCATGGGAGACACCGAAATGTTCTACCGTCCCAAGGACAACAACCCCGAGCAGCGTAGCGACGAAGTCGGCTTCCAGCAGCGCTTCAAGGGTGTGCCTCAGCGTACAACCAACTTCTATCAGCAGGCAATCGTCTCTAACCGCGCATAATCACCATGGGAAAGAAAAACAATACAGAGGGCGCAAGCGCAGAGCTGGCTCCTCTTTCACACGAAGAAGTGGGCGCAAAGTATTTCTCTGAAAATGAGAACTGCCCAGTTGACTCTATCCACGTCACCGATGACGGCGTGGTGTTTTACAACACACTGAAGGGAACCAACTCCTGCGACAACTATTGCAACGAGAAGGGCATAGGGTACCAAACCGTAAACAAGTAACCACACCATGGCAGCTGGAGATTTAATTCAAAGCCAGGTTGTTGATCCCGCCCAGGTGCTGCAAGGCGGTGTGGGCTCGGATTCTCGCCTGGTGCTTATCCTCAAGGCTGATCTTGCCTCTTATACCGCCAACGGTATTGACACGATTACAGCCCTGACGCTGGCCGCTAACAAAAGCGCCTTCTCATTCGACGGTATAAGGCAGAGCCAGAAACCGAAGTTTGAAAGGGTGGCCGCTGAATCTGGTCAGTCAGTATTCAAGCACGTTATCGAGTTCCTGATTTTCGCTTACGACCAGGTATCCAAAAACAACGCCGCGCGTATTGCACAGGGTCGCTACGTGGCTATCTCTGAGAACGCGAAGCTGGACGGGAACACCCTTGAGATCTACGGTCTCGATGTGGGCCTTGAGTGTACTGAAATGACGCGTGCTCCCCAGGATATGGGCGGCGCAATCAAGATCACGCTCTCTTCGCCCAGCGAATCCAAAGAGTACGAAGCTAAGCCTCCAAGGACCTTCGACGCTGGAACGGCTGTATATGCCACCAACCGCACTGCGATTGATGCGCTGTTATTCCTTCCTACGATCGGAGCTTCTGGATTATCGATTGTCACCTATGCTGCGGTAACACCGACAGCAATTGTGATCACCGGTACCAACTTCTTCGGCGGTGGAGTGAATGACGGGGTAACCCGCGTGGATCTCATTAACAACGCGACAGGATCTGTGATACCCTTCACGGCCTCACGCACGGTGGCTTCCACGACGATCACGACCACAACCCCAGCAACGGGTGAAGGTTCGGGTAAGAGCTACAAGGTGCGTGTCACGACCATCAAGGGTATTGTGCTCTCTTCTCAAAACATCGTAACGACTTAATAAGATGGCTAAGAAAATCAAGTTCAAGCGGGCCGACGATACGATTAATGTCGGAGGTCAACAGATCAGTCAGCACAACATCACTGAGGAGCTGTACGACTACCTGGTGAAGATCGCACCCTCCCACGCTGATCACTTTGAGGTCATCGATGAGGAGACAAAGGAGAGTGTTAAGGCTGGCAAAAGCAAGTCCGATCCAGCCTAGGACTTTTGAAAAGAAAAGACCGAAAGGCGGCCCAAACTGCCGCCTTTCTTTTTTGACGGAGTAACAACAAAAAATCAAAGTTATGGGTGTCGACATCATAGGAGTAAAATCAGCCAGGCGGACTTACCGCGCATCGGGGAACCTTGTCGCAGCCGTGACAGCGAACGCACCATTTCTTGACATCCTCGGAGCTGCGGGTAAGGTGATTCGGTTGACACGAATAAAAATCCATGCACCTACACTTACTGCCGTGCAGCTCATAAGGATTGCTGTAGCAAAATACTCAACAGCAATATCTGGGGGCACATCTACCAACCCCAATAAAGTACCATTAGATTCACAGGCACAGGCAGCCGCAGCGGTGGTGGCAGCCTATACGGTAGCCCCAACACCCGGAACGCTGGTAGGTCAATTATCAGAGCGATCAGTTCTTGCTCAGGCAACAACCCCGGCAGCAGGAGCTCCCTATGATGAAGGTGACTTCGACTGGAGTTACGCTGAAATGAATACAGAATTTCCCACGCTACGCGGAATCGCTGAGCATATCGGTGTAATATTTCCGGTTGCGCCGGCGAGCGCCGTTACATTTTCCTACATGATCGAGTGGACTGAAGACGGTAATTAACCCGGGCCATGGTAGTTTACGAGCGCCCAAAACCTTTTATCAAGCGAGCGCCGACGATCACGGACACCAGCGCCAAGATCCTCCGGTTCGACACTGACAACCTCTACGCCCAGCGTGCGGAGGAAACCATACGCAGATCCGCGACGCTCAAGTCGCTGATGAATCGCATCGCTGATTTTGTCAATGGTGAAGGCTTCCAGGATTCTAACCTGGCAAAATTGATTGTGAATCAAAGGGGTCTCAAGGGTCAGTCTCTCAATAAGGTCCTTGGGAAAGTCTCCCATCCGTTCGTACGCTACCGCTGCATCCCGATGCACGTGGGCTACAACATGTTGGGGACAATTCATTCACTCACTCCGATTCCCTTTGAGTTCATCCGGTTTGGATTGCGCGACAAAGAAGGAAAGATCACGCACCTGGCCTACAGCGCCAACTGGGAGCGCGACGGGCGCAGCGGAAACGATCAGGCAATCTGTTTCTATCCAAAGTTTAATCCAGATCCCAACGTGGTGCTCGCAGAAATGGAGCGAGCAGGCGGCATCAGTAAATACAAAGGTCAAATCATCTACCATACACCTGAAGATGATCAGTATCCGCTGGCCACCTTTGACGCAGTTTGGGACGATGCCCAGGTGCAGAATGAGGTTGGGCTATTCAAGATCGGTAACACTCAAAATTCATTCCTTGCCACGCTGGCGATCCTGTATCCTGGTGAATTCTCATCCACCCAGGAGGAACAGGATTTCAAGGACCTGATCGCAAACAAGAGCGGATCCAGAAACGCCGGCACCCGGATCGGATTACAAGACAAGACGGGCGAGCGCAAGGCGTCTGACATATTCCAGTCGCTCACCCCTGAAAACCTGGACAAGCTGTTTGAATATACCGAGACCAGCGTAAAGGCGAATATTATTGAAAGTGAGGCCTTCCCACAGATCCTTTTGGGTAAGTCTCCGACCGGGCTATTTGCACAGGGTGATATCGAGGAAGCCTACACTTACGTCAATGCCATCACGCGCAACAGGCGGCTGGAGCTCAGCGAGTTCTTCGCTACACTCATGCAGTACTGGGAGGATCCTATCGTCACTGAGGCGGCAATCATCGAGCAGCGCTATATCCTAGAGAGCGTTCCGGGATCCGGGCCGATTGATATCAACGACAACCTCAAGAATATGACCGGCATGCAGGCGATCAACTTTGAGAGGATCCTGCGCAAGTACGAGCAGGGAAAGTACACGCGCGAGGTTGCTACTCAGATGCTGCAGGCCGGCTTTGGGCTTTCAATGGAGGAGATCACCAAGCTTCTGGACGGTATCGATGCGCTCGTGGCTGAAGAGAAGGCAGCTGCCCCTGCAGAAGGAGCGCCAGCTGCGGCTATGATACACCGTAAGAAGGTAAGAGACTTTGTTCTGGCCATGTCAAAAGAAATGCTATGAAAGACTTCATTCTGATATCCAAGGGTCCCAAGGGGATCTTTACAATCGAAAATGATTCTCTACAGGATTGCCTAAAAGCGGCACCTGATCAACTAAAAGCAGGCCAGGAGTGCGCGGTGTTTGTTAAACACTCAGAGTTGCGCTTTGACAGCATCACTATTGTAAAGTCTCCCTACCAGCTGGAGAAGGAGGCCCTTGAAATCACCCAGCCCATTAAACTCCCTGGTGACCCAATTCCAACGCCATGAAACTGATCATCACTATAGAGAATATAAAGGAGTTTAGGCCTATAGCGGAATCAATCCCGCCGGCAAGGATTATTCCATACATACAGGAGGCACAGCAACTTGACCTGAAGCGATTGCTCGGAGATCCACTGTATCTGGATTTCATGAATCGTTTTGATAACAGCGCTGATGGAAAGTACACAGCTTACCAGCAGCTGCTGAATGGCGTCGATTACACATACGGGACGCTCACTTTGAATCATCCAGGACTGATCGGCTACATGGTTTACATGAGCCTAGCTAGATTCATGGTGAACAATCCAATCAATATCACAAAATACGGGGCTGTCCAGAAGACAACAGATCACAGCGATCCTGTAGATCCAAAAACGATGGCGGCCGCAGTCGCAGAACTGCGCTCCAATGCGCTGGCGCTGCAGGTGGATATCATTAAGTTCCTAACCACTAATGGGACCACTTACCCGCTATACAACTATCAGGACGGGAGCGCTCTTGGTGAAACTGGGGTGAAGTTTTTTGATCCCGATAATAGTCAGCAGTCAAGGAGCAACGGCAGAACATTAATCAGTTTTTGAAATGGATATTGTCAAAGGGGCATCGGTCAAACTTACCTCTACGGTCTACAGCTATTGGTCAGGGAATTCAGCTACAAGTATTCTTGCCAACCTAACTGGCGGGACCGTTAAGCTTTATGTCAAAAAGCGGGATGGAGACTCTGACGCTGATGCTATTTTAACTAAGACAGGAACAATCACTGACGCCGTGAATGGAGTTGTGGATACACTCATCGCCGCCTCTGATACCAATACCTTGTCATTCCAGAACATGGTATGTGAGATCGTGGCGAAAGATAATCTTGGCAGCTACATAAGATCTGGGGTATTGCCATTTACACTTCTTCCAAATGTGGGCAAGACATTGTTCTGATGAGTGGCATCACGACGATAGTAAAACCCGGTGGTATAGTGACAGCACTAAAGCCTGGCTCAATCCGGACAATCCTAAAATCCGGATACATTGATACCGTCGTGAAGCATTTCGAGGCTAGCGTGGCTCCCTCCACCGATCCTGATGCTGACGCATTCATCGCCGCCGCCGTCATCACCGATCCAACTCAAAGGACCGCAATCAACACCTTAGTTGTCGCGCTGAAAGCTGCTGGTCTGTGGACGGCACTGAGCGCGGTATACCCTTTCGTTGGCGGAACAGCATTCACACATAAATGGAATCTAAAAGACCCTAGGGACCTTGATATTGCGTATCGCATTTCTTTCAGTGGTCTGTGGACTCACGATTTCAGTGGTATTAAGGGTGATGGCACGACAACGTTCGGCGATACTTTTTTCATACCCTCAGTCAAGTTCACTCAATCGAACGGAAGTTTTGGATTTTATGTAAGAGCAATCTATGCGGAAACTTCTCATGATTTTAGTGCCTATAATGGAACCGACGGAACTATCATAGTCTCCAAATACACAGGTGACATTTTGTACTTTGGAATGAACACTTCCACATTTGCCGCCAACCTTACTCCAGCTTCTACGGCCCCAGGGATGAGAAGTCAGTCCAAATCCTCACCCTCTAAGACATCTGGATACTCAAATGGAATTAAGGTTGTCGCGGATATTGTAGAAAGTGGCCCATTTTGTCCCTTGAGCCTCTATATTGGTGCCCTTCACATTAATACTGGGCTCAATCAACCATCAACACGTTACTATAGTTTCGCTTTTGCTGGAGATACAATTTCAGACTCCGATCATCTGACTCTATACAACATTGTTCAGGCATTTCAAACAACTCTAGGCAGACAAGTATGAGCAACTCTGAATTCGACCGTGCCGACAAAGTAATACAGCTATCCCTCAAGCTGCTGCTGACCCTGTGCGGCTTCGCCTGCTCGATCATCTTCTATTCCATGTGGAACGACGTGGGCGCCATCAAAGAAGACATCGGCGGCCGCGATGGTATCAACGTGCGCCTCAAAGGCCTTGAGACCAACATGCAGGACCTGACCAAATCCAACGACAGGCGTGATCAGGACATTTCAGAGATACGCAAGACACTTAACGAGATAAGGAAATGATGCCAGAAAAGAACAACAAAGGAGAGTACGCCCTCTGGGACAAAGGCCAGTTCATCGGCTACGCGGCTATTGACATGATCGACGGGCGCAAGGTGCTGGCCAAAAACAAGTCTATCGTTATGGACATGAAGGCAGCAGCTGCAAAAGCCGGCGTGCTGCTCACGCTGAACTCCGGATTCCGTCCATTCGGTGAGCAGCTGGCCTTGCGCAAGAAGTATGTGACAGACAAGACCCGGGTGAACGATGAGCATTATTTACTCACCGAGAAGAGCGATAAGTTCACCCCCGCCTGCGCCCCTCCCGGATGGAGCAACCACCAGGATGGCAGCGCATTTGACTTCATGGTAAGGGATGATCCTAACACAAAACAGAATGAGGCGCTGGCCTATAAATGGCTTGTCGACAATGCGATTCTGTTCGGCTTCATACGCACGGTGCGATCTGAGCGGTGGCATTGGGAGCTCAGGCCCGGCAAGGAGAAGTTTTCTGTTGTACCCAAAACCGATCCCTCATGGGATGGACTTGTATGAAGAACACTCGTCACTTCGACTGGATGATGTGGGCTCTTTCCCTCTTCGGGTTGTTCCTGCTGTTCTACCTGGTGTACCATCTTCTTCACGAGGTAATCCCAGACGCCAACCGCGAGCTGCTGATCCATACGCTTGGAATTGTGGAGGGGATTATTGTATCAATCTTCTCCTACTACTTCGGGTCCAGTGCGGGGAGCAGGATAAAGGACATGAAGAATGAGGAACCGAAGCAATGAAGACGCCCAACCTCACCCTTCCACTCATCATTGTTGCCGTGATCCTGTTTTTTGTAGGCCGATTCACGGCCCCCGAAACGATCGTGGAGGACAAGCATAAGATCGACAGCCTTACCCGCGACCTGAATAGTGCGCTCAGACGCGAAGCTGTTGCCATCGATTCCACTAATCACTACAAGGTCCAGTCGAATACCTGGTTCAATGAATTCACCAAGGCGGAAAAGAATAAGTCTGTGACACACACTATTTATGACAACCGTAAGAAAACTATTGATGCTCTGCTTGACGCTGACCTCGATTCAGCTTTCAGGGCAGTCTATCCTGATAAGTAGCCATCAGGTGCGGTCCGTGTTGAAAGACCGGGCCGAACTGGAGATGAGGCGGGCTGATGCGATCGCGGACTCAATCGCCACGCAGGAACTGCTCAGGGCTTACTATTACAAAGATTCAGCGTTGCGTTATTCAGAGAAGGCAAGAGAGGAAGCGGACCGGATCGCTCAGGACTGGCATTCGTTGTCGGTGATTAACGGTGTGCAGGCGGGGGCATACAAGAAGGAGGCCCGCAAGCAGAAGCGGCTCAAATGGCTTGGGCTTGCCGGAATGGCCATTTTCGCGGCGCTGGCGGCCCTATAACAATCAAAGGGCCGATCCGTTGCCAGATCGACCCTCCGTAAGTCTTACGCTAGTGCAATAGTAAAACTACGCTGATTTCCAGAGAGTTCCAAAAAGTGACGCATTTAAAGGCCCTAGGACGAACGATCTTTTTAGGCCACCTTCTCTACACCGGGAGCCTCGATCGTGCAATGGGCACGGCAAGGATTCAATGGGCTTGGCTAATAGTCTTAGTTTATTGGACAACATACTTAGCATATGTCGGTCTGGGGTAGCAAAAATTTTTGTGGCCAGCGCACCAGAAAGTGAGGGAAGCTATTACTTTTGACCTGTCAGTAACCCCGGCGGGACTCAAACCCGCAACATCCAGGATACGAAACCGGTGCTCTATTCATTTGAGCTACGGGGCCCTGACAACATCAAGAGACAAAAGATCGAGGCTCCGAAAGGGGCCTCGGTTGTTTCCAACGGAGGCAATAATATGTAATGGGTGGGAAAGATCAAAGGACATCACCGCGTAACTCCTTGGCAGTGTGCCAATTTCAACGGCATGGATTTTTGAAAAGCATTTCATCCTCACCCACTTATCGGCGAACTGAAAAGTGAAAAGAAAAACGAGATTTTTCTAAAACCCAGACACCCGGGCCCACTCAAGGAACGTTGACAGCCCGTAGGCGGAGGCTATAATGATTGCAACGGCGATGAGGCAGCCAATCAGGAAAGTACCGCAGGAAAGAAATATCGTCCACATCCGTTCCGTCCTGCTTTCCTTATACTCGAACTCAGCGTCTATTTCTGTCTTTGTTTTCATGCTCTTCTCCAGAGTGCTGCCGGCGTGGAGTGCGCCCTTTCGTTTGAGACCTTCCTATATCCAATATTTCTGATCACACCTGCCCGCGCCGCCCGGATAATCACAGCTCCCCAAGCCCTGCGCGAAGGTGGCTCCGGGATTATGCCTGCGCTGGCATTGCGGACCTCCTCAGCCATGAAACTACCTGATATTGAAGCGGCATAGTCGAGCAGGAATTCATAGGCCCGATCGCTCCAGCTTGGGTGTACCTGGTTGGCGTGGTCCACAGCCTTCTGGATGCCGGCGTCCTTGGGACTGAGTGGCTCAGGAGTCGTTGAGAATATGTCAAGCTGGACGCTCATTTAGTTGGCGAGCAGTTTTTTGGTGAGGTGTTTCGCATTGCAGTGGCCAAGCCAACCCAGGTATGAGGACCGGGATTTGTCCTGCGGGTTCCTATAGAGCTTCGCTGCAAAATTCTTCTTGATCTGTTTACGGATCCTCACGTGGGTGTGACGAAATACATATCCCACGAAGTCAATGCCGCGCGCATCCACCGGGAACACCTGGTGATTCTCTTTGACCTCCAGCTTCAGTGTGGCCAGACGGTCCTTGATTTCCGGCAGGAGTGAATGAAGCTGCTGTTTGTCGCTGGCAAGAATTACGATATCATCTGCGTACCGGTAGTAATACCTCACGCGCTTCTCTTCCTTGATCCAGTGGTCGAAGTATGACAGGTAGAAGTTGGCCAGGTATTGGCTCAGGTAGTTACCGATCGGCAGGCCCGGTGCGCTGTCAATGATCTCATCCAGGAGCCAGAGCAGATCCGGATCCTTGAACTTCCTGCGCAGCAGACTCTTCAGTACTTCGTGATTGACACTCGGGTAGAACTTTCGGATATCAAACTTCAGGCAGTATTGAGTGCCTAAAGTGTCATGGAGATCTGCACGGAGCCTTCGCAGCAATAGATGTATTCCACGCTTCTTAATGCAACTGTAGGTGTCAGCGTTGAAGGTGCTCACGAATATTCGCTCCAGGACATTCATGACCGCGTGGTGCGTGATCCGGTCCGGGAAGTAGGGCAGTCGGTATATCAGGCGCTCCTTGGGCTCATGGATTGTGAAGATGTCATAAGCGCTTGTCCGGTAGGTGCGGCTTTCGAGCAGATCCTGCAGCACCAATAGGTTGGCCTCCCGGTTACGGTTGTGAAGCAGGACACCGTACTGGCGGGACTTGCCGCGCTGTGCCTTCTGGTCTGCTTCCTGCAGGTTTTTCAGACTCGTGATCTGGTGGTATAGATTGCCTATTCGCTTCATTGCTTTGCTTGTTCATAAGTCGCCTTCCCTTTCGGTACCAACGCCTTAGAGAGTCTATCGTTATCTTTTGCCAAGAGGCAGGGTCTGGAGTGGATCTGTTGTTTAAGCATAGGTGAGAGCTCACATTAGAATTCGTGTTCCAGTTGTTGTAGTCGTTGTACTGAAAGCTCGCTGAACTTGAGCTCGGCCACTCCACAACCCTAAAGCCTTACAGGAGATACTCGTTATAGAGTTTCACAAAAGCCTTCGCCACGTATTCAGCTACCTTCCTCGAGATAAAGCAAAGGCGAGAGCCCACACTAGAATACGTGCGCCCGTGGTCGCAGTCGTAGTACCGAAAGCCCGCCGAACCCTTTTCCTTGTACCACCATATCTCATACTTGTACTGGTCACGGTTGTTAAAGTCAGGCTTCCATTCCTTGCCTTCATTAGCCAGACGATTGGCTGCCCTCACGATGATCACCAGCTTCGCGTGTGCGATCATTGAATTTCTGTCCTTCTCTGGATAGGAGGAGAAGTCGGGCAGCACTTTTTCAGGATCAAGACCCTCGACCTTGCAAGCGTCTTCAAATGTGTTCAGTTGATTAAGTTTCATAGCGTTATTCGATTGTCATGAATTGTTTATAGACTTCAGTGAAGTTCTTGCCGGCATACTCCGCCAGTTCGCTTGACTTGTAGCAAAGGCGAGAGCCCACACCAGAACCCGTGCGCCAGGAGTAGCAGACGTAGCACCGAAAGCCCGCCGAACCGCCCATGTAGAACCAGGGAGAGTATTTGTACTGGTCGGTGTTGCTCCAGTCCGGTGTCCAGCCTTCGTTGAGTGCCTCGGCCAGCAGCTTGATTATCCGGTAGGCTTTCTCGTCTTCAGAAAGTCCCTCGCACTGCTCGTCGAATTCTTCTTCTGACAGGCCGTGAGCCGCAAGGACATCGGCTACGGTCTTGATCTGCTCCATTACGTTCTTCGGCTTTGCCTTGAACCTGATCTCTCCCTTCGACTTGTCGAAGCTGTCGATCTCATACCCTTCCGGGATTTCGATGTTGATTGTTTTCATTGATTTGGATTAATGTTGATTAAGCGATTGGTGATTCAGTTACAAGATTTGCCGGGTCGTCGATGTCGGCTTTGTCGACCTGGCTCTCCAGTTGTTTTGCGGCAACAAGAGCCTCGGTCTTGCGGACCAGGTCAGTCTTCGGATTAAGTGAGTAGTACAGCTTCTGCGCCTTGCGCATGCGCTTGACCAGTTCGATGAATTCAGTTGCTTTCATGGGAATAGTTTTATTTGTCGTGGATCAATGTCGCTTTCACCGGCAAGGTCAGGCTCGTGATTTCCCCCCCCCTGTTTTCTTCTTGGCTTTCTTCGGCTTGTCAGATTTTGACAACTCCGCGATGCGGGCTTTGGCGCGCTCTTCGCGCTTGGTGGCGATCTCATATTGCTCAGTGATGAACTGATCAACCGGCAATCCAATGGCGGCCGCAAGCATCCACAGGATCTGACCGCCAGCAGTGTGGACTGTCGGCGCCTGGCCGGAATACTCCTTGAGTAGGATCTTGCGGGTGATCTGCAGGAACTCAGCATCATTAAATTTCTCAATGGCCTTGATTTGTTCTTCGGGGCTACCGCGGAATAGGTATCCGCCCACGTAGGCTTTGTCATATCCTGCATGCTGCAGGATGATCCACCGTGCGATCAGCTTGTCGATTGGCAATGCTTTGGCTGTTGTCTCCTTCATCTGCTTGCTTTTCTCGAGGGCCTCGATGATGCGGCAATAGATCTTTTCATCGTCCAGTTCGACGTTGCGCTTCTCCCGCTCCTTGATCCGGGCGATCGCCTCCTTCTTGTCAGCTGTGGACATTTCAGCAGGCTTGTCGGTGGATCCCGTCTTGGCCTTCTCTTTTGCCGCGGGTCCCTTCACGTAAAAGGTTTGCATCCTTCCGGCGTGGTCGCCATTTAGGACGAAGCTGGATATCCTCTTCTGGTAATCTCCCCACTGAGAGGTGGAGTACTGCTCGTGATTGAGCGGCTTGATCTTCTGACCCGAAAGGAAACTCATGATCCGCTGGTCCGGCTTTTCAGCATTCCATCCGCTCCGCACAAGGAAGATGGTATCGGGCTTTGTCTCTACCAGCTCCTTGACCTTTTTGAAGATGCCGGTATTCTTCTTGAGTGCGAAGCACGCCGAATCAAAGCAGCGGTCCTTCTCCTTGATGTCGGCGAAGAGCTGCGACTGTGCCCCGGATCTCTTGGGACAAGTTGTACACGGTCCGGCCTTAGGTACGATAGTGGCGTCATTGATATCGAAGGGGGCCTTTGCCAGTTCGCGCGTGATGTTCTCGGCGATGTAATCCTCCAGAACCTGGACGGACTGGTAGTAGTTGCGGTTGCTGTTAATTCTGCCATCATAATTCTTGCAGTCCTCCAGTAGTTGCTTCTGATCTTCTTTCTGCAGGCGGGCGATCACCAGCGCCTGCCCCAGCGTCAGCTCGCCAGCGGTGAAGTCTTTAGCAATTTCCGGGAGCAGCTCCATAAGTTTGAGTCGCTGCAGGATATAGGTTTCGCCCTTGCCGAATCTCAGGCCCAGCTCTGCGGTCGTCCACTCGTGTTTATCCTGGAGGAACTTGAAAGCCCTGGCCTC
>OFQZ01000094.1_pt1 | contig 34104 bp, 48 predicted proteins | sample 1543011 | NCBI WGS metagenome assembly OFQZ01 (sample SAMN07774216, study PRJEB24372) | wastewater metagenome | isolation source: Exp Tend NO 0WW | collected 2016-02 | reverse complement strand
GAGCCTGGCCACGGACGCCTTCTACCCCCTGTGCGTCGATGCCAACTACGTCCATGCCGCCCGCTCGGCGGCCAACCCGCGATGGCGCTACCCGAGCCGCTACGGCGAGCTCGACATCACCGTCAACCTGGCCAAGCCCGAGAAGGATCCGCGCGACATCGCAGCGGCCGCCAGCGGCGGGGGCACTGGCGGCGCAGCGTACCCGGCCTGCCTGTTGTGCCCGGCGAACGAGGGTTACGCCGGCCGCCGGGATCATCCCGCCCGACAGAACCTGCGGGTGATCGCCCTCGACCTCGCCGGCGACGACTGGTACCTGCAGTACTCGCCCTACCTGTACTACCTCGAGCACTGCATCGTGCTGTCCGGGGAGCACCGTCCGATGCAGCTCACGAGGGGGACCTTCGCCCGGCTGCTGGACTTCGTCGGGCAGTTCCCGGACTACTTCGTCGGCTCCAACGCGGACCTGCCCATCGTGGGCGGCTCCATCCTCAGCCACGACCACTTCCAGGGTGGGCGCTACGAGTTCCCCATCCAACGGGCGCGGACGGTGATGGCCTTCGAGGGTCCTGCTGCCGGGCTGCGGGCACAGGTCCTGGACTGGCCGCTGTCGGTGCTGCGGCTGACCGCCGCGGATCCGCAGGTGCTGGCGTCCGCTGGCTTCGCCTTGTTGACGGCGTGGCGCGACCACGAGGTGCCGCAGACGGAGGTCAAGGCCCGCACCGGCGATACGCCGCACAACACCGTCACGCCGATCGCCCGTCGGGTTGGGCGGGACTTCCAACTCGACGTGGTGCTCCGCAACAACCGCACGACGCCGGCCCATCCCGACGGGCTCTTCCATCCCCACGCCGAGATTCACCCGGTCAAGAAGGAGAACATCGGCCTCATCGAGGTGATGGGCTTGGCCTTCGGGTACTCGCGCTCGTACTCGTCCTTCGGTATGTCCTGCGTGACGAAGCACCACTGCGCGTCCGCGCCGCAGGGGTCTTGGATCAGCGGGTCCATGTAGACCGAGAAGCTGTTGCGCACCCGCCCGATGCGCAGATCCTGGTCGAACGAGTTCTCGTCGCAGTAGTCGGTCAGGATCCGGATGAACCCTTCACCGTAGGTGACCTGGTTCTCGCAGGCTGTGTCGTAGGCCACATCGGCGTCGCTGACGTACTCGATGTGACGCACCATGCCGTCGTAGATCTCGGCGACCTTGACGTCGGCCTTGTCGTCGACCGGGATCACCTTGCCCGAGGGGCGGTTCTGCCGCTGATCGTTGGTGACCTGGCGCACGTGCTGCGGCAGCTTGTTGATCGTCAAGCACGGTCGCGCGATGGTGGTCGCCGCCTGCGCGCTGCCTCGCGTGGCGAGCACGTCCGAGGGCCACTGCCACTGGTTGTCGCTGGAGCCGGCATAGAACCGCAGGTCGTCAAGCTCGCTCTCGCGACTCTCGCTGTAGGCGGCGATGGCTGTCTCCAGCCGGGTGCGCATCGTCGCCAGGAGGTCGGTCTTGTCAGACATCTCAGGCCCCCATCCAGCCGGCAGCGACTGCGCCACCACCGGACTGCCGGACCAGTGTCACGGGCTTGTCGATCGCCTTGCGAGTGGCCACCGGATAGGCGAAGGTGACACACAGGGCGTCTGCTGCGTCAGGGCTGGCGAGTCCGCGTGCCTTCATCTCTTTCTTGCCTTCCAGGAAGATGGTCCCTGACGAGTTGGGCTTCGTCTTCGGCCCCGTGAGGTCCGATTTCAGTCGCCGATCAAGCGGAATCGATGCCGATCGAAGCCATTCTCGCATCGAACCCCACATCTCGGCACGTTTGTTGCCCCACATCGCGGGGTTCTTCGACTTCCAGCCGAAGTTCACACCGCGCACCTTGTACCGTTGCTCGGTGAGCCTGTCAAGTATGCCGTAACCGAGCCCACCCTCGTCGATTACGGTCAAAACGGGTTGGTATGTCTCGATGGCGTCGATCACGTGACCCACAACGGTCATGGTGTCGTCGCCCTTGTACCGCTTGGTGGCGATCACGTCGCGCCCGGCACGCACCACGATGACGGTCGAGTCGGCGCCGCTGCGCGCGGGGTCCACTCCGATGACCACCGGCGCCGTTTTGTCCCGGTGTGCGGGTCGTTTGAACGCCTCATCGACGGTCAGGGGCGAGATGAACTGGTCATCCCCGGTGTGCGGGAACTCACCATAGACCTCGATGCGCGCTTCACGAGAATCCTCACCATATTCAGCGATGATCTCCTCATAAATGCCCTTGTCGGTACCCTCAACCGTGCGTGCATCGATCTGATGACCAACCCAGAAGTCCCGTTTCGAGTTAAAACACTCGAAAAAGTACCCCGAATTACGCCGAGGATTGGAAAACGACAACCAGTACCGGTCGACGATGTTCTCAGTGAAAAACCCAGCAGCAACCGACCAAATCGAGTCCGGAATGCCGCTCGCCTCGTCGAAGATCACCATCATCCCGTCGTAGTTGTGCACACCGGCATACGAGTCGGGGTTCTCTTCGCTCCACAGCTTGCCCTCAGCGGCCCAATACCGGGTGCCCTTCTTGAGGTCGCGCTCCACCAGGTCGGTGAGCCACGTCGCAGGGACCAACTTCGTCGCTGAAATCTCCCACCAGTGCGAGTTGATGATCATGGTGGACCACTTGGTCAACTCACCCCAAGTGACCGTGCGCAACTGGTTCTCGCTGTTCGCCGAGACGATCACACTCGACCCGATCCGCGTGGACAGCATCCACAGGATCAGCCAACTGACGAGTGCGCTCTTGCCGATGCCCCGACCCGAGGCCGTGGCCATGCGCAGTGCGCCCAGGGCCAGCCCGATCGCGTCCGCGCCCCGGTTCATCCGGATGTGCTCGGCCATGTCGCGCAAGACTCTGCGCTGCCACGCCCGTGGTCCTTTGAACTGTTCGAGTGGGGTGTTCTTCTGACCCCATGGGAACGCGAACAGGACAAACGCCTCGGGGTCGTCCGCAATCTGCGGCGCCCACAGGCGCTCCATCAGGGTCTGCTCATCCGCGGCCGAGTAGACGGGCTTCTGCATCAGGTGGTTCTCCGTCGAAACTCGGCCATCAGTTCCTGCGCGATGGCCTGCACCGCGTATGCCTCCTGCTCATCGCCCGGGTGGTCCTCGCCGATGTCGGCGCAATACTGCTGCCAGACGTGGACGGCCTCATGCACCAGCAGCCCGCACACCTCGACAGGATCGCGGCCTTGCCAGCCAGCCAGGCCAACCATGCACACCGATTCGCCCTTGTTATTCTTGGCGTGGTGCAGCGTGCCGCCGCATCCGTCGTTTGTCAGTGGGGGCCGATCGTGCAGGCCGCATGACCGCATGGCCGCGTGCAGCTCATCTGCGTGCAGGCACAGCATCAAGTACGGACCAGCAGCGGCGATGCGCCGATCGAGCCATGGAAGGCGCTTCCGCATCAGTCCTCGCCCTCATCGCTCTCCATCGGCATCGTCGGCAACCTCATCACCTCGCGCACCGGCGCCTCGACCACCTCGGTGACCATGCCCTCGATCACGCGGTTCTGTGCGTTCGCCAGCGCGGCGGCGATGCTGATGGTGCCGGCCAGCTCGATCTGCTTCACGTCACCGTACCTGCGCCTGTTCCACACGCCCACGAGCCACTTGCGAGTGTTGACCTTGAGCATCGACCGCTGCACGTCCTCCAAGGGGTTGTGCGAGCCGTCCGCGATCTCCAGTGCCTCAGAGGCCAGTACGTCACTGCCGGCCTCCTGGGCATCGTAGAACCGCTGCTTGCGGGTCTCGTCCTTGTTGATCCAGCGCATCAGGGACGACGCCGAGATGTCGCGGGCATCGGTGCGCAGGAACGCGGTCAACGGGATGCCGTTCGAGGTCGCATCAAGGATGCGCTCGAACATGGCGTCGTAGCGCATCGAGTTGATGTCCTGGATCGGGGCGATCGGGGCGCCCTTGGTGCATTCGAGTTGGCTCAATGCGTCGCCCGCGGATAGCCAGTCAGGTGGTGCTTCGACGTCCATGGCTGTCACTGTATCACGGTGTCTTTGTGGGTGGGAAGTGACCGTGGGGGTGGTGCTCCACTGGTGCTCGGGTTCTATGGGGAAATTTTAAAAATTGTTCACGGGTCCACCTGTACAGATCCTCGACTCGCAGGGCCCTGGCCCCCCACCCCCGTGAGCACTCACTCACATGGCGCAGGGTCAGTGAGCACTGACTAACTTAACCTGGCGGCCGAGCACTGCAGGGCATCGATTGAGCCCGTGCACCAGTGGAGCATGACAATCCAGCTGGTTTCTTGCTCCACTGGTGCATGCTCCAGTGGAGTTCGGGTTGTCTGTGCGTCATTGTTACAATTCTCCGACGATCTACCAAAACCCCGTCATTGAATTGTAACAGGATTTCACCCTGTTTTTTACACTTCATTGACAGGTTGACAGGTTTCGGGGGGTCCGAAAAGCCGAAACCCGTGTTTCTGACCGACTTTGCACCACTGGAGCACGGAAACAGTGCTCCAGTGGGGCGGATTGACCGGAAAACGCTCCAATGGTGCATTGTTACAACGAGTCGTCAAAATCACTCCGCGGGGAAGATATCCTGGAATCTTCTTCTTCTTTATGTTCTTTTTGCATAACCCCGTGAAAACCTGGATTCCGCTGAATCCGAGTTCCCCGTTTGCAGAATTCAGATGAGTTGTCCTGAAAGTGTAACAGTTGCTCCAGTGGAGCATTTACCCCTTGCACCATTGGAGCAAAGGGCTCACAATGTCATCCATGCACTGCGAAGGGCGCAGGGCAACACAGAGGACAGACACCATGACATACGATGAAGCACTCGATCGGTTCAATGATGAGATGAGCAACGCGGTCACAGACAAGGACCGGACCGACGCGACGACAGACCTTGCGATTCGCATCGGCGATGCCCACAAGGCCGAATCTCTGCGCGATGCATGGATGCAGCAGTACAACGAATCCCTGCGTGAGTCGAACTAACACACTCGATTGCGCCCCTGACCGGGCGCATTGGAGTGCGCTAGGCACTGTCACCGTTAAGAGGTAATCGTCATGCAAGGCAATCGCGAGGTCCGTTTCTCTCACTTGTTCGCCGACACACTGCGCACGTTCGGCGTGGTGTGGTCGGAGAAGTACTACACGAGGCGCGGGATGTCGCGCGCCGAGTTCGGCCTGTGGCTCACCATCGTGGGGGTGCTGTGATGTTGGCATCCATCATCCAGATCTGGGAAGACCTGCACAACGAACGCCCGGGCTTCGTCCGCGCGTACTGGTGCAGTGGTCCCGATGCCACAACGGGATCGCCAGTGGTGGGCTACTGTTCGCCCGGTGGCACGCATCGCACCATCCGCGCCACAGTCGCAGAGGTCCGCCGATTGGGTCACACTGACCCAATCTATCGTAATGGTCAATTGGTTAAGGGGTAATTGACATGTGCAACGGCAACGCAACGGCGCAGAGCGCGCCAAAGGTTGCGCGACTCATGACTTACGAGCGCACGCAATTGGCGTGGTTTATCGCACAACACGACGAGTATCGGGAACGCCTGCTAGCTGAGGCAGTCCGTAATCCTCGCACAGCGGGTCCGCTCATCGCGGCCTACCGGTGGGCAATCGCAAACACTTAGGAGAATGAGATCATGACGAAACCGACACTCAAAGCCACCATTACCCATGCCGAGAACGCCAAGCAGCCTGGCAAACCATTGATCGACGCATACTCGTACATTGTCCGCCACAAGGGCACCATGCGCGAGGCGATCACTGTGCGGGTCTACATGAGCGCCAGTGTCAACGCATCGATGGTGTATGCGTGTGTTTGGGTTCAGTGCGCCGACGGTCAGTGGACCTCGGGGCGCGGATCGGCCGGCGGGTACGGGTATCACAAAGAATCCGCAGCCATCGCCGATGCTGTGCGTTCGGCCGGCATCGCGTTGTACGGACGCGCCAGGCCGCGCGACGGTGAGCCGGTCGACATGACTCGCTCGTTCGACTTCGGGGGGACGGGTGACTCCTACTACCCCGACGTGTTCGCCGCCATCGCACGCGCCGCGGGTTACCGCACTGCCGATGCGTTGATGGTGCATCACTCATGATCGGCGTATGCCCATCGCGCAAGGTGGCGCGCGACATGCTGCATCAGCAACCATTCACCCAATGGTGCCGCGATCGTCACGAGATCGTGCCCGTGTTCGATCGGAACCTACTCGGTGAAAAACTGAGCGATCGCCCCATCGGGTGGACATACCGGCTGAAACCATCGGGGGTGGTCCGATGATCCCAGCCATCCTCGGGCTAGCAGTGGCCGTGCTGCTGTTGGCCGTACTCGACCTTTAAGGAGACAGATATGAAGATCAAGACAAGTGAGCTGAGCGGTCCCGCCCTGAGATACGCGGTAGCGAAGGCCGAAGGTCACAACGTCGGCATCATCTCTGCCGAACAGCAGTGGCTCCGATTCACTGACGGCGCAACCCCCGACGAGCTGGAGAAGCATGCCGCCGTGCATGCTGAGATTCGCGCCGGGATGAAGGACTCGATATGCCGCATCGACCCTGATGGGTACAAGGACCAGCACGCTGCGAAGACATGGTGTTACGACACCAATTGGACGCAAGGTGGCCCGATCATTGAGCGGGAGAACATCACACTCATCCGCGTTGAGGACAAGAGCATTCCAGATGCGAAGGGCTTTTGGCAAGACAAGCACGAGCCCGTGTGGGGAGCTGTGGTTGGTACCCGTCACAGCGACGATGAGTCGCACAACGGGTACGGTGACCCCTGCGGGACCGTGTATGCGGTTGCTGCGGAGGATGTCGTAACCGGCCCCACTCCACTCATCGCCGCCATGCGCTGCTACGTCGCCAGCAAGTTGGGCGACGAGATTAACGTGCCCGAGGGGTTGGCATGACCGAAAAAACGCCACCATCGCCCGATTTACCGCCTTCGCGGGCCATCGGCGCCCGACTCGCGGCCCACCGTGACCGCCTGTGCCTCACCAATGCCGAGCTGGCGGTGTACCTGGGCGCCAGTCGTCAGGCCGTGCGCCACTGGCTCACCGATGCCCGCCAACCATCGGGCCTGCTGGTGCGCCTGCTCGATGTGCTCGACATCGTTCACACCCTCGCGCCGGCCATCGGTGCACAACTCGTGGAGGACTGCCATGATTGACGTCTCGTCGATAGTGAAGAGATGGCCCGTCGTTGAAGGTTGGAACATCGCGCCTGCCGGCGTGGCGTGGATAACCGAGGGGTCGCGGATTCGTGTCGGCGCCCGGTGCATGCTGGGCGATGGGTGCACGCTGGGCACCGGGTGCACGCTGGATAACGGGTGCACGCTGGGCAACTTGTGCACGCTGGGCACCGGGTGCACGCTGGGCACCGGGTGCACGCTGGGCGAATGGTGCACGCTGGGCACCGGGTGCACGCTGGGCGAATGGTGCACGCTGGGCGCCTGGTGCAGGCTAGGCGACGGGTGCACCGATCCTGTCGATATGGGACACGTTGACGGTTATCGGAAATGCCTCGCATGGGTCAATGGTGTCCCGTACATTGGCGCCGGTTGCCGATGGTTCACACTCGACGACGCCGTGACGCACTGGTCCGATAAACCCGATCGAGTGCGGACCCTTGCGCTGATGTCCTACGCGCGGGCGCTTGACGCCATCTATCAACGGGAGCATGCCGATGGACGCCAGTAACATGAGCCATGAGGAGTATTTCCGACTACACGGACACCTGAGCGTCGAGCGTCAGCGACAACTACTCGATGAGGGCGAGTCAATGGACGCCGTGCGCGCTGAGGTCGATCGGGTATGCGAGATACTCGACGACTTGGCGAACAGTGACCACGTGCGCGACGTCGTGGCCGACATGCTGGGCGACGCAATCACCACACTGAGGGGATATGAATGATCGATATCAACGACTTTGAGATTGGCACCTTTGAGCAGGAGGCCGACTTCGCCGTTCGACTGTACGGGCAGCGCACGTGGCCTGCTGACGTCGTGCAGCGGCATGTCCGGCGTCAGGGCATGCTGCGCGACCTGGCGCACGACTCGACGGCTAAGGGCATTGCCAAGGTGCTGCGGCGACTGATCGAGCAGGGGGTGATGCTGTGAGAACCGAACATCGTCCTGTTTACATCGCTGACGACGGAACCGAGTTCGACAGTGAGAGTGAATGTGTGCGACACGAGGCTGCCGAGCACATCATTAGTTACCTGAGCGGCGCTATCTACCTACGGGACGCAGACGCATCCGAGGTAGTGAGGGCACTGATGGATAGGTATGACATCGTTGAGCGAAACCACACCTGACCCCAAGCAAAACGGCCCCGATGGGGCCGTTTGTCATCGTGCGCCGTGGAACATCTTCCTGGGTTTCGTGCTCAGTCGATAGATGAAATCGCGCTCGCGTTGCTTCGCCTCGATCACCTGCTCTCGATCGGCCTTGAATCGCTCGGCCAGCGCCGGGTTGATGGCCCACTCGGCATGATGCTGAGACTCACGCGACCCGTCATCCAGGCGCAGCACCCATGTCGCCTTTTCGAGCGTCGCCATGGCCCCGAGAATCATCTGATCGGCGGCCCATGACGACACGCCGACAAGCTGCCGACGTGCTGAGTTTTTGATCTCGCGCATCAAGATCGTGCCGGTATCGCAGTAGTGGATGATGTGATCGCGTACCCAACCGTCGAACGACCCATCGTCGGCCAGTGTGACCAGCGTATATCGCAGCGCCGGGATGGCGTAGTCCTGGACCATGGTGATGGCCCGGCGCATGAGATCCACCGACACCTCGGGTGCGAAGGGTGCCTCGATCACATGCCACAGCAGGGTGATACGGCCGAGCAGACCCTCGACCTTGCCGAGCGCTGTCTCGTACCTGATGCCAGGCTTCGCGATGCGGGTGTCCTTGCGCAGCGACTCGTACCAGAGCTGGAACTCGCGGAACGCCTCGTGCGCCGCGGGCGATAGCTTGTAGGTCTGCGCTGGCAGCGCGTAGACCATGCGCACGGTCTGTTCCCACGCTGCCGTGTTCGTGTCAGCCAGCGGGATCGGTTCACCCCGTGTCGTGCGCTCACCGTCGAGCACGATCGGTAGGAAGCGCTGCAGCAGGCCGTCGGCGCTCAATGCCTTGATGTTATCGATTAGCACCCTCGGTTGCACGTTGCCGTAGATCGACACGGCGTAGTTTTCAGCATGGGTGTGCCCGGTGCCGACTCGATCGAGGGTGTATCGCGCTGCGCTGAACGCCTCGACCCAGGCCGACCGATCCTCGCCGCCCCTGCTGTCACAGACCTTGTTGATCCAGGACGTCATCTCGTCCAGGTAGCAGAGCAGGCCACGAGGACGATCGGCCGCATGGCGCACGAGCTTCTGACTCGTTATGTCGCTAACCGTGATGCGTAGCGGCACGGGCTGCGGTGGCAGTTCCACGACACCGGGCGCCGATGACCGGTTCAGCATCGCCTCGGGGGTCTCGTGGAACTGCTTGTATGCCTTCAGCGAACTCGCCGCCATGGCCTCGACGCCTTCCCAATCGAGCAGTTCGCGTTTGAACCGGGGGATGTCTTCCAGTTCCAACTGCTTGAGGATCTCCATCATGGGCTGCGAGCCCGGCGTTTTCTTGTCGGCCGGTTGCCCGATCGTCATCAACCACAGCACCGGGGGTACCTTGTACCCCTCGGTCAGTTCGAGACGCATCCGGGCATCGACGGCGCCGCAGATCGCGCCCATGCCAGCCCACAGCGGCACCATCGGATCGCCCCCGATGCTGACACCGACTTCGGTCGCCCGACGGGCCAGCACCGGGGGCCAGCACGCCAGGTCTACCCTGGGTGCCGGGGGGTGCATGTCGCAGTCGATCAGGTTCGGCGGGCTGATGATCGCGCTGAACAGTTCCCGTGCGTCGGGTGCCGGGCGATTCCATCCTGCGGCGCAGGCGAGGTGGAACAGTGACCCGATGCGGATGCTCGACGTCTTGTCGGTGCGGAAACTGCGCCACTGCTGCGCCATGACCTGCGGACCAGGGTACTTGACCGACTGCGCGCTCCACTGGTCCCACAGGTACTGCGCCTGGTCCACATCACCCGATGCGACGCCGGCCCAGTGCAGCGCCATGCCGACGATCACCCAGTCGGCGCGCGAGCAGTCGGCACTGATCGACTGCAGGGCGTCCTGGATCTCGTCCCACGATGCCGCGCGGACGTCGCCCGTGGGCACCGATCGCACGGCGTCACGCTCGATCATGCCGCGCCAGATCGCGAGTATCTCGGGCGGCACCTCGGGCAGTCGGGTCCAGTGACCCCGACCCGCCCACCTGTACGGCTGTCCAGTGGCGGGGTGGATGCTCGGGGGCAGGACATCCTGCACCGTGAGCCCTGTGGCGCTGGCGCAGCGCAGTTCGTACACCATCGCACCATCGTGTGCCACGCGCCGCGACGGTAGTGGTTCGAGCATCGCGTACAGCAGCTTCCCGTGACCCTGGCGCCCTGAGTCCACGATCACTGCGTCAGGGGCGTCATACAGGGCCTGCAGGTCCACACCTTGCATGCCCAACTCGAACGAGGCGGTGGTCCAGTCGTCGATGTCCAGCGCCATCGTGCCGCTGTAGGCATGCGCCAGACCAATGCCCCATCCCTGCGGCAGTTCCTGGTGCGACTTGATCGCGTTTTCTTTGATGTTCCACCCCACGGTTCGTGGACCTTTGGTGCCGGGTGGGATGGGCACCAGTGACCACCGGTGCCGGATGTAGGCATCGACGGATGCCGGGTGTTGTTGCACTGTCTGCTGTGCTGTCATATCATCCGTTTCTCTCTGTGCGTTGTCTGTCTCCTCCCCTTGTGCCCCGTCGACTGTCAGGTCCGGGGCACTTTTTTTCGCGGAGGGTGTTGCATTGTCTCCCAAACGTGCTACATTGGCAACCATGTCGAAGCAAACAACTCATCTGACGGTTCGGGTCTCCCCCGAACTGCGCACCGAGTTCAACAAGCGAGCGTATCGGTTCGGGAAACCGGCCGACGTGCTGCGCCAGTTGATCGAGGCGTTCGTAGCAGACCGCCTCACCATCCACCCCGATCCAACCAAGGAGTCTCTGTATGTCCCTCGAAGCCCGAATTGAAGCACTGACCGCTGCCGTTGTGCAACTGACGCAGATCATGAGCACCGCAGGTCATGCTGCGCCGGCACCCGTGCAGGTGATGCCGCAGACCGCAGCGCAGGCCCCGATGCCGGCGATGGTGGCACCCCCGCCCGTGCAGGCACCCGCTGCTCCCGCGATGCCCGCGCCGCCGATGTTCGCTGTGCCGGCACCCGCTGCGCCCGTGGCCGCTGGTGCACCGTTCACCGACGGTAAGGGTCTGATCGAGTACGTGATGGGCGCCTACAAGTCGATGGGTCCGCTCAAGGGTGCCCAGATCCAGGGCGTCCTGGGCTCGCTGGGCTACCAGAACATCAACGACGTGAAGCCCGATCACTACGCGGCGCTGTACGCGGGTGTCGAGGCGCTCAAGGCGTCGTGACCCACAACTCCGAGGAACCGAGATGATCAAGATCGACAAGGGCATCCCTGCCCCCGCAGTCAACCCCAAGGCGGGTCGCGCTGCGCTGTACCCGTTCGCCGCGATGGTGGTGGGCGACTCGTTCGCGGTGCCCGGTGTCAAGGTGGACACCATGAAGCGCGCCGCGTACCACGCGAAGAAGAAGACCGGGGCGACCTACCAGGTGGCCGCTGAGGGCCTCGGTGTGCGGGTCTGGAGGACTGCCTGACATGAAGCTCAGCAACCACAAGTGTCTCCACTGCGGCAGCAATCCCGCGAGGATGAAACGCATCGTCGATCGCTTGGTGAAAGCCGAGGTTGCTGCCTCCTGGAAGGGCAGTCAGCCTCCCGATGACCAGGTTGACATTGATCGCGAGCTGAATTCGGCTCGCGAGGCATTCAGGATCGAACTGCATTGGATCAGCGCATGACCACCTTCACCAACCCCACCCACGCTGCACTGTCGCCATCCAAGCGCCACCGGTGGGGCGCGTGTCCCGGGAGCATCCGCGAGGAAGCGAAGTACCCCGAGGCGCCCGCTGGCCCGGCCGCTGCCGATGGCACGCACACGCACACCCTGCTGGAGCACTGCGTCAAGGCAGCGTGTGCGGACCCGACCCCGATGATCGGCGTCGCGATGAAGGATCACGAGGGCGAGTTCAAGGTCGACGCCGAGCGCGCTGCTCGGGTCAAGGTGGCGACGGACTACCTGAAGAAGCGCGCCGCTGAGTACGATAACCACTGCACCGTGCTCGCCGAGACTCGTGTGGACGCTTCGGCGGTCGCCGGCAGGAATGCGGACCTATCGGGCACCGTGGACGTGATGGTCATCGGTGGCGATGTGCTGGAGATCATCGACTACAAGGACGGCATGGCGCCCGTGGAGGCGTTGAACAACGCACAGATGGAGCAGTACGCCATCGGTGCGCTGGCAACGCTAGCTTCTGGTGTCGCGACTCGTGTCACCACTATCCGCATGACGATCGTTCAGCCAAAGCTCGCGCTGCGTGGTCTACCGGCCATCTCGTCGAGTGAGGTATCAGTTCAACATCTGGTTGATGTGGTGCTGCCGGCACTGCGGGCGCAAGCTGACGCCACCGATGACCCGAACGCACCCCTGGTGCCCGGTGAGTCGCAGTGCAAGTACTGCCGTGCCAAGGGCGGATGCTCGGCACTGGCATCGCAGGCACTGTCGTCCATGGGCATGACGTTCCCGGTGATCGGCGCTGCACCACTCGACGTGGCGCAGCAGTCCGCGGGTCAAGACCCCAACACGATGTCGGCTGACAAGATCCGCGAGATCATGGATGCCGCGCCGCTGATGCGCCAGTTGCTCGATGCCGTCGAGGACGAGGCACTAAAGCGGTTGAAGGCGGGCCAGTCGATCCCCGGGCTCAAGCTGGTCAACGGGCGCGGATCGAAGTCGTGGTCGCTCCCCGAGGATCAGATGGCCGAGAAGCTGACCAAAATGGGCATCCCCAAGGGCGAGGTCTACGTGACCAAGTTGCTCAGTCCCGCACAGGCTGTCAAGGTCACATGGGAGAAGCGCGACGGCACCAAGATGCAACTGACCGAGCGTCAGATCAAAACGCTCGACAAGGAGTACATCGTGCACATGGCTGGCAAGCTCACCGTGGCACCCGAGTCCGATAGCCGGCAGGCTGTCGTCATGAACGCGGCACCGCTGTTCAGTGCCGTCGAGCCACCGGCCGAAGTGCCGGCGTGGTTGTCGTAGGGGACGATGGTGGACAAGGTGAGCATTGAGACGTTCCGCGACATCGGATCGTACGAGTTGCGGAACTTGCAGCAAGGGGAGCCGTCCTGCTTCAATGGGATTGTGCGCGCTGAGAAGTTCATCGTGACGGTGGAGAAAGTTGTGGAACACGTCGAGGTGGTCCGCGCGCGTATCCAAAAGATGTGGGACGAGTGCGACAACCACCACCACCGTGAGCCGCTGATTCGCGCTGGATTGAAGTACGGTCTCGACCTGCGGAAGCGAGCCCAACATGAATTAGACGGGAAGCCGTCTATGTAGAGCAACGGGGTCGGTGGTATTTCCTCAACCCTCGGGGCGACACTCGTGGGGGCAGGGCCTCGTCACGGTTCCACCGACCCCGCTGCACCTTTGTAACTGTGAAACTGGAGTCATCGAAATGAGTGAAGTCATCTTTATCAGCAACGCGCGCCTCAGCTTCCCGCACATCACGGAGCCGCAGCGCAACGTGAACGAAGTCACCGGGAAGGAACGCATCTCGTACAACTGCGAACTGATCCTGCCGGCCGATCACGCGGGGTTCAAGCAGTTCATGGCGCGGTACTCGGTCATGGCTGGCGAGAAGTGGAAGGAGCACGCGAACCAGGTCATGCAGATGATCCACGCCGACCGCAAGTCGCGCTGCTACGGTCAGGGCACCGAGAAGGTCAACAAGAAGACATTCAAGCCCTACGACGGGTACGACGGCATGGTGTACATCACCGCTGGCCGCGACACCCCGCCGCAGATCATCCAGGCCAATGGCACCCCGATTGATCCGGCCAACACGATGGCGTACCAGCAGATCACGCGCAAGATGTACGGTGGTTGCCGGGTCAATGCCGCAGTGAAGCCGTGGCTGCAAGAAAATACCCACGGGCGCGGTGTGCGCTGCGACCTGGTGGCTCTGCAGTTCGCGGCCGACGACACCCCGTTCGGCGAGGGCGCGGTGGACGCCTCGGGCATGTTCGGCGCTGTGGCAGCACCTGCTGCCGGGCAACCGACGCCGGGTGGCATGCCGTGGATGACGCCCGCGCAGCCCGCGGCTCCGGCACCCCTGCCGCCGTTCATGTTCGGCCGTTGATCGGAGGTGGTCATGGACAAGATCGACAACGAGGGCCAACGCATCGAGAACATCACGAAGCGGGTCAAGACAGTGCACCGGATCATGATCCTGCGCTGCAGTGACCCCAACCTGTGGTACTCCCGACTCGTGGGAACCTGGGTCGATGTCGAGTCCGTGACCACCGATGGCGTCTGGAGTCGGGGGGATGGGGGGTACAAGAACTTCATCCGCTACAGCGACGTGGTGCCGACATGAACCACCCTCGTCACATCGGCCTGCCTCAAGGTGTCGTGAACTTCGGCACCATGTACCACGAGGTTCTCGTGTTCATGCACACCCATGGTGACGTGCGTCGATGTGAGGTCGCTGAGGAACTGAACGTCTCTGGCGATCAGGCTTCAGCGATCCTGCAGCGTCTGTGCGACAACGGGTTTATCTTCCGCAAGGAGCGCCCGTCGATCTACGACGATCCCTCGGGCAAGGTGAGACAGTGGGTCTACACCTTGAAGAAAGTGAAGCCCAAGGATGCACCGAGGGCCACCCACGCTGAACGAACCAGGGCGTATCGCAAGCGCAAGAGCATCGCGGTGCCGTCCGTTTTCGAGTTTAGGGGAGTGATATCGCTATGACCGACGACTTCGTGTTCGACATCGAGACGTTCCCGAACGCCTTCACCCTGGCAGTCGAGCACGCGCATCTGCCGGCCAGGTGGTCCTACGAGATCAGCGACCACCGGAACGACTCGCGCCAGATCGTCGAGTTCCTCCAGTGGCTCAAGCAGACCAACTCGCGCATGGTCGGCTTCAACAACATCGGTTTCGACTACCCCGTACTTCACACTCTTGTCCGTGCCGGTGAACTGAACGCCAAGATCCTGTACGACAAGGCGATGGCGATCATCGGCACCCAGGACGGCGAGAACCGTTGGGCGCACAGCGTCAAGCCCTCCGAGCACTTCGTGCAGCAGATCGACCTGTTCAAGATCCACCACTTCGACAACCGGGCTCGCAGCACCAGTCTCAAGGCGCTGGAGTTCAACATGCGCAGCGACACGATCCAGGACTTGCCGTTCCACGTGGGCACCGTGCTAACGCGGGACCAGATCGACGTGCTCAAGTCGTACAACGCTCACGATGTCGCGCAGACCAAGAAGTTCTATCACCTGTCGGAGTCCATGATCCGGTTCCGCGAGGAACTGACTGCGAAGTACAGCCGCGACTTCATGAACCACAACGACACGAAGATCGGCAAGGACTACTTCGTCATGCAGCTTGAGGACGCCGGGGTCGCGTGTTACGAGTTCGGCCCCGAGGGTCGCTCGCCCCGACAGACCCGACGCCCCTCGATCGCGCTCAAGGACGCCATTCTGCCGAACATTGTGTTCGACGAACCCGAGTTCACTCGCGTCCTGGAGTGGTTCAAGGAGCAGACGATCACCGAGACGAAGGGTGTCTTCAAGGACATCACGGCGACGGTCAACGGGTTCGAGTTCGTCTTCGGCCTGGGCGGCATCCACGGGTCGGTGGAGAACCGGATCATCGAGGCCGACGAGGGTCACGAGATCGTGGATCTCGATGTGACCTCCTATTACCCGAACCTGGCGATCGTGAACCGGTTCTACCCGCAGCACCTGGGCGAGACCTTCTGCGACATCTACAAGACCCTGTTCGAGCAGCGCAAGACCTACCCCAAGAAGTCAGCAGAGTCCGCGATGCTCAAACTCGCGCTGAACGGGGTCTACGGGGACTCGAACAACCAGTTCAGCGTGTTCTACGATCCCCTGTTCACGATGAGAATCACTCTCAACGGGCAACTGCTTCTGTGCAAGTTGGCAGAGGCCGTGATGCGAGTCAGCGGGGCTCAGATCATCCAGATCAACACCGACGGACTGACCGTCAGGCTCCCCCGAGTCTCTCGTCCATCGCTCCAGGTAGTCGTTGCGGCGTGGCAAGCGAACACCGGCCTGACACTCGAAGAAGCCCGCTACCGGCGCATGTGCGTGCGCGACGTGAACAACTACATCGGGCAGTACGAGGACGGGTCCGTGAAGCGCAAGGGCGCGTACGAGTGGGACATGGAGTGGCACCAGAACGCTGGCGCTCTGGTCATCGCCAAGGTGGCCGAGAAGGTGCTGATCGACGGCGCACCGATCCGCGAGACCGTGGAGCAGTGGCCCGAGATCATGGACTTCATGCTGCGCGCCAAGGTGCCGCGATCCAGTTACCTGACGATCGAGGAGGACGGTGAAGTGCGCCAGATCCAGAACGTCACCCGGTACTACATCGCCAAGGGTGGTGGGCGCCTGTTCAAGTGGATGCCACCGCTCAAGGGCAAGACCGAGTGGCGCAAGATTGGCGTGGAGAGTGGATGGGGGGTCTGTGTGTGCAACGACATCAAGGATGCCATTGCACACGTTGACTTTGACTATTATGTCCGCGAGGTCGAGAAACTTACTTTGGGGTTGTCGTGATGCTTGAATGCATGCCGGATTGGTTGTGTCCACCTTTGCCGAACCCCCGTGTGCTTGACCCATGTTGCGGTTCGCGAATGATGTGGTTTGACCGCCAGCACCCCGACGTGGTGTTTGGTGACCAGCGCAGCGAAACGCTGGTGGTGACCGACCGCAGCAATGGTCGTGAGAACGGCACGCGGACGCTGCATATCAAGCCTGATGTATTAATGGACGCTCGCGCGCTACCGTACCCGAACGGGGTCTTCAAACTGGTAGCGTTTGACCCGCCGCACTTGGTGCGCGCCGGCCCGCGCTCGTGGCTCGTGGCCAAGTACGGCAAGCTGGGCGAAGACTGGCGCGAGGACTTGCGCGCCGGCTTTGCCGAGTGCTTCCGCGTGCTGGACACCGACGGCGTGCTGGTGTTCAAGTGGAACGAGACACAGGTGAAGATCGGCGAGGTTTTACCGCTGGCGCCATACGCTCCACTGTTCGGGCACCTAACAGGCCGAAAAGGGCTGACGCACTGGCTAGTGTTCATGAAGCCCAACAGAGGATGAAACCCCATGCTTGAAAAACAGATCGAGAAGGCCGTCTGCGACTACGCCAAGTCGCTCGGCATCCTGACGTACAAGTTCACGTCTCCCGGCCGTGCTGCCGTCCCGGATCGCCTGTTCATCGCTCCTGGTGGCAAGGTCCTGTTCATCGAGTTCAAGCGCGAGGGTCAGAGGCCCACGCCTGCGCAGTTCCGAGAGCACGAGCGTCTGCGGGCGCAGGGGTGCATGGTGTGGGTGGTCGACAACGTGGTGTTCGGGAAACTGGTGGTCGATCGTCTGCTGGTGCTGTGATGTTCGCCTATTACAACGAGAAGGAACCATATGCCGCCGAGTGGCTGCGGAATCTCATCGCAGGAGGACACATCGCTCCCGGCGTGGTTGATGAGCGATCCATTGAAGACGTGTGCCCTGCCGACTTGGTTGGATTCACGCAGTGCCACTTCTTCGCTGGCATCGGGGTCTGGTCCCACGCTCTCAGACTCGCAGGGTGGTCAGACTCCCGGCCTGTCTGGACAGGATCCTGCCCTTGTCAACCTTTCTCCACGGCTGGTGAAGGCGCTGGGTTTGATGACGAGCGGCACCTGTGGCCAGCGTGGCACCACCTCATCCGCGAGTGCCGCCCTCCAGTCATCTTTGGTGAGCAGGTTGAAGCAGCGGTTAACCACGGGTGGCTCGACCTTGTTCACTCTGATCTGGAAGCAGAAGGCTACGCCTTCGCGCCGGTCGGTATCCCTGCTGCGGGCGTCGGGGCGCCGCACATCCGACAGCGCCTGTGGTTCGTGGCCGACTCCGACAGTCAAAAATCACAAAAACAAATCAAACTGCGTCAACGTCCCGACGAATACCCTCCTTGGTCGAGTGGTGTGGTTGACTCACTGGCCCACAGCGTCGGCGTCGGATGGTCGGGGTTACTCGGATCAAGCGGTCCAGAACTGGATCGCGGGAACTACAACCAACGGGCACAACTTGGATCTGGATCTGGCGTCGAAGTTGGCAGTTACTGGAGAGGTGCCGAATGGCTCCCTTGCGCAGACGGAAAGTCGCGGCCAACTGAACCCGGCCTTTTCCCGCTGGCTCATGGGACTCCCGCCAGAGTGGGACGACTGCGCGCCTACGGCAACGCGATCGTCCCGCAAGTCGCAGCCGAAGTGATCCGGGCGTACATGACATGCTGACCCCCGACCTCCTGTTCGACTACCAGAAGCGCGCTGTCGAGTTCCAGTGCACCAGGCACCACTCGATGCTCTGGCTCGACATGGGGCTCGGGAAGACCGTCATCACGCTCACCAGCATCGCGCACCTGATCCGCTCGCAGTACCTGCGGGGCGTGATCATCGTCGCCCCGATCCGCGTGATCCGACTCGTGTGGCGCCAGGAGGCTGCGAAGTGGGAGCACACCAAGCACCTGCGCTTCAGCATGCTCGTGGGCACCAAGGATCAGCGCACCCGTGCTCTGCTGCAACCGGCCGACGTGTACCTCATCAACTACGAGAACCTGGGTTGGCTGGCCGAGGTGCTGCACACGTACTTCATCAGTAAGGGTCGCCCTGTGTTTGCGAACGGCATCGTGTGGGATGAGGTGTCGAAGATGAAGAATTCGACCACGAACAGGGTCCGCGCGCTCATCAACGGCCAGCGCACCGAGAACGTACTCGACCACTTCGCGTGGCGTACGGGTCTCACGGGCACCCCGGCGAGCAACGGGTACAAGGATCTGCACGGTCAGTTCCTGGTGGTTGACGGAGGCACTCGACTCGGTCCATTCAAGACCGCATTCATGACACAGTGGTACAAGAAGGACGCGGACAAACGAACACCCATAGCCTACAGAGACACTCAAGAGGGGATCAAGAATCTGATTTCCGACATCACGCTGGAGATGTCCGCAGCCGATTACAACCCGCTGCCCGACCTGATGGTCAACGACATCGACATCGAGTTGCCCGATGACCTGCGGGCGAAGTACGACCTGATGGAGAAGGAGTTGTTCATCCAGCTCGACAGCGGCGCCAACGTCGAGATGTTCAACCAGGCGTCCCTCACGAACAAGTGCCTCCAGTTCAGCAACGGCGCCATGTACCCGGTGGCCGGCATGCCCCTGTGGGAGCCCATCCACTCGCTCAAGCTCGACGCGCTGGAGGAGATCATCGACGAGGCTCAGGGGAGCCAGATCCTGTGCTCCTACGCCTACCGCAGCGATGCGGCGCGGATCATGGACCGGTTCAAGGATCTGAACCCGATCAACCTGACCGAGTGCAAGACCGAGGCGTCGCTCAACGAGGCGATGCGCCGCTGGAAGGCGGGCGACTGTCCCCTGATGATCGGCCACCCTGCGTCGATGGGGCATGGGATCGACGGCCTGCAGGACGCCGGGCACATCCTGGTCTGGTTCGGCCTCACGTGGTCACTGGACCTGATGGAGCAGTTCAACGCTCGCGTGCGCCGCCAGGGGCAGGGGGCGCCGGTGATCTGCCACCGCATCCTGATGCGTGACACACTGGACCAAGCGCAGGCACTGGCCCTCGACGAGAAGGCTCAGACTCAGGCGGGGTTGCGCGCCGCCGTGAAGCAGTACCGACTGACCAAGGGAGTGTGACCATGATCGACATCGTTGAACGACTGCGGGCTCACAAGGTGGGCGTCAGATGGAAGCGCGGCATAGACACCGACTACCCGGTGGAGTGGGAGCCGCACCCACTGTGCAGCGAGGCCGCCGACGAGATCGAGCGCCTGCGCCATAACGAGCGCGTGATGATGGACGCGCTCTACAAAGCGTGCGGCGACGACGAGGAAATGGTGCGTCAGACGATTGAATCGCAGGGCCACTTGCACCCCTGTCTGCCAACGAAGGAGACGCCGAAGTGAACAAGATCCGCGCCGCACTGCGCCGTGCGTACCTGAGATACCGGATCGCCTCGGCTGAACGTGACGCCAAGGTCCACGACTACCACGCCACGCTCGAACCCCTGCTGGCCGACTCAGCGCGTCAGCAGGCCGAAGCCTGGCGCGTGGAACTGGCGCTGCTCAACCCAGCGCGCTGCGCAGAGCACTGACCTCTGCGGGGGTCATCGACTCACCCTCGCGGGGCAGCAGCATCCTGATCTGCCCGGTCACCGAGCGCAGGTTGGCGAGTTCCTCCGCCATCTCCTCCTGCTCGGTCAGCAGGTGCTCGTAGGTGATGGTCAGGTTCCCCACCCCCATGATGCGGCAGGTCGGCTCCTCGGAGTCGGGCACGGTGGCCTGGATGCGCTTGACCAGCGAGTCGAGCCAGCGGAACGGCACACCGGTCTGCGGGTCGATGGTGCCCGAGAGCAGGTCTGCTGCGCTGAGAGTGATGGTGCGAGTTTTCACGTTGGTCCTTTCAGGAACGATTGCCACAAACTGAACCCAGCCCACGAGACGAAGGCGATCACCGTCCACTCGATGATCTTGGTCGTTGTCTTGTCCTTGACCCCGCCCCACCACTCACGGGCCTTGCGCCTCATCGAGTGATCGAGGTAGTGGTCGTTGAAGTCCGGGGCGCCGCGTTCGTCGTGGAGAAACGCCTCCTCGACTCGCTTCTGCCACCCGGCGTGAGCGAGCAGTTGGTCCATCAGAAGACGATGCCGCTCGGCGCTGGCGTCGTTGTTCTCCTTGATGCCCTTGAACACCAGGTTGATCTGCTCGGTCTCGTCCTTGATGTGATCCCTGATGATCTTCTCGACGCGGCTTGAGTGTTCGTCGAGCCGGCCGTCGATGTACTCGACAATATGCACGGGGATTACTCGGTGATCGTCGTCTTCTCGTCCGCTCATTGGTCCACCAGTGCGTTGTTGTTGTCGCCAATGAGTGCGTTTATCCCGGCACCCCTCGTTCCGAACCCGAGAGCCGCAGGGTCAGACATCATCTGCAGTATCTTGTTTCGCTCGGCAGCGGGCAAGGTCTTCAGGATCTCTGACATACGCTGACCGTTTTTTGCACTCTCGGTCAAGATGTCCATCGTTTTGCGACCGAGTTTGCGCTCCACCACATCGAGGGCCTTGTTGATCGCGGCACCTTTGGCGCTGATGCCCCAAGGAATCTTGAACTTGGAGATGTTGTCTTCGATGATCTCCCGCAGTTTGTCACGCCCGAGTGTGGCCTGCCCGGTCGCAGCAGCCGACAGTTCCTCGGTGCGCGCAATCTTGCGCAGCACTGACCGGTCCCCGCTGGCCATCTGCTTGACGATGTCGTAGCTACCGGGGCCGAAGATCTTCTCGACCACCTCGGGCTTGTTTCCGCGCACCAGCGCCACGAACTCCGCAGGGGAGTTCTGGTACATCTCCATCGCTCTGGCGTTCAGTTCCTTCTGACTGATGGCGTGGCGCCCCTTTGAGTAGGCATCGAGGTACGCCCGGTATCCCGTGCCGCCAGCAGACTCGATGGCATCGTCGATGGCGGGGCGAACGGACGCAAGTACCTTCGCAGCCGCTTCCTTCTGCACCTTGGTTGTGGCACCCGGGTACAGGGCCTGGATGGCGCCGTTCACCGAGTTCTTGCGGATGCTGTCGAGAGCCACAGCATCGATGACCCCATCGGTTGTCCACTCCTCGATGTCGCGGATGACGCGGTTCATCACGGTCGAAGCGTCACTGTTCCCTGCGAACTTCGCACTGGTCAGCGACGCCTTGATGTTGTTGACCACTGGCGCCGGGTCCAGCGCCCCCGACGAGTTGGCCGCAGCGAGTTCGATGTCCCGCTGCGGGATCATTCTGGCGTTCAGCATCGTCTTCGCTGTCTGCTGGGTGCCAAGGGCGTTCGTCTGTGTGGCACCTCCAGCCAAGCGCGTCAGTGCGTTCGTGGCCTCGCCGGCCTGCGCTGGCGTGGTCCCACCGCCCCCGAAGAATCGAGGGTCTCGGGTACTGGCTCGCTGGAGCAGTGCCTGCCACGTCGGGGAGTTGATCGAGGCTGTCGCCTGCGCGGGGGTGAGACCCTGCCTCTCGGCAGTCGCCAGTGCCGCCGATGCCGCATTGGCGTCTGCGCCAAGACTCTCCCGTGCGATCTTCCCCGCCTTGATCACGGCGCCCTTGCCGGCATCCAAGACTTTGCCGGCACCCTTGGCGATCACGGGACCGAGCACCTGACCACCAGCCTCCATGGCCATCCCTGTTGCCATGTCGCCTGGGACGTTGCTGATCGCCTGAGTCGCCGTCTCCGGGGCGATGTTGCCAAGTGCAACATCTGCAGCGCGGAGAGTGCTCCTGCCCCCAGCGTAACCCGCGCCCGCGCCCACCACGGCACCAGGTGGCCCTGCGCTGCCTGCGCCGAGCAGTCCCCCGGCGATCATGGCACCACCCTCGACGAGAGGCCCCAGCGCCTCACGTGCGGCGCCAGCCAGACCGTACAGGCGAGGGTTCTCACGGCCCCATGCCGGCACCTCGAACCCACCGTTCTGCTGCGGCGCGGTTGGTGTTGCCGTCGGGGTCGCGGGCGCGCTGTCCATCAGACCGTGCTTCTGACGAATGGCGGTCTTGGTGGCCTCGTTGGCATTCGCATAGGCGGGGTCCTGCGGCGCCCACTTGTCGAATATGGCAGCGCGCGTCGCAGCGTTCGCCCCGGTGAATGCTGGGTCTTTGACGACTTCACTCAGGCTTGGCATGTGTCACCTGAGCAACGGGTTGGTCGTGTCGACAGCGTTGGGGTCAGCGGGCTTCACGACTCCGCTGTCCTTTCGCCCTGGTACGCGAGGGGCACCCGACTTCGGGGTCGCCACGTCCTTGTACCCCGTGTCCTTGCTGTACATCTGGGCGAAGGCGTTCTGCTCATCTTCGTAGATCTGAACGAATCGAGCCAACTTCTTCTTCACGGTGTCTGGGCTGTCCTTGTCCTTCGGGATGAATGGCGCAAGGCGCGGCCACTCCGATGCCGTGACAGCGGCACCAGACCGAGTGTGCACCTCCATCGAGCCGAGATCGGCGATGACGGAACGGGCGTCTACCCCTTGCGGGTAGTACCGCTGCAGCAGCGCATCGGGCAGGAACCCCTTCCACCCCGTTGCATCGGTGTCGCCCTTCATGCCCTTGGTGTCGATGCCGTTCACCAGCGCGAGTGCGGTTTTCGCCTTCTCCAGGTTCTGTGCGTTCGCCATCACCTTGGTGGCCACGACAGGGGGCACGTTGGCGAGAGGTTTGGTCAACGGTTGACCATTGCTTGAAGTGACCGGGGTGCCCGTGATCGGTCCACCGAGCGGTGTCTTCTTCGGCAGCGCCACAAGGCCGGCGTCCGTGAGTTGGTACTGCACCGACTCCATGTTGTCCTTGTGCTGCGTGGCCGACTGAGCCCGCGCCGCTGCGGCATCCTGCGACCGGAGTCGAGCGTCCGGGGAGACGGTCGTCGGGGTCGAGACCTGCGACCCCGGCACCACACGCCCCGCGAAGTCGACGGTCTGCCCGACGATCGCGCCACCTGTGTTGTTGTTCTGCCGAGTGCCTTTCATCGTGTCGAGCAAGCCCTGACCCGTGAGTCCAGACATCGATGCTTCCCACGACACGGGGTCTTTGCTGTACAGGTCCAGGTTTCGCTGGATCGACTGCTCCATCGTTCCCGATTGTGCTGCCATTGGTCCGAGCACCGGGTGGGCATACAGCGAGCGGACGAGTGCCATCACACCCTCGGGACTCGCAGCGGCCTGCTTCGGTGGGACGATCGCGCGGAAGATCTCCAGGTGCTTGTCGAGCGTCTTCGCTTTCACCTCGTCGTCGGTGACCTTGCGACTATCGATCTGCGACTTGATGTTGTCAGCCTCACGAGTGTCCTTGTGACCCTTGAGGATCGACTCGTAGACCTGCCGGCCCGGACCACCGTACTGCAGCAGTTCGTGGGCATTGTCGATGTTGACTCCGCCGCCCGAGAGTCGGCCACGCAGCGCGTTCTGCAGTTGCTGTTCGCGCTGGTAGTCCTGCTGCTTCTGCTGGAACATCTGGTTCTGTTGCTCGGCCTCGCGCAGGGCCTGCATCTTCGCCATCATGTTCAGAGGCGATTCGATCTGCATGGGGCGAACCCCTTGAGCGATCAGGTCATTGACTGCCATGGTTGTTCCTCAAGGCCCGATGTCGGGAATCCAGGGCACCGACCCACCACCCAGCGACGGCGACTTACCGCCCCCGAACAGGTTGTTCATCATGCTGTACTGCATGTACGAGTTCCCGATGCCGCTCAGGGCGCCCGTCAGCGCATTGGCACCGCCCATATAGCCCGAGGCTCGCGCGGCACCAGCGTTGGTGATGCCGTTGGCCATCGCGTTGCCACCAGCGATCGATCCCGCGCCCACGTTGTTGGCGAAGTTCGAGCCAGCGGTGCCGACCGAGTTGGCGTAGTTCGTGCCCATGTTTCCGAGAGTGTTCGCCGTCGATTGACCCTGCCCCAGCATCGACTGCAGCGGGTTCAACCGGTTCGCTCGGTTCGTCTGGTAGCGGTTGAAGGCGTTCGAGTATTCGTCCGACGCCAGGTTCTGCCCGTACCGCTCCGCTGCCTTCAGCGCACCACCCGAGATCAAACCCCCGCGCGCCGCAGCTTGTCGGTCCAGCGCCTTCAGACCCTCGGACATGCGGAACCCGTAGCCGGGGTCGGCCTGGAAGTCCGACATCCCGAAGTTGCGGTTCAGGCTCCCGTAGCCCTCGGCGCCTTGCCTGTTGCTCAGGCCGAGCAGGTCCATCAACTTGTTCTGACTGGTGATCCCGGCGTCGTAGAACGGCTGCTGGCGCTGCACACCCTCGTTGTAGATACGCTCCTGCAGGGCGATGTTCTTGTTGAACATGTCCCCCTGGAGCGCGTTCGACTCCCGGATGCCGGTCAGTTGGGCTTCGGCGGCAGCGTTCGAGGCTTCGACCTGCGCATCCGCTGCCCGACCCGACGCCTTGCTGGAGATCGCGCCACCGATGATTGCGCCACCGGCACCGATCAGCGCAGCAGTGATGAAGCTCATGTCAGTCTCTCCTGCAGCGTGTTCCCGATGCCGAACGGACTCGCCGCATCAGGCTCCACCATCTCAGCCTCCGCAGCCTCAACAGTCGTGGTGTCGGTGCGGTGCATGGTCATGTACGAGCACGGTGTGAGTGCGTAGATCGCGCGCTTGGTGCCGGGGTAACTCTGCAGCACCGCAGGCGCCTTGACGCTCTCGATGAAGTCACCCACGGTCACGGCGATCGTGCCGCTCAGGAGCACGAAGAAGTGCTCGCACTTGTGCACCTTACCGACGATCAGCGAGTCAGCGACCTGCGCCACCTCGCGACAGTACATGCCCCCGTGGAACCGGTGAACGGTCGGGGGTTCGTACTGGTTGTACTTCAGCATCTCGGCCTGCAGCGCCTCGACACGAGAACGCATCGGCACCTCGGGGCGCAGACCCATCATCTCCCGACCCACCTCCGCATTCATGTCAAAGTCGCTCATGTGATTTCGCGCCCGCTGGCCCTGATGTTGATCGAGGTGGCCGCACTGGCGATCGTCGAGATGAACCCGCCCGCTGCCAGCGCAGTGCCCACCAGTTCAGGGAACGTGTACGTCTCTGCCGCCTGCAGCGATTTGGTCTTGACGATCAGGTTCTGGTTGCCTGCAGTGTCGGTGCTGGTGACGATGTTGACACTGATGGTCACGGCACCCGCGCTGTAGTTCGTCGCGGTGAACTTGTCGATCAGGGTCGTTACCCCGGTCGCCGTGTATTGCGTGGTCTGCGCGTTCTCGGCGATCTTCGCCGGGATCAGGACTTTGACGGTGACTGTCATGGTGATTCCTTGTTAACCGCCCGACACGATGCAGTACCAGGTGGTGCCGTCAGGGGTGGTGCAGGTCATCGAGGATCCCGCAGGTGCTGCCCAATCCACGCCACCGTTGCCCTTGAGATTCGTGAAGCTGAAGTCTACCGTGGTAAAGGCGTCAGGAATCAGGACTTTGACCTCCTGACCGGGCTTGCCAACCAGAAGGTTCACGATCGTCGTGGGGGCGGTGTTGGCTGTCTGGAGGAAACTCGTCAACTGCACACTCGGCTGCGTTGTGCCATCGGCGAGTGTCGTAGGCTTCGTCCAGATCTGCTCGGTGCCCGTACCGCACGCCGCGAAGAACGACATCTTCCACAGGTCGTCGTTCATGGACTTCAGCGACGTGGTGCTGTAGTCGTACATCTGGCAATTCGTGAAGCGGTTCTGGCCGTCCGTGATCGGTGCGCTGACAGCGAGGTGATACTCGACCGTCTCACCAGCAGACGCGCCGAAAATCGAGTCACCGAACGAGATGTTCGTCAGACCATGACCTGCACCCGTTTGACCGAATTTCACATTGCGGCCGTTTGCTGCGGCACTGGTGTTGTTCTTCCACACGAGACAGTTCGAGAACCTGTGCTGGCGTGCGCCAGCGGTGTAGACGGCGCTGACTTCAAAGTCGATACCATAGGTGCCGTTGGCGTCGAACTGCGTGTAGATCGCTTTGGTCCCCTGCCCGCCATCGTAGAGGCCGCACTGAGTGTTGTAGAACGAGTCCACATCGTTCAAACGCAGCGACCCACCATAGTTCTCGATACCGTGGCGCGCATTGCGGAAGAACTGCACACTGCGCACGTGAGTGTCGGTGGCGTAGTTGATGATGCCTGATCCCTCACCCGCTGCCACCGATCTTGTCCCCTCGAACATGCACTCGATAATCTTGAAGTCCTGCATCGAGTAGGTACCGAGTGGGAGGTAGATCCCGTAGGCGTAGCACTTTTCAAAGATGCAGTTCTTGACGAACCCGCCGAACGTGAACGCTGCGGTCGGCTGAGTGCATAGCACCCCACCACCCGATGTCTGGTTCGTCCCGTCGATGGTGATCCCGATAAGCCCACCACCCGCGAACTGTGTCGCAAGGGTTCCGCCATGATAGAAAGCCACAGCATCACCGCCACCATGCTTCAGCAGACGCGCGGTCGCGGGTTCATTGTTCGCAGTGAACGTCGAGAAGGTGTCCCACATACCGGCCGAGTGACCGAGAACCACGCCGCTTTTGATCTGCAAGGTGCCGTCAATGCGGTACGTCTTGCCGATCTGTAGTTGCACGTACCCGCCACCAGACGCGAACATGGCGTCGATCGCAGCCTGGATCGCGGTCGTGTTGTTCGTAGTGCCATCGCCGACAGCACCGAAGTCCTCAGCCTCCACAGTGCGGCGCAGTTTCGCCTGCACCGTGGTCGCCGAAGCGCCAGTACCCGACTGGATCCAACCCACCCCCGCCGACCCACCGGACGATGCCAGCGTGGTGTCGCCGTTCACGTAGTCAACGCTCCAGATCTGAACATCGTTCGAGTCCTTGAGCACCAACTTGTAAGGTGCATCCTGACTCAACCACACATCGGCCTCGCCCCTGCTGTCCAGAATCACAGGGTTCGTGTTGGCCGCACCACTCGATGAGACGTAGGACGAAAGTGGTGTCGTGGTACCCGCAGCGTAGGTGTAGAGTTTCCCGCCGATCAGCGGCGACCCGTCAACGTCAGTGGCACTGAACTTGGCTGTGGGTGATAGGGTCGGCATGGTGAGTCCTCAAGGCCCGGCATCACGCCAAGCACCATTGCAATAGAAGTACAACTTGTTGTTGGCCGAGTCGACCACCAGGGGGATGTTACCGGCAGTTTCAGCAGTCGGGACACCTGTCGGGGTGCCGTTGCATGCCGGGACGTGCAGGAACCCATCTGTCGCGCTAGTGGCAGTCCCACCGTATCCGACCACTGTGTTGCCGCGCGGAGTGATGCGCACGCGCTCATTGAAATTGACCCAGAAGGTCATGTACCCAGCACCCTGCTGGTAAAACCGCGTGTACCCGGCACCCAGGTTTGTCAGGTCGAGGATGTCAGTCGAGTAACTTCGGTATAGCCGGGCACCGACCGATGCAGCGTCGGGGCACAGGTCGAGCCACACCGCGCCGCCCGCTGTTCGGTTGTACCCAATCTCGACCGACACATCGGCAGCACCTGTTCCATTGCCGGTTCGCACGGTCTGGCCTGCGGTCAGCGTGGTGCCGTTGAACGTGAGGATTGAACCCGTTGTCGGCTTGCCGCTGGCGTCGAGGTAGATCACCCCGTTCGCGGTCTCCGTTGCCAGAGTGAACGACTTGATCTCGTAACGCGGGCTCACGTCGTCGAATGACACGACGACAGGGCGCACCGGTTCGATGTCCACGGACGCATGCGTGACTACCATGGTCGGGGTCACATCGTCAGGGAGTTGCGTGGTCTCGGCGCGCGGCGCGGTCTGCAGCGCATCCAGATCTTTCAGTGTCTCGCCGGCCACCAGGTCGGACCCCGACAACAGTGCGTCCTGGATCGTGGCTGCGGACTGACCCCCACCCGTCAAAGTAAACATGTTCAGCAGAAACAGATACCACTCGCGCGAGACGAGACCTGTCCTCGGGTCCACGAACGGGACACGGGGTGACGGAATGTTCGTGATGTCAGGCACTGGTTGGACTCATGTCGAGTTCGGCGCCCGTGATCGTGATCTTCACCGGGTCGGTGCCTGACACCTCGTACACCCTGTCACGTGACTTCTTCGTCGTACCGAGCCGACGCCAGATGGCGCGGTGCCCGGTTTCGCCGATAGCGCCAATTGGTCGCCAGTATTCGTTGCTCCATTTCTTACCGCCGTCATCGGACCAGCGCAGCATGACCTGTGGGACGCTCCCGTCCTCAAGCCCGACTCCGACTTCGCAATCAAGCTGCAAAGCGTGGTGAGTCGTCCGCTTCAGGTTGTTCTGACCGGTCGGCAACGCGCGCCACGATCGAAGCCACTTCTGCGTGTCGCCGTTGTCCGCGTACACGGTCATGTCGAAGGCGTAGATGTTGGCGTTCTCGTAGTCGCCGATGAGGATCTTGTTCTTGAAGTTGGCCTGACAGTTCCCACGATGCCGGGTGAACGCTCCAGACTCAAACCCTGCTCGCTCGTGCCAGGCGTCCGTGGCCACGTCGTACACCCAGGTCTTGTCAGCCGTGGGGAAGGTGAGCACATAGAACGAGTGACCGTCCTGCTGGTAGGTGTACCCGATGGCATCAGATAGGTCACCATACTGCTGGATCTGCCACTCGACAGCGTGGGTGCTGATGCGCTTGCCCGTGTACCCGTTGGCCCGGTAGACCATTCCTTGACCTCGGGCGTCAGCACCGAGCCAGAACAATCCGTTGTCCATCTTGGCGATGGAGAACGCTGCAGCGCAGCCGATCTCGTTGAACGCACCCTGGATGCGTTGCAGCGGAAAGTCCGTGGCGCCCGAGTTGTACCAGACCTCGACCGACGTGGCGCCGAACAACCACACCTCACGATGGTCGACGATCAAGCCAATGATGCGATCCGGCGCACCTTCAGCACTGGCGAAGTCGAGGGGGTCCACCGAGGTGCCATCCAGTAGCGACGTGACCCACACCTTCTGAGTGCCGGGCTCGTTGAACACGAAATACCCGTCGAGATAGCCGACCATGCCGGCACCTGGAAAGTCGACATCTCGAATGGTCACGAACGCTCGGGTGACGGTGTTGAAGATGTACGACGGACCATTTGCGGCGATGAACAACTGCGTCCCGTTGTCCGCCATACTCACGGGTCCGTTGCCGTTGACGCCACCGACAAGCTGCGTGATGTACGCGCCGAGCGCGTTCTCGGTCACTTCCCACAGGTCATTGCCGCTCACGATGTAGACCACATCACCCATGACCCACATGCCGCGCACAGGACCGGTCACCATGCTGCCGAGAAGCCGCAGGCCGGGACACCGACTCAGGAACGCGGCCTCCTTGCCGCCCTCGGGCACCGCCTCGGGGAACAGGTTGACCATGCGGTTGTCGGCAGCGTTGACGCTGCGGGCCACATAGGAACTGCCGAGGATCGGCGTCTTCATCGGGGGTCAGAAGTTAGACTTCTTTGACGACGATGTATCGCGTGCTGGTAAGGTACACGCTGGCGTCGGTCATGTCGCACGGGTTGTGCAGGGTGATCTCCTGGACCAGGATGTCGGGGGTGCCCTCGGGGTAGCCCTTGTCCCACACTTGCACAAGCACCTTGTAGTCGGCGGTGTCTGCGTTCTCGATACGGACTCGTTTGGTCATGTGATTTCCTTTCAGTAGTTGCCGGCGAAGATGTTGTACCGCGACGGGCCGCCGGCCAGACCGTAGGGCATCATCATCACGTCCATCGGGGCGTTGATGCGCTTCAGGTTGCGCTTGGACGCCATGGCGATGCGGTGAACCTGTGACGATGGCTCCTTGCCGAACTCGGGCGCCAGTTCCAGCGCCAGGTTGTAGCGCAGGGCTCGCAGGTAGCCCGGTGGCGTGGCGATGCTTGTCGTCAAGGTCGCGGGCTGAGTCAGCGCATCGACCGAGACGAAGTGCCACTCCAGCGCACGGGTCGGCACCGGGTAGACCGTCACCTCGATGTCGGGCATCGTCATGTTGATCCACAGCACCTGAGGGTAGGTGCTGGCGACGGTCTTGACCGCGATGCTGTTGTACTGGTCCTGGTTGATGATCTTGACACCGTAGGATACGTTCGTCGAGGCGTCGCGGAAGTAGGTCGAGTCGTCCAGCATGATCGGACGCACCCCGACGAAATCACCCGTGGGGCCAAGCGTCTGACTGATCGTGCTCGCCGTCCATGTGAACATCTGGTCCTGCGTCGAGTACACCGCGAGTCGCTCGGTGCTCCACGAGTCGATCATGGCGTTCAAGGCGCGCAGGTTGTCCTGGTACACCACCTCGGGCAGCGCATTGCCCGATGACACCAGTTCGAGTAACCGGTGCGCATCTCCGATCAGTTCGCGGGCAGTTGTCATTGCGGCCGGGCCTCGGGTGACTGCACGTCATTGTAGACATTCGAGTTCGGCACAGTGCCGATCTTCGACGCCGGCAGCTTCTGCTGATTCGTGCGCATCAGTGCCGTCAGGTCAGCCTTGAGCCATGCCACCGTCTCAGGGGCCGCTCGGGCACCGTACTCGGGCGCCAGGTCGACGGCGAGCGACAACTCCAGCAGGCGCTGGTATCCGGGTGGCAGGTACTGTGACGAGGTGATCGTGCTGTACTGCTCGACCATCTTCTCGGTCTTCAGGTGGATCGACAGCGTGCCCGTGGGCACGGGGTACACGATCACCTGACCGAACGGGTTGCTCGGACGGTAGAGCAGGGTCGTCGGCGCCGCGCCGGTCAGGGCCTTGTTCTCGATGTTCGTCCAGTACTGCTCGGTGACGAGGCCGATCGGGGTGTCGGTGTTCGTCGCCCGGGTGAACGCGCCCACGATGCGGATCGGGCGGGTCGTCACGAAGTCGCCACTCGTGAACACGGGCGTGCCGGTGGCTGGCGTCGCGCCTGCTGCCGCCATGGTGTAGGTGAACACGGTCGGCGAGGTGACGGTGATCGTCGCTGTGATGTTGTACTCGGTCTGCGTCGCACCGGACACCGTGACCGAGTTGCCGGTCTGCAGGCCGTGCGGACTCGCGGTCGTCGCGGTCGCGGTCGTCGAGGATCGGGTCAGCGTCGAGATCGACACCGACGAGTTGCCGATGGCGTAGGTCGACTTGGTGGTCAGCGACAACACCTCGTCCTGGGTGTAGTAGTAGTACTGCGGGTTCGCGGCGAAGGCGTCGATCATCGAGTTCAGGGAATACAGCGCATCCTGGATCTCGGCGGCCGTGGGTGCTTCGCCCGAGGCCAGCACACCGAGGGAGCGCAGTGCCTTGTAGATGATCTGTTGTGCGGTGGCGGGCATGCTTACTCCTGGTGCAGGTCGCCACCGGGCTGCTGGCGAAGGTAGGTGTGGTAGTTGCCGGGGTAGTCTTTGTCCCGAGCATGATGAGTCAGATTCAGGTCAGGCACAAGCCAGATGTCACCGCCCAATTCTTCCCAGCGCCGGCAGAACGAGTAATCTTCGCCCCACCACAGACCCTCGTGCGCGCCGTGGTTGAACAGGTCCACGCTCTGCCGGTACTTCTCACCGTAGCAGAGCTGCGGGTATCCGCGCATGAACCGGTCCACTGCGGCAGCGGTGATCTTCAGGAACCCGGCCGGCACGAGACGGGCCTGGATGGCACCGTCGTCGCGGACGACGGGGACGCCCATCGGGGTGCTGTGGATCGTGCCCATGTAGGACACCTCGTCCGACTTGAACCGGTAGGTGCCCGAGACCACATCGCCCTCGGTGTTGATGAGGGTCAGCAGGTCTTGCGGCGACCACGAGACATCGTGGTCGATGAAGACGATCGTGTCCGCCTTGGCGTCGAGTGCCTTGCGCAGCATCGTCGCCCGAGCGGCCGAGATGTACGGGTTGCCGATCTCGTTGACCATCCCCTCGTCCCACCCATCGGCGATGATGAGCGGCAGCGAGGCAGCGATGCTGTCGAGGCACTGCTGGTAGGGCCGCGTCACGGTGGGCAGGCAGAAGACGACTTTTTTCATTTCACTGCGATCGCCATCAGGTTGTAGTTCTCCAGCCGCTGGACGCTGACGTTGGCGAACTTCGCAGCGTGGAGTGCTGCCGCTATCGTGCCTGCCACGAACCCGGTGCGGTGCGCCATGTGGGGCATCACCGGCAGCAGTTTGCGCAGACCATACAGCAGATCGAGTCCGGTGACCTCGCCGCAGGGTGCCGTGAACAGGACATCCTCGGTCGCGGCCACGTCCTCAAGGTCAGGTACGAAGATGACCGCGAAGCCGCCTGGTCGAAGCACCCGGTGAAACTCGGACAGCGCCAGAGGCACCTCGTGGGGCATCAGGTGTTCGAGCGCATGTGAACAGTGGATCGCGTCGAATTCACCGATGGCCCCCATGTCTGTCATGCTCGCACAGACATGGGGGTTGTGGTCCGGGGAGATGTCGAGACGGATCTCGGCGTACTTCTCCGCGGCCCACTCGGGTAACGGGTCGCCACCGCACCCGACGTGCAGGAGCAACCCTTGCGACATTACGCCGCGCCTTTCCAGAGACCCAGGCCCGTCAGCGTCGCAGCAACTTCAGCCGCGAACACCGAGAGGTTCGTGGAGACGCTGATGTAGGACGCCGCCGACACGACGGACGCAGCTTGGATCGCTGCGGCGCGCTGCGCGGCCGGGGTCTTGCCGTAGAAGCCAAGCGACTGAGTGCTGCGGCCGACTTGCAGCCCTTCGCTCAGGTTGCCGTCGCCGACTTGCTGACCATCACCGATGGTGGGGAGTGCCATGATTTCGATTCCTTCAGGTTGTGCCGGCGATTAAGCCGCGCCCTTCCACAGCCCGAGGGCAGTGAGAGTGGCGGCGACTTCGGCGGCGAAGACAGACAGATTGGTCGAGACCGAGATGTAGGACGCTGCGCTGACCACGGATGCGGCCTGGACCGCTGCCGCGCGCTGCGTGGTGGGGGTGGTGCCATAGAAGCCCACCTTCCCGCCAGCAGCGCGCGAGGCGCCGATGATCGCGTCGTCCAGTTGAGGGTCGCTGTACGCGATCCCCACAGACTTGTTGTTCGGCATGGTCGGTTACCCCCAGATCCGAGCAGCCATCTGCGGTCGGATCGTGCCGTACCCGTAGAGCACGTCAATCCGACACGGCATGCGGTCGTTGTTGATGTCGTACTGGCGCACGACCCGCAGCGAGATGCCGTTGTGGTTCGCGCGGCTGGCCATGTCGACACCTTGCGGCAGCAACAGGTCAGCCGTAGCGAACGTGATTGCATCCTTGTGGTACACGAGGTTCTGCGGGTACTGCGTGCTCGCGGTGCCGATGAACGTGACAGCCTTGCCGTCCA
>OFQZ01000093.1_pt1 | contig 34117 bp, 46 predicted proteins | sample 1543011 | NCBI WGS metagenome assembly OFQZ01 (sample SAMN07774216, study PRJEB24372) | wastewater metagenome | isolation source: Exp Tend NO 0WW | collected 2016-02 | reverse complement strand
CTCACGCAGGGGTTTTTTCCCTCCTACACGCCCGCGAGGATTGATGAACCAGGAATGGCCGGCTGACCGGGTCGAGCGGCGCCCGGTGGCGTCGCTGCTGCCCTACGCCCGCAACGCGCGCACCCACAGCGAGGCGCAGGTGGCGCAGATCGCCGCCGCCATCCGGGAATGGGGCTGGACGGTGCCGGTCCTGGTCGACGAGGCGGGGCAGCTGATCGCCGGCCATGGCCGTGTGCTTGCCGCCAAGGCGCTCGGCCTGCTGGACGTGCCGACCATGATCGCGCGCGGCTGGTCGGAGACCGACAAGCGCGCCTATGCGCTGGCAGACAACAAGCTGACGCTGAACGCCGGCTGGGACGCCGACCTGCTCAAGGGGGAGCTGTTCGAGCTGCGCTCGGAGGGCTTCGACCTCGGTCTGACCGGCTTCGGCGCGGAGGAGGTGGTGGGCCTGCTCGGCGATCTCGCCGAGGTCGCCGCCACGGACGCGGGGGAGGCCGGGAACGCATCCGGCGGCGGCGCCGGCATCGGCGTGGGTGGTGACACCGTGGGGGACGAGGATCCCGCCGACGCCGAGCCGGCGCCGCCGCGCCAGTCGGTCGCACGACCGGGCGATCTCTGGCTGCTCGGCGAGCATCGCCTGCTGTGCGGCGACAGCACCGACGCCGCCTGCGTCGCCCGCGTGCTCGGCGCGGACCGCGCCGCGCTGCTGTTCACTTCGCCGCCCTACGGCAACCAGCGCGCCTACACCACCGGGGGCATCTCGGATTGGGACGCGCTGATGCAGGGCGTCTTCCAGCACCTGCCTGCCATCCTCGCCGAGGACGGCCAGGCGCTGGTGAACCTCGGCCTGATCCACCGCGACGGGGAATGGCAGCCCTACTGGCAGGGCTGGGTGGAATGGATGCGCGCCCAGGGCTGGCGGCGCTTCGGGCTGTACGCCTGGGACCAGGGCCCCGGCCTGCCGGGGGACTGGAACGGCCGACTGGCGCCGGCCTTCGAGCTGGTCTTCCACTTCAACCGGAAGTCCCGCCAGCCGAACAAGATCATCCCGTGCAAATGGGCGGGCACGGAGAACAAGGGCAGCGGGCTGCGCGCCGCAGATGGCGAGGTGAAGGCCTACACCCATGCCGGACTGCCGGTGCAGGAGATGCGCATCCCCGACAGCGTGCTGCGGATCACCCGCCACAAGGGCCGCGGGATCGAGACCGAGCACCCGGCGGTGTTCCCGGTGGCACTGCCGGAACTTCTGCTACAGAGCTACGCCAATCTTGGCGATGCCGTGTTCGAGCCGTTCGCCGGTTCCGGCACGACGATCCTGGCCGGGCAGCGGACGGGGCGGCGCGTCCGTGCGATCGAGCTGGCGCCGGCCTATGTCGATCTCGCCATCGCCCGCTACCGGATGGTGTTCCCCGAGCTGAGGGTCAGACTGGACGGGGAAGGGCGTGAGTATGACGCGGTCGCCGCTGCGCGCGCCGCGGATCAGGAGCCGGCCCGTGCAGCCTGATCTTCGCGTCGAGATGCTGCCGACGGCGGCACTGGCGCCCTATGCCGCCAATGCTCGGCAGCACCCCGAGGCGCAGGTGCAGCAGCTGGCGGCATCGATCCGCGAGTTCGGCTTCAACGTTCCGGTGCTGGTCGACGATGTGGGCGTGCTGATCGCCGGCCATGGCCGCGTGTTGGCGGCGAAGGCGCTGGGGCTCGCCAGCATCCCGGCGATCCGGCTCGGCCACCTGACCGAGGCGCAGGCCAAGGCCTATCGGCTGGCGGACAACCAGCTGGCGCTCAATTCCACCTGGGACGAGGGATTGCTGGCCACCGAACTGCGCGGGCTGCTCGATGCCGAGTTCGACCTCGGGCTGATCGGCTTTGACGCCATGACGCTGGACCGGTTGCTCGCCGGTCCCAATGAAGATGAGACCGGCAGTCCAGATCCGGACGCGCCAGCGCCGGAGCCGCCCGCGGTCCCGGTGTCACGCCCCGGCGATCTGTGGATCCTTGGCCGGCATCGGCTGCTGTGCGGCGATGCCACCAACCCGCAGGACGTTGCGCGGCTGCTCGATGGCGCCAGGCCGCACTTGATGGCCAGCGATCCACCGTATGGGGTGGAGTACGATCCATCCTGGCGGAATGAGGCCGGCGTCTCCTCCACCGCGCGCACGGGGAAAGTGGCGAATGACGATCGCGCCGACTGGCGGGAGGCCTGGGCGCTGTTCCCCGGCGACGTCGCCTACGTCTGGCACGCCGGCGTGCACGCGCGCACGGTGATCGAAAGCCTCGAGGCGGCCGGGTTCCAGATCCGCAGCCAGATCATCTGGGCCAAGCCGCGCTTCGTGCTCGGGCGCGGGGATTATCACTGGCAGCACGAGCCGTGCCTCTATGCCGTCCGCAAAGGGGCGACAGGCCATTGGCAGGGCGCGCGCGACCAGGCGACGCTGTGGTCGATCGGCTTCGGTGGTGACGAAGATGCCGAGACGATCCACGGCACCCAGAAGCCGGTCGAGTGCATGCGCCGGCCGATCGTCAACAACAGCGCGGTCGGCGATGCGGTCTATGAGCCGTTCTCGGGCAGCGGCACCACCATCATCGCGGCGGAGACCGCGGCGCGGCGCTGCTACGCGATGGAGATCGACTCCCGCTATGTCGATGTCGCCGTGCTGCGCTGGCAGGCGCTGACCGGGAAGGCGGCGGTGCTCGCGGGTGAGGACCGAACCTTCGAGGACATGGCCGCCGCCCGCGGGGTGCGAGCGGCGGCGTGAATGGCGCCTCTGGATGCGTGTTAGCCGGCGACCTTGTAGACCGTGTACGACCCGCGTGCGCCCTCCTTGTTCGGGCCGACCTGGCGCACCCGCTCCAGCACCGTGACCTCGATGCCCTTTTTCTTCAGCCCGGCGAAGAACCCACGCACCGTGTGCTGCGCCCAGCCGGTCGCCTCGGCAACCTGCGCCACCGTCGCCCCTTCGGGGCGGCGCAGCAGGGCGAGCACCGCCTCCTGCTTGGTGCCCTCGCGCGGCTTGCGCGGCGCGCCCGCCTCCCGTGTCGCGCGGGCGGGCTTGCCCGCGAGCAGGGCGCGCAGGGCCTCCATCGGCGCGTCGAGGGCGCCGACCATATCGCCCTCGCGGTTGGCCTCGTCGTCCCAGGCGGCGAGGATCGCCGCGGCGGCGTCGCGCAGGCTGGCGCGGGGCGTGGCGGCGCGTGTCGCGAGGGTCTGGTCGAGCATGGCGATTTCCTCCGTCAGGGGCGCGGCCTGGGCGGGTTCGGGCGCCGGGGCGTCCTCACCCTGCGGCGCCGGGGCCTCCGCGCCCGTGGGCGTCGTTTCGGCCACCGCGTCCCCCTCATTCGGGTCGATGCCGATGGCGCGCAGCCCCTCGTCGGTGATGCGCGCCACGATCCAGGTGCCGTCCTCATCCTGGCGCCAGCCCAGCCCGACGAAGTCCCGCGGGGCGTTGATCTCGTTGAGCAGGTTGTTCTTGATCAGGCTGCGGAAGACCGCGTTGCGGGCGGCGGCCGGCAGGGTCTTCGGCGCGCGCGCGAGGCCCATCTCGTGCTGCGCGGCGGCGCTCAGGATCACGCGCTGGGTGTCGGAAAGCTTCGTCATCGTGGTGGTCTCCGGTTCCGGGTGCCGGTCATCGGCTCCTACTGCCGGGAGCCCCGCCGGCGTGGCCGGTCGGGGCGGTGCGGGAGTGGCCCGCTTCAGAGGGCGTATTCGCCGCGGCGGAAATGCTGGTCCGCGATGTCCTTCAGCTTCGCGGTGGCATCCGAAAGCCAGGCGGCTTCGCCCCAAAGCACCGCGTCAGGGTCTGCCCCGAAATGGTCGGCGCTGGCCTGCTGCAACTCGGCGAGCAGGGCGTCGAACTCCGCCTTCTTCGCCAGGAAGGCGGCGAGGCTCCGCTGCTGGTTGGCTTCGCGCTTGGTCATCGTCGTCTCCGTCCTGTGCATCGCGTGACGGACGATTCGCGCTGAGCCGCGTCCGAGCCAAGCCAATCGCGCGATCATGATGTTGCTGAGTTCAGCGCGATCCGATCATCTCGTGACGCCGTAGCGTCGCCATCATTCGAGGGAGCCGCGCTGCGCGGTGCTGTCCCCATGCCCCGCAAGCCCGGCCGTCCGGCCTACACGCCCACCGAGAAGGACCGGGCCACCGTCAAGACGATGTCCGCCTTCGGGATCCCGGATTACGAGATCGCCAAGGTGCTTGGCATCACGCCGCGGACGATGCGCAAGCACTTCTGGCAGGAGCTAGAGGTCGGGCACATCGAGGCCAACGCCAAGGTGGCGCAGTCGCTGTTCAAGAAGGCGACGGGCGACGGCAACCAGGCGGTGCAGGCTGCGATCTTCTGGCTGCGCGCACGCGCGGGCTGGCGCGACAAGACGCCGGAGGCGGCTGAAGAGCCACTCGGCAAGAAGGCGCAGCGCCAGGCCGCGGCGCAGACGGCCGAACGTGGCACGGGCTGGGAATCGCTACTCAACGGTCGGCCTAACTAGGCGATGTCTTGGTCGACTGCGTGCCCGGACTGGCAGGATCGGATCCGCGCCGGCCGCTCGTTGGTGCCGGCTCTGCCGGGCCTGAACCGGGAAGGCGGCCGCGCCGTTGCCATCTTCGACCGGCTGAGGCTGCCGGACGTGCCCGGCCAACCGCCCTTGGCGGCGGCGGCGGGAGACTGGCAGCGGGACATCGTGCAGGCGCTGTTCGGCTCCTGGGACGGAACGGAGCGGCACATCCGCGAGATTTTCGCGCTGGTGCCGAAGAAGAACAGCAAGACGACCGCCGGCGCCGCGATCATGGTGACGGCGCTGCTGATGAACCAGCGCCCGCGCGCCGAATTTCTGATCGTGGCGCCGACGCAGGACGTCTCGGACCTCGCTTACCGCCAGGCAGTCGGCATGATCGAGGCGGATCCGGTGCTGGCGGCGAAGTTCTATATCCGCGAGCATCTGAAGACCATCATCTACCGCCCGACCGGCGCCTTCCTGAAGGTCAAGTCGTTCGATCCGAAGATCGTCACCGGCGCCAAGCCGTCCGGCGTGCTCCTGGATGAGCTGCACGTCATCGCCGAGGCGAAAGACGCCGATCGCGTGCTCGGGCAGCTCCGCGGTGGCCTGATCTCGCAGCCTGAAGGCTTCTTGATCACCATCACCACGCAGTCGGAGCGCCCGCCGGCGGGGGTGTTTCGGGCCGAGTTGATGAAAGCGCGCAAGGTGCGCGACGGCGCGCTGCAGGCGCCGATCCTGCCGGTACTCTACGAGTTCCCCGAGGGGGTCGATTGGCGCGACCCGGCCAGCTGGCACATGGTCACGCCGAACAACGGGCGGTCGATCACCGTCGATCGACTGATCCCAGACTTCCACGCCGCGAAGGAGGCGGGGGAGGAGGAATTCCGGCGCTGGGCCTCGCAGCACCTTAATGTCGAGGTCGGTCTTGCGCTGCTGTCCGACCGCTGGGCCGGCGCCGACCACTGGGAAGCCGCCGCCGAGCCGATGACACTGGCCGAGCTGCTCGACCGCAGCGAGGTGGTGACGGTCGGCGTGGACGGCGGCGGCCTGGACGACCTGCTCGGCCTGGCCGTTCTGGGTCGCGAGCGCGACACCCGCCGGTGGCTGCTGTGGTGCCGGGCCTGGGCGCACCGAGGCGTGCTGGACCGGCGCAAGTCTGAGGCGGCCCGGCTGCGCGACCTCGATGCGACGGGCGACCTGGTCATCGTGGACGACATGGCGGAGGCCAATGACCAACTGGCGCAGGTGGCCGCGCAGGTGGACGCGGCCGGCGTGCTGGCTCAGGTCGGGCTTGACCTCTACGGGCCCGCGGATGCGGTCGATGCGCTGGCGCAGGTCGGCATCGAAGGCGATGACCGGGTCGTGGGCATCCAACAGGGCTGGCGGCTGAACGGCGTGATCAAGACCATGGAGAACCGGCTCGCCAACGGGACCATGGCGCATGCCGGGCAGGCGATGATGGCCTGGTGCGTGGGCAACGCGAAGGTGGAGCCGAAGGGCAACGCCATCAGCATCACGAAGCAAGCGGCGGGCACGGCGAAGATTGACCCGCTGGTGGCGGCGTTCTGCGCCGGCGCACTGATGGTGCGGAACCCTGAGGCACAATCGCCGGTCGATCCGCTGGCAATGATCGCCTGACAAGGAGGACGCCATGCAGCGTCGTGAACGCGCATCCGAAGGCGCTGGGCTTGATTTCGTCATCTCTGACGGCAGCCTCGACCGCCACGGAACGCGCATAAACCCAAGGGGATGGGATCTGACCGCGTTCAAGCGGAACCCGATCGCACTCTTTGGGCACTCCGGCGGCTTTCCCATCGGCACGTGGGAAAACATCCGCGTTGAGGGCGACAAGGTGCTGGGGCGCCTGGTGCTCGCGGCGAAGGGCACCAGCGCGCGCATCGATGAACTGGCGAGCCTGGTCGAGCAGGGCATCCTCCGCGCCGTCTCAGTCGGGTTCTCGGTGCTGAAGTACGGCACGCCCGGCAAGAGCCAATACGACTACGAGCAGCAGGAACTGCTTGAGGTGTCGCTGGTCTCGGTGCCGTCGAACACCAACGCGCTCGCGGTCGCTCGCGGGCTGAACATCTCTCCCGAAACGCTGTCCCTCGCCTTTGGCAAGCACGCCGAGCGAGGCGAGGGCAGCGACGCTCCCGGCAAGCACGCCGCCACGTCACCTGCGCCCCGTGCCCGAGAGGCCGACCCGGCGCAACCGAAGGGCAAACCCATGACGACCCTATCCCAGCGCATCGAGGCGGCGCAGGCCGACCTCAACGCGAAGCGCGACCGGCTGACGGAACTCAGCGGCGCCGACAATCTCGACCTCGACGCGATCGACGCGCTGAACGCCGAGACCGAGCAGGCGCAGCGCACGCTCGACACCCTGAAGGCGACCGAGCAGCGCATCGGCCTGAATGCGGGCACGCCGGCAGCCCCGAACCTGGCGCGTCGCCCGCTGAGCGTGACGCAGCGCGAGCTGAGCGGCCTGGACCTGATGGTCCGCGCCATCACCGCGCACGGCATCTCGCGCTTCGGCCGCAAGCCGCTGGAGCAGGTGCTGCAGGAGCGGTATCCGGGCCATGAGGCAACCGCCGTCATGACCCGCGCCGACCAGACCATCGGCACGACCACGGTGTCTGGCTGGGCGTCGGAGGTCGTGCAGACGGCCTATGCCGACTTCCTCCAGGCGCTGGTCGGCATGTCGATCTATCCAGTGCTGCGCAGCAAGGGTATCGGCCTGTCGTTCGATGGCGTCGGTACGGTCTCCATCCCGAGCCGTACGGCCGGCGGGGCGGGCGGTGGCTTCGTCGCGGAAGGGTCGCCGATCCGCGTCGGCCGCATCACCACGGCCGCCACGACCATGACGCCGAAGAAGCTGGGCGTGATCGTCCCCTTCTCGCGCGAGTTGGCGAAGCGCAGCACGCCGACGATCGAGGCGCTGGTTCGCCAGGCTATCCTGGAGGACACCGCGGCCATCCTCGATGCGGCCATGCTGGACGCCACGGCGTCGAGCGCGGCCCGGCCGGCCGGACTGCTCAACGGCGTCTCGGCGGCGGCGGTCGGATACGGCGGTGGTGACTACGAGGCGGTGTTGGCTGACTTCGCCGCCCTGCTGGCGCCGTTCATCGCAGCCAATGCGGCCGACAACATCACGGTGGTGATGAACCCCATCCAGGGGCTCAAGCTCGCCATGATGCCGGCGCCGCTTGGCAACCCGGGGTGGTTCACCGCCGTGCGCGAGCGCGTGACAATCGTGGAATCCACCTACGCGACCGCTGGACGCCTCGTGGCTCTGCGCAACTCCGACTTCGCCACGGCGACCGGCGACGCTCCGGAGTTCGACGTGTCCGAGACGGCGGTCGTCCATATGGAGGACACCACGCCTCTGGAGGTCGTTTCCGGCACTGGCCCGACCACGGCCGACCCGGTTCGCTCCTTCTGGCAGACCGGCACCATCGGCATCCGCATGATCCAGGACGTGTCTTGGAAGATGCGGCGCTCCGGCATGGTGCAGTGGATCGACGGCACCTCCTGGTGATCTCGCGAGGGGCTGGAAACGGCCCTCTCGCTCCTGCCCCTGAACAACCCCAAATCGAGGATCAAATCCTATGGGCCTCCGCCGCTTTGCGGTGACCGCCACGACCGATGGGTCGGGCGACTGCACCGCGTACAGCCCCTTTCTGTCGGGCTATGTCCATCAGATCCAATACGTGAAGACCGACTACACGGACGGGGTCGATTTCACGATCACGACCGAGACGACGGGCCAGACGCTCTGGACGGAGTCCAACGTCAACGCCGCGGCGGTGAAGGCGCCGCGGCAGGCGACGCATTCCACCGCTGGCGTCGCGGCGCTGTACGCATCTGGCGGCACGGCGGTGAACGACCGCGTCGCCATCGGCCGTGAGCGCGTGAAGATCGTCATCGCTGCCGGTGGCGCGACGAAGACTGGCGTCTTCCACATCACTGTGGATGACGGCAAGTGATTGAATGGGGCGGCTTCGGCCGCCCCACTACTGCGTCAATGGAGGGGCCGATGCGCGCGACCTGGTATGTGCTTGACGACGGCGCCGTCGTGGACCCGAACGAGGTTGCGCCGGACGATGCAGGCGTGCTGCGGCACAAGAGCGGCATCGCTGTCGCCATCGGCCCGTATGGCCCGCGCTCGCGCGGCGTGGATCTGTCCGAGGTGGCGAAGGCTGCGCCGTCCGCGGCCGACCGCCAGATGAAGCCCGCGGGCGGCGCCCGGTACAAGACGCGCTGAGATGGCCAACTGGCTGACCCGCGCCTTCCGGTCGCTCACGCGATCGGGTGAGGGGCAATATCGCCCTGGGCCCTATTTCCTGTCCGATGGGTGGCTGTCGGCAAGTGCGGGACGTAGCCTCAACTGGTGGCAGATGGGCGAATCCCTTCAGCCCTATGGCGAGTGCAGCGCCATGGTCGAGGCGTGCGTCTCTGCCTACGCCCAGACAGTGGCGATGTGCCCCGGCGATCATTGGCGGAAACTGGAGAACGGTGGGCGTGAGCGCGTCGCGGGCTCCGCTCTGAGCCGGGTCATCCGCCGGCCGAATGACTACCAGTCGATTTCGGATTTCCTGTTGAATCTGACGCGACGGCTCTACGCGAACGGCGAGGCGTTCGCCCTTGCGGTGCGCAATGAGCGCGGCGAGATCGCCGAGTTGCACATCATGCGAACCGGCTACGCCATGGTCGCGGACGACGGGACGATCTTCTACTCGCTGGGCGGTAACGAGGTGGTCGATCGCCGCTTCGATTTCACCTATCCGATTCCGGCGCGCGATGTGCTGCATGTCCGACTTCATACGCCGGCCCACGCGTTGCGGGGCGTTAGCCCGATCATGGCAACGACGCTCGACCGGGCGCTTGCCGGTGCGGCACTGAGCCAGCAAATCGCGTTCTATCTCAACCAGGCGCGGCCTTCCTTCATGCTGGAGACGGACCAGCCGCTGACCCGCGACCAGGCGCTGCAACTGCGCGCAAGCTGGGACGAGCAGACGAAGGGCGAAAACTCGGGCGGGACGCCGATCCTCGCCTGGGGGCTGAAGGCGAAGGCGGTCACCGGCTCTGCGAACGACGGGCAACTCGCCGACATGCTCAAGATGTCGGAGCAGAATGTCGCCCTGGCGTTCCGCATTCCGCTTCAGATCCTCGGTATCGGCGGGACTCCGTTCGCCTCGACCGAGGCGCTGATGTCTTCGTGGAAGGCATCGGGCCTCGGCTTCGCGCTGAACCACATCGAAGAGGCGTTTGGTCTTCTGTTCCGCCTGCGCGGGATGCCAGACGAATATCTGGAGTTCGACACCAAGGCGTTGCTGCGGTCGAACTTCAGAGAAATGATCGAGGGCCTGGCGCGCAGCACGATCAGCGGAATCCATTCGTCCGACGAAGCGCGGAACGAGTTGGACCTGCCCGTCACCCCGGGCGGTCACGGCGCCATGCCTCGCGTGCAACAGCAGGTTGTGCCGCTGAGTTACGGGTCAGAGATGAAGCCGCCTTCGCCCGCTGAGGCAGGCGCGCCGGCTCCCGCGGAGCCAGAGCCGGAAGAGGATGACGATGCCCCAACCCGAGGCTTCGCGGATTATGACCGGCAATTCGATGCGCTCCTTGCAGGCTCAGCTGAACGCGTTCACTGACGCGGCTGCGGCGCGCGTTGTGCGGGTGATCGATGGCCTGTACCGCGACGCTGCCAGTGAGCGCGCGGTGCGCGATTCCGAGCATCGTGCGGTCCTGGCCGAATTGCGCGAGTGCATTTCCGCGGTGGCGGAGACAGAGCGCAGGCTGAATGATCGGTTGGCTTCGCTGCGTGATGGCCAGGATGGGCGAGACGGGCAGGACGGCGCAGCAGGCCCCGCCGGTCCGGCAGGCGAGCGCGGAGAGCAGGGGCCGGCTGGAGAGGCCGGGCCGCGGGGCGAGCGAGGCGAGCAGGGTACTCCTGGTCGCGATGGCGCCGATGGCAAGGATGGCCGCGATGGCGTTGATGGTGCCAATGGCAAGGATGGCGCGGCCGGCGAGCGCGGCGAAGTCGGGCCGCAAGGCGCGGCGGGGCCCGAAGGCCCTCCCGGCCAACTGCCGGCGATTCGCGTTTGGATCGACGCAGTGCACTACCAGGGCAGCGTTGTTACCCACGGCGGGGCGCTATGGCAGGCGCGGCGGGATACCGGGCGCTCGCCCCCTCATGAAGACTGGATCTGCATCGTCGCCGCGGGCGCTGATGGCCGCTCCATGGCCGTCCGCGGGACCTGGAGCGAGACAGAGACATATCGCTACCTCGACGTGGTGACGCGGAACGGCGGGGCCTTCGCCGCCATCCAGGATGATCCTGGGCCGTGCCCAGGCGGGGGCTGGCAGGGGATTGCGGCGCCGGGCGGGAAGGGCGACCGCGGCGCGCCCGGTGAGCGGGGGCCAGCCGGCCCGCCAGGGCCACCGGTGCGGTCGCTGGAACCTGATGAAGATGGTGTGCTGACGCTCACCAACGCGGATGGGTCGAAGGTCACCAGCGATCTGTATCCGCTGCTCAGCAAGATCGCGCACCGCTGATGCTGACCATCATCACCCCCTCCGCATCCGAAGCCCTGGTGACGGTCGATCGTGTGAAGAACGAACTGTCCCTGACCGGCGAGGACGTGGACGCGCGCATCGAGGATCTGATCGAAGAGGCCTCATCGCTTTTGGCGGCCTACTGCAACCGCGATGGTTTCGGGGCGGAGGACGTTCGTCAGACCGAGCGGATCAGCCGAGGCGCCGAGCGCATCTTTCTGGAGCGGAATGTCGAGCCGGAAATCACGCTGGTAACGGTTGGCGACGCAGAACTAGCCCCGACCGACTACGAGGTCGATGGTTCCTTCCTTTACCGCTTGTCTGGCGACGCGCGCATTTGTTGGGCCGCGGGCAAGGTCGTGATCGACTACTCGGCCGGCTTTGAACTCCCCGGTGAAGCCCCTGTCGCGCTCTCCCGCGCCGCCCTCGATCTCGTGGTCGGCATGTACCGCGGCACCGGCCGCGATACTGGCGTGCGGTCGGAACAGGTCGAGGGCGTTGGCCAGACGACCTACTTCGACACAAAGGCCGGTCAGATCCCGCTGTCGGCGGATCGCGTGGCGGCGCTGGCGCGGTATCGGCTGGTGGGGATCGGATGACCCCCGCCGCCGCCATCGCCATGCTCGACCGGCAGATCGCCGCCCACGGCGAGCCTGTGACGCTGCGGCGGATCGGCACGCCCGACACCACTTTCGATGTGAGCGCCTTCGTGCGGCGCGCGACGGTGGACCCGATCGTGCCTGGCGGTGATGCGGCGCAGGCGGGCACGACGGTTGTTCTGTCCCCGACCGGCCTGACGATGACGCCGACGCGCGGCGACCAGGCCGACATTGCCGGGCGGCGCGTGAACATCGAGGAAGTCGAGACGGTGCGCATGGGCGCGACGGTGGTGCGCTGGAATCTGAAGGTCTCGGGCTGATGGCTTTCTCTCGCGCGCAGTTCCGCAACTTCACGCGCGAGTTGGAGGTCGCCACGCGCGGGCTGTCAGGCCCGGAGGCAAGCCGGCGGCTAGCGACCACTGCACGGCAGCACATCGCCACGGTCGAGCGCCGGCAGTCGGCGCGGTCGGGCGGCGTGATGCCGGACCACCTGACCATCGTGGACGGCCGGCAGGGCGCGGCGCCGGAATCGGTAAAGCCCGACGGCGTGATCCTGATCCAGTGGCACTACCTGACCGAGGCGGTGATCCGCACGGTCAACCATCTGATCACGAACGGCCCGGAGCGGTCGGGCGCCTGGCAGGACAGCATCACGACCTACGTCGATGACGTAGCGATCCCGCGGACCAGCCGCTTGCCGCCCGGCGCCACTGAGGCGGTGGTTGCGGTGCGGGCTGAGTACGCGCGGCGGCTGGAGGTGGGGCGACGCGAGGGCGGCGGGCCTTTCGTCCTGCAGGTCGAGCAACACTTCGTGCAGCAGTCGGCCATCGCACTGCGGCCTATCCTGCGCCCACTCGGGTGGGAGCCGCGCTTCACCTACATCATCATCGGCGCCGACCCGGCGGCGGTTCGCCTCACTCGCCACAACAGCACCAAAGGCGAGCGCCGCGCCCAGCGCGCCAAGGACGTTCGGATGCGCTACCCGGCCATCGCTGTGCGTCGCCTGCGGAGCGCGTCTCTGTGAGCGGGCCTTACGAGGACAGCATCACGGCGATCGAGGCGGCCTGGACGGCGGGTTGGCCGGCGCCGGTCGGCGTACCGGTCGTCTGGCATCAGAACACCAACGACCAGACGCCGGCTGCTGCCACCTACCAGCACTGGCTGCATGTCGCGGTGGAGCACACCAGCGAGCGGTTGGTCGCGTTCGGCGGCGGCCGTGCTGCCAACGAGCGGGAACTTCTCGGCTCGGTCGTGATCCGCGCCATGGCGCAGCGGGGCAGGGGGGAGGCGACGTTGCTCTCGCTGCTCGACCAGGCGCTCGCCGTGTTCCGCAGTCGTCGCGACGGCGCGCTGTCCTTCCTCGGCACATCCGTGATCGACCAGCCCGGCGCATCCGCCGACGGCATCTGGTGGGTCCGCAGCGGCATTGCCGTCTTCACCTATCGCTTCCGCGGCTAAGGCCGCGGCGACGCCCACCCGCCCTTGGGCAAGGCGCTGGATCGCCGTGATGGCGACCCGTCCCTCAGATGGAGCCTCCTATGTCCCTCGCTGAAGGCAGCGCGATCCGCTTCGCCTACAAGTTCTACGCCTCGGGCACGATGACCACGAACTCCGAGGCGGATACTGCCACGGACCCCGGCGCGTCCGGCGGGCAGATTCTTCGGCGGGTTTCGGCCTCGCTGAACCTGCGCAAGAACGTCGTACGGTCGCAGGAGATCCTTTCCTCCCGCCAGGTTCGCAGCGCGCGGCACACCTCGCGCCGCGTTGAAGGCGCGATCACAGGCGAACTGTCGCCGGGCACCTATGCGGAACTGATTGAGGCCGCGCTGCGCGGTACAGCGGCGCCGCTGGTGGCCGTCAGCATCACCGAGGCAGATGTGACCAGCGTCGCCGCGGATAGCGCCACGTCGAAGTTCACCTTCGCCAGCGGCGACCCTGTCGCGCTCGGCTTGGTCAAGGGCGCGATCATCCAGTTCGCCAGCCTGTCGGTCGCGGCCAACAATGGCGTGCGCTTCATGGTGACGGGCTTCGGCGGCACGTCCAATCGCGAGGTGACGGTCTATCCGACGCCGACCGACATGACCGCGGACACCGCCTTCACGCTGACTACGCCGGGGCAGTCCTGCATCATCCCGGCATCGGGCCATGTGCGGCGCAAGCTGGCCGTGGAACGCTACGACACGGACCTCGACCGCGCGCGCCTCTACACCGAGGGGCGGGTCACGGGCTTTCAGGTGGCGGTGCCGGCGGAGGGCATCGCGACGATCACAGTGAACCTCATGGGCCGCAGTCGCGAGACTGTGACGGGGGCCTCGGCGCCGTACTTCACCAGCCCGGCCGCGGCCACTTCGACCGAGGTCGCCAACGCGTTGAACGGCGTGATGCTGATCGGCGGCGTGAAGGTCGGCGTCGTCACCGGCATCAACATCACCATGGCGATGAACGCCGATGCGCCGGTCGTGGTCGGTCAGCCCTTCGTGCCGGATATTCTGCTCGGCACCGCGGACATCAGCGGCGATTTCACGGCGTTGGTGGACGACGGCGACGCGGTGAACACCTCGTTCGAGAATGAGGATGAGGTCGAGATCCTGCTTATGCTCACCTCGGGCGGCCCGACCTCGGATGCCATCTCGATCCATCTCCCTCGGCTGATCATCACCGAGGCGTCCGAGGACGCACAGGGCGAGGCGTCGCAGACCATCACCGGGCGGTTCCAGGCAAAGGAATACCTCGGCTCTGGCGTCGGCATGCCGGCGTCGTCCATTCGCTACACGGACACGGCGGCGGCCTAACCACCTCCGGCCCCCAACGGAACGTTGCCGGCAACCGGCGGGGCGGCATGGGGGTGCCGTCCCGCCACTCCTTCCCCCAAAGGACATTCAGATGCCCGACGTCTTCGGCACGCTCGCGCTCCCGATCGAGCGCACGGCCAAGTTCATGCTGGTCCATCCCATCTCGCGCGAGCCCCTGAAGGATGAGGCCGGCGCACAGGGCTGGATCGAACTGCTGTCGTGGGAGAGCGAGAAGGCGCAGGAGCATCGCTTGGCACGCGACAATCTGCTTCGGAAGCAGGGGCGCGACTTCACTGCCGAGGAGGAATGGGCCGACATGAGCCAGATGCTCGCCAAACTGACGGTCGGCTGGCATCTCGTTGGCCTCGACGGCCGCGCCATCGCCGCACCTTGCACCTATGACCTCGCGGTCGGCGCCTACAATGCGACGGGCCTGCGGTGGCTGCGCAATGCGACCATGGCCTTCCTGAACACGACGCGGCACTTCTTCCCTTTGGATGGCTCGACGCCCTCCGCGCCCACGCCCGACACGAATTCTGGCTCGACGGAAAGCTGAAGTCGGGCAGCACGCGCCGGCAGCATTACGCGTCTGCCGAGCGCCAGACTGGCCGGGCGTCGCAGGCGCTTCACCAAGCGCCCCGCCCTCCAGGCGCCGACGCCGCATGGCGCGCCTTCCAGGAACTCGACGCAACCCGGCGTTATTCGGACATGGGCGGCGCGCAGGCCATCCAGCACCAGGACGTTGAGGCGTGGTGCCGGACGATGCGCTTCCCGCTGCATCCCGATGAAATCCTAGCGATCCTGGCGCTCGACCATGAGCGCCGGGCCTTCGACGCGGCGCAGCGTGGCAAGCAACCCGACGACGAGGACGACGAATGAGCGGTGCATCCGGCGTCGAGCTGCTGTCGATCATCCGGTCGTCGCTGGACCCGTCCGGCTATGTCGCGGGCGCGCAGAAGGTCCAGCAGGCGAACGCGCAGATTGTTCAGTCTGGCGAGAAGGTCGTCGCCGGGCAGGAGAAGATCACCCGCGGCATGGAGCAGGCCGCGCGCGGGGCGGCTACCGTTATCCAGCGGCACGATGCGGTGGCTCGCGCCTTCGTCCAGATGACGGAGGAACAGGCGAAACTCGACCGCGCATTGCGCCTTGGGCTGATCACGCAGGATCAGCACGCCAAGACGATGATGGCGATCGAGAAGCAGTATCGCTCGGTCACCACGTCGGCGAACCAGACCGCCAACGCCTTCGGCGTCACCGCGCGTCAGGCGCAGCAGCTCGCCCCGCAGATCAACGACGTGGTGACCTCGCTGCTCGGCGGGGCCAGCGCGTTCCAGGTGCTCACGCAGCAGGGCGGCCAGGTCACGCAGGCCATGGGCGGCGTGGGCAACACCTTTCGCGCCATCGCCGGCCTGTTCACGCCCATGCGGGTTGGGATTGCGGCGGTCGCTGGTGGCCTGATCGCCACCTTCGCCGCCTACGAGGGCACCGAGCGCCGTCTGGCCACGCTGCGCAACCAACTCCGCGGCTACACCTCCGACTATGAGGCGATGGCGCGCACGCTGGAACGCAGCGCGCGGTCGCAGAGCGAACTCATGCCTGGCGTTGCCAGCGCGGACGTGCGGACCGCGCAGGGGCGGCTGGCGCAGGTCGTGCGGCCGGAGGATCGCGAGAACCTTCAGGCCTACACCGCCCTTGCGCTCGACCTGTCGCGCACGCTCGACAAGGATCTGTCGTCGGCGCTGGAGCGGGTCGCGCGGGTCATCCACCGCCCTGCCGAGGAAGCGCGCAACCTCGCGGAGCAGGGCGTCCGCGGCTTTGATGAGCGGTTCCGGCGCCACATCGAGTTGCTGGAACTGGCGGGGAACCGTGGCCAGGCCTCGGCAGAGGTATTCGCCCGCCTCAACGGCGTCTTCGGCGGCGCGACCCGTGACATGCCGCTCATGGAGCGGGCGCTGGGCAACGTCGAGAAGGCTTTCGAGAGCCTGTGGAACCGGATCACGGACGGGCTGACCAACGCTGGGCGGCCGTTCCTGGAATGGCTGGCGCAGTCGCAGACGAACGCCGACAGGGCGGTGAGCGGCGGCCTGGGCGCGCTGGCTGGCGTCTTTGGCGGGGGGCCAGGGGCTTCCGGCGCCAGCCTTGGCGAGTTGGCGCTACAGCGGCAGGGCGGCGCGACGAACACCACTCCTGGCGCTGGCAACGCGGCTGCGGCCGGCGAGGGTTATGCCTTCCTCCGCTCGCAGGGGTGGAGCCACGCGGCGGCCTCCGGCATCGTCGCCCGCGTCGACGCTGAATCTGGCTTCAACCCGGCCGCGACACATGACGGCGGTCGCGGGATCGGCATCCTCGGCTGGAACGGCTCGAGGCGGGAGGCGCTATCGCGGTTTGCGTCGGTCCCCGGCGAGAGCGAAGCGCAGCGTCAGTGGCGCTTCATCCATCATGAACTTACTCAGGGCAGCGAACAGGCGGCAGGCGCTCTACTGCGTCAGGCCCCGACCGCTGACGCGGCCGGTCGTATCGCGAGCCGAGCCTACGCACGCCCGGGGATGCCTGGGGATGGCGGCGCTTTCTCGCTCCAGCAGATGTTCCGCACAGGCCAGATGGCGGAGCAGTATTCGCGCACGCTTAGCCTTCCGGCGCCGCCGGCTCCAGTGCGCCCGAGCGGCATCGGCAGCGACGCCGCCGCAACGGGTGTTCGGGAACTCTCCGCGGACCAGCGTTCCTACCAGTCCGCGCTGGCCGAGGCGCGGAATCGCGGCACGCAAGTCGGCGAGCGCGAGACGCTGGAGGCCCGGCGCGCGCGTTTTCAGTCCGCGCTTGGGCAGGCGCCTGCCGGGTCGCAGGAATACCGCGAGCTTCAGCAGGCCATCGAGGGCGTCAATGCGGCCCTGAACGGCACCGAGCGGCCGATCGATCAGTTCATCCGCGGCCAGCGCGATGCGGCCCGTGTCGCGGGCGCGACCGAGGGCCACGCGCGCGAACTCGCCCAGGCCATGCAGGGGCTGGAGGAAGCCGCCCGTTCTCAGGGCCGCGACCCTACCGCCGAGGAACGGGCCGAGGTAAGGCGCGCGGTGCTTGAGCGATCCGTCGCCGGCTATCGCGACCTGACTGCGAACGTCGAGCGCCAGATCGAGGCCGAGGAACGGCTCGCCCAGGCCTACATGCAGGGCAACGCCGCGGCTCAGGAAACCGAGGCGCGCAACCGAGCCATTGAGGAAGCGCGCCGGCTGAACATCGCCGGCACCGAACAGGAAGCGATCGTCGTCGCGGACCTGACGCAGAAGTACATCCGGTTGAACGCGGCGCAGAACGGCCGCGCCATCGCGGCCCGGCTGCCAGACCAGCAGCAGCAGGTGGAACTCCTGCGACAGCAGAACGCCACCATCGGCATGTCGCAGAGCGACCAGGCGCTTGCGCTGGCTCGCATCAACGCGACGGCCTACGTCAACCGTGACGCCGCAGGCACGTCCGAGACGGCGGGCGGCCAGGCCTATATCGCGAACGCGGTCGAGATCGCCCGGCTCCAGGAGCAGGCGCGCACGCTCAAGGAGATGGAGGGCTACGGTCGCGAGGTCGCTGGCGTGCTGGTCGATGGGTTCCAGGCTGTCGCGTTCCAGGGGCGAAGCGTCACGGACACGCTAAAGAGCATGGAGCAGGCGCTGCTGCAACTCGGCACGCGGGCGCTGATCCTGAAGCCGCTGGAGGATGCGCTGGGGCGACTGTCGAGCATGGCGTTCGGCGGCGGAGGCGGTGCGGGCGGCGGCATGGGCGGCGGCCTTGGCGGGTTGCTTGGCAGCATCTTCGGGGGCGGCGGCGCTGGGCTCGCAGCAGAAGGGGGCGGCAGCCTCGCGGCGGCTGGCGCCGACCTGTTCGTCAAGTCGGCGGTCCTTCACGGCGGCGGCGTGGTCGGCAACGACAACGTGCCGCAGCGCATCGTTCCGTCGGCGCTGTTCCGTGCTGCGCCACGCTTCCACACCGGCGGGGGCTTGCTTTCCCGCTCCGAATTCCCGGCGATCCTGGAGTATGGCGAGCGGGTGTTGACCAAGCGCCAACAGGCAGCGGTCGGCGCGGCTGTGAGCGGTGGTGGCGGGCGGCCTGTCGTGATCAACCAGACGATTCAAACCGCGGACCCCGGCTCCTTCAATCGCAGCCGCAGCCAGATCGCCATGGCGACACGGCGCGACATCGCCCGCGCGTCGAGGAATGCTTAAGCGATGGCGTTCCACGATAAGCGGTTCCCTGACCTGATCGCGGTCGGGGCGCAGGGCGGGCCGGAAGCCAGCACGTCCATTGCTGAGAGTGCTGGCGGCAACGAGCAGCGCAACGGCAACTGGTCATCGCCGCGCCTGCGCTTCAACGTGGGCACCGGTCTGAAAGACGGCGCCGGCATCGCCGAACTGATCGCGTTCTTTCGCCTGCGTCTCGGCCGGTTGCACGGGTTCCGGTTCAAGGATTGGTCGGATTACACCATGGAGCGCCAGACCATCGGCGCGACCGATGGCAGCGATGCGACGTGGCAGATCTTTAAGACCTACAGCGACGGGACGTACTCGGCTAACCGCACCATCACGAAGCCCGTCTCCGGAACTGTCCGGTGCTGGGTGGACAATGTCGAGCGCGCGCTGGGCGCAGGCGCGACGCAGTTCCAAGTCAATCTTCTGACCGGCGTCATCACGCTGGGCAGCACGCTCGCCGCGCTGTCGGCCAAGACGATCGAGGCCGCGTGCGAGTTCGACGTTCCGGCGCGCTTCGATACCGACAACCTGCCGATCAATCTCGACGCCTTTGAGATCGGCCAGGCGCCGGACGTGCCTGTCATAGAGATCCGCGAATGAAGACGATCTCCGCCGGCCTGCTCGCGCATATCCAGGGCGGGGCGCTGACGCTCGCGACGCTGTGGCGCCTGGTGCGCCGGGACGGGACCGTCTTCACCTTCACCGACCATGACCGGGACATCGTCTATGGCGGGGAGACGTACCTCGCCGCGGTCGGATACCAGCGCAGCGCCATCTCCTCCGGGTCGAGCCTCGCGGTGGATGAGGGTGAGCTGCTCGGCATGCTCGACGCCGCGTCGATCGACGACGTCGAACTCCGCGCCGGGCTGTGGGATTTCGCCGAGGTTCGCATCGTCGCCGTCAACTGGGCCGACCTGACGCAGGGCGAGATGAGGTTGCGCCGCGGCCGGCTCGGCGAGGTCATCGCCCGCGACGACGGGTCCTTCACCGCCGAGCTGCGCGGCCTGGCGCAGCCGCTGCAATCCACGGTCGGCAGCCTGTACCAGCCGGAGTGCCGGGCGGATCTGGGCGACCGCCGCTGTGGCCTGCCGCTGCGCCCGGGCGTGCGCGCGAACAGCACCGCCTACACCGCCGGCACGGCGGCGGTGCGCGGGGACTTCATGCGGCTGAATGTGTCGGGCGGCGCCATCGCGGACAGCCGCGACGAAGGCGGGGCGATCTGGGAATGCACCACCTCCGGCACATCGGCGGCCTCCGATCCCGGCGGCTGGGCGGCTGGCCTGCCGGGCGACACGGTGACGGACGGCACGGTGGTGTGGACCAAGCGCACGGCCTGGACGCGCCCGGCCGAGATCGCGACGGTCGCCGACACCACCACGCTGGTGCTGACCGGCCACGACATCGACACCTATGCCTCCGGCTGGTTCGACGGCGGCGTCGCGATCTGGGAATCCGGCGACAACGCGGGCGTGGCGCGGGAGGTGATTTCCTGGATCCAGGGCAGCACCACGCTGGTGCTGTTCTCCCCGCCGCCCTTCGTGCCAGCGGCCGGCGACGTGCTGCGCATCCAGCCCGGCTGCGACCATTCCTCGGCGCGGTGCAAGATCTTCGGCAACTTCCTGAATTTCCGCGGCGAGCCCTTCGTGCCCGGCGCGCCGGCGATGATCGGAACGGCGGCATGACGGCGGAGGACTTCGTCAACGCCGGGCGCGGCTGGCTCGGCGTGCCGTGGCGGCACCTCGGCCGCACCCGCGGCGGCGTCGATTGCATCGGCCTGGTGCTGGCCGCCGCGGCGAAGGTCGGCATGCAGATCGCCGATCCCGCGCCCTATGCCCGCGAACCGCAGGGCGCGGCGCTGCTGCGCGGCGTGCTGACGCATGGCGTGCGCGTGCCGGAAGCGCGGCCGGGCGACGTGCTGGTGTTCCGCATGGGGCTGTATGGCGGGCATGTCGCCATCGCCACGCGGCACCGCGCCTATGGCTGCCCTGGCGTGCTGCACGCCTACGCGCCGCATCGGCACGTGGTGGAACAGCCGATGGAGCCGGAATTCCAGCGGGCGTTGCTGGCCGTGATCCGCCTGCCGATGGAGGCCTGACCATGGGGCAGCTCGCTGTTGCCGGTGGCGGCGCCGCGGTCGGGGCCATCGCCGGGTCCATCATCCCGGGCGTCGGCACGATGCTCGGCGCACAGATCGGTTGGGCCTTGGGCGGCGTCGCCGGGTCGCTGCTGTTCCCGCCGGAAGGCCCGACGACGGAAGGACCGCGCCTGTCCGACCTGTCGGTGCAGACCAGCGGCTATGGCGTGCCGGTGCCGGTGGCGGCCGGCATCGTCAAGCTGGCGGGCAACGTCATCTGGGCGACGGAGGTCGAGGAACGCAAGAAGGTGCGCCGCCAGGGCAAGGGCGGCGGCGGCGGTGCGAAGACCGTCACCTACACCTACTATCAGTCCTGGGCCGTCGGCCTGTGCGAATGGCTGATCCCGCCGACCGGCGCCGAGGTGCTGCGGATCTGGATGGATGCCATCCTGGTCTATGACACGACCGGCGGCAGCGAGGTGACGCAGATCCCCGGCCTGGTCTGGCGCTTCTATGACGGGTCGGAGACGCAACTGCCCGACCCGCTGATCGAAGCGAAGCTCGGCGCCGGCCACGCCCCCGCCCATCGCGGCATGGCCTACATCGTGTTCGAGGATATTCCGCTCGACCGCTTCGGCAACCGCATGCCGAACATCACGGTCGAGATGGTGGCCGATGCCGAGCGGTCCTTCCCCGAGGTCACCAGCACGCCGCCCGCCACCTCCATCTGGTCGGCGCCGCGCTTCCGCAACCAGAAGGGCAGCGTCGCGGTCGATTGGGCGCGCGGGCGCGTCTATATGGGCCTGTCGGAAAACGGGTCCAACACGCTCGACGGCATCCGCGTGCTGGACCTGGTGACGCTGGCGACGATCACCGAACGGCACATGGCCGACATCGCCGAGCCGCTCGGCCTGGCCGGCCCGGCGGCATCGCTCGGCGCCGACCTGCTGACCATGGGCAAGGACGGCTACCTCTACGCCTCCAGCATCGAATCGCCCTACGCGTGGTCGCCGGTGCTGCTGAAGATCGACCCGGACACGCTGCGCGCGCTGCATAGCTTCGGCAGCGGCGTCTTCACCTTCGCCGATGGGGCAACCCAGTTCCACGCGCCGAAGCTGCGCGTGCACCTGCAGGTGCCGCGCCTGATGGGCGAGCCGCGCAACTTCTGCTTCTGCGCCTACCACGGCCCCGCGGTGCCCCGCATCAAGCTGATCGACACCGACTGGATGGAATTCGTCTGGGGCGGCGATCTCAGCATCGAGCCGCCGGTGCCGGCGATGGTGCAGTTCGGCGGCACGGGGCGCGAATTCGCGGCCTGCGAGGGCCGGCGCGACCCGCTGAGCGGCACCGACCTATGGTTCGCCAACGCGTCGGCCGACGCCGGCGGGCTGAACCTGCACCGCATCGAGGTCGCGTCCGGTGCGGGCTATCTCGGCGGCGGCGCATCGATGGGGCTGAAGGTCACCACCGTCACCCATACCGCGTCGGACATCGTGCCCGGCGCGACTGTCCTGCTGGTGACGAACGCCGACTACGACAGCGGGGACGAGACGCTGGTGCTGACGGTCTATGTCGGCACCAACCGCATCGTGAAATTCGCGCGGGACGGCAGCATCGTCTGGGTCAGCGAGGCGGTGGCGCTGCCCACGGGCGGCGTGCCCAACCCGGCGCAGGATCGCAGCCGCATGCTCGGGGTGAACTACGGCCTGCCCTCCTTCGGGCTGCTCGCGCTCGGCACCGGGCAGGCGGTGGTCAACCAGTCCGCCAGCATCACGGGCGGCTTCCAGCACTGGACCTATGACGGGCTGTCGGATGCGGTGATCATCAGCCAGCAGCCGAGCAACGTGCCGACCATCAAGCGCATCTACATCAACCGCCTGGCGGCTGTGGACCTGTCCGTCGCCGATGTGGTGGAAGCCATCGCGGTGCGGTCGGGGATGGAACCGGCCGACCTGGACGTGTCGGATATCGAACTGCCGCTGCGGGGCTATATCCTCGCCCGGCCCATGTCGGCGCGCGATGCCATCGCGCCGCTGGCCAGCGCGCACCAGTTCGATGCGGCCGAGGTTGACGACACGCTGCTGTTCGTGCCGCGCGGCGGCGCGGTGGCGGCCACCATCGCCTATGACGCGATGGTCCGCGAGGCGCCGGATGCCAACGTGCTCGAGGAACAGCGCGCGCAGGATGCCGAGCTGCCGCGCGAGGTCGCGGTGCGGTACCTGGATATCGAGCGCGGCTGGGAACAGTCCTCGCAGGCCTGGCGCCGTCCGGCCAGCCCGACGCCGACGATGGGGTCGGCCGCGACCTCGGCGATCGACCTGCCGCTGCCGTTGACCGGCGATGAAGCGAAGACGATCGCGCGGCGCATGTGCGTCGCCACCTGGCGGGAGCGCACGCGCCTGTCGTTCCCCGTCGGTCCGCAGCATGCGCGCATCGTGCCGACCGACGTGCTGACGATCGGCACGCGCGATGGGGCCTCGATCCGGGTGCGCGTGCTGTCCGCGCAGCTCGGCGCCAACTGGGTGACGCGGCTGGAATGCGTGACCGAGGATGCCGCGTCCTACAGCCTGACCGCGACGGCCGATTCCGGCGCCGGCTGGGTCGCGCCGGCCATGCCGCTGCCCTACTACACGCGGCTGATCGTGCCCGACCTGGCGCTGGTCGATGACGACGACGACATGGGCCGGGCGGGCCTGCGGGAATACGCCTTCGCCTGCGCCTATTCCGGCGGCGCCTGGCGTGGCGTGACGCTGTTCCGCAGCAGCGACCATGCCGCCTGGTCGGAGATCGGCAGCGTCACCGACCCGGTGATGTGGGGCACCGTGGCCGCGGCCGCCGCCGCGCCGGCATCCCCCTGGATCTGGGACGATGCCGCCGCGCTGGTGGTGGCCATGGCCGACGGCGAGCCGGACAGCGCGACCGCGATCGAGGTGCTGAACGGCGCCAACATGGCCGCCCTGGTCGGCCCCGATGGCAGCGCCGAGATCGTCCAATGGCGCGATGCGGCGGCGGAAGGCGATGGCCGCTTCACCCTGACCGGCCTGCTGCGCGGCCGGCGCGGCACCGAGGACCAGATCGCCACACGCGCCGCCGGCGACGCCTTCGTGATCCTGGATGCCTCGCGCTTCCAGTTCGGCGCCGGCGTCACCGAGGCCTCCGCGACCCGCTTCCTGCGCGCGGCCGGGCTGTACGACACGGTCGAGACGACGCCGGTGACCGTCACCAAGGCGCGCCGCGGCCGCGCCGAACAGCCCTACGCGCCGTGCCGCATCACGGCCAGCCGCGACGGGTCGAACAACCTGTCGGTCGCCTGGGCGCGGCGGACGCGCGTCGGCGGCGAATGGCTGGATGGCACCGGCACCGTGCCGTTGTCGGAAGCCGCCGAATCCTATGAGGTCGATATCCTGGATGGGGCCGACGTGGTGCGCACCATCACCGGCCTGGCCTCGCCGGCGGCGGCCTACAGCGCGGCGCAGCAGACGACGGATTTCGGCAGCGCGCAGCCGGCCGTCACGCTGCGGATCTATCAGTTGAGCAACATCGTGGGCCGCGGCATCGCGGCGGAGGCGACGGTATGAGCGCGACACCCAACCTCGCCATCCCCTACATCACCGCGGCGCAGAACCAGAAGGAGGTGACGCATTCCAGCGGCATGGCGCTGCTGGATGCCGCGATCACCGAGACGCTGGCGGTGTCCGTTTCCGCCGGCAATGCCACGCCGACCGCCGCGCAGGTTCGCGCCGCGGCGCGCATCAGCATCGCCGGCGCCACCACCTCGGGCCGCACGGTCACGCTGCCGCTGGTCAAGCGTCCGCTGTTCGTCAGCCTGGACGCGGCCAGCACCAAGGCGGTCGGCATCGTGCGCGGGTCGGCGTCGATCACCATCCTGCCGGGGTGCTCGCTGTACCTCTATGCCGACGGCACGGCCAATGGCCTGGTGCAGATCGGCGAGTACGGACCCTATCGCGCGCCGATCTGGGTGCGCGGCGTGCCGGACAACGCCGAGATCCTGGTGCGCTGGCAGGTGAAGGCACAGCCGCTGGTGCTGTTGCCGGATGCGCTCGGCTGTTCCTTCGTGGCCGACACGGCCGCGACCGCCGGCACGGTCTGGTCGCTGCGCAAGAACGGGGCCGCGGTCGGCACCCTGACCTGGGCCGCGGCGGGAACCGTGCCGGTGCTGGCGACGACCGGCGGCGCGGCAATCACATTCGCCATCGATGACTATTTCGACCTGGTCGCCGCGGCATCCGCCGATGCGACCCTGGGCGATGTTTCCGGAACCATTCTGCTTGTGAGGGGCTGAACCATGGGTGTTCAACGGTCCGTGGCCGCGCGCAACGCGCAGCTCGACGCTTTCGAAGTCGTGGTCGGCACCGATCCGCTGCTGCGCATCTACAGCGGGTCGATGCCGGCGAATTGCGCCGCCGCGGCGACCGGCACGCTGCTGATGGAAGCGACGCTGCCGACCGATTGGCTGGCGGCGGCGTCGTCCGGCAGCAAGGCGAAGGCCGGCACCTGGTCGGATGGGGCGGCCAATGCCAGCGGCACGGCCGGGTATTACCGCATCTACGACAGCACCGGCACGACCTGCCATGAACAGGGCGAATGCACCGACACCGGCGGCGCCGGGCCGATGAAGTTGTCCAGCACCGCGATCGTGGCTGGCGAGCCGGTGACCATCGCGACCTATGCGATCACCGCCGGGAATGCGTGAGGAAGCAAGCCGATGACGCTGCTGTACATCGACGGCTTCGACGCGCTGACCGGCGCCTATGCGGCGCTGCGCGGATGGTCCGGCAGCAACATCGCGGCGGGCACCGGGCGCATCGCGGGGCGGGCGCTGACCTCCACATTCGGCGTCGCCTGGACGCTGACGGGGCCGAGCTTCGGCAACAAGGCGACGATCGGCGTGGGCTTCGCGCATATCCGCTCGTCCTTGCCGGGATCGGCCCTGACGATCTTCTCGCTGTACGATACCGCGAACACGACCGAGCAATGCGGCGTGCGGATCAACACCGATGGCACCCTGTCCGCCTGCCGGGGCAACCAGGCGGCGGTGCTGGGCACCACGGCCGCCCCCATCATCGGCGATGGCGCCTGGCACTATATCGAGGTGATGACCACGATCCACGATTCGACCGGGTCGATGGCGATCCGCGTCGATGGGGTGCAGGTGCTCAATGTCACCGGCGTCGATACCAAGCAGGGAACCGCGGCGCAGGCCGACCGGGTGCGGTTCTATGGCACCGCCAATACCTCGGATCGGTACGACGATCTCTATATCCTCGACAACGCCGGGTCGGTGAACAACGCCCTGTTGGGGGATTGCCGGGTGCTGACCTGCCGCGCGGCAAGCGACGCATCGGTGCAGTGGTCGCGAAGCACCGGATCGACGAACTACACCCTGGTCGATGACGACACGGTCAGCACCTCGGACTATGTCCACACGACCACGGCGGGGCATATCGATCGCTACGGCCTGGCGGACCTGTCCTATACGCCCACCAATGTCTATGGGGTTGCGCTGAACTACGGCCACCAGAAGGCCGATGCCGGCGCGCGCACCATCCGCGGCTTCCTCAAGAGCGGATCGACCACCAGCAACGACAGCGCGGTGTCGCCGGCGCTGAGCACCGAGGCGGTGCGTTTCGCGCTGTGGGAGACCGACCCGAACACCGGGGCCGCCTGGGGCGCGAGCGCGGTCAATGCGCTTGAGGCCGGGGTCGAGGTCGTGACCTGACATGTCCGGCTCGACGCGGGTTTCCTATGTCGCGGTGGAGGCGCTGGCCGGCACTGAGAATCCGCCTGTCCGCGTCAGCTTCCTGGCGGCCGAGGCGCTGGCGCGCGCGACCGACCCATCGACGCGGGTTTCCTATGTCGCGGTGGAGGTGCTGGTCAGCCTGGCCGAGGGCGTGCCGGTCGACGGCGACCTTGCCGTCACGCTGGATGGCGACGCCGTCGCCGCCACGGCCAGCGTGCCGATCATCGGGAACCTTGCGGCGACGCTGGGCTCGGATGCGGTCGCTGCCACGGCGTCGGTGCCGATCGTCGGCGATCTCGCCGCCGCGCTGGATGGCGACACGGCTGCCGCGACCGCAGCCGTGCCGCTGTCCGGGGACCTCGCCGCCACGCTGTCCGGCGATGCCGTCGCCGCCACGGGTTATCCCGGCGATGCGGTGGTGGGGGTGGTCGGCGACACGCCGATCCTGCTCGACGGCGATGCGGTGGCAGCGACCGTGAGCGTCGATCTGCTCGGCGATCTGGCGGCGGCACTGGATGGCGACGTGGTCGCGGCGCTGGCGATCGTCGGCACCAACGGGCCGTTCACGCGGCGGCGGATGCTCATTTTCAACTGACCGGGTGCCGGCCGGTGGGCCGTGACGATCCGCAACCGCAGGGGCGTGGTAATGGATCATCACAAGCAGATCGTGCTGGAGGCTGCGGATTTGCGCGAGATGCTGGAAAAGGCCGCGGAGGACGGGGCGCGGCGGGCGCTCGCCGGCGTCGGCCTGCATGATGAAGATGCCGCCGACGACGTGCGGGACATCCGCAGCCTGCTGGCGGATTACCGCGCCGTGAAGCGCGGGATCTTCACGACCATGGCCAATGCCTTCGTCCTCGGCCTGCTGGCGCTGATCGGCACCGGGCTGTGGTGGCACGTCCGCGAGCAGTAGCCGCCCGCCGGCGCGGGCCGGCTTCCACATCATCGGAGAGACACCATGACCCGCCGGCTTTCGGCCGAGGCGCTCGCCCACCTGCGCCAGTGGGAGGGCTGCGTCCTCTATGCCTATGACGACAAGGACGGCTCGCGGCCGCGCGCCTTCATCCGCCCCGGCATGGCGGTGCACGGCACGCTGACCATCGGCTACGGCCACACCGAGACGGTGCAGCCCGGCATGCGGATCACCCAGGCCGAGGCCGACCGGCTGTTCCAGGCCGACTGCGCGCCGCGCATCGCGGCGCTGGATGCGATGGTCGAGGTGCCGATTACCGACAATCAGTTCGGCGCGCTGCTGTCCTGGCTGTTCAATGTCGGGGAGGGGGCGGCGAGATCCTCATCCCTGATTCGCCGCCTGAATGCCGGCGAGTATGACGCGGTGCCGGCCGAGATGGCGAAGTGGAACAAGCAGCGGAATCGCACGACCGGGCAATTGGAGGTGGTGACCGGCCTGGTGAACCGCCGCGCCGCCGAGGCCGGGCTGTGGGCGCGCGGGACGTTCGTGTCCAGCGCGGCGGAATCGGTCGCCTCGCCACCCACGGCGCCGCCGCCGGCGTCGGATGCTGGGATCCTGGCCGGCGTGGCCGGTGCGGCGGCGACCGCGGCGCCGGCGGTGTCGAGCCTGTCGGGCGTGCACTGGGCGGTGGGCATCGCGATCGTGGCCGGGGCGGTGGCGCTGGCGGCCGTGTGGCTGCTGCGGCGGCAGAGGGCGGCGTGACGTTCCTGTCGGGCCTCGGCGCCCGCGCCTGGGCGGTGCTGGCGGCGGTCGGGGCGGTGCTGGCGGCGATCGGTGCCGCCTGGGTGCGCGGGCGCCGTGGCGGGCTGGAATCGGCCCGCGCGCGGGCGGCCGCGGCGGAACAGGCGGCAAGGAGGGCAGGGGATGCGGCGGCTGCTGATGCTGAGCGCGATGGCGCTACTGACCGGCTGCGCACCGGGCGTTTCTGATCGCCCCTGCCCGCGCGTGACGGAGTTCCCGCGCGACCTTCAGATGCAGGCGGCGGACGAGATGCTGACCGCCCCGGCGCTAGCCCGGATGATGGACGCGATGGGGGCCGATCGGGCGTTCAATCGGGCGATCTGCAAACCGGGCTGAGAATATGCGGCTTCTATGCAAGAGCCGGCCAGGGCTTCCCCCGGCCGGCTTTTTGTGTTTGGGGGCTACTTGATCCCCTCACGGCGGCGGCGGTGAAACACCGTCATGGTTGAGACGCCAAGAACTGCGGCAATCCTTTTGTCACTCAGGCCGGTCGCCCGAAGATCACGAACAGCCCCCGTAAACCTGGGCCCCATTCCGTATGACAGCGCCGCCTGCCTCGGAAATGGCAGAGCATCAATGGCGCGCCTGAACTCGGCATCATCCTCTGGGTGTTCGCGCGCCCACTTGTGAAACCACGTCTCGCTTGGGCCGCCGTCACCTACCTGGAACTTCTCGCCAGATAGGACGCGGTCAACCGTCGCGAAGAAATCAGCGCGCCCATAAACCGGCCCCAGCACACCGAGAAAGCCAACCTCCTTGAGCTTCTCCTTATGGAAGTAGCGGCGAGGGCGCATGTGGAACGGTCCCGGCGGCGGCCTCTCTGGGATCTTCACCTTTCCATCCGCGATATTTTTCTTCTGCGCGGCGGCATAGGCATCGCGAGATGCGCGGCTGGCGACGCCCGTTCGCCAAGGCAGGCCATACATATCGCGGTAGTCATCAACAGTGACTTGATGAATGGCCGGCAGATGCTGGGCGAGCCGGCGAAACCCGCGCCCGCAAAGGAGGCATGTGATGGTTTCTCCGGCCAAGTATTCCTCTACCTCGGCGGCGGTGAATTGCCTCGGCGGGATTGGAAAGCCTGCGTAACCATGCCGCCGCGCAGCGGCTCGCATGAGGTTTCGCAGCGGGCGCGTTCCCTTTGCCTTCTGCCGCATGACAGGGCCGGGCGAACCGGAAAACCCCACGCATATCCTCCTATGGCACGCCTCTTGCTCTGAGGCGGAAAATCATCCGGTCTTGACTCTAGATGTTGATCCGCCGCTTCCTGAGTCGGCCTTAGCGGGGAAGGCGAGCCGGTCAGCACGACGCGCTTCGTATCTCGGTCCATGGCGGCGCTCATGCTTGGGGTTCCTGTCCATCGCCATCCCTCGGCGGCGCGGGGAGGGGCGGGCGATCGTCAGGCATCGGCAGTCCTCCGCAACTCATGCACGCCCGGCTCGGGGAGCCAGGTCAGCCGGGCGCGGCCTTGACGGACCAGTTCGCGGGCAGCCGGCAGGGCGTGCTTGTCGATCCACAGACAGCCGGGCAACGGCGGCACAGCCGTCAGCAGGATGACCGCCTCCCGCCGCGCCGCCACCTCCCATGGCGACAAGGCTGGCGGGAGCGATCCGGCGAACAGGTCAGTCATGGGGCGGTCGCCTCGGGCGGCGCGGGGAGGGGCTGCCAGTGGGTCAATGCGTCCTGGCCGGGGATTGGCTCGCTATCCCAGGAATGGACCCATTCACGGCCATCCCACCACGCATGCAGGACGCCCACAACGCGATCCCACAGAAGCACGCGCGTCCCATCCCTCGGCGCGCTCGCGATCGGTTGCCAGTCAGCCATGGGGCGCCTCCGGGGGCGGGGGTAGGGGCATCCAGTGTGTCCACATGCCGAGCACCATCGGGATCGGCGCCAGCACGGTATCGTCGCTCACTCGGATGGCAGGCTTAACCAGCGCGCCATCCGAGACCAGCACTTGGCGGTGCAGCGGCATTGTATCGATCGGCTGCCAGGCGGGGGTCATGGTCCGATTGCTCCGATTGCGGCGACGGCGGCGGCGATGAAGCCGGCCACGGTGCCGAGCGTCAGCCCGAGCGCGAATATCCGCATGCGGGTGGTGTCAGGCGCGGGTGTCGCGCGCACCGGGTCAGTTCCCATAGATCGCGCGCTCCCCCAGCCAGAATGTGAAGCCGGTCATGCAGACCGATGGCGAGCAAAGCGGCCGGCCGTACGCCTGTTCAAGGCGCCACCAGCGATGATGATACGGGCCGTCCGTTGCCTGCCACGGCTCGTAGGAAATCCCGCGCATGATCTCGTCGTCACTCATCACGCCCCTCCCGCGCCGCGGCTTCAACGGCGGCGGCGAGTGTGATGGTGGAATGCGGCCCGTCTCGCTCAGGCGGATCATCATTCGTCCAACGCTGCATCATCACATCACAACAGGGCAGCGCGCGCAGGAACGCGGCGATGGCGGCGGCTGCGATAAGCCGTTCATCCGCGCACTCGCCTTCCGTGATCTGGTTCACGGCCCTTTCGGCCTCCTCCAACGCCTTCCGCACCCCGCTCATCGCTCGTTCCTCGCCGCTGCTTCAAGAAGTGCCTCTGCCTTGGAGCGGAGGCGCGCGACCTTGTCCGCCGGCAGGTAATCCCAGAAGCGCGGCAGGTGGCCGAGTTCGTCATCGAACCGCACGCCGATGCAGCGGCCTTGCTCGCGGCACCATGCGCCGTGACAGTCGGCGCGGCACTGACGCTTGGCCGCGAGGATCGAACTCTCCCGCACCCCGCTCATCGCGACGCCCCCGAGGCGAGGGCGCGGAGGGCGGCTGCGCAGAGGGCGAGGGCGGGGGTAGCCGCACAAATGTCTGTCACCCAATCCGGCCACGGCAGGCGTCCACCGTTCGGCACACAGTAGGCCGTCGCGACGATTTCCTCACGGGCGCCACCATAGACAGCCCACGCCCATCCTTCCGGCACCAGCGACAGCGCGGCGTCGAGAGAGGCGGTCAGGTGCGCCAACTCAGGCGCGTTGCCGTCGTGGGCGTAGTAGTCGCGCTCTAGTACAAGGACCGAGAAATTCTTGTGCCCATAGAAGCAGTCGCCGTCGCGCTCACGTACGACGCCAACGGCAAGCGCGATCTCCGCATCCAACTCCCGATCTACCCCCTGTGCCTTCTCGCACCTCTCCGCGAGGTCCATCAGCAGCGCCGCACGGTCAGTCATGGCGCACGTCCTTGGCTGCGGCGAGCGCGTCTTCGATGATCGCGATGGCATGGCCGGCGCTCTCGACCTCGGCGGCGATAGCGGCCTTCTCCAACGCCGCCCGCAACCGATCCCGCTCGGCCTTCGTGCGGTTGTGCGCCACGACCTCGTTGCGAAAGAGATTGCGCGCCGCAGCAAGGTTGCCGTTGATCTCAGACACCATCGGCCAGAGCGCGCCGACCTCGGGCTGCTCGGTCGTGATGCCGGCGGCGATTTCCTCCCACTCGTCGCGCAGGGCATCCCGCTCGGCAATCGCGGCGTCGCGCTCGCTACCGTAACGCGCCGCCAGATCAGCAGCGGCCTCCATGTTCCGTTTGAAGGCATCCCGCTCCCTCTCCGCACCCTCGGCCCGCGCTGTGGCTGCGTCGCGTTCTGCGGCAAGCGCGCTCGCTTCGGGATAAAGGTGCTCGATGGCCTGCCACGAAGGCTTGGCAATGATCCCGCGCAGCATGTTCACATGCACAGCGACAGGGTTCGCCAAGAGTTTCAGCGCCTGATCCCGATGCGCGGTGTCGATCGCTTCGCCGAGGCGCTTCATGTCCTCGGCACTCAGGCTCGTCTCAACCTGCATCGCGCGCGTCCTCCGCGCGCATCTCAGCGTCCGCGATCTCGCCCTCGGTCGGCTTCGTCTGCGGGTAGAGAACCACCCGCTCCGGGCACCCGATCAGTTCCTCGATCTCGCAGCGGTGATCGTCCATCAGCGGAAACAGCGCCTGCCAGCACGGCGCGTCATCGTCGTCGTTCATGTCGTCCTCATGGGCGACTGGCACGACCAGGTGCCAGCGCGGCCCGTGGCCGTTCATATCCACCCACACCCAGGCCGCATGGCCGTTGCTCAGGCTCTCACTCATCTGTCGTGTCCTCCGTCTCGTTGAAAGCCTCAGCCCCGCGCCACATCGCGGGCAGCGGGGCGGGTTGCGCCGCACGGAAGCGGGCGCGAACAGTCGGGGGCATTCGCGTCGCGCCACCCCCGCATCTCCTTCTCGATTATCTCACTGAGATTAGACGGCAGTTCCATCCCAGGACGCGCGGCGGCGATGGTCAGGCGGTCACTCGCCATTGCTGATCTCCCTTGCCCCGTTCAGCACGCGCGCCACCGCCTCGCATTCCGCGACAACGTGGAACCGCGCTGCAATGTGCCCGTCCGGCGCTATCAGCACCGCGTACGTGTCGTGGTTCGCGACGGTCCACAGCGCCACGCGCTCAGGGATGGCGGCGGTCATGCCCGGTATTCCCTGCGGAGCCGGCGGTCGATTTCGCGGGCGTCAAGCAGCGCGCGCATACGCGGGCCGACTTCTGCGCGAGGGTGCGGCGTCCACGCTGCGAAGCGGCAGGCCGGTTCCTCGCTCACTGTCGTCAGCGCGACCGCATAGATGCTGCGCACCGTCAGGCAGAGCCGCCCGTCGATCCACACCTCGGCCGGCTGGTCCTCGGTGCCGGCCTCCACCATGTCGCGGCAGATGGCACCAAGGCCGGGGCTGTTCTTGCGCGGGATGTTGATCGCCAGCATCACTCCCCCCACCACCGCTGCACCCGCGACAGGCTCCACACGCCGAGGAAGCCGCCGAGGGTGAGCGCCACGGGCATGTCGAGCGACCACCCGCCGTGCCCCGCTACGACCAGCGCCGCCACCGCCCAGCAGGCCATGGTTACGCGGTGCATGGCCGGACCTCGCCCATGAGCCGGAACACCTCCCGCAACGGCAGCGCGCACTGCGCCGCAATCGCCGACGCCTCCCGCCTCGCCGCGATCATCCGCCGGGCGCGCTCGTGCTTCTTCGCCATCGCCGCGTCGGCGCGCTCGGCGTGCTGCTGCAACGTCAGGTCGGCATCAGGCGGCGGCGCGGCGATCACGAATGCTCGGTGCGCTACGGACATGTCGGTTGCCGCGATGATCTCCCGCGCGTGCGGCTGGCGCCGGGGCTTCGGTTCCTTCGGCTCGGGCTGGGGCTTCGGCGGCATGGCCGCGCGCGCCGCAGCAGCCGCAGCCTCCCGCACCCGGCGCGCGCCGTCGGTCGTCATCCGCAGCCCGAGATGCTTCACCTTGCGCCGGATGCTTTTCACAGACGCTATCGGCGCGCCGGGCAGCGCACGCAGGTCATCCAACAGTGCCGCCACGCCTTCATCGGGATAGCGCGAGGTCAGCAACGCCAGCCGATCCGGCGACCAAACCTGCGGCCTCTCCTTGGCGACCTTCGCGGGCTTCGGCGGCCTCGCAGCGCGCGCCTCCGCTGCCGCCGCTTGCCGCTCCCGCAGCATGGCGATCCGCTCCGAAGTCGGCACATACCGCCGCCCCACTGGCCGCCCTGCCAGCATGGCCTGGCGCGCCTTGCCGCCGCGTACCTGCGTCTCCCGCATGATCACCGCCAGCGCCTCGGGCGTTTTCCGCAGCCCGAGCGCCCGTGCCCACACGCGCAGCGTGTGCATACTCGCGCCGGTTGCGCCGGGCAGGGCCTCGACCCGCGCCAGGAATCCCGCCGCGTCCGTCGCTGCCGCGTACTCGGCCCGCATCAGCGCCTCGCGCTCGGGGGTTCGCCACGCGCCGCGCATCACTCCCGCTCCGTCCCGTCGCGGTTGGACGCGGTGCCGGGGAAGTTGTCCACGATCTCGCCCACGACCTCGCGCGGCTCATCGGAGAAGGCCGTCTCCATGGC
>OFQZ01000092.1_pt1 | contig 34149 bp, 38 predicted proteins | sample 1543011 | NCBI WGS metagenome assembly OFQZ01 (sample SAMN07774216, study PRJEB24372) | wastewater metagenome | isolation source: Exp Tend NO 0WW | collected 2016-02 | reverse complement strand
TGGTGCGAAACGGCGCAGATTCGCGCTTGTACACGGGGTTGCCGCTTCGTCAACCGGGGGCGGCATCTGACCACAGCCTCCAACTACGACGACGTGCTGCGCCAGCTGCGGGCCGAGGGCCTGCAGCCGCGCGAGCCGCTGGAGATCGGCATCCGCCGGCGTTGCCGCGTCGACGACGAGGGGCTGGAGAAGCGCGGCTGGTACTCGTTGTACGAGTGGGTGCGTCGCGATGGAAGCGTGCTGATCACCGGCGCCTTCGGCATCTGGCGCGGCGCCAGCAACGCGTCGTTCAAGATCGAGCTGGCCAAGGCCGAGCTGGCCTCGATGACCGACGACGAGCGCGCGGCACAGAAGGCGCGCCTGCGCAAGGAGCGCGCCGCGGCCGAGGCCGCGCGCAAGGCCGAGGCCGTGCGCGCAGCTGCTCGAGCGGACGCCGCCTGGCGCAAATGCCTGCCCACCGGCGCCAGCGACTACCTGGTGCGCAAGGGCGTCCAGTCGCACGGCCTGAAGTTCACCGACAGCGGCTCGCTCGTCGTGCCCATGCTCGACGTGCAGGGCAGGGTGCACGGCCTGCAGTTCATCCTGCCCACCGCGCACCCGCGGCGCAAGAAGACCGGGCGCGACAAGGAGTACTGGCCGCCCGGCCTGGTCAAGCGCGGCCACTTCTTCCAGATCGGCGCGCCGCCGCAGGTGGGCGGCGTGATCCTGCTCGCCGAGGGGTATGCCACCGCGGCATCGCTGCACGAGGCCACCGGCCTGCCCACCATCGTCGCGTTCGACGCCAACAACCTGCTGCCGGTGGCCGAGGCCATCGCCGCTAGGTACAAGCGCGCGCGCATCCTGGTGTGCGGCGATGATGATCACCTGCAGAAGTGCATCGAGTGCGGCGCCTTCACGCTGGTGGCCAGCGACACGTGCTCGCACTGCGGCAAGCCGCACGGCAAGGCCAACGCCGGCGCGATCGCGGCCGCCGCGGCCGCCACCGCCGTCGACGGTGCGCACCTGGTGCCCGTGTTCACCACGCCGCGGCCCACCGACGCCAAGGGCCCGACCGACTTCAACGACCTGGCCGCGCTCGAGGGCCTGCACGTCGTACGCTCCCAGGTGGAAACCCAGCTCCGGCAACTGCAGTGGCAGGCAGGCGCAAACGTCGTCGCCTTACACACACACCCGGGGCGTGGGGGCGGCGGCAGCGAGCCGCCGGAAGACGACGGCTTCCGCTTCGACCTCGACATCCTGCTGCAGCGCTTCACGCTGATATACGGCACCGACACCGCTTTCGACGAACCGCGCCGCACCATCATCGGCCTAGGCCCGCTGCGCTCGGCCGCCGGCAAGTCGCTCGTGCGCATGTGGCTCGAGCACCCGGGTCGACGCACCGTGATGCCAGACCAGGTGGGCTTCGACCCCGGCGGCACCAACGACCAGGTCGTGTGCAACCTGTGGGGCGGCTGGCCCACCGTGCCGAAGAAGGGCCGCTGCGACGCGCTGCTGCGCATCCTCGAGCACCTGTGCAGCCGCGAGGACCGGCCGCGCGAGGTGTACCAGTGGGTGCTCAAGTGGACGGCCTACGCCATCCAGCACCCCGGCGCCAAGATGCAGACCGCGCTGCTCATCCACGGGCCCGAGGGCACCGGCAAGAACACCTTCTTCGGCGCGGTGCGCCAGGCCTACGGCCGCTACGGCTTCACCTTCACCCAGGTCGAGCTCGAGAGCCAGTTCAACGGCATCTTCAGCGGCAAGCTGTTCGGCATCGGCAACGAGGTGGTGTCGCGCGCGGAGCTGTACCACCAGCAGGGCCGCATGCGCAACATGATCACCGAGGGCGAGTGGCCCATCAACGAGAAGAACCTGCCGGCGCGCATGGAGCAGAACCACTGCAACATGGTCTTCTTCTCCAACCGCATCGACATCGCCAAGCTCGACCCCGACGACCGCCGCTACTGCGTCATCTGGACCCCCGAGCCCGCCGACCCGAGCCTGTACCTCGAGGCCAAGGAAGAGCTGGCCAACGCCGGCGCCGCCGCGCTGCACTGGCACCTGCTCAACGAGATCTCGGTCGACGGCTTCGACGAACACGCCAAGCCGCCCATGACCCGCGCGAAGCGCGAACTGATCGGCCTGGGCATGGACAGCACCGAGCGCTTCTGGCGCGAGTGGAGCGACAAGGACGGCGAGCTGCACGACCTGTACATGCCCTGCACGAGCGCCCAGGTCTACCAGGCCTACCAGCTCTACTGCCGGCGCCTGGGCATCGGCAAGCCGGCGCAGCAGGACACGCTGTCCACCGTGCTCGGCAAGAAGCCGGGCATCAAGCTCGACCGCTGCGAGGCTCGCATCGGCGGCACGAAGCGCCAGCACCGCGTGGTGCTCATCAAGGGCCTGCACGACCCGCCCGATCACTTCGACGGCACCCGGCTCGAGTGGATGTCCGGGTGCATCGAGGACTTCGCGAAGCGCTTCGAGCAGATGCAGGTCGACGGCGTGCTGCCGGTCGGCGCCGGCCAGGCCGCGGCCAAGCCGAAGAAGCCGCTCACCGAGGAAGAGGCCGCGGCCTACGGGGCTTCATGACGGCCATGACGCCACTCCTGACACCCCCCCGTCATGCCCGCAACCCGCGCCAACACTGGCGAAACGGCACTTCATGACGACATGACGCCACTTCTCGCACGTACACGTAGGCGGATTCACACGCTGCACAGGGGTGGCGTGCGAGCACAGGTGCGTCCTCGGAATCCGCAACCTACCTATACCCCTGTCATGTCGTCAGGAAGAGGCATGAAGCGAGTGTTGGTGCGGGCCGGCTTCATGACAGGGGGGTCGTCAGGTGGGTGTCATGGCGTCAGGTCACAAGGGGCAGGCCGGTGAGCAAAGGCCTCACCCCAGCCCAGCTGCTCGCGCTGGCCAGCACCAGCGAAGGCCGCACCGGCCGCCAGGCCGCCTTCGCTGCCTTCGTCGGCGTCGACAAGAGCCACGTCACCCGCCTCAAGCAGCTCGGCCAGCTGGTGCTCACGAGTGGCGGCCTGGTCGACTACCCGGCCAGCCTGCGCCGCATCGCCGAGAACGCGGATCCGGCGCGCGACGCGCAGCGCCAGGCCGCCGCCTCGCGCTCGCCGGCGCCGCCGCCCGCACCTGCAGCGCCGCCGCCCGCGCCGGCGCCGGAGGTCGACCCCAAGTACGCCGCGAGCCGGGCCGACAAGGAGTACTGGGCCGCGCAGACCGCCAAGCTCGAGTACGAGCAGCTCGTCGGCAAGGTCGTGTACCGCGCCGACGTCGACAAGGTCGTCGCCGACGTCACGCTCCAGTTCCGCCAGGCGCTCGAGAACCAGCCGCACCGCCTGGCCGATCGCCTGGTGGGCCTGGACCTGGCCGCCATCCGCGGCCGCCTGCGCGAGGACGGCCAGGAGATCCTCGCCGAGCTCGCACGCGGGTTCGCGAAGCGGCTGCAGCAGATCGGCCAGCAGGGCGCGCAATGAGCTCCTACTCCGCCGCCGAGCACCTGATCCTCGCCGCCGTCGAGCGCGCGGTCCGCCCGCGTCCCAAGCTCACGGTCAGCCAGTGGGCAGACGACCACCGCAAGCTGTCGGAGGAGGGCAGCGCCGAGCCGGGGGACTGGCGCACCTCGCGCACGCCCTACCTGCGCGAGATCATGGACCAGCTCAGCGCGCACTCGCGCGCGCAGCGCGTGGTGTTCAAGAAGTCCAGCCAGGTCGGCGGCACCGAGGCCGCCGTCAACTGGATCGGCTACATCATGGCCGTGGCCAAGGGGCCCACCGCGGTGGTCATGCCCACCGAGAAGTCCCTGCAGGACTGGATGGCGCAGAAGTTCGAGCCCATGGCCGTGGACACGGCGGCCGTGCGCGACGTGCTGGCCAGCCGCTCCAACCGCAGCGCCGACAACAACGCCTCGCGCAAGAAGTTCGTCGGCGGCATCCTCTACGCCAAGACGGCCGGCAGCACCGCCGAGCTCAAGTCCACCTCGCTCAAGAACGCCATCGCCGACGAGGTCGACGAGTGGGACTGGACCACGATCCAGGGCGACCCGCTGGGCCTGCTGTGGGTGCGCCTCACCACCTTCCACGATCGCAAGCTCTTCGTCGTCAGCAGCCCCACGCTGAAGGACGCCTCGCGCATCGACGAAGAGTACGAAGGCGGCGACCAGCGCCGCTACCTGGTGCCGTGCCCGCACTGCGGCCACGAGCAGCACCTGCAGTGGGGCAACCTGCGCTGGACGCCGCTGGTGGGCAAGCAGCGCGTCATCGAGCGCGCCTGGTACGTGTGCTCGGACTGCGGCGCCGAGATCGAGGAGCACCACAAGGGCCAGATGCTCGAGCGCGGCCGCTGGGCCGCCGAGCACCCGGACAACCCGTACCCCAGCTACCACATCAACGCGCTGTACAGCCCGGCCGGCCTGGGCATGAGCTGGGCCGAGCTCGCCACCGAGTGGATCGACGCGCAGGTCGATCCGGCCAAGCTCATGCGCTTCATCAACACGCGCCTCGGCGAGAGCTGGGCCGACCGCTCGCGCGACATCAAGCACGCCGCACTCCAGGCGCGCGCCGAGCCCGTGCCCCGGCGCAGCATCCCGGCTGGCTGCCTCATCCTCACCTGCGGCGTCGACGTGCAGGACGACCGGCTCGAGCTCCAGGTCCTCGGCTGGGGCCACGACGGCAAGGCGCTGCGCTGCTGGGTCATCGAGTACCACGTGCTGCCGGGCCTGCCGAGCGAGCCGCAGCTGTGGGACGCATTGGCCGCCTACCTGGCCACGCCGTTCACCAACGCCTGGGGCAAGCCCATGCTGCCCGAGGCCACCGCCATCGACAGCCAGGGCCACTTCACCCACGCCGTCTATGCCTTCGTGCGCGCGCGCCGCGTGCGCCGCTGCATCGCCATCCGCGGCGCCAACGTCCCCGGCAAGCCACTGCTCGGCAAGCCACGCATGCAGGACGTTAACTGGCGTGGCGTCACCATGAAAAAGGGCGTCGCGCTGCACGAGGTCGGCACCGACACCGCCAAGGCCACCCTCTACGCCTGGCTCAACGCCGACGCCGAGCGCTCCGCCCCCGATCGCCTGGTGCGCTTCCCCGAGGGCCTCGAGGAGGAGTACTTCTCCGGCCTCGTCTCCGAAACCTTTAACCCGCGCAAGAACCGGTGGGAGCTGAAGAAGGGCCGCCGCAACGAAGCGCTCGACACCTGGGGTTACGGCTACGCCGCCACCAACCACCCCGAGCTGTTCATGCACCGCTGGCGCGCCGGCGACTGGAAGCGGCTGCAGCGGCTGATGGAGCCGCAGGACGAAGCGGGTGCCGAGGGCGGCCACGACGCACCGCCAGCGGCGAGCGCGTCCGTCACACCCCCGCGCATCGCCTCGCCCGTCAGTGGCCGCCTGTCGCTGTCCGGCGGCCGGTTCAAGGCGCTCCGCAAGTGAGCGACGAAGGCGACCTCATCGAGGACCTGCTCGCCATGGTGCGCGCCGAGTTCCCCCAGTGCACCGACAGCCAGGCCGACCGCATGGACGAGCGGATCCGCGAGCTGTGGGGCGGCCAGCGCCTGCACATCGCCAAGCACAAGCACCGCAAGCCCGGCCGCGTGGCGAAGGACCCGCAAGTCCTCCAGCGCGCCTACGCCGACGCGATCGGCCCAGAGCCCACCGCCGAAGTGACGCGCCGGCACGGCATCAGCCGGTCCACGCTGTACCGCCTGGTGAAGAAGGGGCCGCCGCGGTAGCCGTCTCATTCGTGCCCTTATTGTGAGACGACCCGCTTCCTAGACTCCCGCGCGAAGGAGTCGCACCTTGCCCATCACCCTCGCGCAGGCCGAAGCGCAGCTCACGCTGTACCTCGCGGCCGAGCAGGCCGTCCTCAGCGGGCAGTCGTACACCATCGGCGGGCGCAGCCTCACCCGTGCCGACCTGGACAGCATCCAGGCCGGCATCAAGGTGTGGAACGACCGCGCCACGTCGCTCACCGCCACCGCGGCGGGCGCGAGCCGAGCGCGCACCATCGTCCCCGCAGGCTGACGCCGTGGTGCGCAAACGCGACCCGCTGCCGCCGCTGGCGCCGCAGAACGCGCTGGACAAGGCCATCGCCTACTTCGCGCCCGGCGTGGCCATCCGCCGCCTGCAGCAGCGCGCCACGCTGGCCATCGCCGGCGGCTACACCGGCGCTCGCATGGATCGGGCGCAGCTGGCGGCCTGGCGCACCAAGGCCGGCAGCCCCGAGTCCGACATCAGCCCGGACCTGCCGAAGCTGCGCGAGCGCAGCCGCGACCTGGCGCGCAACGCCCCGGTGGCCACCGGCGCCATCGGCACCAGCGTCACCCACGTCGTCGGCACCGGCCTGGCCTGCGCGCCGCAGCTCAACGCCGGCTTCCTCGGCCTCAGCGACGAGCAGGCCACCGACTGGCAGGCCTACACCAAGCTGCGCTTCTGCGCCTGGGCCGACAGCAAGGACAGCCAGCTCGAGCGCGGCCTGAATTTCTACGAGCAGCAGGCGCTCGTGTTCCGCGGCGTGCTGGAAAGCGGCGACCTCTTCACCATCACCCCGCGCGTCGCGCGCGCCGGCAAGCCCGCCGCGCTCGCGCTGCAGCACATCGAGGCCGACCGCTGCAGCAACCCGCAGGGCGTCGTCAACGACGACAGCATGACCGACGGCGTGGAGTGCGCGCAGAGCACCGGCGAGCCCGTCGCCTACCACTTCATGCAGGGCCACCCCGGCGACCCGCGCTCGCTCAAGCGCAAGTGGGACCGTGTGGTCGCGCGCGGCGCCAGCGGCCGCCGCAACGTGCTGCACCTGTTCCGGCCCACGCGCCCCGGCCAGCGCCGCGGCGTGCCCATGCTGGCGCCCATCATCGAGCCGCTCAAGCAGCTCGGCCGCTACACCGACGCCGAGCTCAACGCCGCCGTCACTTCCGGCCTGTTCAGCGTCTTCCTGCGCATGGATCCGCAGGCCTTCCAGGACCTGTTCGACGACGACGCCCAGCAAACCTTCATCGACCGCGCGCAGGGCTGGTCCGGCGACATCGAGTCCGGCAAGGCCGTCAACCTGCTGCCCGGCGAAGAGCCCGTCACCAGCAACCCCGGCCGGCCCAACGCCCAGTTCGACCCCTTCGTCCAGAGCATCCTCAAGCAGGTCGGCATGGCCCTGGGCATGCCGTTCGAAGTGCTCACCATGGCCTACCAGAGCAGCTACTCGGCTGCTCGAGGCGCGCTGCTCATGGCGTGGAAGTTCTTCATGGAGCACCGCGCCTGGCTCGCCACCAACTTCTGCCAGCCCGTCTACGAGCTCTGGCTCGCCGACGAAGTGGCCGCCGGCCGCATCAGCGCGCCCGGGTTCTTTGCCGACGACGTCGTGCGCCACGCCTGGTGCGGTGCGCAGTGGGTGGGCGACGGCCCCGGCAGCATCGACCCGAGCAAGGAAGTCGCCGCGGCTCAGCAGCGCGTCGACATGGGCATCAGCACCCTGCAGGCCGAGAGCATCCTGCACGACGGCGTCGACTGGGAAACCAAGCACGCCCAACAGGTGAAGGAAGCCGCTGCGCGGCGCGAGGCCGGCCTGCAGGTGCCCGGCGCCGCGCCGCCGGCACCGGCGGCGCCGGAGCCGCCGGCTGAGGAGCCCGACGCGAACAACCGAGCCATCGCCATCGCCATCAGCGGCATGGCGATGGCCGTCCGTGAGGCGCCGCCGCCGGTGGTCAACGTCGCTGCACCGGTGGTCAACGTCGCCCCGCCCGCCGTGCACATCGAGCCGGCGCAGATCAACGTGCACACGCCGGACGTCAACGTCCACATGGCCGAGGGCATGGTCCATCTCGACGCCACCGTCGAGTCGCCAAAGGTCGACGTGCACCAGCACGACCACACCCACCACCACCACCCGCGCGGCCTCACGCGCAAGGTGCCGACGCGCGACGCCGACGGCCTCGTAACCGAAATCGTCGAGCAGTGGGTGCAAGAGCCACTGCCGGACACCACCACGGAGAGCACATGAGCGCAAACCAGAGCGAGCCCCTGATCCACACCACCGACGGCAACGTGCCGATCGCCTCGCTGAAGTACGAAACCGCGTGGGACGTGCAGGACGCGTACATCAAGTTCACCGAGCGCCATCGCAACGCGGCGGGCGTCGTCGTGCGCGAGTCGGCGCACGTCTTCGACAAGCGCGGCATCACGGCGCAGGCCGTCGCCGCTTCTCTCGGCTAAAGGAGCCCCGCCGTGGCCAACACCCAAGCAATGTGCACCAGCTTCAAGCAGGAACTCCTGCTGGGCCAACATCAGTTCGGCTCCGTCACGCTGGTCAGCCGCACCAGCCTCACGGCCCCGACGGCGGATTCGTTCAAGGCCGCCCTCTACCTGGCCTCGGCCACGTACAACGCGGCGACCACGGCCTACAGCGCCACCGGCGAGGTCTCCGGCACGAACTACACCGCCGGGGGTGTAGCGATCTCGGCCTGGGAGGCGCCGGCCACATCCGGCACCACGGCCTACACCACGCCGTCGGCCTCGTTCGCATGGACGACCGTCACGCTGTCCACGTCGTTCGACGCGTGCCTGGTCTACAACGACACGCAGGGCGATCGCGCGGTCAGCGTCCACACCTTCGGCGCCACCACCATCACGGCCGGCAACTTCACCCTGACGATGCCGACCAACGACGCGAGCAACGCGCTGCTGAGGATCGCGTAATGCTCATCGGCTCCAGCACCAGCCACAAGCTGCAGCTGGTCACCTCCGCCGCCGCGGACGTCGAGGCCGCGGTGTCGGTGGTCGCCGTGTCCACGGCCACGCCGCCGGTGGTGGACGGCTCGGCTCTGCTGCCGGTGCTCCCTGCCAGCATCACCACGGCCACCACCACCGACATCGTCACCGGCGCGGCCAGCCTCATCAAGCGCGTCATCGAGCAGAGCTACCGCAACAACCACGGCAGCACCGCCTGCGACGTGACGGTGCTGCGCACCGACGGCACAAACACCGAGACTGTGATCAAGGCGTCGCTGCTGGCCGGCGAGGCGCTGCACTGCAACGGCGCTGGGACCTGGCTGCACTACGACGTCAACGGTGCCCTCTACCCCAGCGTCGGCAACCTCGCCACCCAGGCCGAGCAGGAAGCCGGCACCGCCACCGACAAGTACGTCAGCCCCGGCCGCCAGCACTTCCACCCCAGCGCCGTCAAGTGCTGGGGCAAGGCCAACGGTGCCGGCACCTCGCTGATCGTCAATTACAACGTGTCGAGCATCACCGACACCGGCACCGGCCAGCTCACCGTCAACGTCGGCACCGACTTCTCGAGCGCCGACTACTCGGTCACCACCTCGGTCGAGCGCGTGGCCACCTCGCTGGCGGTGGCCAACGTCGACAACGGCGGCTTGCTGCGCAACGCCAGCCAGGCCGCCGGCTCGTTCCAGATCGAGAACTACGACGACACCGCCACCACCCACGTCGCGCAGGACCCGGCCGCGTACCACTGGCAGTGCTGCGGGGACCAGGCATGAACACCGTGCGAATCGCCATCCGCGTGTCCACCGGCAAGGTCTACCACACGACCATCGCGCTCGAGGGCCGCTTCCCGGCGCCGCCGCGCGTGCGCGGCTGGGTGTACGACGCCGCGCGCAACCTGTGGTCGCGCAAGCCCACCAACGCCAACATCGACGCCGAGGTGCGTGACCTCGAGGCCACCTGGCGCACCCTGTCCAACGCCGACGGCTCGCCGCACGCCGACCGCTGCACCGTGCTCGGCTGGCAGCGCCTGTCCGACGCGGAGAGCGCCATCTTCGAGCGCGAGCGCGTCTACCGCAACGCGCTGGTGATCGACGACGCCGGCGCCATCGTGCACGACATGCCCAAGGCGCGCGAGTGCCACCGCAACCACCTGCGCCGCCTGCGCGCGCACGCACTGCCGCAGCTCGACGCGCAGTGGATGCGCGCAGTAGGGCAGGGCGGCGACGCAGCCGCCGTCGAGGCCAAGCGCCAAGCCTGGCGCGACGCCCCGGCCGACCCGCGCATCGACGCCGCATCCGACCTGGCCACGCTCAAGGCCGCCACTCCACAAGGAATCGAATGAAGCACTCGCTCATCGCCCTCGCATCCCTGTTCGCGCTCGCTGGCGCGCACGCGCAGAGCAGCACCACGCCCGCCTCGCCCCTGCAGGACGCGACGCCAACCCTGTACCGCAGCGGCACGCCCATTGCGTCCAACCTGCGTGACTGGCAGGCCTGCATCGACGCCGCCAAGGCCGACGCCAAGGCGCGCAACAACTACACCGCGACCTATCGGTGCGATACCGCGGGCACGAGCTTTAAGGTGGTGAAGGACATGGCCACGCCACCGCCACCGCCGCCGCCACCGCCACCGCCGCCGCCGCCGCCGCCGCCGCCGCCGCCGCCGCCGACCGGCGCGCTGCACTTCAGCGACTGCCAGACCGGCGCCGCCGCGGGTTGCGTGGCCGGGAACGACGCAAATCCAGGCACCGAAACCGCGCCCAAGCGCGCGCCGACTTCGGCACAGCTGAACGCGCTGCCGGCCGGCGCTGTCGTCGTGCTCAAGCGAGGCGGCGCGTGGAACTGGAACGTGCGGCTGGTCAACCCCAACGTCACCAGCGCTGCGCCGCTGACCATCGGCGACTACGGCACGGGCCAGCTGCCGGTACTCAACACCCCGAGCGGCACCACCTTCGAGTTCGGCCGCTACGGCGACACCGCGGTGGACGGCGGCTATGTCATCCGCAACCTCAAGCTCGACGGACGAGGTGGCGGCACGCAGGGCGCCTTCATCCAGGGCGGCACGCGTGACGTGACGTTCGACGGCGTGGAAACCACGGGCTTCCAGATCGGCATGCACGCGCAGCAGACCGACGTGGCCCGCAACACCCGCCTGACGCTGCGCCGTGTCTACTCGCACCACAACCGCGAGCACGGGTTCCTTGGCGACTCTGACGGCCTGCTGATCGAGGACAGCCGCTTCGAGGACAACAACCCGGACGGCGGCGGCTTCGAGCACGGCGCCTACCTGGGCGGCACTTCGACCAGCCTGACGGTGCGCAACACCGTCTTCGCGCGCAACAGCGCGCCGGGCGGGGTGTGCAACGGCGGCAACCTCACGCTGCACGGCCGCCACGACAACGTGCTGATCGAGGGCGTGACGATCGAGCAGGTGGCCAGCGCGGCGAACTGCTGGCTGCTGTCGATCACCACCGGCTACACCACGCAGGAGTGGTTCCGCAACCTGGTGGTGCGCAACGTCAAGCTCATCAACGGCGGCAACGCGGCCATGGTGGTGCAGTCGGCGCCCAACGCGCTGATCGAGGGCGTGGTGAGCTGGAGCAACCAGCCGCAGCACGGCCAGGCCGCCATCGTGGTCGGCGGGTCGGGCGACTCGGGCGGCGGCGACGACGCCATGACCGGCGGCACGTTCCGCAACAACACCGCGTGCTTCAACCCACCGGGTGCAAACCAGACGGTGCTGCGCGGCGCTCCTGCTGGGGCAGTCGTTACCGGCAACGTCATGCGCACCGGCGCCGACGCTTCCACGGGCGTCTGCGCGCGCTGACGCGCGCGGCCGGGCCAGCGGCGGTGTTCATCGCACCTGAGGCTGGCCCGTGACCACCCGCGTCGCATCAGAGATTCAGGCCCCCGGCGCTTTCGGGGTCAACCACGACTTCACGTTCGCGGTCACCGCCGGCGACTCGGTGGCGGTGCTGGTCGAGGACCTCACCGACATCACCAGCTTCGAGCTGCTCGGCGCCAGCGGGTCGTCGCTGGCGGCAGACTTCAGCACCACCTCGTCGCCCGGCGGCACGCGTCAGGAGGCGTGGAGCATTTCCGAGGTGCCGTCCGGCGTCACCGGTGTGCGCATCGTCACGGCAGGCGCGCACAACGACCCCATCGTCCACCTGCTGCACCTCAGCGGCGCGATTGCCTTCGACGTTGGCGGCTCGTTCACTGAAGATTTCACCGACGTGGTGGCCGTTGGTGTCACCACCACGGGCACCGACAGCGTGCTCGCCGCCCTGTGGCAGTCGCTGGGCGACACCTTCACCGACGACGCCGGCTACGCCCACACGGCCGAGGTCGGCGCCCACATCGGGCAGTACAACAGCGGCGCCCTCGGCGCGCCCGGCGCCGAAACCATCGGCGGCACCTTCAGCGCGTCGAACCCGCGCGCTGGATTCGCGGTCGCCTACAAGGACGGCGCGCCGCCGCCGGTGCTGGCGCCGTCATTCGGCATTCGCCAGGACGCGCAGCTGTCCGACGAAGGCATGCGCGGCACCTTGGCGCTGCTCGACGTGAAGGGCTGGGCATGAAGCCGATCCTGCTCGTCGAGAAGTGGTTCGCGGACGAGCTCACGTCCGTCGTCGACCCCGGCACCGTAGCGCTCAGCGGAGTGGCAGGCACTGCGGCGGTCGGCACGCTCGCCTCGTCGATCACTTATGGCGTGACCGGTGTTCAGGGCACCGGCTCGCCTGGCAGCCTCACGCATGTCGTCAGCTTCTCGCTGTCCGGCAATCAGGCCAGCGGCAGCGTCGGCAGCGCAGCGTCGGTGCTCGCCTGCGCGCTCACCGGCGTGCCGGCGAGCACGGCGCCAGGTACGCTGTCCTCCAGCATCTCCTACGCCTTGTCCGGTGTCGCAGCGGCGGGCGCGGTGGGCCTGGTCACCAGTGCGGCGTCGCATGCGCTCAGCGGCCAGCAGGCCGCCGGTGCGCCCGGCAACGCAGTGTCGAGCGTGGCGTACGCGCTCAGCGGCGTCGCGGCCACAGGGGCCGTCGGCAGCGTCGGCACCGCCGATGAGCAGTCGGTGGCGCTCACCGGGGTCGAGACTGCAGCGTCTGTCGGGGCCGTCGTGCCGGCAGCGGCACACGCGCTGTCTGGAGCCGCCGCGTCGGGAGCGCCTGGCGCCGTGGCGCCGTCGGTCGCCGTAGCCCTGTCGGGTGCTGCTGTCAGCGGCGCGGCGGGTGGGGTCGGTGCGTTGGCCAGCCAAGCGCTCGCTGGCAACCAGGCCGCCGGCTCGGCCGGCACCCCATCATCCGACGTCGCGTACACGCTCAGCGGCGTGTCCGCGCAGGGGCAGCCAGGCAACCTCGGCCTGGTCGGCGACGTCACGATCGCGCTGACCGGTGTTGAGGCCATCGGGCAGGTGGGCGACATGCAGGCCGAGGCGGCCAACACTGCCGGCGGCGTGGCGCTGTCCCGGCGCGCCATCGCGCTGCTGCTCAAGCGCCGCCGGGAGTGGCTGAAGTTCCATGGCCGCATGCTGCCGCCGGACATCGACGGCGACGATGAGGAAGAAGAGGACGAGGTCGGCGTCGCGCCGCCGCGGGTCGCCGTCGCGCCCGTCACGGTCACTGTGCAGCCTCCGCCGATCGAGCCGCCGCCGCCCCCGCGCTACAGCCGCGAGTTCCTGCAGCGCGAGGACGAGCTCTGGCTCGAGATCGCGTGAGCGCGGGTCGTCTCATTCGTGCCCTTATTGTGAGACAGCGCGCTCCCTAGAGTCCGTGGCACTCGCAAGTGCCATGACTGTCCTCGACGTACTCACCGCGCCCTGGGCCATCCAGCCCGCCAAGCTGCTGGAGCTGCAGGCCATCTACCACGCCCACGCGCGTGGCGAGAAGGCCGACCTGGCCGCCATCGAGCAGCGCCTCGGCAAGCCGTTGGCCAACGAGCCCAAGCGCTACGACGTGGTTGACGGCGTGGCGGTGCTGCCCATCGAGGGCGTCATCGCCAAGCGCATGAACCTGTTCTCGCAGATCAGCGGCGGTACCAGCACCGAAGTCGCCGCGGCCGCGCTGCAGGAGGCGCTTGACGATCCGGCCGTGCATTCCATCGTGCTGTCGATCGACAGCCCGGGCGGCACGGCCGACGGCACGCTGGCGTTGGCCGACAAGATCTACGCTGCACGCGGCGTGAAGCCGATTGCCACGCTGGCGAGCGGCCTGATGGCTTCGGCCGCGTACTGGATCGGCAGCGCCGCGTCCGAAGTCTGGGCCGCCGACGCGACGACTCAGGTCGGCTCCATCGGCGTCGTCGTCGCTCACACCGACGTGTCCGGCCTCGAGGCCCAGCGCGGCGTCAAGACCACCGAGATCTCGGCGGGCAAGTACAAGCGCATCGCCAGCCAGTACGGCCCGCTCAGCGAGGACGGTCGCAAGACCCTCCAGGACCACGTCGACTACCTGTACTCGATCTTCGTCGACGCCGTCGCGCAGCAGCGCGGCGTGTCCGTCGACAAGGTGCTCGCCGACATGGCCGACGGCCGTGTGTTCATCGGCCGTCAAGCGCAAGCGGCCGGCCTGGTAGACGGCATCACGACTCTTGACGCTCTTGTGGCCGACCTCAACCAGCGCCGCGCCGCCCCCTCTTCCGTCAGCAAAGGAGCAGCAATGCCCATCACCCGAGACCAACTCTCGGCCGAGGCCCCCGACCTGGTCGCGGCGCTGCAGGCCGAAGGCGCTGCTGCCGAGCGCAGCCGCATCCAGGCCGTCGAGGCCGCGCTCATCCCCGGGCACGAGGCGCTCGTCGCCGCGCTCAAGTTCGACGGCAAGACCACCGGCGGCGACGCCGCGCTGGCCATCGTCGGCGCCGAGCGCGCGCTGCGCACCAAGGCTGCCGCCGCCTACGCCAGCGAGGCGCCGAACCCGCTTCCAAGCGCCGCCGCGCCGGCCGTCGAAAGCCGCGCTGGCGACCCGGTCGAGGACATGAGCCTGCCGGTCGAGGAGCGCTGCAAGGCCGCCTGGGCCAAGGACGCCGCGCTGCACCGCGAGTTCAGCTCGCTCGGTGCCTACACCGCCTACGTGCGCGCGTCCGAGAAGGGCATCGCGCGAATCATGAACAAGCAAGGAGCCTGACATGGCCACTCTCGCCGCCGACAAGGTCCGCCCGTTCGAGTCCACGGGCACCCCGGACTTCAACGACCTCCCGGTCATCGCCTCGGACATCATCTACGAAGGCGCGGCCGTGGGCGACAACGCCTCCGGCCTGGCGCGCCCCCTGGTCGCGCAGGACCCGTTCATGGGCTTCGCCTCGCGCCAGTGCGACAACAGCGCCGGTGCCGCCAGCGCCAAGAACGTGCGCGTGCGCTCGCGCGGCTACGTGTCGCTGTCCGTCACCGGCGCCGCCAGCGCTGCCGACCAGGGCGAGGCCGTCTACGCCAGCGACGACGACACCTTCACCCTCACCAGCACCAGCAACACCGCCATCGGCAAGGTGCATCGCTGGGTGTCCGGCACGACCTGCATCGTGTACTTCGAGTCGGTCGCGCTGCGCTCGATCTAACCAACAGGAGCCAGCAACATGGGCGCTTCCGCACTCTCCAGCCGAGCCATCATCGGCGAGTTCTACGCAACCCTCGAGCAGGACCTCGGGGGCATGTGGGTCCCCGGTCTGTCGAACTACTTCGCCAGCAACCAGGAGTCCGAGACCTACAAGTGGCTCGGCCAGGCGCCGCAAATGCGCGAGTGGATCGGCGGGCGCCAGGAGAAGGCCCTGCGCGACGCCGGCGTGACCATCGTCAACAAGACCTACGAGGGCACCCTCGAGGTCCTGCTCGACGAGATCCGCCGCGACAAGACCGGCCAGGTCATGGTGCGCGTGCGCGAGCTGGCGCAGCGCACCAACAGCCACTGGGCCAAGCTGCTCAGCGAGCTGCTGATCGCCGGCGAGTCGACGGCCTGCTACGACGGCCAGTTCTTCTTCGACACCGACCACAGCGAGCACGACAGCGGCACGCAGTCCAACGACCTCACCAGCGACATCACCACCACGACCGCGCCCACCGCGGGCGAGGCCGAGACCGCGCTGCTCAAGGCCATGGAAGCCATCATCGGCTTCAAGGACGACCAGGGCGAGCCCATGAACGAAGGCGCCAAGGCCTTCCTGTGCATGGTGCCGGTGCCGTTCATGAGCTCGTTCGCCGGCGCGATCGGCAGCGAGATCATCGTCGACGCGTCCACCAGCCGCACCAACCGCATCCTCACGTTGGGTGCGCTGGGCGGCTTCCAGGTCGAGTTGGCGGTCAATGCCCGCCTCACCTGGACGACCAAGTTCGCCGTCTTCCGCACCGACGCCGAGACCAAGGCGCTGATCCGGCAGGAAGAAGAGGGCGTCACGGTGGATGCCATCGCCGAGGGCTCCGAAGAGGAGTTCAAGAACAAGCGCCACCTGTACGGCGTCAAGGCCATCCGCAACGTGGGCTACGGCTACTGGCAGCGCGCCTGCCTCACCACGTTCACCTGATCGGCGGCTCTTGGCCATGCGCTACCGCGTGCTCGCGCCCATGATGCTGCACCCCGGTGCCCTGCTCGGCCTCACCGCCGAGCAGGCCGCCGCGCGCAGCTTCGGGCTGCAGGCGGAAGGCGTGCAGTGGCGCGTGGTCAAGCCGGTGGGCTTCAAGGCCGGCGAGGAGATCGAGCACGAGGGCGATCTGCCCAAGGTGCTCGCACACGCGATCGAGCCGGTGTCGCCCGCCGACGACGCCGCGCCGCAGCCTGCCGTCGCGCCGCGCAAGGCTGCCCCCGCCAAGCGCACGAGGGCCTGACCCATGGCCTTCGCCGAGGACCTGTCCGTCTTCATGGACACCGAGGCCGGCTTCGCCGTGACGGCGGCGCTGGCCGGGGTGGGCGTGGAGATCATCTTCGACGCCCCCGGCGCCGACGTGTTCGACGGCCAGGTCGCCACCACCGAGCCCAGCGCGCTCGTCAAGGCCAGCGACGACCCGGCCGCCGGCGACACGCTCGTCATCGCGTCCGGCGACCTGCCCGCGCAACTCGTGCACCACGCCGGCACCTACAACCTGCGCAGCCTCATGCCCGAGCCGCCCGACGGCGTGTTCGTGCGCTGCATGCTCGTCAAGGTGAGCTGATGCCCATCGCCGCAGAAACCGTCGCTGAGGCCGTGCGCACCCGCATCGGTGTCACCGCGCACACCGACCACCCGCACCCGTTCGACGAGTCCGAGCTGCCCGCCTGGCGCGTCACCTACGAGGTGGAGGAGCACGAGGCCGCCACGCTCGCCGGCACCACCGTGCAACACCGCCTGCCGCTGCGCCTGCAGGGCGTGGTGCGCAACACCAGCGACGCCATGGGCGCGCTCAACGCACTGGCCGCCACCGCGCTGCCGCTCGTGTTCGCCGCGCCCATCCCCTACGGCCTGGAGCCCGACGGCGAAATCACCCGCGATCTGCAGGGCGACGGCCAGGCCGCCGTGGGCGTCATCGAGATCCCGCTGCGCGCCACCTACTTCACCGCCATCACCGCGCCGGAAACCATCCTGTAAGGAGCCACCATGTCCATCACCCTTGCCGTCGGCACCACCGTCTCGATCGCGTCCACCTACGCCGCGAGCATGGACATGACCGCCGTGTCCAACGCCAACCCCGCCGTCGCCACGCTCGAGGCCTCGCACGGCGTCATCGTCGGCGACATCATCCACATCACGTCGGGCTGGGACCTGCTCAACAACCGCGTGGCGCGCGTCTCGGCGGTGGCCACCAACGACGTCACGCTCGAAGGCATCGACACCAGCGACACCGACCTCTACCCCGCCGGCACCGGCACCGGCAGCGTGCGCGAGATCACGGCCTGGACCGAGATCACGCAGATCACGCGGGCCATCAACGTCAGCGGTGGCGAGCAGCAGTACGCCGACACCAGCACGCTGAAGAACCGGCAGGACCAACGCATCCCCACCAGCCGCACGGTGGTGGACGTCACGCTGCCCATCTTCGACGACCCCACGCTGTCGCATGTGGCGGCCATCGAGGCCGCCGACGCGGTGGAGACCGGCGGGCGCTTCGTCTACCCGAACGGCCGCCGCGTCTACTTCGCCGGCTTCTGGACCATCGGCGACGTGGCCACCATCGAGGACAGCACGCTGCGCAACGCCGTCAGCGTCAGCTTCGCCTCGCGCCCGAAGAGCTACGCCACCTGAGGGGTAGCCTGTGGTGGACCTGGTCAAGGCCAACGCCGTCCCCGAGCCGCCGGCCCTCCCGTTCGAGGACGTGGAGGTGCCGCTGCTCGGTGGCGTGCGCGTGCGCGGCATGCTGCTGTCGCAGCGGCTGGCGTTTCGTGCGCGCGCCGGCAAGGCGTCCGACGGCTCCATGTACGAAGCGGTGCCGGAACTGCTCGAACTCACCGTCTTCGACGGCAACGGCCGCCCGGTCTACTCCCGCGCACGCTGGGAGCAGTACGGCGCCGTGCACGAGGCCGCGGCCATCGGGCTGTTCAACACCGCAATGCGCTTGTCGGGGTTGGGCAGTGACGACGCCAAAAAAAACTAGAAGCGCAACCCGAACTCGGGTTCGCCCTGCTGCTCGCGCAGCGCATGGGCATGCCGCTGTCCGCGCTCGGCGCGTCGATGACCAGCGAGGAGTTCGCCCTGCACATGGCGCTCGAGGTCAAGCGCCAGGGCAGGGACGAGCCGCCGGACGACTGGGACTGAGCCATGGCTGACCCCAAAGCCAGAATCGTCCTCACCGCTGAGGACCGTACCCGCCCCGCCTTCGAGCAGGCGAAGCGCAACCTGGCCGGCCTGGCCGCCGGCGCGCGCGGCATCGCCACCGCCTTCGGGCCCATCGCGGTCGCGGCCAGTGCAGTGGGCGCCGCGCTCGCGGCCATCAACGTCAAGGGCGCGATCGACCTGGCCGACGAGCTGGGCAAGCTCAGTCAGCGCAGCGGCGTGTCGGTGGAAAGCCTGTCCGCGCTGCGCTTCGCTGCCAAGTTGGCCGACGTGGAGTTGTCCGAGCTGGGCGACGCGCTCAAGAAGCTCAATCAGAACGTGGCCGCCGCCGCGCGCGGCGAGAAGGAGCAGGCTGCCGCCTTCCGCACGCTCGGCATCGAGGTCAAGGACGCCGCCGGCAACGTGCGCAGCGCCGACGAGATCCTCGGCGACCTGGCAGACCGGTTCGCCGGCTATGCCGACGGCGCCAACAAGGTGGCGCTGGCCAACGCGGTGGGCGGGCGCAGCTTCGAGGCGCTGATCCCGCTACTCAACGGTGGTCGGAAGGGCCTGGCCGAGGCTCGCGCCGAGCTGGAGAAGTACGGCGGCGTCATCGGTGGCGACCTGGCCAAACAGTCCGAGGCCTTCAACGACGACCTCACGCGCCTGGGAACCGCCGCCGAGGCGCTGAAGATCAAGCTCGCCGGCCAGCTCATCAAGAGCCTGTCCAGCCTGTCGGCCGAGTTTGTTAAGGCCTCGAAGGACGGCAAGCTGCTGCACAAGTCGCTGTCCGAGCTCGGCAGCTTCGCGCTGTCGCCGGCGTCGTTCGTCTACAAGCTGCTGTTCGGCGGTGGCGAGTCGGCCGAGGGTGCCAACACCCCGCTGGCGCAGCTGGACGGCGAGGTCAAGCGCCTGCAGGGCCTGCTCATCGGCGTGCAGAACGTGCTCTCGCGCGAGCCGGACAACGCGGCCGCGCTCAAGAGCCTGGAGCAGCTGCGCGGCAAGCTCGCCGCCGTCAACGAGCAGGCCGTCGCCCTCAAGTCGCAGAACTTCACCACCGGCGCGCGCCGCCCCGCCAACGAAGGCGGCGGCCGGGTGCTCACGCAGGCGCCGGCGCTGCCCAACGCGGGCGCGGCCAGCGAGGCCAACAAGGCCGCCGAGGAAGCCCTGGCGGTCCTGCGCAAGACGTCCGAAGGCCGCATCAAGACCCTGCAGGACGGCCTGGCCGCGGAGCGCGACGCCTATGCCTTCCAGGAGCGCTTCCTCGAGCAGATCTACGACCAGGGCCACGTCGCGCTGCAGCAGTTCTACGACGCGCAGGACGCCACCCGCCGCACCGCGCTGGAGGCCACGCGCGCTGCCGTAGCGGCCGAGATCGCGGAGCGCCAGAAGCTGCTGAACAGCCCGCTGCTGCAAGGCAAGGACAAGGCCAGCGAGCGCGAAGCCGTCCGCAACGAGATCGCGAGTGCGCGCGATCGGCTGAGCGACGCCGAGCGCAAGTTCGATCAGGCGGCCAGCGACAGCGCGCTCGAGCGCCAGCGCACCAGTACCGCCCTGCGCGCCGAGCTGCAGACGCTGCAGGCCGACGTTCAGGCCCTGTCCGGCGACAGCTCGGCCCGGGACCTGCTGGAGATCTCGCGCCAGGTCGCCGCGGCTCGTACGCTGTTGCGCGATAGCGGTGGCGACCCGGCGCAGGCCGACCAGCTCGAGCAGCTGCTCAACCGCCAGCGCCAGCTCAACCAGCTGCGCGAGGACCTGTCGCGCATCACCCGGTCGGCCCAGGTCGACGAGGAGCGCTACCTCATCGCGGCCGACGCGGCCGGCGCGTCGCGCACGGAGGTCGAGCGCAACCTGGGCGCGCTGCGCCGCAAGGCCCTGGTGGAGCTGGCCGAGCAGGTGCGCAAAGCCGAGGAACTGGCTGCGGCCGCCGACCCCAACAGCCCGGCCGTGCAGTTCGCGCGCGAGCTGCGCCTGGAACTGGAGCGCGCCGAGCGCGTGGTGGATCCGCTGCGCCTGCGCCTGGAGGAGTTCGCCGACGCCACCGCCGGCAACATCGCCCGCAGCATCACCGACGCCATCATGGACGGCGACTACGAGAGCGCCGGCCGGCAGATCGCGCGCGACCTCACGCGCGGCATGCTCGAAGAAGACTTCACCAAGCCGCTGCAGGATGAGTTGCGCAAGTTCATCCGCGGCGGCATCGGCGGTGCAGGCAACGCCGGCGGCACCGTCGTCGGCTCCATCCTGCGCGGCTTTGGCCTCGGCACCACCACGCCGATCACTGACCAGCCAACGCCGCAGCGTGACGCACTGCGCCAGATGGAGGCCGCCTCTGCTGCACTCGAGGGCCTCGGCGCGTCCGCCGAGCAAGTGGTGTTCGGCTTCGCCGACATCACGCCTGCGGTCAGCAAGGCCATCGGCGCCTTCGAATCCCTGCCGTCACTGTTGGGCGACCTGTTCAGCGGCATCGACTTTGGCGGCCTGTTCGGCGGCGGTGGAGACGGCCTCCTGGACGGCCTGGGCGCGCTGTTCCTGCACCATGGCGGCATCGCCGGCAAGGACGGTTCTCCGACCCGCTACCACACCGGTGGCATCGCCGGGCTGATGCCGGACGAGGTGCCGGCGATCCTGCGTCGCGGCGAGGAGGTGCTGACGCAGCGTGATCCGCGCCACCGCAGCAATGGCGGCACGCGCTCGGTGTCCGTCAACACGCCCATCAACATCTACGTGCAGGGGCCGGTCGACGCCAAGACGCGCGGGCAGATCGCCGCCGAGGCCGGCCGCGCGGTGCGCGCCGAGGTGGCGCGGGGGACGCGCTAGTGGCCTTCCTCAACGAACGCTTCCCCGACGACATCGCCCGCGGCGCGGTCGGTGGGCATGGCTGCTGGAGCACGGCGCTGGTCGAGCTTTCCGACGGGGCCGAGACCGCGGTGCAGCAATGGCTGCGCGCGCGCGGCATCTGGAACGTGAGCCAGGGCCTCAAGATCGCCGACGCCGATGGCGAGCTGGTGGAAGACCCGCGCCGCCATGAGGCCGCGCGCGACTTCTTCTACATGTGCCGCGGCCGCCTGCACCGCTTCCGCTTCAAGGACTGGGGCGACTACAAGGTGGCCCGCAGCGCCAGCCGCGTGGTCGAGCTCACCGGCACCACCTTCCAGGCCTACAAGGTGTACGGCGCCGACCCCACGTTCGAGTACCTGCGCCGGCTGACGCGCCTGGCGGGCACTCAGCAGCTGTGGATCAGCGACGTGCTGGCCACGCCGACCACCGACTACACGGTCAACGCGGACACCGGCGTTTTCACCATCGCCTCGTCGCCAGATCCGGCCACGGTGGAGTTCACGTCCGAGTTCGACGTGCCGTGCCGTTTCACGATGGACGACTACCAGCCCACGCTGCAGTTCAGGACCGCGCGAGGTGACCTGCTGCTCGACTGGGGCAACATCCAGATCCGGGAGGCGCGCGAGTGACCGAGCGCACCATCCCCTCCGCGCTGCTCACCCGTATGCAGGCCGGCGACGCAGCGCTCGCCTGGGGCCTGCTGATGCGCCGCCGCGACGGCACGCAGCTCGCGCTGACCAGCTCCGACGTCTCGCACGCCATCACCGGGGTGCCGGTGTACGACCCTGCGGACAACGACGTCGTCACCACCGGCGCCGTCACCTACGAAGCCGACGGCCTGGACGCCAGCAACATCCGCAGCGGCGAGGGGTTCGACGTCGACACGCTGGAAGGCACGCTGCTCGAGGGCGGCGTCGTCACCAAGGAGGATCTGCTGCGCGGCCTCTGGAGAGGCGCCGGGTGGTCTCTGTTCCTGTACGAGGCCGGCAACGTCGCTGCTGGCTTCGCGGTGGTGAAGTGCGGCCGCCTGGCCAACGTCAAGCCGCACCTCGGCAAGTTCGTCTGCGAACTGCGCGACGAGCGCCAGGGCTACCAGTCCGACCAGCTCGACGTGGCGAGCGAGGACTGCCGCTACGACTTCGGCGACGCGCGCTGCACGGTCAACAAGGCCGCGGTCACCGTCACCGGCACCGTCACCGCCTCGGGCGGTGTGCAGAGCTTCACCGACACCGGCCGCACCGAGGCCGACGATTGGTTCGGCGCGGGTGAGTTCGAGTGGCTCACCGGTGCCAATGCGGGCGTGCAGACCAAGGTCAAGACCTTCGCGTCCGACGTGTTCACGCTCGCCGAGCCCATGCTGTCGGCCATCCAGGTGGGGGACACCTACAGCGCCGTCAAGGGCTGCCGCAAGCGCTTCCGCGAGGACTGCATCACCAAGCACGCGAACGGCGTGAACTTCGGTGGCGAGCCGGACGCGCCGACGACCAACGAGGTGGTGGCTGACACCAGCGAAGCATGACGACCGCCGAACACGTCGTCATCGCTGCCCGCTCCTGGAAAGCGGTGCGCTTCCACCACCAGGGCCGCGGCGCGTCCGGCATCGACTGCGCGGGCCTGCTGATCGTGGTGGCGCGCGGGCTGGGCCTGGTGCCGGCCGACTTCGACGTGAACGAGTACGCCCGCAGCCCGGACGGCAGCATGCGCCGACTGTGCGATGAGCACCTGATCCCGATTCCCTCTCCTGAGTTCGGCGGCGTGGTGCTGATGCGCCTGAACGACAGGCCGCGCGAGCAGCATGTCGGCTTCGTTGGCATGGCTGAGGATGGCCACCTCACCCTCATCCATGCCGACGACGCGCGCGCCAAGTGCGTGAGCGAGGTGCACCTGCAGTTCGGCCGCCACATGAGCCTGGTGCAGGCCTACCGGCTGCCTGGCGTCGTCTACGGTGGGGGTGCCTGATGGCGCAGCTGATCCTCACCGCGGTTGGTTCGGCCTTCGGCGGGCCGTTCGGCGCCTTCGCGGGTTCGCTGGTTGGCGGCGCGATCGACCGGCGCCTGTTCGGACAGCGCGGCGGCGGCATGCGCCCGGGCGACCTCACCGCGCCCAAGCTCACCTATGGCTCGGAGATCCCGCGCCTGGCCGGAACGAACATCACCGCCGGCTACCTGGCCTGGCAGTCCACCAAGCGCGCCCACGAGGAAACGGTCGACACCAAGGGCAGCAGCGAGCAGACGGTCGGGTTCACCTACACCATGGACCTGCTGTTCGTGCTCGGCGTGCACGACCAAGAGGCGGTGTGGAAGGCCGTCGGCATCACCCGTATGTGGGTCAATGGCGAGCTGGTGTACTCCGCTCGAGCGGGGGCCACCGGCGACACCGCCGCGGCCAACCTGGTGGCCCCTTGGGATGGCATGGAGCTAGCCGACGGTGGCACCACGCAAACCGCCTGGGCCGTGCAGCAGGCCGAGATGGCGGACGCGCCGGCCTACCGTGGGCGCAACACGGTGCGCATCACCAACCTGCGCCTCGGTTCGTCCACCGTCCCGCCGCAGATCAAGTTCGAGGTCATCACCGCGGGCACGCAGACCAGCGACGTCTTCCTGCTGGTGAACTTTGAGAACGGCGCCGGCACCACGTTCGTCGATGAGTCGACGCGCGAGCACACGATGAGCGGCGTGGAGAACATGGCCATCACGGCCAGCGGCCCGCGCTTCGGCACCGGTTCCGCGTGGAACATTGCCACCACCAACGCCAGCTCAGGCGTCAACCAGACGGTCGACGAGCCATGGACGCCTGCCGACGACGTGTGCGTCGAGACCCGCATGCGCTTCGCGCAGGATCTCAATGCCGCCATCACTCTGGCCGGCGTCATTTTCGACGGCGGCTACGCCATCGCGCTGAGCCTGGAGGACGGCGTCTCGCCGGACGAGAAGCTCCTGCGGCTCTACTGCTTCGACCAGACCACCGACGGCCCGGTCTACACCGCCGAGTACCCGCCTGAGCTTCCGTTCGGAAGTTGGATCGACGGCGCGGTGGTGGAGTACCACGGCGCCACGCAGACCGCCGTCGCATTCATTGCAGGCGTGCAGGTGCTGTCGCTCACCTACAGCGGCACGCCGCCGGCGGTGACCGAGATCGCGCGAGCCCGGTCCATGTACATCTCGGCCGGAACCCTCCCGGCCAATGCCTACGCCACCGACGGCGTTCGAGCCACCACCCGCCGCCGCTACCAGGTCAGCCCGGCCATGTCGGGCTCAGCGCCCACCGACGACGGTGACATATGGGACCCGGGTACGGTGACGCTGGGCGCGATCGTGCAGGCAGATTCGCGCCGCTGCGGCATCCCGGACGCATTGGTCGACACGACCGACGTCGACGCCATCGTGGTGCGCGGCTACCCGTCCGCCGGTGGCGCGCGTGCGGCACTTGAGCACCTGTGCCGCCTCAAGCATGTGGGCCTGGTGCAGGACTCTGCTTTGCGCTTCGTGGAGAAGGGCGGCAGCAGCGAGGTCACGCTCACCTATGCCGACATCGGCGCCGGCTTCGACCGCGCGGTTGAGGAACCTCTCGACCAGGACATCGGCAGCGACGAGGAGATTCCCCGAAAGTTGGCCTTCACCGCCGTGGGTACCAACAGCGACGGCGACCCGGTCACGAAGACCGGCGACCGTGGAACCGGCAGCCAGAAGCGGGTGGCCACCGAGGAAACCGCGCTGCTGCTCAGCCCACAGGAGCAGCAGGACCTGGCCGACCAGCTCGCCGCCCTGGGCCGGGTGGAAGGAACCCGCTTCAAGGTAGCGGTGGCTGAGGCCTTTGCCGAGCACCAGCCCACCAGCGTGGTGACGCTCACCGACCTGGACGACATCACCTACCGCGCCCGCATCGTGGCCGAGGACTGGTCGCTCGGGGTCCACCAATGGGAGCTCGTGCTCGACGACGCCAGCGTCTACACCCAGGCCGGCATCGCATCGAGCGACCGCGAGGCCACGATCAGCATCCCGGCCCCGGCGGTTGCCACGCTGTACGTGCTCGACATTCCTCTGCTGCGGTTGGAGGACGACGGCCCGGGGGTCTATGTGGCCGTCACTGCCACGGGGCGCTTCCGAGGCGTGGACATCTTCCGCAGCAGCGACGACGTCACCTATGCCGTGGCTGGAACACGAATCACCACCCGTGCCACCGCGGGCGAGTGCGACAGCGAGTTGCCTGCCTTCACCGGCTGGGGATGGGACAACAGCAGCGTGCTCACCGTCACGCTGGACGATGGGTCAGGTGGCACGTTGTCGTCCGCCACCAAGGCGGCGATCGAGGGCAACCGCTACCTGAACCTCGCGTGCGTGGGTGTTCATGGTCGGTGGGAGCTGATCCAGTTCGCCACCGCGACCCTGCTTACCGGCAGCACCTACGCACTGACCGGCATGCTTCGCAACCTGTTCGGCACCGAGTGGACCAGCAGCGACCACGAGGTCGGTGACTCCTTCGTGCTGCTGCAGCGCTCGGGAATGATGCGCGTGCCTGGCCTGGTGTCCGACATGGGGCAGACGCGCTACTTCAAGGCCGTCCCGGCGGGGCAGTCAGAGCCGTCGGTGGTGGCCAGCAGCATCTCGGTCGAGCTGCAAAGCCTGCTGCCCTACGCGCCCGCGGACGTGTGGAATGACGCCGGCACCGTTCGCTGGAACCGTCGCTCGCGTCACGAGGGTGTCGTCGGTTCTGACCCGCCGCTGGGCGAGAACACCGAGCGCTACGACGCTGAGCTGTACGACGGGGTGACGCTGGAGGACAGCACCTCTGCGGCCACGGTTTCCAACTGGACGCCCGGCACCGACCCGTCGGGCCTCACGGTGCGCGTGTACCAACTCTCTGAACTCATCGGCCGCGGGCATGTCGCCGAGAAGGAACTGACGTGACCTTTCCCAATGAGATGACCAACCCGCCCGCGGCGGCTCAGATCGCGCCGCGGTTCAATGAGATGGGCAAGTCGCTGCGCGGCATTGGCCTGTACGCGCCCAACGACCTCACGACCACCGGCCTGACGCTCGGCTACTTCGGCGGCTGGCTCGGCGCCACAGAGATCAGCGACGGCACGGTGGGCGCGCTGGCCACCAGCGACACCAGCTACATCGTCGCGCACCGCACCACGGGAGCAGTGACTCACGCGACGACCACGACGAACTGGGACGACACCTCTACCTATGGCCGCCTGTTCGTGGCCGTGACCAGCGGCTCGGCCATCACCTCGCTGCGGGACTGGCGGCTGCTCACGGGCGGCATCTTCAGTAGTAGCGGCGTCGCGGTCGATGCCGACGACGTGACCTACGCCCCGACCACGGTTGCGGACTGGGATGGCAGTGCCGACCCTGGTGACGTTGAGCAGGCGCTCGACCAGCTCGCCGAACGTGTCACCGATCTAGAGGCTGGCGGCGCGGGCGACGAGCACTACGACGTCGACGGCACCCCTGCGGCCGACGACACCTACGCCGGTCGCGCGATCACCGGGGTGAACGCCGGCGCCACGATCGCTCAGTGGGAAGCGGTGCTGATGGGATCGGGTGGCGAGTGGCTGCTGGCAGACGCCACAGATGACAGCCTGGCCCCATGCCGTGGCCTTGCTGCCGCTGCCGGCACCGACAACAACCCGATGACCGTTGTCACCGAGGGCGTGATCCGCAACGACGCCTGGAACTGGACGACGCTTGGTGCTCCGATCTACCTCAGCACCACGGCAGGCGGGTTGACGCAGACGCCACCTTCCGCCACGGGCGAGATCGTGCAGCCGGTCGGCTTTGCGATTACCGCCGACGTGATGTACCTGTGCATCGGTGCGGCAACGTTCATTGAGGTGGCCTGAGTGACGCTTGCCGCCATCAACGCCATCGCCGCCGCATCGATCGCGACGGTCTGTGGCGTTGCCAGCATTGCGGCCGTCGATGGCCAAGCATTCCCGGCTGGGGGCACGCCTCCGACGTTCGTCTCTGCCACCCTCGACGCACTGGGATCTGTATCGACCGGCGACCTAGTCATTCTGGCCCTTGTGTATCCGGCCGGCGGCCCGGTCGCTGCGCCAAGCGGGTGGACGCGCTTCGCCGAGGACACAGACAGCCACACCTACTATCGCGCGCTCTACTGGTCGCACTACTCCGGCAGCAACGCCGCCGTCAACAGCACGAACTTCCCATACGGTCTCGGATACCTCACCACGATCGTCTACGCGGGCTCGTTGTCTGTTCTTCAAGTGGGGGCCTATGGCTCTAGCGCCGGAGGCACCTCGACCACCGTGGCGCCAGCGCTCACCAATCCGACCGGCGGCTCCAGCGCGCTGGTCGCGTATTGGTCCTGTCGCGACAACGGCAACACCGTCACCTCGGCCGAGTCGATGACGCAACGGCTGCAGAACACCTCGCCGCCGGCGTTCTTCGCTGTCGCGTGGTTTGAGCAGGGCGGTGTCCAAACAGGGACGCGCACGTTCAACAGCCAGGTCGGCAGCGGCTTCGTCGATGTGGCGATTTTGCTGGAGATTGGATAGACCATGAGCGAAGACACCACCGAGCCAATGCCCCTGGGCGGCGACCGTCGGCAGCACCGCAAGCTGTTCCGATTCGATCCGACGATCAGCACAGGCACGATCATCGAGATCGGCGTGATCGTCGTCGGCCTGTTCGCGGCGTGGGGCACATACCAGGCCGACCGGGCGACGCTGCGGCTCGAGCTGGAGCAGATCAAGTCCAGCGCGATCATCGAGAAGGCCGCGGCGAAGGAAGCCATCGGCGAGTTGAAGGCCGACGTCAAGGACGTCCAGAAGACCATGACTTCGATCGACAAGACGCTGGCCACCATGCAGGCCGAGCGCGCCGCGGCCAACGCAAAGGGCGCGAAGTGAACGCCGAGCAAGCCGCCACCTACGCCCAGGCGCTTCTAGCCACCGTCACCATCGGCGTGATTCTGCCCGCGGTGCTGCTGGTCGTGCTGCTGGGCTTCGCCGGCTTCGTGCTGTGGCGAGCACAGAAGCGCGCCGACTTCGACATCGCTGACCTGCTGCGCGAGGTTGGCCCCGATGGCGTGGCGCGCGTGAGCACCTGGCGCTTCGCCTCGCTGATGGCCTTTGCGATCCACAGCGCCTACTTCTACGCCAGCCTGTTCACCAAGCCCGACGCCGAGCTGTTCGCCTGGTACGGAATCCTGTGGGGTGGCGCGCCGGCGGCGGTGATCCTGGCCGAGAAGTGGAACGGGAACATGCCGTTCTCGAGGCCTCCGCAATGAGCGCCGAGCCACGCCAGCCCTACGCCTGGGCCATCGAATACGAGGTGGCCGGCGACCGCGACAGGCACGTCGCATTCATCCGCCACGACCAGCGGCACGACCTCGCGTACGCGATGCAGCGCGCAGCGGACCTTCACGGCGAGCTGGTGCCGCTGTTCACCGACCGGAGAACGACATGACCGAACCGAGATGGCTCACCCGCGCGCGCCTGGACATCGGTGCGCGCGAGACCTTGGGCGCGAACGACTCACCGCGCATCCGCCAGGTGCTGAAGCGTTTCAGCTGGCAGTGGCTCACCGGCCAGCCGTGGTGCGGCAGCATCCTGGCCGACTGGATGCTCGACAGCGAGATCCAGCCGGCGAAGAACGCGTTTCGCGCGCGCGCCTGGCTCGACTGGGGCACCGAGCTCTACGCGCCGGCGGTCGGCTGCGTCGTGGTCTTCGAGCGCAGCGGCGGCGGGCATGTCGGCCTGGTGGTCGGGCGCGACGAGCGCGGCCGGCTGCTCGTGCTGGGTGGCAACCAGGGCGACACCGTATCGATCGCGCCCTTCGACATGGCGCGTGCGATCGGCTATCGGTGGCCCAGCGAAGCGCTGGCGAGCCACAGCGCGGTGGCGTTGCCGATCCTGGCCAGCGCCGGCGCGAGTTCGAAGAACGAGGCCTGACGTGCTGCCGTGGTTCCTGCTCGGATCTGCGCTGGCAGTGGCCGGCGCGTACTGGTACGGCACCGAGGTCGGCCACGACCAGGCGCTCGGCGAGCAAGCGCGCGACACCGTCGTGGCTCAGATCGCGGCCGACGCCGCCAGTCAGGCCGTGGCCGATGGCCTTAGCCAGCTCAAGGTGGTCAACCGGACCATCCACAACGAGGTGCAGCGCGATGTCATCGAGAAGCCTGTGTACCGCGACGTTGCTTGTCGCCATGACCCTGCCAGCCTGCGACGCATCAATGCCGCGCTCACCGGCGTCGAAGCCGGCCCCGCTGGTGGTGGCGAGTTGCCCCCCGCTGACGCCGCTGGCCGACCCATCGTTCGGCGCGACGACACTCAAGCTGGTGGAGGTGGCCAACCTGTACCGAGAGTGCCGGAAAGCGGCGCTGCAACTGACTGACACCCCACCGAAAGGCACCCCATGAAGACTCCCACCCTGGCCAAGTTCGGCCTGTTCCTCGCCGTGATGTTGGCCATCGCGTTCCTCTCGCTGCCGATGCAGGCCAAGGCCACCGGCAAACCGGAGACGCCGGCAGCCACGCCAACGCAGCAGCAGACCCAAGGCCAGCAGCAGGCGCAGCAGCAAGGCCAGTCGCAGGCCCAAGCCATTGACCTGTCCCTGATGAACGCCCCCGCAGGCGCCTCGCTGAGGCAGGGCAACAGCTACTCCTTCGCCGCGGGTGCTGCACCGCTCCCGCCGGGCCTGTGCCCCAAGGGCGGCAGCGTGTCCATCCTGTTCGGCGCGCTCGCGTGGTCCAACACCGGAACCGAGATGGAGTGCCTGGACAAGGTGCTCGCCATGCTGCGCGACACCACGACGCCCAGGACCGAGGTGCGCTACGTGAGCATCAGCCCGCCGCCGGCCGCGCCATCGGTGGAGCCGAAGGCCCCAGCGAAGCCGGAGCCGAAGGCCGAGCCGGTCAGGGCAAGGCCTCAAGCCAAGCCGCGTAGCCAGCCGCCGAAAGGTGCACCCCGTCCTCAAGCAGGTAGTCAGCCCGCCACTCTGGCGCCGCTACGAATCTGCACCGCGGCCGAGAATTGCACGCCGCCTGTGCTGCCTCGTTGATCCGCTGGACAGCCTCCGCGCTGATCCTCGGGTGACTGGACGGCAGCACTGCGCTCCACACCACAGACGTTCCCGCTGGGATAGCGGCGGCGATGGCCATGAACCGCTCAGCGGTGCCAGGCAGGCCATCGTGAACGTCATTCACCCCCACCGCCAGATAGACCACGCCCGCCCGCTTCACTGAGGGCAGCTTCTCGATGACGTTCAGCACATCGGCCGAGGTCGCTCCGCTGATGCCGAAGTTGACCCCGGGAGCCACCAGCCCTGCCGTGATGCTGTCGCCGAGGTAGACCGTGGCCCCGCCGGGTACCTGCGGGTCTTGCCACCAGAAGTGCTTCGGGATCAGCCGCTCGGGCTTGATCGCTGGGACTGGCGGAACATCGGCCAGCGCGGGCTCGAGGTGGGGCAGGGCGACGACGACGTGCAGGCCCACGAGGTAGACCCCAATCGCCCATCGAACCGGACCGCTGAACCTGGCCACGCCGCCCCCGCTGCTACAAACGCTGCTACGGGATGGCTCTTCGCCCTATGTAAACCCTTCCCCTGAACTACGGCGGCGGGGGTAAACGCTTAGGGCCTGAGCCCATCCTCACTGCTCCTGTACGATACCGCAGAACCCCGCACCGTCCCGCGCCGGGTGCTACTGGACTGCTACAGGGCTGCTACTTGTCGTCAATTCTTCTCGTCGGCGACCGCTGGAGAGCGCAGGTGCGTCGAGCCGGCCGCAAGTCTATCGCGCGCACGTTCGACACGCGCAAGGAAGCCGAGCAGTGGGCGCGCAAGGTGGAGTTGGCGATCGACGATCAGCGGCCCACCGTGCTGGCCGAGGACCTGACGGTGATCCAGCTGCTGACGGAGTACCGGAAGATGCGCGCCGACATCGGGCGCCCGGTCGACCCGACCACCAACGTGCACTACATGCTGCAGCACCTCGAGGACGACCTCGGCGGCGAGCGGGTGCGCGAGTTGACGCCCCAGCGCCTGGCCAAGTGGGCCAACGCGCGCCACAAGGAGGGCGCCGGCGGCTACACCGTCAACATGGAACTGTCGCAGCTGGGGACGGCGATCCGGCACACCGGCGCCTACCTGCAGGTGACGCTGCCCGACGTGGTCGGCGTGGCCAGGCCGCTGCTGCACTATGGCCAACTGATCACCGGCGGCGGCCGGCGCACCAGGCGCCCGACTGAGGACGAGCTCGACCGGCTGCTGGCCTGGCTCGACGAGAACCGCGGGGTGGACGTGGGCGACGCCGTGCGGGTGGCGGCGATCACGGGCCTGCGCCGCGGCGAGATGACGCGCATCGCCTGGGCCGACGTCGATGAACTGCGCAAGGCGGTGCTGGTGCGCCAGCGCAAGCACCCGCGAAGGGTGGAGGCGCGCGACGAGTGGGTGCCGCTGCTTGGCGACGTCTATCGCTCCATCGATTCCGCCGTTCTCTTCGTGAAACGGTGCGGAGAATCTGCACGACCACAGGTACTGCCTGTTCTTTGGCCCAGAAAACTGATTCAGCTCGCATTGCGCCTGTTGGGTGAGCGGGGATTCGGATGCGGCTGGATCGCTCATGCTCCGCTCCCGAGTCTGATCACCAGCGGGCTTGTGATGCCGGCGCTCTTGGCGTGCTTGATGAGCAGTTGCGCCAACTCCAGCGCCTCGTCGCCGGTCATGCCCATCCAGGCAACCGGCTTCGGGAAGCGCAGCACCACGCGGCCAGCCTCGACGCCAACAGCGAAGGCCAGAGCCCCAGCATCGTCGGCGTTCAACTTGCCGTTGCGGTATTCGCCGAGTAGTTGCCCCATCGCGTCGCGCAGGGCCTGCTGAACTTCGGGCGGCGGGTTCGATCCGTGGTGGCTCATGATGTGTTCCTCAGTCGCTGCTATCGACGGCGTAGACGGTGCCGTCTGGCCGTTGCCAGTGGTGCTCGTATGCGTGCTTGTCCAAGTCAGGACGCGCGATATCGCCGTGCACATTCTTCCGCGCCGATGCATCACCCGATCCTAACTCACCGGGGGCAGGCGATGCGTAGAGTGGCTGCCAGTGCGTCGGCGGGTGCCACTTCTCGCCCATGTGGTCATGGTTCAGCATCAGGCTCGACCAGGGGTTGTCAGGCACGCAGTGCCCGCGCCGCAGCAGCGCGCGTGCGATGCGCGCCCGCTGGCTATGGCCCTGCGGCGCCTGGCCGGCCAGGCCGAGGTAGCTGTTGCCGGTGGCGTGCACGTCGGCCGCCGGCTGGTGCTCGATGCGCTCGATGGCCACGCGCAGCGTGCGCCGGCGCGTGGTGCGGCACCAGGGCTTGAGCACGTGGCCCACGAAGTCGATGCCGCGGTCGACCGGCTGCAGGATGGTCTTGCGCTGGTTGAGGCGGGCGGCCAGCTTCTCGGCCAGCAACGCTTCTATCCCGGCCTTGGCCTGGTTCAGCCACTGCGCTGATTCGTGCAGCAGTACGAAGTCATCGACGTAGCGGATGTAGTGCTTGCAGCGCAGGCCGTGCTTGACGAACTGGTCGAGCACGTCGAGATAGACGTTGGCGAAGAACTGGCTCGATAGATTGCCGATCGGCAAGCCGAGGTGGGCCGGCTGGTTGGTCAGGCGCTTGTGCGCCGGGACCAGCTCGAGCCTGGCTACGTCGCCGCGATATTCGAAGTCACGGCGCGGATCGTGGAAGAGGATCGCTTCAGCCAGCGCCAGCCAGAATGGCTCAGTCACACGGGCGGCGATCAGATCCCGGAGGATTTCCTTGTCGATGGCCACAAAGAAATTGGCCAGATCCAGTTTTAGGTAGAAAGCCGGCTGGCTCCAGTTCTGGGTGATGCTGCGCACCTTTGTTTCCAGCCGTTCGGCGGCGTACAGCGTGCCGCGTCCCGGGATGCAGGCGCAGCTGTCGGCGATGAAGCGGGCGTAGAAGCGCGGGCCGATCTGGTTGTGCAGCAGGTGATGCACGATGCGGTCGCGAAAATCGGCCGCCCAGACTTCCCGCGCCTTCGGGCGGGTGATGACGAAACAGACCGACTTTCCGGGGGAGTAAGACCCGTCGGTCAGTTCCAGATGGAGTTGCCACAGGTTGCGCTCAAGATTCTGCTCGAAGGCCAGAGCGCTCCCCGTGTTGCGCTTGTGCTTACGGCAATCCAGATAGGCACGAAGAAGCAACTCGAACGAGTAGCCGGATGAATCTGCTGACGGCACGCACTCGACACTCGGCAGAGAGGTTGTTGTTCTGGTTGCCGTTGTTGAAGTTCTGGATGAACGCCGTTCGTTCGCACTTTCCACGTCGCCTCGCCGAGCATTCGGCGGGGAAACTGCACCAGACCGGGCCAGGCTGCTGCCTGCGGTATCCGTGATGTGCATGTCCGTGTCCTTGTGGGACAGGGGTGCGACCAGATTCATAATGCGCACGGTCATTGGAGCCTTGACCCCACTGAATCAGGCGCGGTTGCTGACTTCTTCAGCCATCCGCCAGCCTGGCCGCCGATGGTGTTCGTCATTTCGATGCTGCTGGCCCATATCTTTCGCGAGATAAAGCCTTTATCGAAACTGACGCGCATCATCAGGGAGACCACCTCTAGGCCGCGCAGGACGTTGCGGATATGGTCGCAACGCTTTTCTCCACGGCTGGCATTGGCATAACCGATCTCCAGCAGCAGATCCACGCATTCGTCGTGGACTCGCTTGCCGAGGCTCTGCTTGAACGAGCGGGGCATATTCAGTTGAACGTCGCCAGCGAGGCTCAGAAGGTCGTAACCCTTCTTGTAGATCGGCAGGTTGGTGTGAAGCATGGCTGAAGGACTAAATGGTCAAAGGATTGAAGTGGAATCTCGCTGACGGCACGCACTCGACACTCGGCAGAGAGGAGGCTGAACTGGCC
>OFQZ01000091.1_pt1 | contig 34418 bp, 41 predicted proteins | sample 1543011 | NCBI WGS metagenome assembly OFQZ01 (sample SAMN07774216, study PRJEB24372) | wastewater metagenome | isolation source: Exp Tend NO 0WW | collected 2016-02 | reverse complement strand
AGTGCAGACAAACGGAAAGCCATTGAAGCCTACATGCAACATGTCCTCAAATCCTCGGGTTTTGAGCGCACTGTGGGGCAGTTAGTTTACGATTATATCGACTACGGCAATGTTTTCGCTGAGCCCTTTTTGATCAATGAGAAGACGCAGGTGCCGGGCCCTGCGGGCTCTAACACGGCGATCACAACGTACAGCGGCCCCAAACTGGTCCGTATTAGTCCGTTGGATATCACTTTTGATATTACGGCGGCATCCTTCGATGAGTCGCCGAAAATTACGCGCACTTTGTTATCACTTGGGCAGCTCCACAAGCTTGTTGCCTCTGCACCTGAGTGGCGCGTGATAGGAGAGGAGACGCTCTCTCGGATCAAAGATAACCGCCACAGCGTTATTTCTGGCGGCCGGACCACGCTTTCTAAAGCTGATGCTCAGAAAGCTGCAGGGTTAACTGCAGACGGCTTCTCTTCAATCTATGACTATTATGCATCTGGCATGGTCGAGATCTTGGTTTTTGAAGGGGATCTGTACGACGCCACCGCTAACAAACTTTACGAGAATCATCGAATAACCATTCTCGATCGCGCGTATGTTATTCAGCAGGAGCCCATTGCAAATTGGTTCGGAGTCTCCGCCAAGAAGCACTGCGGATGGCGCTCCCGCCCAGACAATCTTATGGCTATGGGACCCCTAGATAATCTCGTGGGCCTCCAATACAGACTAGATCATCTGGAGAATCTGAAAGCAGATGTATTCGATCTAATTGCTGTCCCAGTATTTAAAGTCAAGGGCTACGTCGAGGACTTTGTATATGGCCCCGGCGAGAAGATTTTTATGGAGCAGGATGCTGACGTAGAATTTATGCGCCCAGATTCTATTGCTCTCAATGCTGAGCTACAAATTGCTCAAATTGAGCAGACAATGGAGGAGATGGCGGGTGCTCCCAGACAAGCTATGGGTATCCGCACTCCGGGGGAGAAGACGGCATTTGAAGTGCAGGCACTTGACAACGGCTCCTCGCGCATGTTCCAAAATAAGATAGCCTATTTTGAGAAGTGGTTCATTGAGCCTTTACTTAACCATATGTTGGAAATGGCTCGAAGGAATCTGGATGTTCCCACAACGATCGCCGTCTTGGGCAATGATTTGGGAATTATAGAATTCTTGGATATTACTCGGGAAGATATCACAGCTAAAGGGCGCCTCGTGCCTATGGGGGCACGGCACTTCGCGGCACAGAATCAGCTTGTACAAAATCTTACGGCACTATCTGGCACAGGCGTTTATCAAGATCCCGGCGTCCAAGCACACCTTTCGGGCAAAGCAATTGCTAAAGTAATTGTTGATGCACTTTCCTTAAGTAAATACAATATTTACAGCGAGAATATCCGCGTTATCGAACAACAGGAGACTACTCAGCTAGCTCAGCAGGCTCAAGAGGAGCTTCAAGTTGCCGCTATGACCCCGTTAGATCAACCCACCGACCAAGGAGCAGAGCCTGAACAAGAAGGAGAGCCGACAGTTTAATTTATCTTTAGAGTGGTATGGCCAAGCCACCGCCCCCGAAGATAAGGAACATATTTATAATCAGATTCTTGCAGCCCGCAATGCTCTTGAACTCTTGTATAATCTCGCCTCAAGGCGGAAACAGGGAATCGAGAAGCCCACGAAAGCTGTTTATGATACGCCCGCGTGGCAATATCATCTCGCCCATGACAACGGGCGGTTAGAAGAGCTGAATTGGATTACTAGATTACTTGACCCATTATTTAAAAAGGATTGACCCTAGATGACTAACCCCGACCAGCAGAATGCCAACAGTGTACTTGACCAGTTAGTTGGCGATGGAAAGAAGTTTGCAAATATTGAAGCTCTTGCTAAAGGCAAAGCTGATGCAGATGCATTCATTGAGAAGTTGGCGAATGAGAATAAGGAACTTCGTGGTATTATCACGGCCCAAGATTCTCGTGTAGCTAAACTTGAATCACGACTTTCCATTTTGGATCGACTTGGAGATCGCTCTGATGAGGGCGGCGACGATAACCGCGACGCCGACACTTCCAATAATACCCAGAAGGGTGATACCCCCCCTTCAGGGCTCTCGGAAACAGACGCACTCAAATTGATCGAGAGACATGACACAGAGAAGCAGCACAAGGCTAATCGCCAGTATGTAGACGGCGTGCTTGCCAAGCAGCTTGGTTCAGAGGCCGCAGCTTTTGTAAAGCAGCGGGGAGCTGAATTAGGTTTGTCAGAGCAGGCATTAGTTCAACTGGCCACGACTAGCCCGAAAGCTTTCTTATCTATGTTAGGTCTTGCAGCAGAAAGCACTTCCCAGAACCCCATGTACAAAGGCACTGGATCAACCGCTTCATCGAATAGTAAAGCGCCCACTCGTAATAAAACTTATTACGATAAGTTAAAAAGTGAGATGGGTGCTAAGAAATTCGCATTTGACAGAGGAATCCAGATCCAGATGCATAAAGACATGTTGGCTATGGGGGATGCTTTTGAATCGTAATACTTAAAAAAGGAACTATCTTAAATGTCTAACACCACGCTGAATACGGCGCAGTTGCGCCGAGCAAATGTGTGGTCGCAGCAGCTCAAGGACGTTCTTCTTGACGAGTTGAATGCGCAGAACTGGGTTAACTGGCTGTCGGAATTTCCCGATGGCGACCAGTTCAACATTCCGAGTATCGGCGATCTGCCGGTCCGGGACTACGTAGAAAATACCGCTGTCGAGTATGACCAGATTGACACGGGTAATTTCACGTTTGTGATCAACAAGTACAAGTCGAGCGGCACCTACATCACGAAGAAGGCTATGCAGGATATGTATTACATGTCCCAGCTTGTGTCCAGCTTCGTGCCCAAAGAGTCGCGTGCGATCATGGAGAACCTTGAGACCGATATTCTTGCACTTGCGAGTGCAGGCGCATCGGGCGGTCAGACGGCCAGTGCTGCGAACAGCATCAATGGCGCAGCTCACCGTTATATCGCTACGGGCACCTCGCAGGCGCTCACGGTGGCAGATATCGCCAAGGCTCTCTATAGCCTCAAGAAGGCTAATATCCCTGACTCCAACCTCATTGCGTTCGTCGATCCCTCGGTTGAGTACGTGTTCAACACGCTGCCCAACTTTGTGAATATGTCGAACAACATCATGTGGGAAGGTGTCGTTACTTCGGGTGTGGCCTCGGGCCGGAAGTTCGTTAAGAACATCTATGGCTTCGATCTCTACACCAGCAACTATCTCCCGACGGGGATTGCTGAGTTCTCTCAGACGGGCTTGGTTGCTAATATCCTCTTCTCTGCGGCTGCTCAGGATCTCCTGCCCTTTATGGGCGCATGGAGACAGATGCCCGAGGTGGATACGGAGTACAATAAGGACTTCCAGCGCGAAGAGTATGTCACCACGGCGCGATATGGTTTAAAGGTCTACCGACCGGAGAATCTCGTGGTTGCATTGTCCAATGCTAGCATTGTGACCTAAGAGAGGAGTATATAAACTATGCGTAATTCTGTATGGTCGAACTCCGATGGGCTCAACGTGGGCTTTGGTACCAGAACGGTAGAGGATAACAGCGGTGCTGCTGTTTCCGTTAGCGGCAAGCGACAGCAGATCTCGGTTCGAGTAGTTGGTGGTGCAAACATCAAGGACTCGGATGTTACGAATCAGCTGTGGTATGGCGCCACCATTCCCGCAAATGCGTTGCTGGAGAGTGCTAAGCTCTTCGTTACGACCGCATTTGTAGGTACGAACGCCGTGATGGATATTGGCACGTACAATGCTAGTACGGGTGCAGCAATCGACGATGATGGTATTGACGTCGCAGTGGCTACCGCCACGCTGGCTGATAATGCCGTCATTACTTGCGATGGTGCGCTTATTGGTACGGTCCTTGCGGCCGATTCCAAGGTTGGCATTACCTACGATACGGCTGCCTTCACTGCTGGTGAAGCTACGCTTGTTGTTGAGTACGTGGTCTAACCCACAAGCCAAAAAGAAAGCCCCCAACTTCGGTTGGGGGCGATCTTTGTAAGGAATTGTAGTGGCTTCTCGAACACTTTTAGATTATGTCCAGAGTATTCTGAATGAGACCAGTGGGGACGAGGTTAACTCCATAACGGACACTATTGAGGCCGCTTCCATTGCCCGGATGGTGCAGCAAGTGTATTATGAAATAGTGGACGAGATGGCACTGCCCAGCAACCGCAAGCTTATGGCGCTGGATGGTTTAGGCAATCTCGACAAACCCAATTATATGGGCCTTCCTCAAGAGGTTTCAGAAATTTCATGGATTGAGTACGATTGTCGGGAATCCCCAGACGCTGTTAAACGCTACCGTACTATGGAATATATGGCGCCGCATGAGTTCGTGACCTATGTAAATCAGCGCCCATCCGACGATACTGACAATTATCAGATCGTGATGTCGGATGCTAATGTGGCCCTAATTATTGGTAAAACAGCTCCTCCGCAGTACTGGACTTCGTTTGATGACAAATACATCGTATTTGATTCCTACGATACAGGGGTAGAAGCTACTTTGCAGTCTTCTAAGAGCATTGTCTATGCTGAGTACCGCCCAAACTTTATTTTAAATGATGATTTCATTCCGGTCCTCCCGGATAATCTCACCAACACCCTTTATATTCAATGTCTGAATAGATGCTATGCAGCGTTCAAAGAGACCTTGAATCCCAAGACTGAGCGGCAGGAGTCGCGTATGCGAATCCGCACTCAGCGCAACAAATGGCGCCACCGACGACAGACGGAGAGTGGCCCTAATTACGGACGCTAATATGACTGTAGAAGTTTTGACCCGCGATGTTGCTATCCCCAATTTTACTACCCCTACGGGCAGAAAATATAGTATTGCCCCATCAGATGTTGTGCCCGGCACTTATAAAGTAATCTCAGAGGTGGGGGATCTCCCTGCAGAGTTAAGTGGCGCCTTTACTGGGCGAATGCGGGCAGAGCGCGCCATTCATAATTATCTTGTCGCTCTCTGGAACTACAGTGATCACAAAGCCGAGAAGAAAAAAGTAAGTGCCTAATAAAGCCGGCAGTTTTTATAATCTTTCGGGAGGCCTCAACACGGAGGCCTCTCTATTAGATTTCCCCGCGGGTTTTTCTGTAGATGAGAGGAACTATACCATCGAGCGGGACGGCTCCCGGCGCCGCCGCAAAGGACTGGAGTTGGAGGCCGGCGGCAGTGAGATTGATATCTCGGCTACGCCGCCCGGCGGGAGTGCTTACAGTGTCCATAAATGGCGCAATGCAGGAAATATCCCGCAGAATGATTATATTGTTGTCCAGACGGGCAGGTATCTGCGTTTTTATGTAGACGAGCATCCTGTCTCCACATCCGCGCTTGCAAGTTACGTGGACTTGGAGAATTTTAGGCTTATCTCGTCACCCATCGCAGATGTGGCGGCCTCTGTTGTGGACGCGGCCTCGGGCCGCGGGCACCTTTTTGTAGTAGGTAAGCATTTAACTCCATTTTATATTGAGCTGGACACGTCTGTATCCCCTAATCTCATCACAGCCTATCCGATCGACATTAAAGAGCGAGATTTTGAAGGAGCACAAGACGGTATTACGGATGTAACTACTCCAGCAACGGCCGTTGCCAGCCATACTTACAATCTGATGAACCGGGGCTGGACCAGCGACATGATCTCGTCCTTTGTGTCCAGCCAATCGCATCAACCGGCGAAGAATATGATCCCGTGGCTGGGTTTGCAGCGTGGACTAACGCCGTCTAATTACTATAATGAAGATGGTGTTCGCACCTTCGCTCCGAATAAACTAGTATCCGAATTATTTCAGGACGCCACAGCTCCATTAGGGCACTTCATTCGCAATCCTTTTGATACCACTCGGCTAGCCATCCCCGGCGCCCCTGTTGCTTATAATATTACTACGTGGTCAATCTCGGGCACTGGGTCGGGGCCACAAACTATTACTATAACTACGGCATCTGCACACGGACTTGCTGCCGGGGACTATGTAACTATTGTCGGCAATTTGGCATACTATTTAGGCTACAACCCTCCGGATACGCAACGCTCCTATACCTTTAATGGGTACCGGCACGTTGATGCTGTACCTACTACGACTACATTTACAATAACTCTGAGCGGCCCGAGTTATTTTGATAACTGGAACTCCGGCCAATATGCGCAGTTGGGCACCGTGTATACTTCAGCAGTTGAGAACCCCGAAGGTTATAACTCTACAAGTAGGCCGACTGCAACCAGCTTTTTTGCTGGACGAGTATTCTACGCCGGCACGCCATTTAAACATCTTGCTACCCGCATTTTCTATTCGCAAGTAGTAGAAACTGATACTCAGTATGGTAAATGCTACCAAGTAGCTGATCCTACTGATGAGCGCATTTCTGATATCGTGCCTACAGATGGTGGGGTAATTAATATTCCTGAGGCAAATAACATTATAAAGTTGCTGCCTTACGGAGCCTCCCTACTGATATTCGCCTCTAATGGTGTGTGGCAGCTTGGCCCCGGCGGGGACGGATACTTCTCAGGCACTTCGTACTCGGTCAGGAAGATAACTGAGATAGGGGCGACTAATCCCCGCGCAATTGTTGTCGCCGAGGGTATCCCCATTTATTGGGGATATTCAGATATTTTTGCCATTGTTCAAGATCCCAATACGGGATTCCTTGTAACCCAGAATTTGTCGAATACTAAAATTAACAAATTCTATAACGATATCCCGCACGATTTTAAATTTACTAGTGCAGGGGTCTATGATGATAAGAGCAAGACCGTAGTCTGGCTCTATGGCGAGCCTTATACTTCGGCGCTTCTGTACGATATGAAGTTTCAAGCCTTTGTTCCGTACACTTTTGGTGTAGTTGGGATGGGGGAATTGCGGGAGTTGCTGTGTTTGACACCATTCCCGGACGGGGAGATTCCCAAAGTCCGATACATAACCACGAACACGGTCGCCACTTCTCTGACATTCAATACGCTGACGGACAGTACATTCGCGGACATAGGCTCAGCTGAAGAGCCGGCATATTTGCTTACGGCTTATGACAGCGCCGGAGACCCTCAGCCACATCAGCAGGCTCCCTATATCACCGTTTTCTCTAGGAAGACGGAGACAGGCTACACTGTATCGGGGGATAGTTACACGCCCATCGGGGCATCGTCCACTAAGATGCAGGCTCGATGGGATTGGGCAGACGCATCTATCGCAGGGAAGTGGGGAATGCCTCAAGAAGTTTATCGAAGGGCGCGTCTGTATATCCCCAGTGATCCCAGTACTGACACCTTTGCCGACGGCGCGCCGCTTCTTGTTACCCAGAATATGGTTAGGGGTCGTGGCAGGACCTTGCAGTTGAAGTTCACTGCTGGTCAAGGTAAAGACTCGTGGATTCAAGGGTTCAAAGTTTATTATACCAAGAATAGGATCATCTAATGGCAGGTGAGGGCGACATTTTAGGCGGCGCAGCCTCGGGGGCTGCTGCAGGCTCTACTTTTGGTCCGGTAGGCACGGTCATCGGTGGAGTTATTGGCGCCATTGGAGGTCTATTTAAATCCAAATCCAAAAAGAAGCTTAAGCAGGCCCGCAAGGAAGAGCAGGCAATGACTATGCGGGAACAGGCTATACAGCGGAGAGATCTAATTCGTCAGGCCTATATTGCTCGGGCCACCTCTGTTGCAGCCTCTGCCGCTGAGGAGGGGGGTTTGGAATCTTCTGCGCCTTTAGGTGCTGCCGCCTCTATTACATCGCAGACTACCGGGAATCTTAACTACTTTGACCAGCAGATTACCTCGCAGGGCAAAGTTATCTCTCTTATAGGAAAAGCTGAGAAATACGCCTCAATATCCTCGATGATTTCTGGGGGACTAGATGCTGGGTTCTCTTTATATGGCGCATTCAAACGCCCGCCACCACCACGAGTAGATTTAGTAACGGCGTCCAGCATTTATAAGCCCAATGTGGGGTATAATTCCTAATCATGGACTCTATTTATAACGACGGCCAAGTTGATCTTTTCCACGAGCCTGAAAAAATCGGCACGGGGCTCAACTCTGTTGACGATTTCTTCACGGCGCGAATGGCTTTGTTACAAGAGGGGTCCGATCTTCTCTCCAATATGGAGAAAGCGAAGGCTGCTGTAAGTCAGCTCAATGAGGAGCAGCTACTTAGTTATGCCAGCGGTCTCAGTACGAAAGCCTATAACACTACCAAGGATGTGGTCTTAGATTATTTTTCGACCAAAGCCGCAAAAGAGTTGGACGCAGCTCAAAGAAGCAGTGTTGAGCAGCAGGGTGCAGAGCAAGTTACACACCTCGACGAGGCCGCTAAATCCGATACCCTCACAGCGCTGGCCTATGCTGCGCCACGACTGCTCGATCAATTTGATCGTACCTCTGTGGCTTACGATGTAGCTAAGCGCCAGTATTTTACCATGCTAATTCAGGCCCAACTGGAGAAGTCTGGCATGGTCCTGAATTCGGTGGGAGATGTGGCCCTCGACGTGATGGGGGCGATGATTCCCGGCCGGACTGTAAAGCAATTCACACTGAACGGTATGGGGCCTGCTGAGTGGTATCAGCATGTGCAGCAATTCCAGTCACTGACCACAGAGGAACAGTTCAAGCTGTTGCCCCAGATCTTGGCTACAGTGACAGAATCTTCCGGTGGAAATACGACCATGTTTATGGATCGTATTATGCCCTACTTTACACCGGAGGATGCTAAAGGCGTCTTGGCCTTCCTAGCTATGGACACACTTGATGTAGGATTAACCCTTAAAGGTATTCCTGCTACCCTGCGGTTATTGAAGTTGGCTCGTGCTACTCGAACTCCTATCAAACTCCTGAGAGATTCTGGGCGAGCTGCTGAGGCCGGTAGGATGGTGGACGCAGCGGCGGGAGATGCTAGAGCGGCTGAGACCCTCAATACTACTCAAGAAGACGCCGCAGCCAGTATGTCCCCCTTTCAAGGGGAAGGGTTCCACCCGGACATTACGAATCAACTCGCGGCCGAGTCCCAGAAAGCCGTTGCAGATCGACTCGCCCTAGTAGATGCACTTACGAAGCCTCTACATGACGAGAATTTTTTCATCCGGCGTTCCTTCTATACTCCTGAACAAATAACGGAGATGAATGCCAAGTGGCTCAAGAAGTTTGCCGGCAAGGCAACCATTAAAGAGCAGTTGGATGACGGCTTTGTGGCAGAGGTGGCCATTGATGTTCCGGCAGAAAATACCCCCACCATGCAGAGCCTCACGAATACCTTGAGGGATCTGGAAGCAAAACAAGTTGAGCTTGTCCAAGAACTCCAAACTGTTCGAGCGACGGTGGGCGCCCAGTACAATGTGTGGCGCTCCGCAGAAGAGGTGTCCTCCGAGGCCGCCCACAATCTGGAGCTAATTAAGGATGTTGAGACTCGGATTAAAAACTTTGTAGAAGTTCCTGCAACCACGACGCAGACCTCCGAAATCAAGCGAGTTTATTATTCTTACAATGAGTTTGGCTCGATGGATGCCACGGAGTTTACCAGTGCGTCCAGCAAAATAAACTCCCCCTCGATGTACGTGGATCAAATGGTGCACGGGGCCACAGACGCTGCCACTGTGCGCGATTTTGCCGGTGGCAAGGTGCGACACCAATGGCTGACAGCCAAGCGCACTGCTCTGGCAGGCCTTGATAAGAAGCGCCGCCGAGCCCTTGATAGCGTGCTCTTACAGGGCGATCGAGATGGCGTAGGTTTTTATACACCTGACCAGTTGGTTACACAGGGGGTTCGTACCCCTGATGGGCTAATTAAATTCACTACTGAAGAAGAGGTAGGAGCTTATTACGCCATGCGCCGGCTGTTCGACGAGCTTCACAGCTTCAAGAACACCGACCTGCGCCGCGCCCTAGGCGGCGAGGGGTACGGGGCGGTTAAGTTGCAGTACGGGGACGAAGTTGTTACTCAGTTCCTTAAGCCTGCAGCCGATCCGGGAGATATCCGCCGGGTCTTTGATGCCCGAACTAATACCATCGTTGACTACATCCCCCAAGTTGGGGATGATGCGCCAATATTATATAAGACTAAGTATCCCATTGACCATCCAAGTGGGGAGATGCTGGAGTATGTGTTAGCCAAGCGTACCTCAATACTGGATTTACCAGAGAACGTGCTCCGCAAGCGGCCGGGGTATGTAACCAAAATAAACCCCAAGATATTCTGGGTTGCGGACACTGTTAAGACCCGCCTCGTTAACGGGATTAAACAGCCTTACCGTCAAACTGTGCGCTTCTTTGACAATCTGCACGATGCCAATACTTGGGCAGCCGCGCGCCGCGCCGATGGCACCAAGATTGAGGTCACGGCAGGCCGAGATTGGTTGGAAATGGCTCCGGGACGGCGCGAGGAATATGAAGCCCAGATTTTTGGTGGAGTTTATTCCGGTAAGCGTGCAGAGGGGGAGATATTGTTTGGCCTCGAAGGTACAGAGGCGGAAAGACTCGGGGCTTTTGAGGCCATGGAAGCTTACATGAATCATGTGAGCAGCCGAATGGTGGCCGCCGACTTTCGTATGAGTCTTATCAGGAAATTCCTAGACAGCTCCTATGATTCTTTTGGCCAAAGTTATCTTACCGAAGCGGGCAACTGGCGCTCGCCCCTTAAACCTACTGTCCCCCCGAAGACTCGGGAAGGTCTGGAAGCATTCCGTACTTGGGTTACGGACCAGCTCCGCATTCCTACAACTGAGGAGCGCGTGTGGGGCACTATGATGCAGCGGCTTGCGGAGGTTGGGGCAGCCGCCCCGGTCGGGACTGTGGGGCGCAGATTGCTCAGTAAATGGCCCATGCAGATAGGCGCGCGGGATGTCTTCGCGCAGCTCCGCGGCGTAACTTTCCACGCAACATTGGGCTGGTTCAACCCCGTGCAGTTGGTGGTACAATCGTTTGGTGCTGCCCTTGCCGCAGCCATCGACCCTATTGGCTGGACTAAGTCTGTGCCAAAGTATATGGCTATGCGCGCAGCCATGTATGCCAGCAGCGACGAGGTTATTGCGATCATTGGCCGTTCGGCCGGGCTCGACGCCAAATATTTTACTGACATGGTGAGAGCCTACCAGAAGACGGGCCTACACGAGGCTACAATGACTACCGCCGATTATCTTGACCTTCAAGGTGTGGCGGGAGGTCTACAGTCCTTGCGTTGGCTGGCAGATAAGGGCTTAGTATTCTTTCGGGAGGGCGAGCGGTATGTTCGTACTACCGCATTTATTCAAGCTTACGACAAAGTTAGGACGGCACACAAGGCCATCCGATTGTCGAGTGCCCAGCTAGAAGAGGCTGTGAACCTGAGTCTTACCTACACAATGAATATGAACCGCGCCAATCGCGCGGCATGGCAAAAGGGCGCCCTGTCGGTGCCCACCCAATTCATGCAGATCGCTACTAAATTCATTGAGAATGTGGGGTCATCTCTTGCTGGCAAACCTAATGCCCGCTGGACCAAAGCCCAGACTAGTCGAGTTATCTTGTCGCAGCTCGCCCTCTTCGGAGCGGCGGGCTTTCCTGCGGGGGGCACACTCACCAAGAACCTCTTGAGCTGGGCGCAAAGTGATGACGAGTTTGGGCTCGCAATCAAAGATCCGAAACTATTGACTGCTATTGAAGGCGGAGCAATTGATTGGTTACTTTATGATTGGTCAGGGGAACCTCTGGATCTGTCCACCCGCGTCTCTCTGTTTGCGAATATTCAGATGATCATTGATATGGCGGCGCAAGAGAATCGCCCGCTGGCCCAAACTATGCTGGGTGTATCTAGTACGTTCCTTGATAGGAGTACTCAAGCTGCCGCTCATATTGGGCGAACCATGATACCAATCATGGACGATCCATCAGAATTTGATCCCAAATTACTTGCAGAGGCGGCATCTGAGGTAGCTGGAATTGCTTCCTCATGGAGCAATTTCCGCAAAGCTCAGTGGTGGGAGGCTATGCGCGGCGTACCTGATGGGCGCGGTGGGTATATCTTCGGCGTAGACCCCGAGAAGAACGAGCCCGCCCTCTGGGCGCAGCGGTTGGGTCTGGGGAACAAAACTATTCGAGATTATTACAATCTTAGACGAAGCCGCCTAGAGCATGAAAAAGATATTAAACAGGCTGTCCAGACGATTATCGAGATCGGGGACCGCCATTCTGCCAATGCATCTATTTTAACCGACTCGGTATCTCAAGAATATATGCAGACCGTCATTGCTGCTGCTGTTGCGGGCTATACCAAAGATGAGCGCAGGAAAATTATGGAAGGCGTATTCGCCGCCCGGTCCAAAGAGGGTTTTCGTTTATCCGAAGAATTGGAGAAAGCTCTGGATATTATGATTATGAAAGAAGATACTACAGATTATCAGCTCACCCCTTCGCTGGTTAAGGAACAATAATGCCCAGAGATTTTACTGCTACGCTGGATTCTGCCACGCCCAGAGACATGCCAACAACCTTTGATCCTGACACTTCGTGGGGAGAGGCACTGGGCACCATAGGTAAATGGGCTCGCGATAGTGCCGAGGCTAAGAATGCGGCGGCCTCTGAGCAGGCCGTAGCTGACTTTGCTTTGGAGGCACAGGGCGTTGTACAGGAATCCTCGGGCTACACCGCCGCCTTCAATGATCTTCAGAGAGCCATCAGCGTAGCCGATCCCAAGGATCAGGCCACCCTAACCGGCTTGCAGAAGCAGATGGATGCGCTGACGCGCGGGGAAATGCAGGGCGCCTTGTCCCCTCAAGGCGTTCAGACGCGCCTGAATGTACTTACTCGTAATTACCTCACGAGATTTCCACAGCTTACAAACACCATTATTAATATGAGGAACATGATTGGTTCCAATATTAAGGCTACGGCAGGCCTAGCTGCGGAACAGGAAGATCCCATGGATAAGGGCGTTCGGGAAGTCAATCTTGCCGCCGCCACAAAAGGGATCACGCCTAAAGAGGAGCTGCGTATTCGGCAAGTCACGGCAGCCAACGAGTTGCAGAACCAGACTTTTGAGATGCAGATGCGGATTGGTGGCGTTACTCTGGATCAGATCCAGAAGAATATTGCTGACAATGCATCCGCTGTCTACCAGACCAAATCCAACGAATTAGTGGGGATTATGAGTAACCCTAATTTTACGGTAGATTTGGCTACCCGGTGGTACACGGCGGCAGCTGGGGACATCGAGCGCAATGTTCGAGCGAAGATCGCCGATATCCGAGCCACATACAACACCAATATTCCTATTGAGCGCGAACAACAGATTGTTGATACTGCGCTGGCCCCCATGAAGTCCTTGATGGACTTGGCCAAGACGGCGGATACTCCGCAGAAGCGTTTAGAGATTAAGAAGATTATGCTCGACACTTTGGCAGCCGACGCCTCATTAGAGGCGTACAAGCGCCTTGGGCCTATAGCTGCTCTCGCCAAGAACTCCGATGATCTCCTCAGCATTGTGGATTTCGTCAGCAAGATCTCAGATCAAGTTCGTAAAGGTCAATTGCCAGAATTAGAAAATCTCGCCCAGTATGATCTCAAGACTCGAATGGTGCTCGATCATATTAAAAGTAATCGAGCCGAGACGGATATGCTTGGTGCAGTTGATGATGCCAGTCAAGGCCGAGATATTAAGCCGACTGGATTGCCCCTTATTGATCAGATGAACTTCAAGGCGGCCATTGATGCGGGGCTACGGCCGGGCATCTCTCTTGAACAGCAGCGAAAGTATATGGAAACTGCTGCCCGCAACCCGGAGGTTTTCTCTGCTTTAGAGCGGATGAGCACTTTCCGTAACACCATGGCTCTGCACCCAACTGCGATCGCCATGCTGGAAACAAATGGTACTGCGGAACTTATGCGCCTTGTAGAGAAGTTATCCTCCACACAATTCAATAGCATCCAGTTTAACCCAAACAGTGCCTCGGCACCCTTCTCGGCACCTACGGCAGCAACGAGTCTAGGTACTGGGGGCGTCCCCGGAGGGGACCCAACCGCGATGGGATTCGGCATAGGTGTGCGAGGGGCGGCGCCATACCTTATGCAAGCCACTGTGGATACTCTAAACCGAACGTGGGGTGTGCTAAGTAATTATACCTCGCAGAGTAGCCTTGCAGAGAAGTACCGCAAAGTTATGGACCAAGCGGGGCTTTACTTACAACTCAAAGATCAGCCGCACGGCATGGACAATTTCTTAGAATTATCCCGAGTAACTTCCAAGGATGCGCAAGCTGAGGCAGAGTTACAGGATGAGCTAGGCGGAGAGCCCATCGCAGGCATGTGGGTTACGCCCGCCAAAGGTCAGAAATATGAGCCGGATTTTCGGCAGGCTACCTTAGAGTTCAACTTACCTGAAGGGCTGTTGTCCTCGCAGGCGTACACCGAATCTCGCTACAATCCAAAGGCGGAGAGTGAGGTTGGGGCCAAAGGACTTATGCAGATTATGCCGTTCCACAATGTCGCCTCCGACGCCGCCACCCAGATTCAGTGGGCAGCTAGGGAGCTTCGTAGAGCATATGATAAATATGGAAGCTGGGCGTTGGCTCTGCTGGCCTATCATTCCGGCGACTCCAATGCCGACAAGTATCAAGAAAGGGGAACTATTCCACGCGGCCATCCCCGTGCTATTAAATATGTCTCCGACATCCTTGGGAGACTAGGCATTCCGATTGATTTAAAGGGCAATAAGGGTGCCGATCGTCCGCCGCCTACTCCGGCGCAAAATTTAACTAAAGTGGAGCCCGGCCTATACCTTGATGAGAAGACTGGGCGATACCTGCAGGTAGATGAATTGGGGCGAGTCGGCGATGCACTGGCTGCTGAGGAGAACGATGCCTTGGCTTCCGCATTTGCGGACTAGTCTATGCCCGCCATTAGTGCCCTCAGCAAACTGCCCAAATTGGCAGAAACCCTACAGGAGTTGAAACAAGTTGAGAAGAGTCTGACTGCACTTAATGAGCCGGGCTATGCTCGCTATACAGCGGACATTACTAGAGCGCGATCGAGATTAGAAAGGGTAGTGGAATCTCCAACTAGATACAACGAGAAGACTCACGCACAGGTTTATTCAGAAGCCTATAAGGTTCTCACTAAGAAAGAAACGTCGTCGGCACAGGCCGTAATCTATCACTACAATACGGCCATTAATGATGCGGCTCTTATAGAATTGTACGCTGGGTCGGGGGCCAATGTAGTTAATACTTACCTTCTTGGCCGATTAACTCCGAAAGACCCTGTGGGCACTATCGCCAAATACGCACAAGAATTAACTGCTTTGGTACGTCAGCACACATTAGCAGAGCCTTTAGAAGTGTTTAGAGGATTCACTAACAAAGCAATGGCAGAATCTCCAGAGAGGTTTGTTGGCAGAGAATACACGGCACCTACGTTCATGTCCACTTCCAAACACGAGGGCGTCGCGCGAAGTTTTGCAAACCCCGAAGGTGCCCAAGCGGCAGCCCGCTTCGACGGCGCAATGTTTAGAATCCAGTTACCTAAAGGGAGTCATGCTCTTGATACCATAGAGGCCGGTTATGAGCGTGCGGTAATCAAAATGGAGCGGGAAGTAATACTTCCCCCTCAAACTAAATACAAAATACTAGGCTATACCAGAGAGCCTGATTCCGGTATAACTGTATTTGATGTAGAGGTGGTGCCTGATGCCACGCCTCCGTAAAGTAGAATTCATTCCGCCCGCGCTATTGCGCGGTCCCCGTGGGGCGGCTGGGGCGCCCGGCCAGAATGGTGTAGGTATTAGGGGGCCTTCTGGGCGAGATGGCAGAGACGGCAAAGACGGTGTAACTACTGTAGTTACACAGACAGTTATTGATACTGAGGCTGTCGACAGACTCCGAAAGGAGTTTGCCGCAAAACTTGCCAAGAAGAGTATCAGTCCGGGGGGACCTAATGCGGCTGTTACTTCCTATGTGGCAGTCACTCAAGATGAAATTCATTTTTCAAAGTACAGCTTCGTACACGGTACGAATGTAATTGGAGTTAGACAGGTGCCCTGTACTATCTATCTCCCGCACAATTTAGACAGGGAAATGCTTCTCGTTATAAAGGATGAAACGGGAACTGCATCCCCTTCTAATCCCATAACTATACAGGTGGAATAAAATATGAGCGCTACAAACGCATTTGAAACTGCTTTACTCAATCTCTATTTCCTGAACACGGATCACGCCAACATCGGCGATGCTGCGGGATTACAGAACTCCGCAACTGCGGGGTCATTCTACATCTCGTTGCACACGGCCGACCCCGGCGAGGCCGGAGATCAGACCACCTCTGAGACTGCATACACGAACTATGCGCGGGTTGCAGTGGCACGATCTGGGGCAGGTTGGTCAGTATCTACAAATACTGCTAGCAATGCGGCGGCTGTTAACTTCCCTACGTGCGGTGCGACAGGTGCTACGATCACGCACTTCGGCGTTGGTACTGCCTCAACGGGTGCGGGCAACCTTCTGTTCTCAGGAGCATTGACTGCAAGTCTGGCTGTTAGTAACGGTATTACCCCATCCTTCGGGATTGGTGACCTTGATGTTACAGTGGATTAAGTTTGCGCTGTTAAGTATGATTGTAGCCTGCTCCGCATTTGCGGGGGAGGCTACTCTTACTTGGACTGCGCCAACGACAAATGAGGACGGGTCAGCATTAACTGATCTCGCGGGCTATCGTATTTACTACGGTACAAGCGAGACTACAATGACGACCCAAATCCAGCTAGCCAATCCGGGGCTACTTACTTACGTAGTTCCGAACTTAACTCCAGCTACGTGGTACTTTAATATGACGGCCTATACTACTGCTAACAGAGAAAGTGCTCACACTAACTTTGTTACCAAGACTATAGAGCCAACAATTCCTAATCCCCCTCCGGATCTCTATATTCAAGGGACAGATGTATACACATTGACTAAACAGAGAGACACCATATCTTTCCTCAGAGTTGGTTCCGCTCCGGCTGGTACTAAGTGTATCACTAGTCAACATGCGAATGAATATTATGTGATCCCGAGAGCTAGTGTTACATTCTCTGGCACGGTGCGTCCTGAAGTTGTGTTCGCGCGGTGCCAGTAGTCGTGCAAATTTTTTGGTGGCTTTATGAACTGCTCGGGGGAACATCTCCTCCGGGATTAATGAAAGGATTTAAATTATGGCAGATGTAAGAGTTGATTGGCAGTATCCCAGTGTTCGCGCCAGCGGCAGGCCTTTAAATACTTCGGATATTAGACACACGATCATTGAGATGTCGGCCGACCTCGGCGCTAACTTCGGTGTAATTGCCACTGTGGCTGCTCCCGGCACGACATACACCCAAACGGAGCTTGAGCCCGGCGAGTGGCGGTTCCGGGGGTACGTGGTAGATACGGGCGGTAGACAGGGCCCACCCGTGTACGGTAGTATTGTAATTGCTGATACAACGCCCCCCGGCCCATTACAGGTATTTACGGTGACGCTGATCTAATATGGCAATACTAGTTTTGATTACTCGCGATGCATCTCATGTAGACCCGGAGAAAGATGCGCGCGGGTGCTACAAGACGGGCGATATCGTCGCAGTACACGACGACTCCGCGCATGATGGAGACCTCGTGCGCAATCCCGTGCAGGCGCCGTGGGTGTTGATCAAGGTCGCGGGGATCACGAAGGCGCAGGCCGAGCGAGTGTTGGAGCCCGACATGGAGCGCGACGAGGCGGACGGGCGCAGGCTCACGCGCCGCAAGTTCCGCCTGAATCCCGCTGATCTGCCCGCCGGCGTGCGCCAGACGATTGCGCGCGATCGGTACTACGAGACGACACTCGCGCAGGTGCGAAACTTCATCAGGAACAAGCGCACGGGAGCCGCGTTCTAGTGCAGACGCGCTACATCAACACGGCGAGCACGGCGGGCGGCAATGGCACGACGAATGCCACCAGCGGCGCGAACCGTGCCTATGCATCCTTCTCTGAATGGGAGGCCGCACGACAGGCGTCGCTGACGGAAGTCGAGGAGGTCATTTGCGAGGGGTCCACCGCTGACTCGTCGAGCCACACGATTGACGGCTGGACGACCACGGCCGCCAATTACATCCTCATCCGCACCACTCAAGCCAATCGGCATAACGGTCGGTGGGACACGACAAAGTATCGGCTCACATCATCCGCGATCGAAGGCGGTTGGGTGTTCGAGGACTATGTCCGGTTCGAGGGCATCCAGTTTCAAGGAACCGCGTCCGGGCAGTGGAACAAGGAAGGACTTTGTTTCGCCGGCAACGGGGATTGCCGCGCCGACGCGTGCGTTGCGTATGCGTGCGGGGACTCGTCCTACGGGTTTCGTATCTACGGTGGCACCGCGCGATTCACAAACTGCATCAGCTACGGCAACACGTCAAACGGCTGGCGGATGCAAGACCCCGGATCGGGCTGCAATGTCACCTTCTACAACTGCCTCTCGGCAGCAAACTCCGGCAACGGGTTCCTGTTTTCCTCAGGCACCAGTACAGCTCGCAACTGCTACGCTGGTGGCAACAGCAGCGCAGATTGGAGTGCCGCACCGAGCACGTCATCCAACAATGCGAGCGAGGACGGCACGCACGGTACGACGATTGCATACAGCACGTCTTCTGGCGCGTACTTTACAAACGTCACTGGCGGCTCTGAGAACTTCGAGATCGGGGCATCGTCGTCCTTTGTAGATGCTGGCTACGATCTCAGCGGCACGTTCACGACAGACATTATCGGCAATTCGCGCGGCGCGACGTTTGACATTGGGCCGTTTGAGTATCAAGCTTCCGGCGGGGGCGGCATTGCCGGTTCGAGTGCGCTCATCTTATCTCCTGTGGGCACAGTGGGGGGAAGTGGCCAGCTTCTCGGCACATCGGCCTTGGTTTTATCTCCAGTGGCCGTTCTACGAGGCTACATTCCCGCATCTGGCACTAGTACTTTAACCATAACTCCGACTGCGGCTCTTAGAGGAATCGGCGCATTGGTTGGTGCTGGCCCTCTAACCTTTACTCCGCAAGCCGTACTCGGGGGTTTCGGGCGCCTATTAGGTACCAATACTCTAACTTTCGCCCAACAAGGTGTGTTGCAAGGACGCAGCTCTTTAACAGGAGCCTCTACATTAATCTTCAGTCAACAGGGAGTGTTGGGCGGAGGCGGGCGTTTAAGTGGGGCAAGCCCCCTTACTCTGACAGTTACGGGGGTGCTAGGCTCCCTTGGTTCTGGCAGTCTTACAGGCGCGTCAACACTCACATTTGCGCCACAGGGCATCCTTCTAGGAGCAGGCGCGCTGGTGGGGGCCGGGCAGCTCGATCTTGGCGCAGCCGCAATCCTGCGCGGCGGTGGCCGGCTAGGCGGGGCGACTAGCCTTGACTTTATCCCCTCAGGTCTCCTGTCCGGTATACTGCCGGGAAGTATAGTAGGCTCCAGTTCGATAATTTTTGATTCCACAGCCAGCCTGTTGGCTGGCGGAATCCTGCGGGGTGCTGTTCCCCTGACATTCTTTGTCTCGGGTCGAACGGTCGTACCCTCAGGGTACCTCATTGACGGCGGCACTCAGATTCGTATTGAGGCAAACTTTGGTGTAATAAGGATGTACAGCAATGGCGCCGATAAGTTCTATACCTTCTAACCACCATCATTTAAGGGAAATAATGGACTCCGAGCGCCTCGCCGAGATATCTCTTGGGACTGCCGTAGCAGCTAACGCCACATGGATCGCCGCAGCTAACGATATTGTTCAGCTAATAGCGGGCCTTTTAGCCATTGTAGCTACAATATTCTCAATCCGTTATTACTACATCCACGGTAAACGCCGCAAGTAAATGCACACCTCTGAAACTATTATTGAGGATATCCTCCGCCGGGAGGGGAGTGCCTATACCAACCATCCGGCGGACTTAGGTGGGCCTACCAAGTATGGCATAACTCAGGCAACCCTTTCCTCGGTACGGGGGCAGCCGTGCAGTGCAGAAGATGTACGAAATCTGCAGGAGCAAGAGGCTCGGCAAATCTATCATAAGCAATATGTGGAACCCTTCCTAGCATATTCTGGGGAATTCCTCGCACTGCTTGTCGATAGTGCAGTTCAGCACGGCGTTCAACGCACGCAGGATTGGCTACATCTGGCGCATAAGGATGAAACTAGGAGTCTTTATGCAGCCCTATTTGCAATTCGTATGAAATTTTATGGAGCCATCATTACATCCCGCCCGGCGAATGCTGTGTTCGCCAAAGGCTGGATGATACGACTATCGGAGTTTATATTATGAGTGTACTTACTACTATTCTTGGAAGCCTCACCGCCCCGGTGGCGGATTACTTTAAGCGTAGGGCCGAACTAAAAGCAGAAGACCGCCAGCAGGAACGAGCCCTGAAGGCGGCCATCAATGAGAGGCAGGTGGACCTGATTAAACAGGGCCTTACTGCTGATATGAACTGGGAGATGGAGTTTGCCCAGCAGGCCCGCAGTTCATGGAAGGACGAGTATACGCTATTGGTGGTATCTATTCCTGCGGTGGGTTCCTTCATCCCCGGTTTCAGTAAGTATATCGCCGAAGGGTTCGCAGCGTTGAGCACTACGCCCGTGTGGTATCAGATCATGCTGTGCAGTATCTTCTTTGCTACGTATGGTATCCGCTACTGGCGGAGATCTCAGTCCGACACCTAATTGTTAGGCCCCTAACAAAAACAATAAGGCCCGCGCAATGCGGGCCTTTTTATTTCCAACACCAATAAGTTGTGGGCTATACTTTCTTTCTCACCACTTTCCTTCTAGGACCATCGAACCATGACCCACAGGACTGGCACTGAAGGCGATCAATGAAGTACATCTTGGTTCGACGAATGCCGCGGGACTGCACTCTGTGGGACGTACAAGCCGGACACTCAGGCTTGTCGGTCTCCAGATGCACTCGCCCCATGTAGGGGTGGTTCTTGATATACGGCAGGATGTGCCGATACAGGCGAGCAGTCAACACAACATCGTGGATATTATAGCGGCGCATCTTTAAAATGCTCGCGCAATCCCCCTCAGCCCATCCCCGCCACAACTTGAAGCCCCCAGTATCCTTCTTCTTACCAAGCCGGAACTGCTCCACCATATGCTGAAGTTTGCCTGAAATGTATCCGAACTTCTTGGTAGTTTTATACAGGTCTATGCTCGGAATTGGAGGCAGCGGAGGGAGGCCGAACTTTATAAACTCCCCGTTGATCTTCTGCAGATCGAAGCGATCGCCGTTAAAAGTGATCACGGCATCCGCCTCTTTCAGCAGGTTGTGAAGCAGGGCTATCATATACTCCCCACAATTGGGAGTATCATTTGACATCCACTCGTCCGCCTGCATTACTCCTTTCTGGTGCAACCATTTTGCAGCCCAACTGATTACCCTGCCGGGGGCAATTAGCTGGTCCAGCGCAATGTTCTCGTCGTACATCTTCCAAACATATGCGATGCCCGGCATTGTCTCAATATCAAGAACTAGAAGCTTAGGCTTCACTATCGGGCTCCTCCCGTATTCCCAGAATCTCTGCGGCGATCAGGATACGATCATCAATATCCATCAGTATTCCGGTATTATCTTCTACCATAATTGAGATTAATTCCTCGACCAGACGCCGTAAATGGTGGAGTTCAGGGGCCGTTAATGTTTTCATTCTCGATCTCAGTCTCAAGTAATGCCAGTGCCCGCCACGCCAGCTTGGCGCTGTGTCGCTGCCCGTCCACGTCGTGAGTGCCGCGCTCCATAAGGTGCCGAACCGCCGCATCGGCATGATCATTGGACAGGCCCTTTTCCCAATGAAGGGGTGTGCCCGGAGGGAAGTGCTGTTTATTGCCGGCCAGCGAGACTCGCGCTACTTCCGCCAAAGCTTTTGGGAAGTAGTCAAGAACCCCGGTTGCGATTGGCACGCCTTTTCTTTCTTTGGAGGAGGTGGGGAGGGAGTTCTTTGATCGTGTACTCGAACCCTTGAGCCTTAGCCCAATCGGAATATCGTGTGTCGGAATCACGGGATAGCTTGTTGTCGGCGCCGAAGAATAATATGATTCTCCGGTGCTCGTTACAGGAGCGAATTGCGCGGAATTTGGTGCGCTCGCTGCTGGTGAGTCTTCCTTTGACTTCAATAATAGTTCTATCTGCGAGTGTGAAGTCGGGGGTGTAGGTTCTCTGCTTAACAACGTCTTTTCCCCCGCAAGAAACGCAGCATCCTCCACGTACTGGGGAGGCGAATTGTAGCTTCTCTGATTCATATTTATACTCTATCCCTTTCTCATCAAGAAGTTTGGCACAAAATTCTTCCAACTTAGATCTGAACATTTTTTATGGATAACCATAGCGGTGAGTGCACCCAATCCCCCACCCAAAGCAAGGGCGGTGACGAGCCCAAAGGCCCAACCTTGGCGGGCGATGGAACTAATGACAAAAACTTCCACAGTAGCCATAGCAACACTAGTTGGGATGACAGCAGTGTAGTTATCAAAAGCCACATTCCTTTGTTGCAGCGCGCGTAAGCCAATAAAGACATACTGAGCACCGAACACAGTAAACCAATGTAGGCCCACAGCATTCACGCGGCCTCAGACTCCGGAGCTTCCGGTAATGAGGTATCGGTCGTTGGGGCGTCTCCAGATATAGACGAGATCTGTTTGCTCTTGGAGATAGGCGTCGGCACCGTCCCCATATCTATCTCGATATACGCCCTGTACTCTGGCAACGAGATCTGCACGACTCGTCGCACCCTCCAAGCATCTCCCTGCTTTAGCAGGCCCCATCCCCTCAACCCCCGGCACATTGTCCGTAGCATCTCCGCTAAGGATTTGCTCGTGTAGGAAGCAATCGGAGTCTCGTCGAGTAATTCGGTAGGTCTCACCTGTAACCCAATTAAAATGCCATCCGGCAAGTTGGTCCAGATCTTTGTCATTGGAAACAACAATGCCTGCGTCACCAACTGCCGATAATTCAATCCCGAGAGCATCATCTGCTTCGTATCCGTCTGTGGTTCGGGCTCCCCAAACTCGGGAGAGGTACTCCCGGCAGGCGGCGAGGTGTGTGGGTCTTGAAACTGCATCTCGATTTCCTTTATATTTCTTTGTTTTCCAGATAAAATCCCGGAAGTTGCGCACGCCACTAAGATAAATTATCATATCTTCTGAATCTGGGAATTTTTCCAGCAGCGAATTTAGCACGGTCTTGCACGATTGCAAAGCAAACTCTTCGGGTTGAACTTCTTTGCGAGACCAAATCCAACCTCCAACCTCGTCCGCATGGACTTTGGCCTCTTTGTGATTATCGTAGTAGGCCGCTTCCTTGGAGTTACCTTCTGTGACAGCGTAGTAAGTCTTCTCCGCAGAGGCGGCGCAGCGGTAAGCCACTACGTCGCCATCTACTAAGAGCACCGGCTGGGTCGGTGCAAGCATTTTAATTCATCCCCGGCTTTCGGCTACCCGCGACAAAGGTGGAGTCTACAAGTCCGCGAACCTGCAACAGCTCCTGTTCGAGGGCATCTGCAGCCTTCAGCGCCTCGGGCAGAACCTGCGAAATGTACTCGTGGACGCCCGTCTCATTATTAGATACCAAATAAGAGGGGGTGCTACCATTCAGCGTACCGATATTAACGCTGTACGCCTTCTGTGGTGTAGTATGTAGGGGGCCAGACAAGATCTCAATTTTAGCTTCGTTCAATTCCAGTCACCTTCTGCTTCGACTGCCTCAGATTCCGCGGCGGGCGCAGAAGTAGAAGTAGTCTGCAAGTTATTATTCTCTGCGACAAACTGTTCCTGATAGTGCGCTACCAGCTTCTCAATAAATTCAACCTTGGCTGCGACCTTAATTTTAGTAAGGTCTACCGCACCCAATTTGAATAGAAGATCCACAAAAGCAGTAGCACTATTACGACACGACTGAAGCTCAATCCGCCGATCCTTTTCGACATCGCGCTTCTCTTTGTTCTCCCAGAACTGGTCTTTAGTAAGACCCGATGAAGTCGCACGGGCGGCCCCTCGCCGTGGTACAAACTTCCTAACATTCGCATTCGTAATCGGCGCGCTATCTTCTGCAATCTCAAGGGATTCCTCATCAACTTCGACACTGCGCTTCCCTCGCTGGGTGCCCTCAAACGACACCACCTTGCCCTTGAGAGAGGCGGGGTCCTTGAGAGTATTGTAATACATCTCGTCATCGAGCAATCGGAACGAGTACTTGCCCCACTCATTCTTAGGATTAACGTACTGAACCTGACCTTTGTACATTATTTTCGTATCTCCGTAACATTATGAATCATCCCACTTGGGATGAAGAATGGACTATTAAGGGCTTTATCCCTAGTATAGCCCCCACAAATCCAAATACCGGCCTTCGTGCGCTTAATCAAGTACCCTACTTGAGCCACTTTATTAGTCGTCGGCGTATCCGGCAACTCGTCCTCTAACATCCACGGAGGACCGGGAGCATAAGCATCTGACCATTCTACCTTTACTAATTTCATCCTACCTTAGACTCAATTCAATTGAATAAGTTCCCGTGTAAGAGGGTCCACATCAAATTTTTCTTCTTTTCCTTGTCCCCAATAATCTCCTACTTTAGTTTCCGCTCCAAGCGGAACAATTAAGTCCACATGATACACACTATGCAAATAATCAAAAGTATCAAAAGTAAGGCTGTAATTGCAAATATCCCGGAACAGACGTTCCTCTTCTTTTTTAACTTCTCCTACTATGGAATCGTGTACTGTATTGACAATAAAGCTTTCCATACCAAGGGATTGCATCCTGTAATACATACACACAAGACCAATTGGGATGATGTCTGCGGTTGCGAAAGATTGGATAGGGTAATTAAATATATTAGTTCTGTGTGTTACCCGGCCAGAAGGCAGGATTGTACAGTCGGCCCAATAAAATACGAATCCCCACTCAGTCTCCAGTTTCTTATTCTTAGCTACTTCATAAGTCCACGCCTCCTGAGTATTATAAATCCCGCTGTACCTATCTCTGAAGAATTGATAGTATCGCTGCTCCTCCGGAGTCCCCGAGTTGCCCGCGTACAGCGGGCGGAACGTCTTAGGTTTAACTTCCGTCCGTTGCTTCTTGGAAATTTTGCTGCGAGGTTTATTTAAAATTTGTTCCGCAGTCTGATAATGCACATCAAAATCAGGATTATGAATATCAGCCAAAGCACGAGCATCCCTCCCTAAGTGGGCAGCCACCCTAAATTCTAACTGTCGCCCATCCCCCTCCCCTACCCCCCAACCGGGGTGCCGGTGTGTGAATAAGTCCTTGAAATCTCTATTAAAATTCTGGAACTGTAGTTTGTATTTGCTCCCTCGGCTACTCGTTCGATGTGTCTGAGTAACATGTTGCGTGTAATAAGCGTACAGGATTGGGGGAACTCCCGCCAACTCCGCATCCTCTACACAATCCAACATCTTTCTAAGAGTATCAGTGTTTACTCGTAGAGTCCCGTAGTCTCTGTACAAATCTAGCCACTGCTGCTGCTCATCTGTGGTGGGATTAAGCGCAGAAAGGGCTTCGGCCCCAACGGTTCGCTGGCCACCCGTAGTTCGGATGGGCTCACCTTTATAATCCAGAGGTTCTGCAAAGCCGAGCCGGTCGTACACAAATTCACAGAGTTGCTTGGAGGAATTAAGATTAATACCTCCGCAAAGTTTGCCCAGATCCTCTCTAAGAGTGTTAAGTTTTTCATTGTATTCAGTAAACCTCCCTCGAACTTTTGCTGCATCCAGTGCCATTCCGTTGCGCTCAATATCCGCCAGCACTGGCGTTAGCAGACAGCGAGTATACACAACTGGCAGCAGCCGGGTGCCCTCGAAGCGCTTGAGTTGATTGAGCATCAATTGCTCGGTTAACAACACATCTTGCTCGCAGTACTGGTCCAGCCATTTGGGAGGCATATCAATGGGATTTCCCCCATTGGCTAGCCACGTCGCTATAAGGGGGGATTTGGCCCCCAACTTATATTTACGGGCAAGGTAGTCTAGATCTAGCGCCCCTCTTCGATTAGCATTCCACACAGCTTCGGCAAGCATGGTGTCATACACAGGCATCGGCCGCCACGCCCCGATGCGCTGAAGCCACTGAATCTCGAACTTGGCATTGTGAGCTACCAAGAAGTCTACATTCGCCAGAAGGCCCTTGAGGATATGCGCACCTTTACCATCAAAATGAAATCTTCCTCTGTCTGTATTACCGCGCGCTATCTTGACTACGCCAAGTACAATTTGGTTAGCTGGGTTAAGCGCTGAACCAAAATCAGTATTAGTAGTCTCAAGATCTAATACCGCATAGGTTCCCGTCCTATAGATCTCGGGATCAGGCCTGCCTACAAATCCCGGTAAGCTGCCCCAAGTTTGCCGTTGTGTTCCCGCACTGAGCGCTCCTGTAATACTGTCTTTATCGTTTGCCAATTGTACAACTCCAGTTCTCCTCTAGAAAGAGGGCCGTCAATTCCAACATCCACAGCCCGTCCCGGCACCTTAGTAGTACCATGTACGTGTCCGTATAAATGGAATGCGCCATAATGCATACCATTCCACTCCCAGATGGGATAATGGAACAACACGACTTTAATCCCATCTATGCTAACCTCTTTGTACTCTTGAACAGATACGAAGTGTGCGTTCGCCAACTTTTGCTGGTTACGAAGCACCTTATCATGGTTGCCCAAGATCAGATGCTTGTATCCCGGCAGCTGCCTCAAGATATCCCAAGTTCGCTCAGCATTATGGAAGCTAAAATCACCCAAACAATACACTGTGTCGTGGGGCTGGACTTGGGCTCTCCAAGTATGGATCATCAACTCGTCCATTTCAGACACGTCCTCATAACTGGGGCGAGTCATAGGGCAGAAGTTCTTTATGTTCTTGTGCCCAAAATGGTTATCAGAAGTAAACCACACCTGCCCTGAATTAGCCATCAGAACTAACCTCCATCACTGGGACGCCGGCATCCTGTGCCGACTTCAACATGTGGGCCGTGCCTCGCCCTCCGGGAAAAGCTACAACTAGATCCGGCTTCAACCACAGCATTGCCAGATTGCGGCGCACACCAGCAGAATTGCCATACTTCCCCCATTGAGCCTTGACGACAGCGCAATGCACTCCCGCCCCTTCTGCCCACAGCTGGGCCAAATAATCTGCCCCCGGCGCGCCACCAGTGATAACCATGTCAGGCTCTACTTCTCTTAGAGTTCGGTCAACTAACTCTGGATTCCAGAATTCCCGCCCACCGCAAACCAACACCACATATTTCTTATTTGGCATCTTCGACAACTTTACTAATTGTAGGATCAATTGTAATTACAATTGGCTCGTGGTCTCCGCTGATCTTATTCTTTGGCAAAGAAATCATACGGAGATTACTCCGCTCCATGTTCTCGTCTGCCCCGAGCCCAATCATCAAGTCGCATTGTCCGGGTATTCCAACATTAGAGAAATCGACATCCCCTCGATCCAGTACCCTTTTTCCTGAAGCCGAGTCTCCAGCCTGTGAAATAGAGACGACAAGGACTTTACGTCTCTTGCCGAGATTCCGAGCTTCTGTTGCAGCCCGCTCAAGTCCAACGACACGGTTATCCGATTTGACATCAATGTTCCTCAACTGATCTAGAATCACAACATCAGGCTTATGAAAACATACCAGACTGTTAATGCGGCTAAAAGTACCGGGAGCCAGAGACACAAGAGTAAACAAACCCCAATTACGGCTGGCCAAAACCCTATCCGTACCTTCAGGATCTCGTATAATTTCATGCTTATTCCTACCAGAAATACGGCTGGCAAGACGCATGAGAATATCAGCAGCAGGATCTTCATTCCCAACATAGAGCACCTTTTTACCTTGCTTCAAAAAGCCCGCCACCATATTGATGGCGAACAGTGTCTTCCCCATTTCCGTAGGAGCAAACACAAGCACGTGATGCCCCGGCCGCACGCCGCCATCTAACTTGGCATTCAAGGCTGCCGGCCACAGCTCTATCAAGCCTTCTTTAGAGAAGGACTTGGAGACTAACGAGGCCAACGAGGCGCCTTGGAAAGTCTCCTCCTCCTCGATAAAGGAGGAAGTCCCACTCTTGAGTCCAGTATATGAGTCGAGTAATTCATCAATTCTAGCCTCATCTCTGCCATCGACAAGTGCTGAGCCCAACTGCTGCCCGACAATATGCAGCTTGTGCAGGCGCAGCTCAGCCAAAATATTGGCGTCGCCGGCAGCCGTACCTGAGGGTAACCCCTTCAGGAAATTTTCAATGACTCTGGCAGCCTTGTCGCTGGGGGTGGCTCGCAGCGCCGCCATTGCAACCAGATCAATATCCGCACCCGCAGATTCTGTGTCTCGGGTGTAGATCTGTTTCAGAATCTCCAAGAGTTTCTGACCTTCGAGACTGAAGTCCCGTGGATCTAGCAAATCCTGACTCTGTTCCCACGCTTGCCGGCTCCTGATTAATGCCGCAATAATTTTTTGTTCCAACCTCTACTCCTAAAAGACGCGCGCACCACCCTATAAGTATACTCCACCCCGGTGCTCAGGCTCTAATCCATCCCGGCGGAGTTCGTTAAGTATCGTGAGCAAATCAATACACGCTTTAACGTACTCATTCCTAGGCTTCCAATCATTCAAGATCGAGTACAATTGAAATATCGGCAACCTCTGCTCATACCTATATTTCAATCCTAGGTGCGCCAGCAGATGCACCACTTGGCGATGAGTTGTCCAATACGGCGAGTCATCCCCTTTATACATCCCAAACCCGTTATTCTTTTTTGATATAGACACTAGTTCTTTGCCCGCTATTAGCGCCGTGTCGTAGACCTCGGCTCATTATTTTTTGTCTGGCAACATTTCCAATGTAGGGAATACCTTGCAATCTACTGACTTCATGGCTAGTGCAGTCAGGGCATAGCGGGCTCGGGCCGGCCACACTAGCCAAATCCTCCCACTCGGCACCACACATATGACATTTAAAATCAAACAAGGGCATAGACAATCCTTTTTATCACTTCATTGGGCATATCCTTGATATCCTTAGACAAGGGCACCACCTGAAAGTTCCCCCAAAGAGCATACTTCTTTGCGAAGTTCACAGCCTTGGTCGTCGCATCTTGATCTAGCGCCAGTAAAATGGGGCGATCTTCGGCGATCCTCGTAATTTCCCATACCATCTCCTCAGATAAATGAGTGCCCCCCAGAGCCACACTTGTGGTGTATTGTGCCGCCTTCACAGCAGAAACAATATCTTCGACGCACAGAATATTTAGCGAGGGAACGTCTGGCGGGTAATACCACGAGATGAAGGGGCCTTCGGCCTCCCTAAATGTATCCACCTTGGGGCGTACTCCATCTCGGTAGGAGCGAGCCACGACACCCCTACATTCTCGGTGCGGACTAAACACCGTGTAAACATATCGACATCTTTCCGGGCAGTATGACCAGCCCGCCACTCGGGAAATATGCTCAGCAGGTAGTTGGAAACGGTCCCAGAAAAACCCGTAGTCTCCAGCGTCCAGTCCCCGAGTAGGATATTCAAATTGACGAGAGACAAACGGACTTCGATTGGGTTTCGATGGCTGAGCATGTGAGCGCAGCACGCCTCCGAATCCGCAGCTTGCCCGGTGGCATTTGAAGAGAACTTCTCCGCTTGCTGCTCGGGTGATGGCAAACGCTTTATCATGTGATGACCCTCCTCGGCACTTGGGGCAAATCTGCCCATTGTCTGTTGATCCCGGCGCCAGCCCCATGGCATAGTCTCGGACAATTTGATACTCATTGGCCACGAGCCGGCGCACCCGTGCACATATGAACTACTTGCCCTTGGGGATGGACGTTGGTGGGTGGCAAGGACATGCTGGTGACTCGATACCGCGCCTTGCGTAACTTCGCCGCCAGTTGATCTCCCGGAGATCCGGGGCTCGCTGCCCACACCAGTGTCGCCATCCTGTATGGCACCACTTTATTTAATCCCCGTATAAATCCCCGGAAATCGCCGGCGTCAATCGGGAGTTTCACCGGCCTGCCTACACTCGACAGATCAACAAACTCCTGTTGGTCTGGGTCAACAATAGCACGAACACCGCAAGAAATATCGGTATAGAGCAACTTCATTTGAAATCTCCTATAAGTATTATGGCACGACGCACATATAAGTCTTGATGCGATTACCGGAGTTATGATTCCTGACCGCCACAGTCTCGAATACTTCGGCGCCCTCCTTCCTGAGACGGAGAGCAAAAGCCTTGCCAGCCCCGAAGATGCAAGCATCGCTCCAAATTATTGCCCTTACAAAGCCGTTAGAAATGGTGCGCAGAGTCTCCAGTACAGGTTTGTTCAAGGTAATCTGTCGCGAAGCCGTGGCTGGAATCACGCCTAGATTATACAAAGAGGAAAAATAGAGTGTGTGAGTCTCGGGCAAGTTGTTGATAAAAAATACACCTTCTGAAGCATTGGACGTTGGTAAAAGATTCATATATTACGCTCCTCTTATATTACACATAGTTGGACTGATGTACATTATGCCTCCTCCAGCCACGCATCGTTACTTATGCGATCCGTGGTCAAGACTTCGATTATGCGTGGATCATCACAAAACTCCGGCTCCTCCTCATCGTCCTCCTCTTCCTCCATAGTTTCGATGAGGGGATCATTCTCCGCTACAAGCAGCAACGTCCCGTCATCACAAATGTATCCTGCGCCAATGGCTACCTCCCCTTCTTCGTCACTCCCGAAGTAGACGGGAGTGTGCTCATCCTCACAGGCGGCGAACAACTCCAGCAAGTCCTTGACTGTCAGCATGTGATTTACTCCGCATCAAATTCTGCATCAAGTTGATCGAGGTCATCACCAATCTCATCTTCGATGGACTCGTAGATGTGCCCCTCATCTCGATCCCAATCATCGAAGTCCAACTCCGAATAATCATCAGAGTCTGGGCCTTCGTCAGGCAGATCATCATCGAGATCGTCGAAGGGCAGGCGAGGCTGCTCAACCTCGGACACATCAATGAAGTTCATATCTCCGAAATCATCAGCACAAGTGATTAACATATATGCTCCTTATCTCTAACCAATACATGGACCCAAAAACAAAACAAATCTTAGGTTTACCACCTAAGCAAAATTGGTATTAGACAACTCAAACTATGAATAGTTCCCGAAGAAATTAAAACACGCCCTAAAGACATTGTTGGCACATAAGCGCTTGTTTAGCAAGCGGTTATGCGCTTGCTCGACTGAAGTTACCTTGAGCTTTTTTAGCCAAGGTCCGGCTTTCTCAGCTGCATTCTCTAACCCGTGTGTTATCGCAGAGTTCGGTATTGAGTGAGCTACCGCCACCTTTGGGATAAAAATCCACGTTTGGACAAGGGAGAGGTGCCTGTCCCCGTGTACGCCATTCCGGGATATAGGCGTTGTAATCACAGCACCCTCCCCGGATTCAACTAAAGCGACTACCAGTTCAGCCATAGCAAGTCCTGTATATGAGCCCTCATCCCTGCTGCAGGTTCCGAGATTAACGGGTCCGGACATTATGACATGAGTGTAGTGCCTCGTCGCGCGTATTAAACTTTGGGCTACGCCTGCTATTAAGGCTTCCCTCTGTTCAGGGGCGAGCACCCATTCTCGTAGTGCAGAGTCCGGGGTTTGCCATGGTAATCCCGCAACTCCAGTTGGCCCGATACTTTTGCAGTTAAGCTGGTTAGGCGCGTATATGCATATAGTGTGACACCCCAAGTCATGGAAGGTACGCGCCGTTAGCTCGACATTGACAATGGCTCCGCCGGGAGAAACTAAGATTGTGGTGAGTAGGAGTGACACGGCTATCCTTTGAAGGCCTGTACATACAGGCTCAATGTTGTTTGTTCAAGTCCCGGCGCAGTATTTATTTCACAGATTTTGAAACTTCTCACTCTACGAGGCACATCTGGTGTAAGTTTGACTAGCACATCTGCGGCACCAAAATCTAGGCCCAGTAAAGACACTGCGTGTCTAGCTGCATTCATAATGTTGGTCTTATCCTCCTCGACCAAGATTAGGTTGTTGTATGAAAAGATCCACCCATTATCGTGGGATCTAATTACTCTGTTGACTGGGAACAGGCGGCGAGCTTTCTTTTGGCTGATGCCCAGCGCTTGCCCGAAGGCTACGTGTACTCGAAATTCGTGTGTCTTGCTGAACAGGGGAACTAAGAAGTCACGCTCAGACATATTCGGAGGGAGGAAACCGAAGGTCCAAAGGCCGATGCCTCGACCACCGCTAAGCCCATCTCTCCGCAGCAAATACGAGCGCCCTTCTTTAGGTTCCGTAATTATAGGCAGGGCCCACGGCTGTCCTGCCCACCGAGCATAGGACTCCCGTTTAGAAACTGCATTGGCTACAACTTCCGCAGGGTTATACACAGTGATCTCATTGAGATGCGGCAGAGACGTGCTGCCCCAGTTAATTATCGTCTCCCGTTGGTACCGAGCGAGCCCCCCCTCATCTCGAATTCGCGCCCAATCCAACGCCTGCGCAAGGCACGTCGCTGCTGTACTGTTGCGGTCACAATACACAGCTCTGTCGTGGTTCACGGGGCCTCCTCGATGCCGGGACCGATCACTGCCCCTAAGTCGTATGTGGTTTGCGCCGGCGGCGCGGGCGGGGGAGTGTAGCTCACCGTGTTGTAGGGGACATAACTTGGCTCCACCATACCGTGGCGTGTGGATTTATTTAAGATGTTCCATATATGGGCATCTAGCTGTGCGTCTGGGTAGCGAAGAGCCAGCCGCCTACTAGCGGCGGGCTGGGCAGAGTGCGGGTGTTCAAACTTAGCTCCTAACCACATCCGCTTGTACGTATCTCGGCCTAACCAAATGCCGTTGGGTATGTGCTGGCACACTTCACCCTTGCCTGCTTGTGACTCGAACTGCTCGTAGTCTTGATAATAGAAATGGACAAGCCCAAGGGGGGAATCGAATGTGCCCCTATTATAGAAGCCAGTCTCTACCCCCTCCACCCTATCCAATCTCTCCAGCAAAGTTGGGCCAATTTTAAATACTTCGCAGAACACATCGTGCCCTTCAAAGGGCGCGGCTGCGGGGAATTCCCCGAGATGAAATAGGACATGATCTTTTAACCAGATAGTTCCTTCTGGCTCTTTGCCGGGGAGGTACGCATCGTACAGGCGCTGGCCTTTCTTAAGGGTGCCATATACGGCTACTAAAATATTCTCATTTTCTGTCAATGTAGTCCCCTTCTAGGATTCGTTAGTTTCTCGGAGCACGCACCACACACTGCGCTGGGTACGTCTCCGTACCACGTAATTGTGTCAGCATCCGACGGAGATAAAGACGTGCCGCAGTTTTGGCAGCCGCCTTTGGTGAGAGTCAAAAATTCCTCGTGAGTTATTTTGCCATGTGGCCCCTGTACTACAGGCCGAACAGTGAAGCCCTCCTCAACCTCTCCATAGAGTGTGGTCAATGTGCCTATCTTGGTTGCATTCTTAAGCCGCACGTATATAGGCCCAGCAAATGTAGAATAGACTCTCCACATTTTGAGAGTAACTCCGTGGACAACCAGCTCTGTGCCGGGGCTTGGGCCACAGACCCCCGACATTTGCCCAAGATTCCCTTTGTTCTTTTTATATGGCAACCATTTCAGGTGGCGCAACACCACAATCTGGTTGTACCTATGCCCCGTATTCTGGAGTCGCGCCTCTGCCTTGCGCGCAGCTTTAGTCCTCTTCTCCCCACCAACTGGGCCAGTGGCCCCAACGGCGGGGGGAGTGTTGACTATAGCCGCCGCTTTCGGGGGCGCGAAAACAAAAGGGACGGAGGTGTACTCCCGTGTAGAATTCATAGGAAACTTATACCATGTATTTGGCCGTGCTTCCTGAAATTTACTCGTGAACTTCCTCCCTCGCCGATCCAGTGCGGCAAAGAGCATAGACCACTCGGAGCCATACCACAAAGTGTCGTAGTCGTCGTACACCCAAACGAGTGGCCGCTCTTTATTGCGAGCGAAATTGAGTGTCTTATCTTTGGCATTATGCCACGCCAAAGCAAAACTCCCTTCCAGCTTTTCGAGCGTTTCTTTTTCTCCATTACAACTCCGAGTCTTTTCAATTTGTTGTATTTGATTCCTGCTGCCAATTTCTTTAGTTTACCTCTTTTTACTTTTAGTGCTGATAGGTCGCGCTCTGCATATCTGATGCTGCGTACACGAGGTAGAACTCCAGATTCTTGAACCTTCTTTTGAAATCTACGTAGCAAAGTAACCGCTGGTTCGGTTTTGTTCTTTTCTACTTTTACGTTAATCATAGTCATGGGGCATATAATACCATTTTATTGCAAAGCTTTCAAGTATAAAAAAGCGGCAGGTACCACTGGGGTTTCCTGCCGTTTTCGTCGACTAACTGCTATATGTCA
>OFQZ01000088.1_pt1 | contig 35416 bp, 41 predicted proteins | sample 1543011 | NCBI WGS metagenome assembly OFQZ01 (sample SAMN07774216, study PRJEB24372) | wastewater metagenome | isolation source: Exp Tend NO 0WW | collected 2016-02 | reverse complement strand
CGGAGATCGTGACGGTCCCGTTGCCGCGCGCCGTGACGGTCAGGGTCAGGGTCAGCGTCCCCTTCGCCTCGCGCTGGAAGCGGTCGGAGAACTGCGTGAGGAACCCGACGAGCTCCTGCATCTTCGAGGAGAGCTCCTCGTTCAGGTTCCCCTCGGAGATCTGCTGGAGCAGCACCGCGAAGCTGCGCGTCCCTTCCTCGACGGCGGCCTTCGGTTCCTCGGTCTTCATGGGCTCGTTCCTCTTCTTCGGTCGTGGCATCACCGCCACGGGCGCGGTGCGGTACCCGATGTCCTCGGGCGAGTTGGGCGACGGATCGTTCACGTCCGGGCGCTCGGGACGGAGAACGACGAGTAGGGATCGGCGCCGGCGAGCCAGCGAGCGACCTCGAGATCGCGGCGCTCCTCCGCCGGCGGGCGGCGTGTGGAATGAGGCACGATGGCGCTCGGCGGCTCCGTGTCGGCGAGCGCGGGGTCGGTCTTGCGAACGGTCTTACTCATGGGCTGGGCCTCCGTTTCGTTGGCGACCTGAACAAGGGGTCGCGGGTGTTCACGTGTCGGGTGTCCACCGTTATGGCGGGCTGAGCTGCTCATCCGTGTAGTCTGCACGCAACGTAAATCTCTGCGTTCAGGCTTCCGCCTGGACGTGATGGAGCGATGGTCGAGAAGTGAGTGAGAGGGATCGAGACTCAGTCGTCGGTGCCGGTGCGCCGCCAGGACTCCACGGGGACGCCTGTCGCCGCACAGATTCGGAAGGCCATCTCGAGCTCAGGATCGCGCTCCTCGGAGAGCCATCGCGACACGGCCGCCGGAGTCACGCCGATGCGCTCGGCGAGGTCCGCTTGGGTCCATCCGAGCGCGAGGAGTCGGGATCGCAGAAGCGCCGCGCCAGAATGCCGCTTGGCCATGCGCCAATCTTGACGAACGACAAGTCATTGTCAAACGGTAAGTACGTTGGTGAGGGATCTTGCGCGGTTGCGGAGGCGCCAGTCGGCTTCGGAGGGCAAACTGGACCCGTGACGATTGGCGACAGGCTGCGGACGGTCATCCTCGAGGAGATGAAGTCGACGGCCTCCGACGTCGCCACCCGGGCCGGCGTTTCCGCCGGCACCCTGTCGCGATGGATGAGCGGGGAGCGCGAGAACCCAGGCGTTCAGGAGCTAGCGAAGGTCGCCAGAGTAATTGGTGTCACTGTCGACTGGCTTTGCGACGGGGGCAGCCCGAAGGCCAGGCAAGCCACCGGCGACCCGGAGCTCGCTGAGTTTTCGTGGCCCGCGGATGTCAGCGAAGCCGTTCGCATCCGGGCTCAACAGCGCTTGCTGCAAGAGCGAGACGCCCATCGGAGGGCGCTCGTGCCGTACTGGCACGAACGACTCCGACGACTCGTAGACGACGAGCGGAAGGAGCGTTGACGAGCCCGCGTCTGCGACGAGCATTCGGCGCTATCGCCGGCTCTCCTGCTTCCCGCTTGACGCGCATGTTGCCAAGTGTCACGTATGGGTGATGCTGCTTTCTGCCCGCGAGCCCATCGTCCCCTGCCCCGCCTGCAAGGGTGAACGCGTCGTCCTCGGGCCGACGGGGGTGGCTGCCTGCAGCCCATGCAACGGCTCCGGGCTCCGCGCCATCCGGGTGCGTCCACCGTTCAAGAGCTGCGCGTGCGGCGCGGCCTACGACGAGTCCGCCTGGCGCGCGCTCCCGCTCGTCGGAGTCCAGCACCTGGACGACGGGGCTCCGCCCCTGGAGCTCCGGAACTGCACGGCCTGCGGCTCAACGATCGCGATCGAGCTACCGGCCATTCAGGGCGACGGAGGGGCCGGCTTCCACCTGAGCAAGCGCTCGAGCGAAGCGGAGTCCTCGAAGAGCACGGAGCGAAAGTCGACGCCTGCTTCGCGGTCGAGTGACTCGCACGCGTCGTCCTCCGGTGAGCGATCCTCGGAGTCCAAGATCGGTCCGGTCGGTTTCAGGCTTCCGTCGCGAACTCTCGACAGCACGACGTAGGCGTCGTCCTTCGTGATGCCGCTCGGGAGGGCTCCGCAAGCCAGATCTTCCGCGAGCTCGGGGGCCACGCGCCAGCCGCCGCGTCCACTCCCGCGCACGGTGACGGCCCCCGTCCTTCGCGTTCCGAGTCGACACACCGACTGGATTGCCTTCGAGTGTTTCAGCAGTCGCGTCTCGGCGTCGATCCGCGCCGCCACCATTGTCCTCGCGTGCCCGACGCGCGTCGGGCGGCTGCCCGCACACAGCTCGCGGACCTGCCGCGCATCCTCGGCTCGCTTCAACTGCGCTTGCTCCGCGGCCTGTTGCAGGGCCTGCATCTGGGTCGCTTGCTGATCCGTGAAGGACTGCTCAGCCTGCCGCCGCTGCTGATCCGCGGCGGCGACGAGCGCCTGAGTCTGAGCGCTCGTCTGCGCCTGCTGCTGGGCCGCGAGCGCGTTGCGCTCAGCGATCGGCTGGTCTGGTGGAGCAGCGGCGACGGGCGCAGGTGCGGACGCACAACCGACGAGGACGAGGGCCAGGACGAGCAGGAAGACCATGCTCCCCAGGGCGCACCATTCTGGCCGGCGGCGCAATCCCCCCTAGGGTGGATGAGATTCGCCCCTACGTGTGGGCGCCGATGGCTAGCCCGTGGCTCGAGCGCGCCCGGACCTGACGCGCGAGGCGGGCGCCTTCTTCGTCCCGGGCCCGAGCTCGGCGACGGACGCGCGGAGCGACTCCTCGAGATCGAGCGTCTCGGCGCTCGCCCGCGGCATCGGGACGACGATCTCCTTCCCCTCGACCTTGCGGGCGACGGCGAGCCGTACCCGCTCCGCACCGCCGTTCGTGAACCGCTCGGCATCGAAGGCCGGCCGCGCGAGCCCGTCGAGGAGCTGCCCCGCGAGCTGGCGCTCGACACGCGACGCGGCGAAGGGCGCGCCGCTCACCGCCTCGGTCTCCGCGAACGATCGCACCTCGTCGGCGTAGTAGCACTCGTGGAGCACGAGCCCGCCCTCGTGGGGCCGGACGATGACCAGGTCGTCGCGCGTCCTCGTCCCGAGCTGGCCGACGGCGACGGACGCCCGTGCCTCGAGCTGCGACGCGATGAGGCGGTAGGCGCGCGCGGCGCCCTTGTCGGGCCCGAGGTAGACCGTCCGCGAGAGGTACTTCGGATCGATGGTGGCGAGCGGGACGACCTCCACGACGCGGATGCGTCCGGGGTCCGCAGCGAGCTCGAGCGCCTTCAGCTCCTCTGGGGAGAAGGTCACGAATTTGTCCGGGGTGTACTCGTACCCGAGGACGACGTCCTCGCTCTCGAGAGTCTTGTCCTCGGCCGCGCAGATCGTCCGCTGTTGGATGCGCGACCCACACGGCGGCTTGTGGAGCCGGTTGAACTTCACTTCCTTCGTCGAGACCGCGGTGAAGAGCTTCGCGGGGATCGCGACGAGGCCGATGAGGAGCGTGACCGAGCCGATGGATCGAGCTGCCATGCCGCAGAGGCTAGACCCCGCCCCGCCGGTCGGAAAAAACCTGACGGACCACTTGACGCGTATAGGATATAACCTATCTTGAGGGGTGTGAGCGGCCCGACCTTCGAGTTTGAATGGGACGAGGAGAAGGCCGCCACGAACCTCACCCGCCACGGGGTCTCTTTCCCCGAGGCCTCCACCGTCTTCGAGGACCCCAATGCGTTCTACTTCGACAACGGCTCGCCGGAAGGGCGCCTCAGCGTCGTCGGTTTCTCCGCGCGCGGGAGCCTCCTCCTCGTCGTCCACGCGGAAATCTCAGCGGACCGCATCCGAATCGTCAGCGCCCGTCGCCCCGAGCGCTGGGAGCGAGACCTCTACGGGTGAGACCATCCGCCCCCTCGGGCGCGGCCTCCGCGTGGGGCAGGCGCGCTACTCCCTGCGGCTCCTGCGCGAGGCCGTCGGCCTCACCCAGGGGAGCGTCTCCGAGGCGTCGGGCCTCTACCAGCCCGACCTCTCGAAGCTCGAGAACAAAGCGACGCTGGACGACGTCCAGATCTCCACGCTCCGCCGCTACGCGAAGGCTCTCGGCGGGGACGTCGAGCTCGCCGTGGTCCTGAACGGCCGCCGCTACACGCTGAAGGGCCCCTCACCTGCGTCAGGTCCGGTGAGATGTCCTCGCGGCACGTCGGCCCCCGCGTCCGAAGGGGCCATCGCGCTTGAGCAGAAGTGCGAGGCACGACGGATCGGCGGGCTCACCCGCTACGACCCACGCACCGTCCTCAAGGCGATCCGCGAAGGCCTGGACGCAATCAAGACCCAGCGAATCCGTGAGGACCTTCGTCCTCACGTCGAGGCACTCCGGGGGCGGTGGTCATCGTCATCGGCCGCCTGACCATGCCGACCGTTCGCAGATGACCACCATGAACGCTCGATACCTCGTCCTCTCGCTCGTCGTCGTCGCGTGCGGCTCGGAGTCGGCCGAGCGCGGTCGGTCCGCCATCACCCTGGAGACCCCAGACGCGGAGGCTCCCGTGGTCGCCTCCGGGTCGAGCCAGGGCGATCCCGCGCCGGATGCTGGCGCCCAGGAGGCGCCGGTCGACGCGAGCGCCGACGCACCCGCGGACGCCAGCCCGCCGCCCCCTCCGACGGGCGTGACGTGCACGACGACGCGCCGCGTCTACCCGTGCGACACCGCCACGACCGTCGAGCCCGGCGTCCGCTTCTGGCTCGTCCCGAACGGGACGGACATGGAGGGCGGCATCGCGAGCGACTCGCCCGGGCTGAGCAGCCTCTACGGCGGCGCGCCGGCCGGGTACGCGCTCTTCAAGTCGGCGGACCGCGTCACGTACTACGGCTTCGACCACGCGACGGAGGTGACGACCAGGAGCGGGAGCTCCGTCACCGTCCGCGAGGACTTCCAGCGCGCCGGGACGCCGCCGGAGGGATGCACGGTGCCGCTCGTCCACGTCGTGTGCAGCGGGACGACGCTCCTCGGGATGTGATGCAAGGACGATCGGACGATCGATCGCACGTCGTAGAGCTCGCGCTGCGCGCCCTCTCGACGCCTCTCGTAGACGCGCCGGAGGCTCTCGAGGTCCTCGCGGACGCGCTCCTCGAAGCCGGCGACCTGGACGGGCGAGGGTACGCCTTCGTGCCGCCGCATGGGTACGCCTCCTTCGCCTACCCGGATGAGCCGGGTGGCAGAGCGCGCGCTGCCCTCCTCGCCGACGCGGTCCACTGGGCCCGCGACCGGCTCGTCGTACAGCTCCTCGACGGGTGTTGGATGTGCCGGACGCCGTCCTACTCGAACGAACTGATTTGCTCCGGATGCGGTTGGGACGCGGCCCGGGGGTCGTGGGAGTCGTTCGAGTCCCGTATCCAGGCGGCCCTTAGGCGGGAGTTTGTAGCCGCAGACGCCAACAGAAGGCCGGCGCCCAAACGGAGGAAACGGCGCTAGGCCGCCGGTCGGATCTGGCTCCGCTGCCGGAACGCGAGCTCGAGCTCCCCGCCGTGCCGCGTGACGTGCGCGACGTCCGGAGCCGCCGCGTCGGCTGCAGCCAAGCGCGTCACCGTCGAGGCCTGGCGCTCGAGCCTGGACAGCGACACCTCGTGTCGCACCGTGGTGGAGATCGTCCCGACGTGCCGGACGGCAGCGACGGCGTCGAACGCGACGGCGGTCGCGGCCGCGGTCGCGCCCTCGAGGGTCGCCGCGAGCTCGCCGACGACCGGGACGGCGCCGGCGGCGGTGAGCTCCGCATCCCCCAGCGTCGCCGCGACGGAGCCGGCGATCGGCGAGTCTCCGGCGCTCGTGAGGGTCGCGCCCTCGAGGGTCGCCGCGAGCTCGCCGGCGACCAGGGTCGTCGCTGCCGCCGAGACCGTGGCGCTCTCGAGCGTCGTGGAGAGGTCACCGTCGACCAGGACCGTTCCGGACGCCGAGACCGCTGCGTCGGCGAGCGTCGCGGCGAGCGTCCCAACGGCCGAGCCGCTCGCGGAAACGGTACCGGTGGCCGCGACGGTGGCGTCCGCGAGGGTCGCGGCGAGGTCGCCGTCGATCGGAGCCGTGGCCGTCGCCGACGCGCTCGCGACCTCGAGCGTCGCCGCGAGCGAGCCAGTGATCTCCGAGCTCCCGGCGGCCGAGACCGTCGCATCGGCGAGCGTCGCGGCGAGGTCGCCGTCGATCGGGCTCGTCGCCGCGGCCGAGACCGTGGCGCCCTCGAGCGTCACCGCGAGCGTCCCGGTGGCTCCGGTCGAAGGGTCGACACCCGTGTAGAGCGCGAGCACCTCCGCGATCGCGAGGGCGTCCGCGTCGCCGAAGTCCGCGTCGTCGACCGCGATGCCGAGCTCGGCGAGGGTCACGGGAGTCGTCATGTTCCCACCTTGATGGAGTCGAGGCCGGCGATGATGACCGACGTGTCGAAGCCTGCGGTCGAGTCGACGAGAGCGCCGTCGACGTAGAGCTTCGCGCTGTCGTCCGCCTTCAGGATCAGCACGTAGTAGTGGTCTCCGACGCCGAGCGCCGCCGACGTGAGCGTGTCCGCTGTCCCCTCGTCGGTCACCGTCACCGCGGCGTTCACGAGCTCAATCGTGAGGAGCGCCGCGGGACCGGAGTCGAGCAGTGTCTTGAGCGTGGCCGTGTCGGTGGCGCCGTTCTCGACCGAGAAACACCCCCAGAACATGATAGACGTCGTCCCGCCCGGGAACGCCTGCCCTGCGCTGGTCGATAGGCTGTCGACCTCGCTCGCATCCGCGTCGAAGGTCACGGCCGGGTAGCTCTGTGACGTCACGTCGAGCGCCGGCTGCAACGTCGCACCCGACTGCGTGAGTTGCAGCGCTTGCTCCTCGTCCGTCCACGCCGACGCGTTGCCGACCCCGTTGATGATGTCGTTGTGCCACGCCACGATCGCCGCAATATCGCCGCTCGAAAACGCGCCGTTCCCCGCGCGCCACGCGACCATGATGTGAGAGACGTCTGCGTCGAGCGGGTAGGCCTCGAAGCCGGTGCCGGCGTTGTGGCAGCCAAACTCGTGCGTGCCGCCACCCCACGTCGCGCTCGTACCTCCAAACGCCCCGCCCGCCCCGGTGAGCGTCTGGAGCGTTCCGTCGACCCACATTTGCGTGCTCGTCCCGTCGCCGATCACGATCACGCTCTTCGCGCTGCCGGTGATCGCAGAGTTCGAGTAGAACGACCCGCTCGAGTCTCCGAATTTGTTCGCGGCATCGATGGCCAGCGTGTTCGGCGCGCTGCCGTCGATGATCCGATGCACCTGCTGAATCGCACCGCGCGCGGTCGCGTTCATCACGCACGACCAGAGGTACGAGCCGGTCACGCTGCCGGGTAGCCCTCCGATGTTGCCGCCCGTGAGTCCGTCCTCGTCGCCCGCCGCGCCGACGTTGAAGTTCATCGCGGCGTAGCCGCCGCCCGTCGTCGTGTCACCCGGCGCAGAACCGGCGTCGGGCGCCGTCATGTTTGTCGTGGACGCGTGGCTGTTCGCGTTCTTCGTCAGCGTGCGCGTGCCGGAGTTGTACGAGTCCCAGAGCGCGAGCATCGCGCTACCGAGGATCTCGTACCCCGTCGGCGCGGGGGATGGCTTGGCGGCAAAGCCCTTGGCCCATCGCGCCCAGAGCTTCGGCCCCAGAACCGTCTTCGGGGACGGCGTCTCGGTCCCCCCGACCGAGAGGGTCTCCGCTCCGCCCGTGTACCAGGCGAACGCCATGGCTCAGTAGATCCGCCGAACGGACCAGTCGAAGTTGCGGCTCGACGCGCTGATCCGCTGGAGCGTCGCGTCCCAGCCGATGCCGAGCAGGAGCTGGGGTGTGACGAAGGCCTCCGACTGGACGTCCGAGAGCGTGGCTACGAAGACGAGCCGCACCGTCCCGGACGCGCGCACCGTCTCGTAGACGCGGAACTTGAACTCGTCGCCCTTGACCATGTTGGCGACGCCATCGATCCAGAACTGAAAGATGCCGCTGTCCGTGCGCGCGACGGGGACTCCCGTGGTCGTGCCGCCGGTGACGCCGATCGACTGCTCGGTGTTCGTGATCGAGACGGCCGAGCCGGTTGCGTACGCGAGGTCGATTGCCATGGTCAGCTCACCGCGTGGATCGCGACCTCTTGCGTCGCGACAGTGTCGAGGGCGCCGCCTGCCGAGAGGCGAGCGGCGAGACGCGTCCCGGACGGGACGTCCTGGAAGCAGGGGAAGCTGTTGACCGGACCTTCCATCAGCTCGCCAGAGTCGACGCGGAACATGTAGCTCTGCTCGGCGCCGACGAGCGCCTCCTCCGTGGCCGCGCCGATCCCCATGTCCAGGAAGGTCCACTTGATGGGGGTGAGCGTCGTGTCTCCGGTCGGGGGTTGCAGGCTCGGCACGAACGCGAAGTGATCCTCCGACGTGCTCGCGGCGATCTGCGTCCAGGCTCCCTCGGCTCCGGAGGCCCCAGGGGTGACCGACGTTGCCGCCGGGACCGTCCCGATCCCGTAGGTCGTGACCTTGGACCCGACGCGGAACGGCGGGTAGCCGTTCCCTCCGTAGAGGAACACGCCGACGCGCATTGCCGTGGTCGTGCGATCCCCAGCGACTTGGGCCGCGATGCGCGTGCCCGCGGGGATGTAGAGCGGAAACTCCCACGTCTTGGCGCCGCAGCCGGTCGTGGTCCCGCTCCCTGCTCCCCCGCAGAACCCCATCAGGAGATTGGGAATCAGCACTTCCTCGGTGGCCGCACCGATGAGGATGTCGAGGCACCCGCGAGACGTGGTCGCCGACAGCCCATAGCTCGTCGCCACGACGCGGATCCAGTACGCATCGAAGGACGTGCTCGCGATGAGCTGCACGGCGGTGCCCTTCGTCGCCGCCGCGCCTCCCGTGGTGACGGACGTGCCCGGGGTAGTCGACGACGTCCCGCCGAACGAGTGCTCGACGCGAACGATGCCCTTTTGGGGAACCCAGAGCACGCGCGGCCTACGCGTTCCCAGCGGTGAGCGTGAACGACGTCACGTTGACGGCCTGCCCCGCGGCGAGGACGACGTTGTCGAGCGTCATGTCGCCGCCGCCGCCCGTCGCGGTGACGGTGCCCTGAATCCCGGTCGTCGTGCCGTCGTTTGCGTAGACGCGAAAGTGCGCGGCCGTGCCGGCGTTGTCCGCGCTCGCGTCCTGCCACGTGCCGAGGAGCGTCTTGGCGCCAGCCGCGGCATCGTTCATCCAGTTGGACGGGAGGTTCAGGGTAGCGAGCACCGTCCCCGAGTCCGCCGCGGCGCAGTTGGCTGGGGCCGCTCCGGACCGGATCTTCAGGACGGCAGAGGCGCCGATGCTCGTCTCGATGGCGTCGAGCTCGGCGTTGCGCACGGCGGCGGAGAATTGAATCGTCATGATGGATCAGGCTCCGTTGGTGTTGCTGATGTCGAAGCGCGCGAACACGTGGAGCACGCGCGTCTCACTGGTGAGCTCGCCGCCGGCGACCGGGAGGCGAGCAAAGACGGCCCAGAGACCGGGCCGATCGAGGTCGGTCTCGGCGAAGACGTGTCGAAGCTTCAGCTGCGTCGTGGACTGCGTGACGATGTCGGCGTCCCACGACACGACGCCCCCGCCGCGCGGCTTCTCGACGGAGAGCGTCACGCCGGCGAGCACGGTGGAGAGATCGGTCTCGACGCCGTCCGCCTCGAGCAGGAGCTCGTAGCAGTGCGGGGCCTGCATTCCGACGTAGAGCCTCATTCGCGGCCGTCCTCTCCGAGGTCAACGCGCCGGAAGTCGAGCATCGGACGCACGGTCGGCGCCTCGGGCTCGAGCTGGTCGTAGAGCGGGCGCCCGAGGAAGTCGTAGAGGAAGGCCTCTTCCCCGCGCGTGTAGACGTTGCGGTCGACGTCCCCGCCGATCCCGTCGACGCGCCCCGTCCACGCCCCGGGCGTCTTCTTCGTGTTCCCGCTGTACTGCCAGAGCTCGACCGCCCTCCCCGACGCCCGCCAGGGCTCCGGAGCGACCGGGAGCTGGTCACGCCGCGGATACCAGGGGAACCCCGCCCCGTACGACGCCCACCAGAGCGGAAGCTCGGCGAGGTCCGGCGCCTGGGCGGCGGCCGGCATCATCCGCCGCGCCCAGAAGTCGGGGTAGGAGTAGACGATCGGGAGCCTCCAGAACCGGGCGCGGGTCGCGTCGCGAGCTCGGCGGAGTTGGTCGACGATCGCCTGCGACGAGAGCGACGGGTCGGCCGCCTCGAGGTCGAGCGCGAGCGCCATGGACGGCATGGTGTCGCCCACGGCCTCCCATGCGTTCGCGACCTGCTTGCCCATGTCCCCCATCGGATGGAGGAAGGCGTAGGCCCCGAAGGGGAGCCCCGCGGCTCGAGCTCCGGCGATGTTCGCGAGCCGCGTCTGGTCCTTCCAGGTCTCGTTCTCCGAGACCTTGCAGAGCACGCCGCGCCACCGGCGAGCGACGCCGGGCGCGACCTCCGCCGCCGCGACGCGCCCGAAGTCGATGACCCCGTTCGCGGCGGAGACGTCGAGCAGGTCGATCCACTCGGCTGCGCTCTCGTTGCCTTCAACGCGCGAGGTGCTCATACTGCGACCTCCGGAGGTCCACATGGTTGCGAAGAAGAAGACCAAGACGACGACGAAGACCGTGAAGAAGGCGGCGCCCAAGCTCGCGAAGAAGATCGCGAAGAAGAAGGCCGCGAAGAAGTGACGTGACGCTCGCTCGAGCGCGCCGCTGACCGCACGTGGGGCGGCGCGCTCGATGAGTCATCGGACGCACCGGAGCGATCCGCAGGACTTGGCCGCGACGACGCTCTCCGCCCGGGTCCAGCACTCGAGGGGCATCGACCGCAGCTCCATGGCGACGACGCAGCGGCGATCGCAGGTCTCGCCGCTGATGGCGCCCGAGCCCTCGGGACACCCGAGCCGCCTCAGATTCGAGCACGCCGACGCGCACGCCGCGTCCACGTCCCCGACGAACGGCGGGGCCGGCGGATAGACCGGCTCGGCGGGCGGCGCCGTCTGGCAGCCCAGCGCGAGGATCGCGACGACGACGACGAGCGCCCTCATCGGGACACCGCCGTCGACCGGACCACGTAGCGGTCGAAGGCCTGGTCGGACTCGACGAACCGGTCCGACAGCCACACGAAGCCGCCCATCCCCCACGTCGGGCCCCAGCTGTTCAGGTAGAGGATCTTCCCCGGCGCGAAGCCGATCGCCGTGAGCATGTGGAGGCCCTTGAAGTCGCCGGCGGGCTGGTCGTAGACCGCATCCGGATCGGAGCCCCAGTCGAGGAAGTTCTGGTAGACGCGGATCGCCGTCCCGGGGAACTCCCCCGCCGCGAGCGCGCGCCGGAGCTGGCCAGCGTCCGCGTCTGCCCGGAAGTAGTCCCGGAAGAGCGCGTCGGCGCCGGCAACGTCCGCGTCGAACGGCGGAGGCTCGTTCACGCGGCTCGGCTCGAACGGGAGCCGGGCCTCGGAGATCATCCCGTGGCGAGCGGTTCCCAGGCACATGAGCCGCGCGCTCGAGCCGATGTCGAGCAGGACGCCGGGCGTCTGCATGTACCGCGCGACGTCGTAGGACCACTTGCGCGAGGTCCGAGGCGCCGGGCGCCCCTGGGCCTGCCCGGCGAGGTAGTTCGCGCTCGAGAACCAGTGGGCGACGCATGCGTTGGTCTCGAACTGGTCGACGACCTGGTCGAGGTGCTTCCGGTGGTCGACGGCCGAGATCGACGGGGCCCGCACACCGACGAGGCCGTCGACGTGGTGGTGCGCGCGGTCGTGGGCCGCCTCCTCCTCGGTGCACGGGACGACGCCGAACATCAGCGGGCGCCTCGGTAGGGCTGGCCCCAGACGACCCCGACCCGCTTCGCGCCTTCGCGCTGGCCGATGAGATCGCGGATGACGGGCGTGAGGGCGCGGTCGATCTTGCAGAATTCGACCACGGCAGCCTCGTCGGTGAGGGCGGAGGCGAAGACGCACGCGAGCTGCGCGGCGTCGAGGACGCTGTTCGAGGCGTTCTTGGCGTCCCGAGCGGTGAGCCCACAGCCGAGGAGAGACGCGCCGCCGAGCACGACGACGGCAACGGCCATGGCGCCATCCCGCGGCTCGTAGAGCTTCGCCACGACGCTCCGGAGGCGCTCGAACAGCGTCGGCGCGGCGCTCGGGACGAGGACGCCACCCAGCGCCATCATGGCTTCCTTCAGCGTGATGTCGCGGTGCGCGACGAGCGCGAAGAGGCACACGGCCACGACGCAGTTGAGGACGAGGACTCCGATTTCCTTGGATGACATCTCAGTGGCCTCCGATGACGTGACGGACGATGGGGGCGAGCTCCTTCGCGAGCTCGAGCGCGGCGATCGCGAGCGCGAGGAACGTGGCGCGGGAGGCGCCTCGAGCCGCAGAGCCGGCGTTCTCGAAGAGCGGCCTGGCGGTCCGCTTCTGCGCCGCCGGGAGCCCGCGGGCGAGCTCCTGGAGCCGGGCGGGCATCCGGTGGGCGGCGCCGAGCTCGGCGGCCAGGACGACGGCGGCCACGTCTCGGTCGCGATCCATGTCCTCGCGCTTCCGGAGGTAGGTCGCGATCCCGCGCATGTCGGAGTCGACCTTGATTTCGTGGTCGCTCTGACGCTGCGCGATCGCCCGCTGATGCTCCTCGAGCGCGCGATTCGCGGTCGCCGGGGTCCGGAGCGGGAGCGGTGGGGGCTTCGGGCGTTCGGCCATCACGCCACCCCGTGGCGCTGCTGCGCCCAGTTGTAGAGTTTCGTCGCGTCCGAGTCGGAGATCTTCGTGCTGAAGAACGCCGCGACCAGCATCGTCGCGTTGTTGAGGAAGCCGGACGAGTAGCCCTGCCCGATGTTGATGGCGTTGGCCGTGTCTGCCGCGTACGTGCCGATCGACGTCTCGCTCCAGAGGCTCCCGTCGACCTTGGCGCCCACGCTGGTCCCATCGCTGAAGCGCGTCATCGCAATGTGTGGATTGCCGTCCGCGGCCATGGCGCGGTGCGCGTACATGTACGAACCGTCCGTCAGCCAAGCCGTGAGTCCGTACGTGGAGCTGAACGCCGCGCCGATCCCGCCGCGAACGTTCTCCGCCCACAGACACACGCCGTTCTCGATGGGGCTCGACGCCGCCGCCGCGGCGCTCGCGTTGATGACGATCGCCGACGATCCGGCGCTCGCGGCCACCATGTCGAGGTAGTTCCCGATCGTGGAAGCCGTCAGCAGTCGTTGCGCGCCAGCGAACACGGGAGCCCCCGCGGTCGCGCTGGGCTCGACGGTGGCCTCGCTCGGGTTCCCGCCGATGCGCGCTGTCCACGTCCCGGTGCCCGCCGAGACGGCGTAGTCCGGCTTTTCGGCGAGGAGAGTGCAGCTCGCGACGTCGCCGGGATACCAGTAATCGAAGGACCAGGCGTTCGACGTACCGCCCGCGGTAGTAACCGTGATGTTCGCGGACCCGGACGCGTGGGCCGGAAGGGTGACCGTAACGGTGGTGGATGTGTTGCCGGTGATCGACGCGGAGGTCGCCCCGAAGAGGACGCTGGAGGCGCTCCCGAGTCCAGTTCCGGTGATGACGATCGACGCACCTCCGCCGAGCGGGTCCCCCTGCTGGTAGTTGACGCCCGTGATGGCGGGGACGGGCGTGACGGTGCCCGCGGCGGAGAGCGTCGCCGCCGCGAGCGTGACCGCGAGCGTCGCCGAACCGGAGGCCGCCCGCCGGGTCGAGAACAGCATCAGCCCGAGCGTCATCATGAGTCGTCCGCGACTCCGAGACGGGTGACGATCTGGCCGACAATCGACCATTTGTAGGTGCCCGATGCTCCGGTTGGAGTGATCTGGACTTCGCCGTCCGTGGTGATGTCCGCACACGAGGCCGTCAGCCCGGCGAGTGCGCCTCGGGACTTCGGGTCCACGTCGGCGGCGTCCATGGCCGAGAGCGCTCCGTCGTCGAGGACACGGAACGACCGGCTCACCTTGATGGACGCGTGTCCGCCACCGCCACCCGAGGCGCCTCCGCCGATGATCATCAGGTCGACCGTGACCACGTTCGCCGTGGCCGCCGCGGCGGCCGGGATGGTGAGCGTGTAGATCGTCTGGAGCGTCGCGCCCGAGGTGTCGTCCACGTCGGCGCGGATCGACTCGACGGCGATGTTCGGCGCGCCAGGCGCCTCAGTGCACGCCGCGTCCTTCCATTCCAGCTTGACCTGGTGGACCTCAGCGGGCTCCGCGCACCCGCCCGCGTCCTCGTACGGCACGAACGTCGGCGTCGGGCCAACGCACTGCCATTCCGTCGTCCCGTCCGCGACGTAGGTCCCGGCGTCGCCGAAGCCGTCCTGGTCCTCCCACGTGATCTGGCCGTCGACGACGGTGCCGCCGCCCGTGGGCCACGTTGGCTCGCTCCCGCCGACCGCGCCGTACCCGTCGACGTCGGGCGAGGAGACCGCGGTGACCTGATAGACGTGGCCGTTCCTCGTCGTCGGTCCGCCGTAGTCGCCGATCTTCCGCCGCTGCCCGATCGCCCATTTGTAGGGGACGATCCCGCCCGTGCTGTTGATGTAGGCCGTCGGCCAGGTCGGCTCGACGCTCGCGTGCGTGGTGCCGTCCTTCGTGCACACGTAGCAGTATCCGTTCGGCGTCGTCGGCGTGACGGCGCGCGAGGGCTCGCCGCCCAGGTAGCTGTCGTACGTCTTGACCACGTCGGACGCCTGCCAGGAGCTCGGCGCCGTCCAACCTTCGTCGGTGACGACCTCGCCGAAGACGCCGGCCACGGCGGCGGGGTTCTCGACGCGGTCGCCTTGCTTCCAGTGCCCGCCAACGCCCTGCTCGCGACGGACGAAGGCGTCCGTCTTGCTGTCGGCCGCGTACCCCACGAAATATGGGTCGAGGTCATCGCCTCGGAACTCTCCGCGGAACACGCGGAAGTTGCCGACACCCTCGCGGCTGCCACCGTTGCCGCCGTTCGCGTTGCGGCCCGAGCCGGTGATCCCGACGATGCGACGCTCTCCGAGCGTGCCGATGACACCCGTGACCCACGAGCCGACGCCGACGCCCGCGTCGAGCGCTGGGTAGTCCTGGGTGTAGTACCGATCGGCGATGGTCGCGTAGCCGGGATCGTCGTCCGTGTACCGAGCCCAGAAGCCCTTCACCGCCGCCTCGTCCCATCGGACCTGAGGCTTCTTCGTGATCTGCCGGTGCTGCGTCCAGACGCGGCGCCAACCGTCGATCCACTCGTGACCCGTGTGCGGCGACGACGCCGCGAACCCGGCGCCGATGTCGCCGCCCAGGACGAGCCCGTTGATGAAGCACGGGAGGAAGTCCTCGATGTAGCAATCGGCGTAGACGGAGGCGTTGACCGTGCCGGTGGGGCACCAGACGCCGCGCCCGGTGCCGGACTCCGCGTCGACGTGGTCCACGTACGAGCCGAGGAACGCCGCGTCGACGATGCCGAAGCCGCCGAGACCCGCGCCCGCGAGGACCGCCTCGTTGTACGTCGCGCCGATCCCGACGAGCAGGCACGAGCGCACCGCGTTCTGGGACCCGTCGTTGCCGAAGAGGTGGATACCCACGCCGCAGTTGAAGACCTTCACCCGCTCGAAAAGGCTGAAGTTGGTGTTCGTCGCCGGCGTGTGGCCGGTGTTGCCGTACGTGCCGATCCCGGCGTTCGTCGCGTCTTCGATTGTGCAGTCGCGGACGAGGCACCGGTTGTAGAGCGTGATCCCGTTGGCCCACTTGCAGAGCCACGTAACGGTCCCGTCGACCGTCGAGATGTCCCACTGCCGTCCGGCGTTCGCGCTGAACTCGCCGTCGGTGAGCGTGTCGCCGCCGAAGGGCGAGCTCGCCGCCGTCGTCCCGCCCGTCGTGCACTCGTAGTAGAAGCGGTTGTCGTTCTTGAGCCGCACCTTCTGGCCGACCGTGTAGGCCTGCGAGTTGGCGCGCACCGACACCCCGACGCTCGTCGGCGTAGCGGAGTGGGCCAGAGGGGTGCAGACGATCCGGAGGTTCTCGATGATGGAGTCCTCGGCCTTGCCGCCGGACTCGATCGGGGTCGCGGTCGCCGACGAGTGGACGACGACGCCCTTGCCCGCCGCGAACTTGAGCATCGCGACGTTGTGCTGGTTCTGCGGTCCTCCCCCGCCCCGGAGGTAGACCTCGCGCGTCAGGTTTAGGTCCGAGGCGAAGTAGTAGGCGTCCGCCGCGTGAGGGACGAAGACGCACCCGCCGAACGGAGGGCCCGAGCTCCCTCCGACGTACGGTACCGAAGCCCCCGACGCCGCGATCGCTGCCGCGAACGCCGCGGTGTTGTCGGTCACACCGTCGGGAACCGCGCCGTAGTCCATGACGTTGAACCAGCCGAGCTCGGTCCCAGAGCCGCCGGCGGCGATGACGCGCCAGCGCGTGGTCGCCGGATCGTTGAAGAGCAGCGCGCCGCCACCCGTCGGGATCGTCACGTCCCCCGTGCCGGTGATGATGCGGTTCGCCGCCGAGCTCCCGGCGTCCTGCTCCTTCAGGACGAGCGGACCGTTCACGGCGAAGATCGGGAGGACCGTCTTTCGCGCCGAGCCGCTCGCGAAGCCGGTAACCGTCGTGGTGCCCGTGCCCGTGAAGCGCACCGCGCGCACCGGCGTTCCGGTGGTGGTGGTCACGACGTCGTCGAGCGTGCCCGTTCCGGACTCGTCGCGCGGCGCGGCTCCGTCGCTGACCGAGAGCGTGATGTCGGTGCGGCCGAGCGTGGGGTTGTCGACCGCGCACCCGTCGGCGCCGATGAAATTGAGCAGCTGCCGCAGCGGGAGCACGACCCCGTTCTGATGGAGCTGGGGAATGCTGAAGTAGTGGTCCCAGAACGTCCGCGGAGACTCCGACATCACTCCACCCCGCAGATCGTGAGGGTCATCTTCCCGGACGCGCCGTTGCCGCCGCGCCTGCCGTTCGCCGCGGCGTAGGGCGTCAAGGCACTCCCGCCGCCTCCACCGCCCGCGCCACCGGAGCCCGTGTTTGGAGGAGCGTCACCGCCCTGCGTTCCGAGTCCGCCGGTCGCGGCGGCGTACGCGTACCCGCCATACCCGCCGTATCCCCCGGCGCCGTAGGGGCCAGCGGCACCGCCGCCGCCACCGCCACCGCCGCGCACCGTGCCATCGTCTGCGCCGGGAGGACCGCCCGTGCCGCCGGCGTAGCCTTGGATCGAGTCTGCCCCGGCGCGCTTGAGGCCTCCGAAGCCGTTGTAGGCGTCGTGTCCGTCGCCGCCGAAGCCCGGTCCGAAACAGAACGTCGTGGCGGCGAAGCACGGCGGAGTGGACCCGAAGGAGAGGAACTCGCGCGTCGTCCCGCCGGGCGTTGGACACCCTCCCGGAGCGAACGAGAAGTCCGGGACCGCCGTGGACTGGCCACCGATCCCGCCCGTCGCGCCCTTGAACGTGGCGAGCGTCGCGCCTCCCTGGACGCGGAAGATCGAGCTCGCGCCATTCGCACCGTTCACGCCTTCGGTCGAGCCGCCGTAGACGCCGCCGGCTCCGCCCGCTCCGCCTTCGCCGACGACGATCTCGTAGATGGTGCCTGGCGTGACGTCGACCTCGATGAACTGCTCGTACGGAGCCCCGCCGCCTCCGCCTCCGACCGAGAGGAGGTTCGCGCCCTGGACGCCGGCGCCGCCACCGCCGCCACCGCCGCCACCGCCGCAGCCGACGAGGCGCACCCGCCGATCGTGCGGCCCTGCGGTCCACGTGGTCGTGCCCGTGAGGTAGACGACCGGGGGCACGTCGAACGCAGCGTGAAGAGCCTTGAGGTAGGCCGTGCGATGGCCGAGCGCCTCGAGTCCGACGTTCATCGCCGCCGCCGTCGGCGGATCGGCGTCGTCCGGGATCGTGTAGTCCGCGGGGTAGAGCGTCGGATCGCCTGCGAATAGTTCAGCCATCGGTCACCTCGGCTCCCAGTAACGGCAGGTCGTGAGATCGCGACCGCTAGGCACGTACGATCCGCCGCTCAAGATCCCCCACGCGCCCCACGTCCCGTCGGGACACGAGGCAGGAACGTCGGGGTCGAATCGGTCGGGATCGGTCGTCCAGATCGCGGCCCGGATGCGCGAGTGCGCGCCCTTCCACTGGTTGAAGAGCCCTTTGACGGCGTCGATCTCCCCGTGCGATGCGAGGTGACCGAGCGCGAAGCCGTCGTCCCCGTCGAGGGTCCCGAGCGCGCCGGGCCGCTCCGCCCACGGCGAGAGCTGGATGACGATCCACATGTCCGACCACCAGGGCTCATCCGGATCGTTCCGCTCGGGATGGGAGACGCTGTCCCAGTCCCACGCGGCCTCCTGGCGGACGATCGACCCGTCGGCCTCGACCGTGAGCCAGAAGCCTGAACGGTTGATGACGCGGACGCGTGGGTGGCTCGCGAGGAACTGATGGAGCGAGACGGCGATGAGCTCCTGCGAGGCGGCCTGGGGCCAGGTCTCGAGCCACTCGACGAGACGCGCGGCGTACGACGCTTCGCTCTCGCCCTGGTTCCGGATGAGGCCGCGGGTCCGCCCGATGTACGAGCTCGCCGACGGGTTCCGTCCTGGGAACCAGGACGCGATCCCCTGGTTGATGACGTCGAGCAAGGCGTCGAGCCCGGCGATGAGGCCCCATAGGAACCGGTAGCCGGTCGTCTTCTTCTGCTCGATGCGGTCCGCGAGCCACGGGGGAAGGACCCTCGTGAGCAGATCGCGGAGCCGGAAGTCGATGGCGGCCATTACCCGGCCTCCTGGAGGCGCACGTTCGCGGTGACTTCGACGAGTGCCACCTGTCCGTCCGCGAGGCTCACGTCGGCGCCGGCGCCGTCGATGTCGTAGACGTCCGGCCAGGCCTCCTTCGCGACGCCCGCGAACCAGTCGGAGTAGAGCTTCCCTTGCAGCGATGGCGCCTTGGCGATCCCTCCGATCGGGTAGATCGCGCCCTCGCGCACGAACGCCGTCTCGATGAGCGCCTTCACGTCCGTCGCGACCACTCCGTCGCGGCGCTTCACCCACACGTCGAGCGTGCGCGTCACCGCGACCTCGGTGACGCCGGCGACGATGGCCGTCACGGTGTCGGGGCGCGCGCGCTCCTCGATGCTGGTGACGACGCCGGCGATGTCCTCCGGCAGAGGCGCGCCCGTCGGCGACGCGACCCAGACGTAGACCTTGCCCGTCGACGAGGACGTCGAGATCCGCGAACGGTTGATGTTCACGGGCGTCCCGTCGAGGAGCTTGGCCTCGCGGACGGCCCACGCGTACGCCGTCCGTGGGCCGCGGACGGAGAGCGATCCGAGCTTGTCGCGGCAGGCCTGGCGGAGCTCGGGATCCTTCTCGGCGTCGAGGCCGATGAACGACTTGAGGTTCGTGACCGAGACGTCCGTGAGGTTCGTCTCGAGCTCGGTGATGGTGTCCGGGGCCGACGCGCTCGCCGCGCCCGCCTCGACCGCCTGGAACTCGACCTCGAGCACCTGGAACGGCTCGAGCGTGAACGTCTCGGTATTCCGGTAGGCCTTCTTCGTGACCGGGTTGAAGACCGTGATCGAGCCCGGGAGGTTGTCCTCGTAGAGGCCGGCGCCGGCGTTCGTGAGCTGGATGTTCTCGCGGGCGAAGGAGGCCGTGCGCCGTTCGACGTTGTAGACGTTGCGCGCGAGCTTCGTGAGCCACTCGCCCTGGGCGGTGTCGAGGAAGCCCGACGCGATGAACGCCGCCACGACGACGGTGAACCCGGCGTAGATGCGGGCGAGGACGCGGATGATGACGCGGACCGCGGCGCCCTTCCGCCAGGAGTCCACGGGGAGGCCCAGATCCTTGAGCATCTGGAGCATGCGATCGAAGACCTCGTCCTCGGTCATCGCGCGGAGCAGTGTCGAGAGCGGGAGCATCAGGTGAGCTCCAGTCCGGCTTCGCCGCCGCGGAGCTCCATCAGGAGCTCGCCTTCGGTCGTGCCGACCTCTTCGGGATCGGGGACGATGCGGATCGCGATGTCGTAGACGCCGCGCTCGAGCGGCGTGATGAGGGCGCGGACCTCCGCGTTGCGGCTGTCCTTTCGGAGCTCCGCCTCGATGCGCGCCCCGAGCGACTGGAGATCGTGGGTGTTGCCCGAGAGCATGCGCGGCAGCCCGATCCCGAAGTCCGGATCGTCGATGTTCTGGCCGGGCGGCGTGATGAGCCGGTGGTAGTTGTCCTGCTCGAGCTGCTCGAGCGGATCGGTCAGCTCGTCGCCGAACGCGTCCAGATCATCCCAGCATCGGAGGTCCATCGTTCACTCCGAGAACAGCTTGGTGGAAGGGAGGAGGGTCATGAGGGGACTGAGAGCGGTCGCGAGGGCGGCGCCCGCGGGCGCGGTGACCGGGTAGGCGTTCAGTGCCGTCACGATCGCGCCGAACGCGGAGATGGCGGCCGGAGCGAGCGCCACCGGGCCGACCCGCGGTGAAAGGCCCGTCCCGACGTGCACGTGGATCCCGTCGATCTGCACCTCGAGGGGCTTCGGGCCCTTCTCGAAGCGCACGACCACGGGGAGCGACCGGTCGCCCTCGATGAACGCGACATGGACGATGGTCCCCGGTGGGACCTTCACGCTCATCCCCGGGATCGCTGGGGCGAGGGAGATCGACTTCAGGTCCGGGACGCCCTTGCCCTTCTTCACGACCTGGAGCGTGAACCGGCCGTCCGGGAGCTGGCCGAGCACCCGGTAGCGCACCGCGGACGGGTACGCGGCGTTCACGGCCTCGCGCGCGACGGCGCTGATGACGGCGACGAGCTCGCCGCCGCCCTCGGTCCCTGGCGTCTTGTCGGTCGCGACGGTCCACGCCGTCGCTCGAGCGCCGGTGTCGCCCCACGTCTGCTCGACGTCGCGGATCTTGGCCGTCCCGAAGCGCGGATCGGAGAGGAGCATCCCCGGGGTGACGAGCTCGAGCTCGTCGCCGCCGCCGATCGTCGCCACCCTCGTTCGCGCGTCCCACTCGAGCACCCGGAGCGTGGGAGCCGGCGCCGGGACCCGTGGCCCGACGATCGTCGTCCCGGTCGCGTCGACAAACCAGGCCAGACCGGAGAGGACCTTCGCAGCCGGCCCGGCCGGGCGGACGAAGTCGATCCCGAAGCGGCCCGGCGCGGTCTCCACGATGCGCTCCCCGACCTCCGCGGCCGTCGTGGCGAGGACCGCAGCGGAGAGGACGCCTCCGTCGTTGTGGTAGTGCTTCGCGGCGACCGTCTTCTCCCACCCCCCGGCGCCCGCGACCACGCGAGCTCGAGCTCGGGGGCCGAAGCGACCGGACTGGGCCGGATCGATGGTCCCGGCGAGCTGGGTCGTCCCGATGGTGAGCACGGCCGGGCCCGAGGCGAGATCGAGCCGCTCGCCCAGGTCGAGGTCGACGTCGGCGACCCACGCCCCGGTCCACGGCGTCAGGAGCCGGACCGAGCTCGCGCGGATCCCGTTGAGGGACATCGTCATAGCGCGCCCCCGAGAGCGGCCTGCTTCGTCATGAGCGCGGCGATCTGGGGATCACTCGAGAAGTCGAGGATCCCGGTCCCCGCGCGAGGGATCGAGCCGTTCGGCTTGCCTAGCGCCGCCTTCGGCGCACGGAAGGCGGTGAGCTGGATCCGGCACGTCCAGAGGCCCTTCGCGCTCTGCTCGAACTGCGTGACGTCGCGGATGACGACCTGCGTGATCTTGAGCGGGGCTCGGTTGAGGAGCGGGTGGATGATCTCGAGGGCCTTCGGCTTGATGCCCGTCGGCGACTTCTCGAGGACCCGCGCGAACGAATTCCACTGCGTCCAGTGCGACTGGTCCCAGAGGTCGACCACGACGTCGAAGTCCGGGAGGTCGTCGCCGGTGTAGATGAGCGTCGCCCCGGAGAAGCCCCACCCCTTTTGCTTGTCCCAGGTGCGCGGCGAGCCGGCGCTCGTGACCGTGGCGCGGCCGGGCGACTTCTGCCCGGCGAGCAGAATGAAGTCCTGGATCGGCGGGGTCCCCGCGTTGAGGAGCTCGGCGGGGTTCATGCGGGCGCGATCCCGGCGGCGAGCGCCGCCTCCTTCAGGGTCTTCGTCAGCGCGGCGACGAACCCGGGGTCCTGGGCCTGCGCGGTCGGGGACTTCCCGCCGCCCTCGATCGTCACGGTGACGTTGATGGTGATCGGGGCCCCTCCCCGCCCGCCTGCGGCGGCGGCTGCCGAGCCCGGCGCCGGGAGCTCCGGCGGCGCACCCATGGCGGCAACGGCTCCCTGGGCGGCCGGTGCGCTCGCCTCGACGCCCTTCTGGTAGCCGGCGGTCGTCTGCTTTCCGAACTCGGCGAAGACCTTGGAGGGCGAGTTGATGCCCAGTGCGGCCTTGAACCCGCTCTTGACGGTGCTCCCCAGGCCGACGACGGCGTTCTTGAGCTTCGACGCGCCCTCCGTGAGCCCGTTCACGAGGCCGTCGACGATGGCGCGGCCCGATGCCGCCCAGTCGATGTTCAGGAACCAGTCGCGGATGCTCTTGCCGAGCTCCTCGCTCTTCTTCGGGAGCAGGACGAACATCGCCCAGAGCGCCACGAACGGGGCCGCGGCGACGGCCAGCGCGACGGCCAGGACGCCGGCGGCGCCCGCCATCGCGACGAGCGCGACCTTCCCCGTCTCCATCGCGAGCCCGAGCGTGTCGACGTCCTTCAGGAGCTTGCTGTCCCCGAACGTGTCCTTCAGCTGGTTCTTGACCTGGAGGTACGCCACATACATCTGGAGGCCCGCGACGATCATCCCGCGGAGGAACTCCTTCGCGATCGGCGCGGCCTTCTCGATGGCGGACACGACGCCGTTGCCGAAGACGGTGACGACGCGCTTCAGGACAGCGCCCGTCGCCGTCGACTCGTCGAAGGCGTGGAGGAACTTGAACGCGGCTTGCGCGGCCGGTTCGAGGTTGATGTCCTTCGTCAGGTTCCCGAAGATCTTGTGTGCCGTGGAGGCGAGCCCCTCCAGCGACATCATCTTGGCGAGGTTGATCCCGCCGAACTTCTTCTCGACGGCCGTGCGCATCGCCTTCGCGCCGTCCTCGAGCTTCACGTTCCCCTCGAGGAGCGCCTGGCGCGCCTTGTCCACGCCGATCTTCATCGACCCGGCGAGGGCCTGGGCCACGTCGTCGAAGTCGAGGCCGCTACCCTGGAGCTCCTGGAGTCCGAGGAACATCCGCTGCGCGAGCTTCCCGCGTTCGACGATCTCCCGAATCTTGGCGCCCGACTGCTCCCCGATCGCGGCGTTCGCCTGGGCGACGGCGTTGAGCGTGTCGACGGTCGTCTGCCCTCCGAGCCGGCTCAGAGCGAGCGACGACGCGAGGTCATTCAGGGCGGCCGTGGCCGTCGGGACCTTCATCGCGAGGGCGTCGACCTGGGTGCCGAGGTGCGTGGCGTTCAGGGACGTCGTCGTCGCGGCGGCGCGAACGAGCTGGAGCGATCGCGCGGCGTCGGCTCCTCGAATGGCCCACGACGCGAGCGCGAGACCGGCGGCGCTGATGGCAGCCACGGCAGCGACCGCCGCCGCGGCGAGCCCGGCCATGGCAAGCGTGGCAACACCCATCCCACCGCCACCGCTCGCGATCTCCCCGAGCGCCTTGAGCTTGTCCCGGAGCGAGGCGACCGGTCCGCCCGCCTTCGTTACGGCGGACCCGAGCGCCTTCACGCGCTCCTCGTTCGTCTTCTTGAGGGCGTCGGCCGCGTGCTTCTTGAAGTCCTCCTGCGCCTTCCCGGCGAGCTTCGTGTCCGCCGTGAGCTTCCGCGTCTGCGCGCCGAGACGGTCGGACGTCGTGCCGTGCTGAACGAGCTTCACCGTCGCCGCGGTGATGGCCTGCTGCTCCTTCGCGATGACCGCCTTCAGCTGGTCCTTCGCCGCCTTGACCTGGTCGGAGCTGCCGCGGAGCCCGCGGAGGTTCGTCGCGGCGTCCTTGATGACGTCCTTGCTGGCGGCAATCTCGTCGCGGAGCCCCGCGACCGCGTCGGAGGCTTCCTTCGCGTTCGTCTCGACCGGGATGCCGATCGGGACTCGGACTTCCTTGTCACTTGCTGAACCCAAGTCGCAACCTCCTCAGATCCCCAGCCATGCCCGAGATGATCCGGGCGCCTGCGCGCCCGGTGATCCTCGCCGTCTCGTTCTCCTCGTTCGCCCCGTCCCGCATCAGCCGGACGAGGCCGACGATGCACTCCTCGCCGATCCGGTCGTCGAGGTAGGCCGCGTTGACGAGGCTCGCTATTTTCCCGCCTCCGCCTCCTGTCCCAGGCCCATGAGCTTCGCCATGAGGTTCGAGGCGGCGATCTCGATGCCCACGCGCTTCTCACGGAGCGCGTTCCACTCGTCGATCGGTGGATGCACGACGCTCGGCGCGACGAAGTCGTAGCGATCGGTGGGCGTCTGCTTCGACTGCTCGTACTTCGTCCACTGGACGAGCTGGGGGCGCTTCACGACGACGAGCGGATCGCTGATGTGGCCGGAGTCGTAGATCGCGAACTCGCTCCCCTCGGCTCCGATCTGGGCCTCGAAGCGCTCCGCGAGCTCCATCCGCTCGATCTCGCGATCCTTCAGCTTCCCCGCGCGCTCCTTCTGCCGCGCGTGGCGGAGCTCGAGCAGGCGGTTGTGATGCTGCTCTCGCGTCTCTTTCTCTTCGTTCACGGGAGCCTCAGCGGGTTGTAGAGGGTGAGTCCGTTGCGACGGATGGTGAGGGCCATGAGCGAGACGTCCATGACGAGCTTCCCCGCGCCCTGGGCGTAGGAGTCCTTCGCCTTCACGACGCGACACCCAGTGATGAGGTCGGTCCCGACGAGCGGACCTTCCTGGTACTGCGCGGTGAACGGGAAGGTGCACCCGCCGTACGACCCGGGCGCCCCTGCGGCCAGCGACAGAAGCGCCAGCTGCGGTAGGAGCCTGGCGATCCAGACGTCCTTCAGCACCTGCATGGTGAAGGACGAGACGCTGTACTCGCCGCTCGTGTAGCCGATCGGGGAGCCGTCCTTGTTCGCTCCGTGGACGAGCTCGGCGTCGAGCTGGTCCTCGTAGTCGAGCGCGAGGATCCCGACGTACGGGATCCCCGCGATGGCGAAGGCGCAAGACTTCGCAGAGAGCACGAGATTGTTCCAGCGGACCAAATCATCCATGGCTGCCTCCTCAGGTGGCCGGGCTCGGAGCCTCGATCGCCGTCACGAACCCGATGCCGACGTCGAACGTCTTCACGTACCCAAGCGAGACGCTCTGGACCGAGACGCGGACCCGGGCGCCGGCGTTGGAGCGAATGTCGTCGGTGCGCGAGACGATGCACCGCATATCGTCGACCTCGCCCGGGGTGACGAGCTCGCGGAGGATCTCCGCGTTCACGAGCTCCTCGAGCTGCTGGGCCTCCGCTTCGGCGATGTAGCGCTCGCCGTTGGGGCCGGCCTTCGGCTCCTTCCGGACGCCCTTCGAGAGCTTCCGCGTGAGCACCTGGTAGGCGAGCTCCGCGCCCCGGTTGATGCACCGGGCGTGCTGCCAGTAGACGAAGTCCGACCCGTGCGCCGAGAGCAGGTTCGCGTTGGTGATGTAGACGCCCTCGAACCCTTCGATCGTGCGGAACGTCGTCAGGCGCAGGTCGTCGAGGCCCGGATACTTCGCCTCGTCGTGGTACTTGGGGTTGTTGCGCTCGTCGGTGATGCGGAACCCCGGGATCGGTCCGAGGTCGACGAAGGCCGGGTCGACGCCGTAGCGGAGCGACATCCCCCGGGCTGCAACGCCGAGACCCGATGCCCGCGGCATCGAGATCCCGCGAACGACGGACGGGAGGTCGCCGCGGTCGGCGCAGACGAGGACGTCCGTGCTCGCCGCCGCGGTGAAGATGGCGTCGAGGGCGTCTTTGTACTCGGTCTCCGTCTCCGCGGCGCCGCGAGGGCGGGCGGTGAGGACGGCCGTCTTGAACTTCCCCGATCGGTTCAGCTCCTTCAGCCAGAGATCGCAGAGCCCGACGGTGTCATCGTCGGCCTCCATGTCGATGAGGAGCGCGTCCCACGGCGAGCTCGTGACGCGGAGCGCCTCGAGCGAATCGGGGAGGTCCGCGTTCGTGAGCTTCGGCGCCGTCGTCTGGAAGGCGACGGTTTCGGCCGCGAGCACGGTCCCCGCCGCGAAGGCGATGGTCACGCCGGTGTCGGGGATCGTGATGGTGTTCGCGGTGCCGAGCGCGAGCACCTTGCTGTTGGTCTCGCCGCCGTTGAGGCTGTAGCGGTACGTCGCGCCAGCGACGCCGATCGTCGCGCCGAGGATGAACTCCACCTGGACGTCGAAGTCGTCCACGGGCTCGGTGACGCCCGCGCTGGCGACGGAGGTGCCGCCGCCGGTCGTCGTGAAGGACCCGTACGCGCCGGCGGTCGCGGGGTCCCCGCGCACCACGACAAGCGGCTTCTTCGAGACGGGCAGCACGTACGCGCTGAACTCGAGGAGGTGACCGTGTCCGTGCTCGGCGTAGATGAGATCGCGCCGGGCGAAGCTCCCCGCCGAGTTGAGCGCGCCCGAGGACGCCGCAGCGATGAGGGCGAGGACGCCCACGGCAGACGGCCGGACCGTGCCGGTACCGCCATCGACCTTCGTGATCTCAACACTGGGAAGCATCCTGGTTCTCCTTCACGGATCGGCGTCGTCCACGCCGACCCTCCTGATGTCCGGGTCCGGAAAGCCGACGTCGTCGGGGACGTCGTAGAGCGGGTGGCTGAAGACAAATCCGATGCGGACCTCGAGCCCGAAGAAACGCTCCTTCGGGACCGTCCACTTCGTCGCGCCCCACGTCACGTTGGAGCCGCCGGCGTAGTCCACGGCCCGCTTCGTCCACTCGACGAGGTCCTCGACCAGGAGGGCGTGCGCGAGCTCGCTCGTCGGGGCGGTCGGGTCGAACGCCCAGACCGACACCATCATGGTGCGCTCCCACTCGCCGATCCCGCGCGTCGCGGCGACGCGGAGCTCGGGGGCGAACTCGTCCATGATGTCCCGCTCGCCGGCGAGATAGGGCTGTCCGATGCGCCCGCCGTCCCCGGAGTTGGGGTCGAACGGGACGAAGACCACCCGGTTTGCACCGCCCGGGCCCTGGTTGTCCTGGCGTGGCAGCGCTCGAGCGCCGAAGTCGATTGTGGCCGAGACCTCGTGCGCGACGAAGTAGGCCTGGACGCCGTCCATGAGCGCCTTCAGTCCGGACCGAATCCTGACGTGGGACATCAGCGGCCCCCCATCGTTCGCGCGACGACGCGGCTCGCGGCTCGGCCGATCGCGGCGGCCATCCGGACCGGCACGCCGTCGTCCGGATTGAAGAGGATCGGCCTTCGCGGAAGCCCCTTCTTCGCCGACTTGTTCTTGCTGGCGTGGTGGTAGGTGTACGGCCCGGCGAGAACGAGGGTGATGAGCGCCTTCGATGCCCCGCTGACGACGGCCGTGATCGCGCTCGCGGCGTTGGGGAGCGCTGGGCGCCCTTCCTTCGTCGGGGTCCACGCTTGGCCCTCCGGCGATGCTCCGGCGGCGGCCGTGGCCTTCGCATCGGCGAGCACCTCGGGGAGTGCCGTGGTCGCGATCTCGACGCCGGCGGCGTCGAGGCGACGGAGGTTCGCGACGAGCTCGTCGAGCTGGCTCACGTCATCGCCCACGGATGGCCTCCGCTTGGGCGTCGACCCAGTCATACGGGCTGGGCTCGGCGTAGCTGAAGGGACCACCCTGGGTGATGCCGGTGACGGTCGTGTCCTCGCGGAGCGGAAGGTCGAGGAGCCCGTCGTCTCCGTCGGCCGCCTCCTTCAGCTCGTCGCGGGCGTCGTTCGAAGCCGCCTCGATCTGGGCGGACTGCGCGTCCCCAGGGTTCCACCCTCGCTTCTGGTAGGCCTCGAGGGTCACGAGGGCGACGAGCCACCCGAGCACGATCTCCGGTACCGGCGCCGCGAACGGCACTGCGTACCGCTTCCGGAGACGGACGTTGATCTTGCTCGTGTGAACAGCAAGCCTCGAGTCGAGGAAGCCCGGATGGAGCGCCTCGACGATGTCCACGTCCGCCGACGGCATGACCGTTCGGGCGCGGAATTCGGGCAGGTCGAGATAGGCGCTCACAGCCCCAAAACCCCGGGGCTCTAGGCCTACCGGGGCGGGGCGACGTGCGCGCTTGCGGCGCGCGTCAGGTCAGGCGGCCTTGCACTTGAAGATCGAGAACGGATGCCCGTACCCGACGACGTTGCGGCCGCTCGTGTGCCACTCGAGCTCGTCGGTCCGATCGAGGACCGCGTCGACGCCGTTTCCACCGCCGCGGCCGGTGTAGAATCGCGTCGAGAACGGCTCGCGATCGATGTAGACGAGGCCTCCGAGCTGGGAGCCGGTGACCTGCTCCGTGATGACGAAGAACGTCGTGTCGCTCTCGTAGCCCGCGAGCTCGGGGCAGCAGATCGGCTGCCCGTAGCCGAGGGCCGTGATCAGCGCTTCGACGTCCGCACCGCCGCCGCCGCTCGCTGCCGCCTGCGCGATGAACCGCGCATTCGTCAGCTGAACCGCCCGCGGGTAGAGCGTCGGGCTGCAAAGGATGGCCGACGGCCGAAGGTTCCGCGGATCGCTGCCGTTCGGCATGGTGAGCGATGCGATGCGCCCGAAGACCTTCCCGAGGTTCGCGAGCGCGACGTCGGCCGTCACGGAGGCGTCGATCGGAACCGCGTCGCCGCCGGTGTAGAGGTTCTTGAACGTCCCCACGGCCGCATCCATCGGATTGATGAGGTGGCTAGCGGAGAAGAACGGCACCCCGTCGTAGGCCAGCGACGTGGCGGCGTGCCCGTTCTTGATGAACGAGGCGACCTGCTTTTGCGGCCAGTACGCGTGCTGAGCGCCCATCTGCGCAGCCCAGTCGGTCGCGAGGTGCACGCCGTTGCCGTCGAGGTCCTCGAACTGCTGACGTCGGAGCTTGAGCCCCTTGCCGGCCGTCTTCGACTCGAACTCGGTCTCCTTCACGAGCATATCGTCGAAGGCGATGTTGCCGCCCATCTTGCCCTGATCCTCGAGCTGGGCAGTGTTGATCACCCAGGTCACGATCTCGCGGCGCGCACCGGAGGTCATCACCTTGGTGCAGCGGTCCCACCAGAGATTCTTGGTGAGCTGGAGGTACTCGGTCTCCTGGACGTGCCGCATGCGGCTTTCCAGGTCCATCACGAATTGCGGAGTCAATGCAGGCATGTCGGCAACCTCCTCACGGGCCCACGGTCAGGTGAACGCACCAGCTTCCGTCGGCCTTGATGGCCGTGGCCGCGACGCGCTTGGCCGCCGTTGTGGCGGCGGAGATCGCGGTGGCGACATCGCGAAAGGTCAGCGTGTGACCGTTCTTCGTGCCGTCCGCGTGGAAGTAGGCGACCGTCCCGTCCGCGGCCGCAGCCGGGAGCGAGATGGTGCTGTTGGCTGCCGTCGCCGGGACGTCGTAGACGGCGCCGTGGACGATCTGCGCCGGGGCGGTGTCGCCCGCGGCAAACGCCGGGAGCGTCGGCAGCGCAGCGCGATTGGGCGCAGGCGAGCGCAGCTTCTCGACGGCGACGCCCTTGATGGAGTCGACCTTCCAGATCCGCCCGGCGGGGATGCGACCGGTCGGGTTGATCGAGACCGATTCGTCATCGGCGAAGTACGCGATCTTCCCGATGTCCGTCGAGACGATGTCGGTCCCGCTGTTCTTCCACCAGCGAACGACGACCTCCTCGACGAGGTCGATGACGACTTCCTTGTCAGCCGCCGACGCATCGACCTTCTCGAGGAAGGTGCCGATGTGGAAGTCGGTGGCCGCCGACGCGTCTCGTGTCGGACGCACCTTGCCAGAGCCGTTGAGGCTCGCGCCCGCTCCCTGGTACGCGATCGTCCCCGAGAGGAGCGTGAACGTGAGGAACTTGAATCGGTCCTCCTTGCTGGACCTGTTGTCCGAGGCTGACATCAGACACCACCCTTCTTCGCGGCGGCATGCTCACGACGAGCCAGCTCCGCGCGTGCTTCGGCGGGACGCATCACGCCGAGGATCAACTTGTTGCCTTCGTGACGAACCGCAGACCGCGGGGCCGCCAGGCCGAGGGCGACCGCGGTCTCGTGGTCGTATCCGTGGGCGTCCGGAGTCGACGCGCCCTGCGCCGTCGCCGGCGTCTCGAGCGCGGCGAGCGCCGCGTGAAGCTGCCCCTTCTTCGCGGGGGCGCCACGGGGAAGCGACTTAACCGCGTCACGCACAGTCGAGAGCGGCGAGCGCTTCATGAGTGCGACGACCTCCGGAGCGAAGTCCGGACGGGACGCCATGAGCTTCGAGCGCTCCTCGTTCTCCTCGCGCTGCGTCTTCCACGCCTCGAGCGACTGCACCTTGGCGGCAAGCGCCATGGTGGGGTTCGAAGCGGCGGAAGCCTTTGCCTCGTCGTCGCCCTTCTCCGCCTTCGTGTCTTCGTCCTTCTTCTCCTCGGAGTCGGAGTCGGAGTCCGCGTCGGCCTTCGCCTCTTCGTCCTTCTTCTCTTCCTTCTCGCCGGAGTCGTCATCGTCGCCGAACGCCGCAAGGGCCTTCTTCGCGCGAGCTGCCGCCTTCTCATCGTCGCCCTCGGCAATCGCCTGGAGCGCGGCCTTCGCCTTCTCTTCGTCGGTCATGGGTGTCTCCTCGGAACCAGCGTCCCCGCTGGCCGTCACTCGTGCGTTTGCGTCCGCAATCACTTCGGCGAACGTCCTCACTTCGTCCGCGAGTCGCGCGTCGACGGCCTTGGAGCCGACGAAGATCGCCGCCTGCAAGCCGGCCACGTTCGCGACAGAGAGGGGTCGCGCGGTCGCGACGAGCTGGAAAAACGTCTCCGCCATGTCGTTGACGCCGCCTTGGATCGCCGCCCGCGCGTCGTCGCTCATCGCGATGTGAGGATTCCCGTCCGCCTTGCGTGCTCCGCTCGTGAAGACCTCGAAGCCGACGCCCATCGCGCGGTCCGCGTTGGTGAGGTCGACCGAGAGCTGCATGCATCCGATCGATCCGACGAGCCCAGTTGGAGGGACGCAGATCCTCGTCGCGGCGCACGCGATGGCGTAGGCCGCTGATGCCGCGATGCCGTCGACGTAGGCCGTGACCGGCTTCCTCGCCGCCGCCGCCTTCTGGCGGATCGCCTCTGCGAGCTCGAAGCACCCGGCGACCTGTCCACCGGGCGAGCTGATCTTCAGGAGGATCTCGGGCTTGTTGCTCGCGAGCGCGGCCTCGATCCTGGCGCCGATCGCGTCGTAGCTGTCCCACGCCGGCTGGAAGATGGATGGTGGCTCGGCGCGCTGCATGAGCGGCCCGTTGATCGAGACCACCGCGAACCGTCCGCATTCCTCGAAGGCCTTCGACGGCGCACCCGGGCACTCGAATTCGACGCCGAGACTGTCCGCCGTGATGGCGAGCGAGCCGACCGCGGTGAATCGCGCGCGCTTCATGCGGCCTTCCGCGCCTCGAGAGCTGGCGCCGACGCGTCGTTCGCCGCCTTCGTCGAGACGTCGGGCGACTGCGACACGTTGCGGAGCGCGATACCGAACTTGAGCGCGTACGCGTCGACGTCCAGCTCGCGACCGGTGTTCTGGAGTGCCGCCTGGAGCGCCGTCAGGGCGGTCGCCGCCATCGCGATCGCGGTCGCCTCCTTCGATCGGTCCTCGGGCACGGAGACGTCCCACTCGACGAGAGCCGACTCCTCGAGCCCTTCTTCGCCCCAACGGGCGAGGACCCACGGGGGAAGGCCTTGCGTATTGATCGTGTAAGCGAGGCCTTCGGCGTCACTCTTGATGAGGTCGGCCCGAATCGCCGCGTGCACGTCCGCGTTCGCAAAGCCGGTGCCTCCGTCGACGAGGACGGTGCTCGCGGACAGCGCGATCACCATGTCCCGGTCCGAGCTCTTGATGGTCTCGAGGAAGCACTCGTACCCGACCCCGTTGCTCTCGAGGAGCCGCACGTCGTAGCCCGGGGTCAGCCCGAAGACGGTGTTGACGCCCCACGCCATCACGGAGCGAAACCACGACTGCTTCTGCATCTCGCTCGCGCCTTGAGGCGCGACGGCGACGCGAGCCGGGTTGGCTAACTTCCCCTCCCAGTTCGCCTTATGCATCCGGGCGTGCTGCTTGTCGATCCAGGCCTGACCGACCGCGCGCCAGAGCCCGTTCTGCCACGGAGCGATGCGCCCGCCTGGCGTGTGGAGGACCCACCGTCCCTTTCCGGGCTCGATGGGAATCAGCCCGCCGACGCTGGTCACGTAGTACCAGCGGTTCTCCTGCCACCGGTACCGGAGGTTCTCCGGCTCGAGCCGGACGAAGACGGGGTAGTCGCGGCCCGCGACCTCGACGAGCTCGGCGACCGCTACGCCGAGCAGGATCCCGTCGGCAACGAAGTTGGCGAGCTCCGTCGGCGGAAACATCTCGTCGAAGACCGAGCGGACCGAGTCGTGCCCGAGGTCGAGCTCGGCCACGATCTCGGCCTTGCCGCGGAACTTCTTCGGGAGCCGGACGAGTCCACCGGTGCGCGTCGAGAGGACGCCGGAAAACGTCCCATCCTTGCGTACCGACCGCATGAGGCGACCGGCGGCGGACAGGTCGCCCATGTCCGCGAGGCGCTCGGCGTTCTCGAGGTCCGAGACGAGCCATCGTGTCTGCGTGATCGGGAGCGGAGCAAGCTGGCCACCGACCCGAGCTCGTCCCTCCCTCACCTGGGGCGAGTCGATGGTGGGGCCCTGCGCCGGCGTCGCCGCCAGGTAAGCGCTGATCCCGAGCAGGGCCGCGATCCGACTTGCGAGGCTCATCGTCCACCCCACGCGTCAACGCCGGCGTAGGGGTCGATCCCTCCCGAGCTCGGCCCGCCGCTCGGCGGGGGTGCCGCGGCCTCCGCGGGAGCCGGTCGGTCCTCGACGTCGTCGTCACGGGTGATCGCGGCTTCCCAGACGGCGAGGGCGACCGCGTCCGCTCGGTCTGGAGACCGTCCGTCGAGCATCTTTCGGAGGTCGCTCTTCGGCGTCGCCTTGAGCTTGCCATTCACCTGGCCGTGCCACGCCGGAGCGTGGAGCTCCTTCGCGAGCCGCGCATCCTCGGGGATCGCCCCGCCCTCGCGGATCCATTCGGCGAGGTTCGACCAGAGCTCGTCGCGGACTCGCTCGTAGATGTCCGGCCGGCGCGGAGCGCGATCGCTCGCTCGAACACCGGCTACGACGAAGGCGTCGCGGTGCACGTCGGCGTAGTTGCGAAGGAAGCCATAGAGCGACGAGCCGATCGGTCCCTCTCGGTCGATCGTGACGACGGGGATGCGATCCCTCGACCTCCGATGGACCTTGATGAGGCCGAGGAGCTCGACGAGGTGGGCCTCGTCCGTCATCGCTCGCCGTACGTGGACGTCGATCACCTTCTGGCCGCGTCGGACCGCGAAGGCGCTGTCGTCGCCGGCGTTGCCCGGCCCGGCCGGATCGAGCCCGATGTGCAGCCGTCCCTCCGCTGGGGTCGTCGCCCACCGCGCCTCGGCCTCGGTGAGCGCGTGGATGGTGAGGATCTTCCCGTCTTCGTTCTCGACGAACTCGCCCTTGACGCGGACCTTGTAGAGCGGGCTGTCGACGCCCCACTCGGCCTTCTTCTCTTCGACCCACTCGTGACCGGCCAGGCCCGGGAAGACCTCGCGGCGCTCGAGCACGTTCGGGGTCTCCTCGCTGGAGACGTGGATCGCGAAGTAGAAGCCCTTGCGCTCGCCGTCGGCGCCGACCGTGATGGCCTTGTCCGTGTGAGACCGGAAGAACTCGCCCTCGGTGCGGGTCGGGTTCGAGAACATGACGATCCGGGCGCCGCCGGCGCGGTTGCCCTCGATGGCCTCGAAGATCGCGTCATCGATGCCGCTCGCCTCGTCGGGCAGGTAGAGCAGGTTCGCGCCGGAGATCCCGGCGACGGCTTCCGCGTCTCGCGCGGTGAATCCGGAGATCTCGCGGAAGTCCGGTGCACGAAACCCGCTCCGGGCGAGGGTGTTCATGGTGCCGCCGATGAGCGATGAGTGCGGGCACGGACGAGGCTCCGGGCGCTTCTCGCGCGCGCACACCTCACGGCAGGACGCACAGCACCCCGCCCGGCTCCGGATCTTCCCGAGCTCGCGCCAGAGGATCGCGTCCACCTGACGGGCCGTGGTCGACGTGAACACGACGCGGGCGTCCGGCTTCGAGCAGTAGAAGTGCAGCGCGATGATCGCGGCGGTGCACGACTTCCCGATCTTGTGTCCGCTCCGGACGCTCACCCGCTTGTGAGCGACGTAGGCCTCGAGGATGCGGGCCTGCCCCGGCCACACGCGCATTCCCAGGATCTCTTCGGCGAACGCGACCGGCTGCTCCCAGTATCGAGCGTCGGGCCACTGGATGCCCATCGCGTCGGCGAGCATCGCCAGGAGGTCGTCGCGGACCATGCCGGCGCACGTCGGTCGCGTCCGTGCTCGAGCACGGGCCGGTCGCGCGATCTCGGCGATGGTCGGCGTCGTCATTCGGCCGCGGACTCCAGGTCGACGCCGCCGCGCTCGAGCCGCTCGAGCCCGGCGAGGACCGCGCGCGCGGCCTCGGGGTGAGGCCGGAGGGCGTCGACGATGACGGCGCGGACGCGGCGGTAGAAGGGCGAGCTCGCGACGACGGACTCGCTCGCGCCGATCTCACCCGTGAACGTTCCGAGGAGTCGCAGCGGAGCGACCATCGCGCGGAGGACGGCGAGCTGCGCGCCCACGGTCGTCTGCTCCGAGGAGCTCACGAGGTCGACCATCTTCTGGAGCGAGTCGACGAGGCGCTCGACCTTCGCCCGCGCGGTCGTCGGTGTGCGGGTGCTGATCTCGCTGCCGAGGTCGCTGCTCCGTGACGTCGCGGGAGACTCCTCCTCGACGACCACGGCGGAGAGTGCGGGCCTCTTCGCGCGACGGCGAGCCGGCGGAGCCTTCGCTGCCTTCGGATCGTTGGGAGAGTCCGTCGCCTGGGAAGAGACCCGCGGGTGCTTCGCGTGCTTCGTGAGGGCGGCTCTCGTCACGCCGAAGCGTGCCGCGACCTCGAAGAGGATCGCGCCGGGCTCTCCCACCGCGGCCTCGATCTCTTCACGACCCTGGTGAGCACAGACGACGCAACCCACCCCTCGATGGTGTCGGGACGCGCTCGCATGGGCGAGCTAACAGCACGCCGTTGCAGCGCATTTACGGGCCAATCGCGGCCAGTTGCGGCCGGTCACGGCCAGCACGGGACGCATGGGGCCAGACCGGGCCAGCTCACCCGATCGGCTGCGTCACCGCGCTGTCGTCCTCGGGCAGGAGCTCCCACGCGTCGATGGGGATCCCGAGCACCTCGCGCATGCGATCGCGCCACTCCGGACCGGGCGTACGAATCGCGCGCGCCCATCGGCGGATCGCGGTCGCGTCGCAGCCGATCCGCGTCGCGAGCTGGGCCGCAGACTGGTAGCGGAGCTGCTCCCGCAGCCGTCGGATCCCGTCGTTCGGTGCCTCTCTCGCTCTGAGCAACGTGCGCGCCATCGTCGATCCTCCGTTGGCCCGATGTGGCCCGACGAGTGATTTCGCGGGGTCGCCCGGGTCTTTTTCGGGAC
>OFQZ01000087.1_pt1 | contig 35814 bp, 42 predicted proteins | sample 1543011 | NCBI WGS metagenome assembly OFQZ01 (sample SAMN07774216, study PRJEB24372) | wastewater metagenome | isolation source: Exp Tend NO 0WW | collected 2016-02 | reverse complement strand
AAAAAACTTCGCACAGAATATATATCTAGCGTCAGGAAGATTTTTGCAGGTTTTGAGGAAGCGTGTACATATAATGGTGAAATAACGTGCACACGGTAAGATGCTTCCGCGCAAGCCTCGCCCGCACTGTGGACACGGGGGCGCGGAGGGTGGTATGGTGGGGGCATGAGGTTGGGGGTAGGCGAGGCAACGGGCCTACCACCGGCGAGAGGGTAGGCGGAACGTGGGGGCTGTGATGGACGGATTGGAAGAGTTTGAAGCGGAACTGCTGGCGGAGGGGGAAGCCCGCCCGCCGGTTGGCGCGATCCGGCCCACGAAGCTGCGGTATACGCATGAAGCGGTCATTGATATGATTATCGCTGATCCGGGAGTGAGCCAAGGGAAGTTGGCGGCGATGTTCGGGTACACGCAAGGCTGGCTCTCCACCGTAATGGGGAGTGATGCGTTTAAGGCGAAGCTGGCGGAACGTCGGGCGGAGGTGGTGGACCCGGTGCTGCAGATGTCGCTGAATGAGCGGTTTTCAAGTATGGTTGAGAAGAGCCTGGAGGTGCTGCAAGAGAAGTTGAGCCAGCCCGCGCTCCAGGTGCCGGACCAGCTGGCGCTTCGGGCGGCAGAGCTTGGGGCGAAGGCCCTCGGGCTTGGTGGGAATCAGCCCGCGCAGGTCGTGGTCATGCAGCCGGATCACTTGGAAGGGTTGGCGGGGCGGTTGCTGGCGCTGCAAGCGAAGGTGACGGGGGGCGAGCGGGGCGAGCGGGTGGTCGAGGGGGTCGTGATCGAGAACAGCGTCCACTCCTACCCGCCGGTGCAGGGAGAACTTGCACTGTGACCTCGGTTGCGCGGGTAAAGCTCTCGGCGGAGTTGATCGAAGCGTTTGCAGGAACGTTTCTCAGTCCGCTGTATGACAACCCGCAACCGACACCGCAACTTCATCGGGACTGCTGGGAGCTTTATTGCTCCGAGGCGGAACTGGCAGGGGTAGCCGCCCCGCGAGAGCACGCGAAGAGTACGGCCCTCACGCATGACTACGGCCTGGCTACCCTCCTCTTCCGCGCCCAAGATTATATCGTGATTGTGAGCGCGACGGAAGAGCTGGCGATGGGCCACCTCGCGGATATCGCGAAGGAGCTTCGGGAGAACGACGACCTGATCCGGGAGTTCAAGCTCAAGCCACTGGTCACGGACTCGAAGTCGGATATTATAGTCGAGTTTGCGGACGGCCACCAGGCCCGCGTGGTGGCGAAGGGCGCTGGGCAGAAGATGCGCGGGATGAAGTGGAATGGGAAGCGGCCCGGCCTGATTATCTGTGATGACCTGGAAGAAGATGAGCAGGTCGAGAACTTCGATCGACGGAAGAAGTTTCGGAAGTGGTTCTATCGTGCTCTCTTGCCGTGTCGGAGACGGGGTGGGCTGGTCCGGATGCATGGGACGATCCTGCATGAGGAAGCGCTCCTGGCCCGCCTGATGAAGGCCTCGACCTGGGTGACGCGGTTGTTCAAGGCGCATAAGGCGTTCGACGAGTTTGATGAGATTCTCTGGCCCGAGCAATTCCCAGAGAGCCGTCTTCGGAGTATTCGGCAGGCATTCATTGACGATGGGGATGCGGCGGGATACAGTCAGGAATACCTGAACGATCCGTTTGATAACAGCGAGGCCTACCTGCGCAAGGATGACTTCCTCCCGATGCGCGAAGCGGATAAGCTGGCTGGAAAGGTCTATCAGATCGGGGTGGATTTCGCAGTGAGTAAGGCGGATCGGGCGAACCGGACGAGCTTTACTGTCGGCGGGCGCAAGCTGGACGGGAAGATCTGCATTGTGGACCAGCATGTTGGACGCTGGGACCCCACGGAGTGGATCGAGAAGATGTTTGAGCTGGACGAGAAGTGGTCGCCCGAGCAATTCACGGTCGAAGGTGGCGTGATCTGGAAGGCTCTTGAGAATACAATTTACCAGGAAATGCGGAGCCGGGATCACTACCTGAGCTTCCACGTGATTAATCCGGTGAAGGATAAGGCGACTCGCGGGAAGCCGTATCAGAAGCGTCATCGTGCCGGCGGAATCTTGTTTGATAAGGAAGCCGAATGGTATCCTGCGTATGAGGCGGAGAATCTGAGGTTCACCGGAACCAGTGATGCCGCAGCAGACGATCAGTTCGACTCCTCCGCGATTCTAGTCAAGGGATTCGAAGCCTCGACTGACGTAGACGAAGAAGATTTCATGGACGATGACGAGATAGAGATTCGTTATCACGACCCAAGGGCTGAGCAAGGTCGCTCTGCCGTCACCGGATACTAAAATGATACTTGAAGCGCGGCTGAATCTGAAGGAAGTTGTCAAGAGTGACAATGTAGGAAAGCTGCTTTCCGCAGGCGACCGGATGAAAATCGCGCAGGCCGTGCAGGAAGAGTACCAGATGGACTTGTCGGCCCGCGCTCCGTGGGAAGAGAAGATGAAGACGGCGCTAGATCTGGCCCTTCAGGTTTCGCAGGAGAAGAGCTTCCCTTGGGCAGGCGCAGCGAACGTGAAGTTCCCGCTGATCACCGTTGCGGCCTTGCAATTTCACGCTCGCGCCTACCCAGCGATGGTTCCGGGGCCGGATCTGGTGAAGTGCCAGACCTTCGGGAGCGATCCTGACGGTCGGAAGGCCTCTCGCGCAGCCCGTGTGGGCGCACACATGAGCTACCAGGTGTTGGAAGAGGACGAAGCCTGGGAAGATAATCACGATCGCGTGCTGATTACGGTGCCAATCATCGGTTGCGCGTTCAAGAAGACGTACTTCGACCCCGCACTCCTGCATAATGTGAGCGAAAACGTACTGGCGAAGGACATTGTGATTCCGTACTTTGCGAAGAGTATGGAAACCGCAAGTCGAATTACCCACGTGCTGGAAGTTAGTCATAACTTCGTACTTGGGCAGGAGCGACAAGAGCTGTATTGTGCGTATGAGCCTGGTGGATCGCCGGTCTACAACGGATTTCAGACGGTTCTCGATGAGGCTCGCTCGGAAGCGCAGGGAGTCACCCCCTCCCCCGACGACCCGGATGCACCATACTTCCTGCTTGAGCAGCATCGTTGGCTGGATCTTGATGGTGACGGTTTCGCAGAGCCTTACATCGTCACCGTGCGCCGGGATGTTCCACACCTCTGCCGGATCGTCGCCCGTTTCACCAGCCAGAGTATCAAGCGGAACTCGACTGGCGATGTTTTCCAGATTCGCGCAACGAATTACTTCACCAAGTACCCTTTCATCCCCTCACCAGATGGCGGAATCTACGACCTCGGCTTCGGAATTTTGCTGGGTCCCCTGAACGAATCTATCAACTCGCTGGTCAACCAACTCCTGGATGCAGGAACCCTCTCCAATACAGCCGGGGGATTTCTTGGTCGCGGGGCGAAGATTCGTTCTGGGGAGACCAGCTTCCGACCGTTCGAGTGGAAGCGTGTGGATTCTACCGGAGATGACCTGAGAAAGAACGTCGTTCCGCTGGATACGAAGGCGCCAAGCCAGGTTCTCTTCTCCCTGCTGCAGCTCCTGATTAACTACGGAGAGCGCGTGGCGGGGGCGACTGACCCGCAGGTTGGCGAAAATCCTGGGCAGAATACACCAGCCGAAACCTCCCGGAACATGATCGCTGAAGGCCAGCGCGTATTCATCGGGATTTACAAGCGGCTGCACAGAGCAATGAAGGAGGAGTTCCGCAAACTTTACCTGCTGAACCAGGTCTATCTCGACGACGCAGTCGAGTATTATGCAGTGGCCTCCTCCACCCCTGCAAAGATCCTGAGGGAAGACTACTACCCGACGGAGAAGAGTATATGCCCGACCGCTGATCCGAACATGGTTTCGGATACGCAGAAGGTGCAGCAAGCTCAGTTCCTCAAGGCGGCAGCTGCGAACACTCCAGGCTACGACTCCGCAGCTGTCGAGCGTCGGTACCTGCGCGCCCTCCAGATCACTGACATTGAGAGCGTGTATCCAGGCCCAGACAAGGTTCCGGCGCCTGTTCCGCTGCAACTCCAGATTGCCCAGATCAAGGCCCAGACCCAGGCCACAAAAGACAGCATGACCATGAAGATGGCCGCTATGGAATTGCTTGGTGAGGTCGAACTTAACCAAGCGAAGGTGCAGGAACTTCGTGCGAAGAGCATTGCGCTCTTGGCCGAGGCTGACAGTGTGAAGAGTGGGCACGCCATCGCCCTACTCAACGCACAGATAGGTGCTGCCAAAGCTCACCAAGACGGTTTGCTGCGGTCGGCTAAGATAATCCTTGATGGCATCAAGATGAACCAGGAGATAGGAAATGGAAGTAAAGAAACAAGAGATCTCACAGGAGGAATTCAACAGTTGGTTAGCCCACCCAGTAACCCAGGCGCTACGGGAGAGCTTCCGGCTCCGGGCGCAGGAGATCCAAGTGGAATGGCTTAACGGTTCCTTCACTGGTGGTTCGGCAGACGAGACCATCCAGATGAACTCCGAGGCGATCGGGCGCGCAAGAGCCTATGCCCTGGTGTCGGAACTCGAACTGATGGATCTGGAAGGACTCGGATCATGAGCGCCGGGATCAGACCTGTTGGGCACGTTGTGTTGGTTCTCCCCCTTGAGGTTGAAGAGGTCTCAAAAGGTGGAATCATCATGGCTACGGCGAGCCAGAATCGTCGCGAAGAGATGGGGCAAACGGAGGCTACAGTCATTGCGCTTGGGAACACTGCGTATGCTGATCAACCGGAACCCTGGTGTGCAGTCGGTGATGTTGTAGTGTTCGCACGCTACGCCGGAACCGAGAGAAAAGGGGCGGATGGGAAGACCTACCGTCTGATTAACGACCTTGATGTTAAGGGCGTGCTTGAAGGAGTGAAATCGTGAACCGTATGCCAAACCTTTACCTGAACGAAATCTTGGAAGGGGGTGATCCTGGATCTAGCGGCGGCCCCGATCCCGCAGTCATCGCAGCTGAGAAGGAAGCACGACTGTTCGGTTGGAGGCCGGCGGATGAATTCGATGGCCCAGTTGAGCGTTGGAAACCTGCCGACGAGTTCCTTGAAGAAGGAAAACGGATCAACGGTTTCCTGCGGAAAGACCTGGATAAGCTGCGGAACGAGCTGACTAAGAGGGATAACACCCTCCTGGAAATGCAGCAGACGATCCAGCAATTTGCACAGTTTCACCAAGAAACCGAGGCGCGGGCGTTCGAGCGCGCTAAGAAAGAGTTAAAGGACGCGCGTAAAGCCGCCCTGCGGGAAAATGATGGGGACCTAGTGGTCGAGATCGAGGAACGTCTGGAGAAGCTTGGGGATGCCCCGCCGCAGATTCAGTTGAAGCCCGGCTCCGCGCCCGCCCCGCAACAGCCAGATCCCACCTGGACTCAGTGGGTTTCCGAGAATTCTTGGTTCACCGAGAACACGAAGCTTCGGGCTATTACCAATGGCTACGGAGATATCGTGCGGGCGGAGCAACCTGCCCTGGTAGGCCTCCCATTCCTGGAAGAAGTGAAGCGTCGTGTGCAAGAGGACTTTCCGGAGCACTTCCGTAGTGAGGGGAGTCGGAGACCTGCTGCAGTTGGGAATAGTGGCGACCACAGACAAGGTGTTGGGAAGAGAACTTACGCCGATCTGCCGCCTGATGCAAAAGCCGCTTGCGACAAGTTCGTGAAGCAGAAACTCATCCCCTCCCGCGATGCCTACGTTCGCGACTACTTCGGAGAACAAGCATGACCCAAGAGAATACGACAACCCCCCTGACTCGCACCCAGGCAGATCGACCGAAGCGTGAATCTCGAGTTCCCTTCGGCGTCGCCAGGACCAAGCTTGAAGTACCGATGACGATGGAAGGCTATCACCTCCATTGGGTCAACGACTCGGCTGGACGCATTCAGGAGGCGCAACGAGGTGGGTATACCTTCGTCGAGCCTAAGGAGGTTCAAGCTGCCGATACCGGCACCCAAGTCAAGCGCCTTGTCGGGCGGAATGAAGATGGCTCTGCCATGTACGCTTATCTCATGAAGATTGAGCGGGAGTTCTACGACGAGGATCAGCAAGCAATTCAAAGTGAGGTTGACCAGTTCGATCGTGCTATCAAGCGTGGAACGCTGGAAGAAGTTTCCGGCGACAAGCGTTATAGCGACATCAAAATCACGAAATCCTGAAGGAGTTTTAAATGGCAAATACTTCCGCTCCCTTCGGCCTGCGCCCCGTGCGTAGCCTGAATGGCGCCCCTTGGAATGGTGCAGCTACCATGTACTACATTCCGTCGACAGACACCAATGCTTACTTCGTTGGGGATGTTGTTGCTTCCCTGGCTGGTGGCGATGTTGTCTCCGGGGCTTCCTCTGTTGTTCTCGTCGGTACGCGTAATGCGGCCACGACTTCCGGCTCCTCCCGCGGCGTCATCGTAGGTATCGGTACGAATGCTGGCAATGCTGGCTCGTCTAGCCCGCTCGGCGCCGACCCCGATGCCCTCGGCACTATCTCGATCCCGGCCACCAAGACGAAAGCTTACTTCGTGTGGGTTGCTGATGATCCGACCACGGTCTTCGAGGCCCAGGCCGACACCATCGCAGCCACGGCGTTCAACAAGAACTGCCCGCTGTTCGTGGCCACCGCCCCGTCTGTCCCAAGCTTCAACTCCGCGAGCTACGCTCAAGGCTCCGCTGCCGACACGACCCAGGCTCTTCCGCTGAAGATCGTCGGCGCACCGTGCCGCCCGGACAACGACCTGACCTCCCCCGGCACCTATGCCAAGGTCTACGTCATCTTCAACCAACACGAGCTTGGCGGTCCTAACACCGCTGGCGTTTAAGGAGTAGATCATGGCTGGCGTCATTATGACAAGCAACCATCCCAAGGCACTGTGGCCTGGGGTGAAAGGTTTCTGGGGTCGTACTTACAAAGACCACGTGACCGAGTACACGGACCTGTTTGACGTGGAAACGTCCGAGCAGGCTTATGAAGAGTTCGTGCAGATCACTGGTTTCGGTCTCGCTCCGGTCAAGCCGCAAGGCAAGGCTGCGGAGTATGATTCGGAAACTCAGGGTCCCACCACCCGCTTCGTTCACCTGGCTTACGCCCTCGGCTACATCGTCACGCACGAAGAGCTGAAGGACAACCTCTACATGGAGGTCAGCAAGACCCGCGCTACCAGCAACGCTCGTGCCTTCCGCCAGACGAAAGAGCGCGTGTGCGCGAACATCTACAACCGTGCCTTCAACGCATCCTACACGGGTGCTGACGGCGTGGCTCTGTGCGCGACCAACCACCCGAACACCTCCGGTGGTACGTTCTCGAACAAGCTGTTGGTTGATGCCGACCTGAGCGAAGCCGCTCTGGAAGACATGCTGATCCAGATCATGCAAGCAACTGATGATCGTGGTCTGCTGATCAACCTGATGCCGAAGAGCCTGCACATTGCGGCGGCCAACTGGTTCAATGCCAATCGCATCCTGAAGTCGGTTCTTCAGCCCGGCACTGGCAACAACGACATCAACGTCCTGAACGCAACCAATGCGATTCCGGGCGGCGTGAAGTTGAACCACTACCTGACCTCGCCGCAAGCCTGGTTCGTTCGTACCAATGTCGAGTCCGGCAAGGGTATGCTGTTCCTGGAACGCGAAGGCATCTCGTTCGATCAGGACAATGACTTCGATACGAAGAACGCCAAGGCCCTGGGCTACGAGCGTTACTCGGTCGGCTTCATTGATCCGCGCGCTGTGTACGGGTCGAATGGTCCGTAAGTAAGGTGACGGGGTAGTGTGTTCGCATTACCCCGTTGTACCGTGTTCATGAAGGAGACCAGTATGGCTGCAATCCCCAAACCACGTAAGAGAGGTAAGACCCCTGTGAAGGCCCCGGCGAAGCCGAAAAAGCCTTGCAAACCGTGTTGATGTAGTTTTGTTTTCCACCTTACGGGGGCATCCAGTCTCCGTTAACTGTTTAACGTAAGGAGTTTCAAAATGGGCAATCCCACTCGTTTTCCCGCTGGTGTTTCCAACAACCGCGCTGGTAGTATCATGGGCAATCTGCCTGTGATTGATCGCAACAATCTCGCAATCTATCAAAACGATTTCTTCCAGTATGCCGCAGGCGACTGGACCGTGGTGGCAGGTGGTGCCGGTTCTGGTTCCGCTCTGTCTTCCACCATCCTCGGCGGCGCCCTCGCGCTGACCTGGGGAACCTCGGGCACCCAATCGAATACCCTGGCCGGTGGCGCCTTCAGCTTCAATCCCGCAACCTCCAATGGTGATGGCCTCCAGTTCTGGTTCGAAGCCGGCCTCGTCCTCCCGGCGGATACCGCCTCCCCGAACTACGTCATCGGCGCAATCAAGGGCGCCCCGACGGCACCTTCCGATGGCGTGTACTTCACGAAGGCCGCAGCTGGGACCGCATGGCAGATCAACATCAAGTCCGCTGCTACCGGCCAGACCACCACTGTCACCCTTCCGTCCTCCGCGGTCGCAGTCAACAGCGCTCGGGCATCCGTCGGCTTCTACTACGACGGTCGCGGCAATCCGACCCTGTATGTCTTCTACAGCGGCAAGTGCGTTGGGTCGTTCGGTGCAGCCGGTACGCTCGGTACCTTGGCCAACCTGCCGCTGGGCACTATCCAGCTCAATCCGACGATGGCGATCGGTACGGCAGCGGGTCCGTTGAACGTCGACTACCTGACCTGCGCTTGCGAAATCGCTGGCCGCGTTTAATGTAATCAGGGGGTTTCGGCCCCCTATTAAGGAGCTATAAATGCGTCCCATTGTAGTAGCAAAAACAGGCACCGGGTCCTCCCCGTGGATTCCCCTGGATTACGTACAGTCCGATTTCTCAGTTGGACTAGGCCTCGTGATCAGCGGGACCCTCTCTACTGACATCGAGCACACGTTCGACAACATCCAGGACCCAGCCGTCACTCCCGTCGCTTTCAAGCATACTGTCCTCGTGAACAAGACGGCCAGTGCTGACAGCAATTACTCTTCCCCCGTCCGGGCAATTCGTATCACGAACAACTCCGGATCGGGTACTGCCACTCTCACGATCATTCAAGGTGGTGCATGATGGATATGAAATCGGTTGAACAATTCCTGGACATCATCTCGAATCCGGATAAGTTTAAGGCGTCCGTTGCAATCCTGAAGGATGAGCAGGCTCGCCTGGATGTCATGATCGCAGCCGTTGGTAAGATCGGGGATATCCAGAAGCTTCACACGAAGGCCGAGAAAGCTCTGGCTGCGGCTGAGGCGAAGGCGGAGGAAATCCTGACCGAAGCTCAGCGTGTTGCTGATGGAAAGTTGGCTGAACTCAACGGACGACTCGCGGAAGTGGCTGCTCGTGAGAGCGAAGTCACCACCCTGAAGTCCGAGGTCACTACCATCACCAAGGAAATTCGGGCGAAGCTGAAGGATGTCGAGAAGCGAGAGGATGCGCTAGTCATCCGCGAAGCTGACATCGCAGCCCGCACGGGGCATCTGGATCAAGCCATTGCGGATTTCAACGCACGAGCTGAGAAGCTCAAGCAAGCAATAGGCCAGTAACATGAGTTCCGTATCCGAACAGTTCTCAGACCTCCAGTATCAAATTATCTGGGATCAGGCGAGTGCAACACTAATCTATTTTGGGGAGTCGCAACCCGGCACAGCCACTTCTGCTCCATCGTGGAGGATTCGCCGTTTGGATACTACCTCAGGAATCAATCTGAAATACGCTGATGGTGATACCAAGTTTGATAACATTTGGGATAACCGCGCCAGTCTCTCTTATTAAAGGAAATTGAAATGCCGACTGCTTCTTACGTAAAAATTCCCGCAGCGAACGAAGACCTGCTGGAAAGCATTAACTCCGGAACCGATCAGTGGGCTATCGCGCTCACGAATACTGTGCCGGGTTCGAAGACCTTTGTCTCTGGTACGACTGACTTGGCGACCAGCGGTGGTTACACTGCCGGTGGGAATAACGTCACGACGACTAGTTCTGGGATGAGCGGTTCCGATCTGGTTCTTGTCCTAGCGGACCCTGCGACGTGGACGGCCTCAGGTGGTGGTTTCACGTTCAGGTACGCCCTGCTCGTGAACAAGACTGTGAACATTATTCCAGGTTACTGGGATTACGGTTCCTCGCAGGTGGTGGCTTCGGGCGAGACTGTTGTGGTCGATCTGGATCAGACGGCTTCCGTCGGCGTGTTTAAGGTAACCTGATCATGCTGAACGATACCCAACTCGTCACCCTGCGTGCCGCAATCGCCGCCGATCCTGTACTGGTTCAGGCAATCGCCGCTGGCAGCATAAACGTCGTTGTGAATTCGTTCAACGCGCTCGCCTCGCCCGCCTTCCGCGTGTGGCGCAGCGATGTGCGGCAGAGCGAGATTGCCAGCGCCTTCGTCTGGACAGAGATCGACGCGCTGACCAACGGCAAGGCCCGCATCTGGGAATGGATGCGCCTGTCCGACACTCTCGACTGCGGCATCGCCAATATCCGGCAGGGCTTGAACGATGCCTTTTCCTCGGCGAACAGCACGAAGGCAGCGGTGCTGGCCGTCATCAAGCGCTATTCCACCCGTGCGGAGAAACTGTACGCCACCGGCACCGGCTCGGAAGGTTCTCCCGGCACGCTTGTGTTCATCGGGCAGATCACCGATTCCGACGTTGAACAGGCAATGAGGCTCTAACATGGCAAAGCTGACAGTCGGTTACTCGACGCCCGCCTCGATCACGCTTGACCTGACATCGCTCGGAAGTTCGTCGAACTTCACCGCAGGCAGGGAGTCGACGGCGGTGGATAACACCACCGACAAGCTGATTGATGCGCTGGTGTCTGGATCGGTTGCCGTGGGAACCGGCCCAACGGCGAACACGGTGATTGCGGTCTATGTCTATGCACAGCATGACGACACGCCAACCTATCAGGATGTGTTCGACGGTACGGACTCGGCGGAAACCGTGACCTCTGCCGGGGTACTTGCTGGGGTTACGCGGTTGCTCGGTACGCTATCGGTCGATGCCACCACCTCGGATCGCATCTACTACCTTGCGCCGTCCTCCGTTTGCGCCTGTTTCGGGGGAACCCTGCCGAAGCGGTGGGGCTTGTTCGTCAGTCACAATACCGGCGTCGCCCTGAAGTCCTCTGGAAACTCCGGCAACTTCAAGTACACCGGAATATCGCTGGATGCCGCGTAATGCGTCGAGTGCCTTGGACTCGCCAGCCACCGTATCCGGTCGGGATTGACTGGTCTAATCCTATTACCAGAAACCTTGTGTTTGCATTTGAAGGGGCAAACGGTCAGAGGTGTCCAATATCGCGGTTGTCTGCACCGTTATCGTCAGGAAATACGCGAGACGTTGGCCGCTACGGGATACAACAAAAATTCAGCGGATCACAGGCCGGTGGGTCGAACAACTTCGGCGCTCTTAAAGCCATATCAGGTGCAACACAGGCGACGTGGGATGTGCTGTTTTATCTGGACAACGTGAGCCAAAGCGCCAAGGTTTTTCAGCAGTGGAACAACAACAATCAAAACTGGCTAATAGACACATCCGGAACAGGTCTTTTATGGGTTGCTTTAGATGACGATTCTGGTCAGCGGCGAAGGTGGGATGCAACAAACACGTTTCCGACTGCCGGTTGGTATCGTTTAATCCTCGTTTGGGCTGGCGGGTCATCAAAGCGTGCGAGAATAAACAAGGTTGATATTACCGCTTCACTGACGGAGGTTAACAACACTGGAACAGTTCACGGAAATAATCTAGACCCGCTGTCAATTGGCGTTGCTAGTGATTCTCCACTAGCTGGAAAAGTAGTTTTCGCGCGCATGTGGACACGTGCGCTATCGGTTGCGGAGGTTGTGTCACTGGAAGATTTACCATGGCAAATCTTCGAGCCTTACACCGTATTCGACAATATCCCGTTAGGCGTCGTCACTGCGCAATATACACTGACTTGCACGGGCGGAACCTATACCCTGACAGGGGCCTCGGCCACACTCAAGCGCAATCGTACTCTGACAGCCAGTGGCGGTTCTTACACTACGACCGGGGCGTCTGCTACGATCAAGCGTAATAGGTCGCTGACTACGAGTGGCGGTAGTTATACGCTCTCCGGTTCCGTGGCCACGTTACGAAAAAGTAAGGTGTTGGTCGCATCCGGCGGAGCCTACTCGATTGTCGGGGCTTCAGCTAATCTGGTCAAGGGGCGGGTTCTTACAGCGCAAGGTGGGTCGTATGCGGTAGCAGGTGCACAGACAACTCTCCGCCGGAACAAACTGATTGTAGCCTTGGGCGGAGCTTATACCGTAACGGGGGCGCAAGTATCTCTTGTCAAGGGAAGGGTACTCTCCGCCCAAGGTGGAAGTTACTCCGTTTCCGGCGCCTCCGCAATACTGTCCAAGCATCGTTATCTGTTCGTCTCTGGTGGTGGATACAACATCACTGGATCTTCTGCGGTTGTCAAGAAGAGTAAGTTGCTGGTTGCCCAAGGTGGTGCTTACACCATCATCGGCGCGCAAGCGATCCTCTCTAAGATTCGCACGTTGGTTGCCCAGGGTGGTGTGTATGGAATCACCGGGGCGTCCGCGACTATCCTCAAGAGTAAGGTCGTTGTGGCTTCCGGCGGAGCTTACACGGTAGTCGGGGCTACTGCGAGTATCAACCACGGACGGAGTCTGATCGCCTCTGGCGGAAGCTACGCTCTCAGTGGATCGCAGGCAATCCTATCTCGGAATAGGGTTCTCGCAGCGCAGGGTGGAAGCTACTCCATCACCGGGGCTTCGGCAGTAATCACCTACACAGGAACGGCGGTTTTTTACACGCTGACTGCACAAGGTGGAAGTTATAGTATCGCGGGAGCGCAGGCGATATTGCGTAAGTCTAAGGTGTTGGCTGCGCAGGGTGGTTCGTATAGTATTACCGGGCAAGATGCTACGCTCTCCCATCATAGGTATTTGCTGAGCCAGGGTGGTGCATACTCGGTGGTAGGGCAGGATGCGATCATTCTCCGTTCGAAGGCTTTGGTTGCGCAAGGTGGAATCTACACGATCACCGGAGCTGATGCTCAGCTGCGTCGCAATCGAAAGTTGACTGCAGCTGGTGGGACGTACAACTACACCGGGTCGTCGGCGGTAATTACCTATGCTGGCGTTGGTGGTGTTGTATGGCCACAGCCTGGCGATGTTCTTCTCGGGGTGCAGTATGGCCCGAACGGGAATGATTACACAGGGACGCTCGATGCCTACGGAATTAAGTACGATATAAACACTGGGCGTTTGGTGAAGCCAATGACTGGTATGATTGTCACCTCATTTGGGGAAAGAGCTTAGCATGGGAAATTCATATTATAAACCAGGTGATAACAATGTAATCTGCGACACCTGCGGACGGTCGGTGAAAGCTTCCAGCGTGAAGAAAACATGGGATGGATTCTATGTCTGTGCCAAGCATTGGGAACCAAGGCATCCACAGGACTTCGTGCGGGCTGTGAAGGATGACCAGACTGTTAAGATTTCTCGCCCGGACACCGAACCAACTTTTGTAGCGGAGGCGGAGAGCCTTCCTCTCCCACCGAATCCTTTAGGAGTTTAACATGGCAACATCTGGTATCGCAACTTTTACCCTGAGCAGGGATGATGTTATCAAGGCCTCGTTGCGTTTGCTGCGGGAGCTGGGAGCAGGGGCTGTCCCGACGATTGAGGATTATGTGAACTGTAATCAGGCTCTCAATATCGTCCTGAAGTCCTGGCAGAAGAAGAGTATTCCGCTGTGGAAACTGGAAGAGATTGTGTTTCCACTGATTCCGGAGCAGACTGTTTACCCCCTAGGAATAAGCGGTGGGCAGTTGGTAGATGCTGGGATTACACTGCAAAATGGTGGTCATGGCGGAACCGATGGAAGTTTCACAACTCCTGTTCTTGATTATAATAATCCAGCTGTTACTGGAACTCTGAATTATATTGTAGTAGGTGGTACCGTCACTGAAGTATCCATTTCCAGTTATGGGGAAGGATACAGTGACCCGCACATTGCACCGACTGAGTCTGCAGGTTTGACCGGAGTACTTGTAGATATCCACCCCCTCGGCCTTTACCCAAGTCGCCCAGTTCGTTTTCGTGATGCCTGGATTCGGGATGTGAATACGGAGAGTGATACTCCGTTGATTCAGGTTGCTCGCCAGGATTACAACCAATTCGGGAACAAGAGCCAACCGGGGATTCCAAACCAATACTGGTACGATCCGAAGCTTGACACGGGATTCCTAACGGTATATACTGTCCCCTCAGATAGCCACCGAGACTTCCATGGAATTGTGCAAGTTCCAATTCAGGACATGGTGGCGTCAATAGACACATTCGACCTTCCGCAGGAATGGTTCCAGGCGATTAAGTGGGGATTGGCAGATGAACTTTCCTTGGAGTATGGATGTCCGCCTGACGTGCGCGGAGAGGTTGCGGCGAAAGCTGCGAGATTCCTGGAAGACTGCTTCGACTTCTCTGTGGACGAAGCTCCTGTGTATTTCAGCGTAGATCGGTCGGGGCGGTGATATGAGAATACCTCCGGCTTTTGGGTACGGTGGTCGAGATTCTTCCAGGGAAACCGACGAGATCAGTGTCAATGCGTTTGCGGAGCAAGGGCAGACTGGGCAGACGTTCGCGGTGAAGCGGTCTGGTACGAGTCCTATGGATTACTATCCTCCGTACAATGGGGGAGCGATTACCTATACGATTGAGACGGCTAGTTCCAATACAGGCTCTGCCCAAGGATGCTATCAAAACGGCCCTGACGTTTTCTTCGTACGCGGTGGGAATCTTCTATACTCTGTGTTTCAGAGTATGGGTGGTGGTTTGCCTGGGGAGGTAGCCGTAGGTAATATTACAATGCCTTCTGCGGTGCCCATGACTTTTACCCCAATTCCTGCAGATGTTAATGTACGCAGTTTCTTTTTGAAGTCAACCACGAATGCCTATCGTGTGTACGATATGAATATGACTCACGTTACTGACGTTGATTACCCAGCTACTACAGTTCCAGGAGCCGCCTACCTAGATGGAACGTTCTATGTGATGACTCCATTAGGGTATATCTACGGTTCGGAGCTGGATGATCCCCTAACCTGGTCAGGGCTGAATGTGATCAAGGCTCAGTCGATGCCGGATAGCGGGGTTGCTCTGCGTCGGATGGTGAATTATATTGTAGCTTTCGGGGAATATACAACGGAGTTTTTCTACGATGCGGGGAATCCTGTTGGGTCCCCGTTGCTCCCCGTTACAAATGCTGTGGCGTTGGTCGGTTGTTCTAGTGCGGATTCCATTGCAGACACAGAGAATACACTGTACTTCATGGGGGTTACGCGGCAGCAGGGAAGGTCGATCTACAGGTTCAATGGAACTATTCCGGAAAAGATTTCCACGCCTGCGGTTGATCGGGTTATCTCTGCCAGTACTCTTGCTAACGTCAGCGCATACTTTGTCAAGATGAAGGGTCATCCTTTGTATGTACTCACGCTGCAAGATTTGAATGTGACCTTGGTGTTTGATTCGCTGACTAATCTATGGCATGAATGGACTAGTAGTATTCCGGGCACTTGGGACACGGGGATAAGCTAACATGGCAATCATAATAACTTACAATCAGCAGTATGCGTTTGTGGCTTTCACAAACCATGGATTTCTGGATGGAGACCCTATCCAAGTAAAGGATTGGGACCCACCTGAATTTAATGGGTACTTTGTAGTTCACTATATCGACGAAGATCACTTTGCGTATTTTGTCGGTGATCTTGGCTCAGAGCCCATTACCATTATCACAGCTGGTTCTATGAGAGGATTTTCGATCTCTTATTTTACTGGAATTTTCTACGCAGGTATTGGTAACTACGATATAGTGCAGGATAAAGTATCCGGTGATCTGCTGTTTCTGATGCCGGATAACTATATGGATGCGCATGTTATTTAAGGATTACCGCCAATCTAAAGGACCATCATGGCCGTTGAATACGTACCAATTCTGATTCGTCTGCGTAGTTCTAACCTGGACGCACAGACTCCGGATAAAAAGTTTTTTGATGAGGCGATGCTGATTTCGGACAAGCGGAATGGAACAGCATATCTTCGCTACTCGGATGATGACTATGACACGTGGTCAACCTTCCTTCCCCTGAACACCAACCTGAACGCGACGAAGGCTCGGCGTCTTGGGTCTTCGTATCGCAGGGCGTTTGAATTGCAGCATAGTGAAAACACACCATTCCGGGCTGAAGCCCTTGATATACTAGCTGAAAAAGGAGTTCAATAATGTCTGCCGCGCAAGGATTATCCCAATACTCGATCCACGCTCCTGGTGTTTCCTACATTGATTCGAAGGAGTATCAATCCAAGTACAACGTGCGTAGTCCGTTGGTGGCTTGGAACGGGGCGCAAGTAGCGACTCCTCAAACCGTGGCGGCAGCAGCTCCCGTGGCAGCAGCACCGACGGTAGCAGCCGCTCCGATTGCTAGGATTCCGACCCCGCAGGAAACGGCGAACACGAAGTACATGCCGCAGCTGGATTCGCTGATGACAAAGGACCCTAGTAATGGGTATGCAGATCAGCTGAAGACTCTGATGAACGGGCAATTCTCTACGAGCGATCCGAGCTATCAGTGGCGGTATGATCAAGGGCAGAAGGCTGTTGAGCGGAGTGCTGCCGCGAGGGGGTTGCTGCAATCTGGGAATGCCGCGATCGAACTGCAGCAATATGGGCAGGGTATGGCGAGCCAGGAATACGGAGCGCAGTTCAACAGAACCCTGTCGGCGATGGGGGCTTCCGAGGGGGCGTTCCAGAATAGCTACAATCGGTTGGCGGAGTTGTCGGGTATGAGCGCAGGGATTCAAACGAACTCGCAGAACACAAATTATAACTACGCGAGCCTCGCGGAACGTGCGCAGAATAATCAGCAGCAGATCGGCCTGGGCTATGCAAGTCTGGCGGAGCGAGCTTCAAACAATCAGGCGCAGGTTGAGCTGGGTCAGGGTACGCTCGGCGTGAATCAGGGGCAGTTGCTGGATCAATACCAGCGGACTAATCTGCTTGGGCAGGCTCAGAATTTCAACCAGACTGCTCGGAATAATACTGACACAGCGTTCATGAACTCGATCTCTAATTCTGGGATCGGGACCAATGGTTACGATTCCTGGGGACGCTCGACTGATTCGTTCTTCACAGTTGGGACTGCCGATGGATCAGACCCCTCCCTTATCGCTGGCATGTCTGGTTACATTTAAGGAGCTATCATGGCAGGGTTAATGGAAGGTTATCTGGGCGGCTTGCAGTTCATGTCCGGTCTGCGCGAAATGCAGCAGAAGCAGGAATTGCATCAATACAACATGCAGCAGAAGTACGAAGCTGCCCAAGAGAATACGCAATCGAAGGGGATTCTGGCGAACGTGTTTCGGAAGCGGGCTGAAGATATTGGTGTATCGGATTCCCTGACGCAGCAGAATCGACTGGCCAATCAGTATCAAACTGCCGGGACCGAGCTTATGGCTATCTCCCCGAAGGCTGGCATTAGCATGCTTAAAGCTGCGGAGGAACTTAGGACTCGGGTGCAGAGTGCCGCGGTGGAGCAGGTCCAAACGGGGATTTATCGAGACAAGCTAATTGCAGGGCGGGCCACGGCTGTATTCGATCAGTCGTCACTTGATTCGTTTATACAGGATGCTTCGAAAGCTGGGATAACAGTACCAGCGCAGTACAAAACTTGGGGACCTGCAACCGAGGCGTGGGTTAAGAAGCAGACGATGCTGGGAACTACCGGACTGCAGATGAAAGAGCTGGAGGTCAAGGTTGCGCGCGAGAAGATTGCCGAGGCGCAGCAGAAGACTAGGGATGAGGCCTTGACACTTCGGGAGAAAACCGAGGCGGCGAGGGAGGAGCGGCTCAAGCTGGGAATGGATATTAGATCGCGTGCTTCCCACTCGAAGGCCGCCAGCGAGTTCTCCCTGAAGACTGAAAAGGATCGCATGGCTGAAGTGGCCGTGATGGAAACCTTTGATCCGAACAGCGGGTTTAGCAAGCTACCTCCTGGGAAGAAGCTGGAAGCTGTGGGCGACATTCGTATGCGCGCACAGAAGATTTATGCGGATAGTATGACTGCGATGGAAGATGGCGATGTCATCTCGAAAGAGGAGGCATTGCGGCAAGCCCGTGAGAGTGTACTGGCGGAAATCAAGGTAGATGGTGCAGCTTGGAATCCGTTCCGGACGGTTAGCCGGGATGCTGGAAGCAACGAGCCGAGTTCGCAGAAGGGGGGACCTGCTGGGGCGCCGAAGGGGGAGGTCGAGAAGCCGACTCCCCAAGGGTTTAACAAAGTGTTTTCGGATGCAGATTTTGATGCGTTGCCAAGCGGGGCTACATTCAAAGGTCCTGATGGGGTTCTCCGGAGGAAGCCATAATGGGCTGGCAAGATGCACCGGTAGTAGAAGAAGGCGGTGGGGCTGGTGGGCAACCGGCTTGGATGTCTGCGCCGATTGTGGGGGCGGAGGGCGAAGCTCCGGCAGTTGGGAAGGCAACGCAACCTGCAGCCGAACCTACTGATTGGGAAATGGCGAAAGAGAGTCTTGGGCAGATCGTGAAGCCAATGCCGGGGACAACTCCGGGAACCTGGGAATATACCAAGGGTCTTGGTCGGGAAGCTTTCCTTGAGGCTAATCCGCTGGTTAACCTTGGTGCGTGGGCGATTAAGCAGGTTACTGGGCAGAAGACTGAGGGCACGCTGAAGCCACTGAACGAGCCGACCTTCATGGAGAGCTTGAAGGCAGGTACGAACTTCATGCTTGAGCATCCGTTGACGGCTACGGCGGAACTGGCGAAGGGGTTGCTGTACTCTCCTGAGCTTTCTGTGATGGCGCTGTCCAAGGGTCCGCAGATGGTGGAGAAAGCAGCGGAGATAGCGAAGCTTGGGCGGACCGCGCGGGAAGCTGCGTTGTTGGGGGAGCGAGCTGTCGAGGGTGCTGTCATGATGGGTGGTATTGCCACTGTGCAGCAAGCGGCTCAGAAGGAAGATGTGAATTGGGGCGAGGTCGGTTCGAGTGCTGTGATGGGCGGCGCAATGATGGCTGGTCTGTCGCTGGCAGGGAAAGGATTGAGCGCAGGGAATAAGTGGGCGCGGACTGGAAAGCCAGAGCCGGCGGTAGAGCCTATGCCTGATCGCTTTTCGGATACGGTGGATGGGGCTGGTGAGATTAACAGTCCTGGCGAAGCTGCGTATCGGCAGCCGGATGTGTTCCAGAATCTTCCTCGTGATGCCGTACTGAATGCTCAGACTCGTGCGAACGAAATGATGCAGAAGGGGGCGAGCAAGCGAGAAGCTGACGTTGCGACGAAACGGAGTCCGGAGCTTGAGGCTGCAATGGAAGCTGTGCGGCAGCGGCGGGAAAGCGCGAAGGAAAGCTTTGGGCGTGGGGTTCAGCAAGGCGAGTGGCTTGGGCCGGAAGAGCCGAGGGGTCCTGTTGAGATTGCGATGGAGGCGGCAGGGACTGATCTAGTTAAGGCGGCGGAGCAGAGGAATACCCAGCGTCGGATTCAAGCTGGGGAAGCTGATCCGAAATTGTTGGCGGCCCTGGGATTGACGACTGCTGCGGGAATGGCAGCGGTTGCGTTTCCGGAAGAGGCGAAGCAGGTTGCGAGTGGGGCTGGCCTGGCCGGAGCCTTGCTTGTTACCGGCGGAAAGGTGAAGGATGCGTTTCCCCTTCGTACTCTGGGTGGTGCGCTGGCGCAAGGGAAGTACACGCTCAAAACGCTGGAGCGACTCCCGCAGAATCGGACGGAAATTCCGAAGGCGATGATTGAGCAAGAGCTGAAGAGGGCGGACGTCTCGAAGGCGGAAAAGGATGTTCTGACTGAGGTGTTGGCGACGAAAGGTGAACAGGTTACGGCGCAAGAACTTGTTCGTGATTTCCGTTTGGCTACGGGCGATCATACGCTGGAAGCGAAGGAGACTGGTGAGTATGCGGATTATGGGCTGGGTAAGATTGGGAGAGAAGATGCTAGATTAGCTTCTCCAGAATTGCATCCTGATATTCCTGCGGCCACCACCACCCTCTACCGCCTTCCCGAGCACATGGAGCTTTCCGACGCGAATCACTTCCGCGACCCACGACTCTTTGGGTGGACTCGGAGCTTTGAAGAAGGTGGCGTGAAGCATGTGGTGGAAGTACAGAGCGATCTGGCGCAGAAGGCTGGAAAGACTCTGACGGAGGGCGAGCGGGCGAAGTTGGTTGAGGAAGCAACTGCCCTTCATGGAGGACTTGGCGATATTAACAATGATATTTTTAATAAGTCTTCAAGGGAACTAGCAGATTTAATTGAGAAACGATTTCAAAAGTTACCGCAAAGCGCTAAAGGTATTTTTAACGATAATGCGGGTATTACTGTAGAAGATACCATAAGCAATCTACGGAGAGAAAATCTTCCACATTATGGGCAGAGCGAGTTTGGGCAAAATATAGGTCGTGACCTGCGTAGAACTTCCGGGGATATTGAACTTCGCAAGCAGGAGCTTCAAGTCAAGCTCGGCGAACAAGCAATCACTACCCAAGTCGGCCCCATGCTCAAGCACTGGCCGCGGAGACTGATTCGGGAGGAGATGGCGAGGACTGCGCAGGAAGGTGGTGATATTGTTCGCTTCGCTACCGCCGATACCGTGGCGAGGGTGGAGGGGTGGTCGGGATTCTATCCAGGTGATGCAACCAATTTGAAAGCTCGTATTGCAAATATTGATAAGGATATGCCAGCTTTCGACGGGCGTCCCGACCTGCAAAAATCGCAACTAGAGGAGCGAGCTTTTTTTGAGCGTGCTCTTAAAGATATTGAGAAGGGGTACAGCTCCTTCGAAAATCCCGGCCATCAATCCATCTACAACCGTTATAAGTCTGACATAGAAACCTATCTCAAGGGCCTTGGCGGGAAGGAAGTCACCGATGCTTCCGGCCACTCCTGGATCGAAGTCCCAACGAAGGCTCATGCAGGTCGAGTTCAGCAGTACGGGAAGGCTGATCCGAAGTTGCTTGCCGCTATGGGCGTGGTTGGTGGCGGGTTGCTGGTCGGCGGGCTCCTTGCAGGTGATTCGAAGGTAGCTGGTGCGATCCTCGGCGGGATAGCCGGGGCGGGACTGCTTCGCCTTCCCAGGACTCTGGCCGGTATGGGGAAGACTATCTCCCCGAAGCAGGTTGCTTGGAATGCGGCGAGAGTCGGGGCAGTACTCGGCGTCGGAACCTACCTCGGCGGGAAGTCTGGAGATCCGGTCTACGGGGCCGCGGTTGCAGCAGCAATTATCCTCGGAAAGAACGCACTCCCGGCTGCGAAGAAGCTTACAACGGATCAGTTCATCTCCCTTCGAAATGGGAACATCGCAGCGCAGCAACGGATCACGGATAACCTGGTTCGGGATATTAACGCGGCGGTCCCCGACTCTGCGCGTCGTGTGGCTATTGCGGAAGCTCTTGATGCCGGGAATTCGCAAGGACTAGCACCGAAGGAGTTGCAAGTCTATCGGTACGTTCGGCAGTTCCTGGACACGCTCGGCAAGGAAGCGCAGGATGCGAGTGTGATTAAGGGGATGCGGCAGAACTATGTGTCATACATTGTCGAGCGTGATCCACTTATGTCGCTGGAGCAGGAGAGTGGAATTCTCAAGCGGATCTTTGAGTCTGGGGAAGGTGGCGGGAGTGGCTCTCCGAATACCAGGTTTGGAAAACGCGGGAAGTATGAGACCTTCGATGAGATTAACTCGGCCCTGAAAGGGTCCGGTCTAAAGCTCAAGACCCAGGATATCGGGGAGATTGTTGGGCTTTATACGAAGTCCATGCGGACCGCGATCGAGAACAAGATCTTGCTGGATTCCCTTAAAACAGCGAAGACGGCGGGGGGAATGGACTACCTGGTTCGTGCGGATAAGAATGGGAATCTGCCCCCAGGGTACGAGAAACTGAACCATCCGCAGTTGACTGGCTATGGTGTGCAGGCGGAGTTAGTTGACAGCCTGAAGGTCGTGATGAACAGTTCCAATCCCAACGTGGTAACGAGAGGGCTGCACGGACTCGCGATGGCTGTGAAGCGAGTACAAGTCTTCGGCTCCCTCTTCCACGCGAAGAGCCTGCTGGAAGTCTACATCAACTCTATGGGGAAGGATTTCTATTCCACCAAGACTGGTGTGAATATGGCTCCGATCAATGCGGCTCTCAAGATGTATCGAGAAGGCGGGCTTGGTGATACGCTGGATGTTGGTATCCGTCACGGCCTGTCGATGCAGATTCCGCTGGATGTTAGCCAGTCTATCATCGGGAATATCGGGAAGTCTATCGACGCCATTACGCCGAGGGTGATCGGGAAAGATTGGAAGCTGGGAACAGCTGTCACGGATAAGATTGACTGGGTCAATGGCAAGATGGATAAGCTGACCTGGGATTATCTTCATGCCGGAATCAAGGGTGCGGTGTTCCTCAAGGAATTCGAAACCATGATGCTGCGAAATGCAGAGGCGCATGCTCGGAATCCGAAGATACCACTGAAGTCCCGCGAGCTTATTGCGAAGGAAGTGGCGACCTATGCGAATGACCTGACGGGCGGATTGAACTGGTTCCAGATTGCGGCTGATGCAAAGACGCAGTTGGGGAGAAATCTAGGAATGTACTTCGCTGGGCCGGAGGGGCAGCGTTTTGCGCAGATGGTTGCGTTTGCCCCGGACTGGGCTATCAGTACACTTCGAGCTGGGTTCAAGGCATTCGGAGAAAGTGATCGGACTCTGAAGGGACTCTGGAAACCGGAGAATGCAACGGATCTTTATCGGCGGTACGCGCTCAGGTCGACGCTGTACTGGATGACGCTGTTGAATGGGATTAACTATGCGACCTCGGGGCATTCCGTGCTGGAGAATAAAGATCCTACGCGGATTGAGTTTGGGGATGGGACTTCAATGCAGGCTGGTAAGCATACGTTCGAAGCTGTTCATGCCGTGATGGACCCAGTGAAGTTTGCGTATAACAAACTCGGATTCACCCCGAAGATGATGATTGATCTGGCGTCGGGGAAGGCAGGGTATGGCGACACGGCACCGAAGTATGATAACTTCGTTGGACATGCGGCGAGGACTGCGCTGCCCTTCACGGTGAACTCCGCGACGCAGCCTGGGATTACCGGGATTGATCGTGCGAAGCGAGCAGTGCTTTCATCCGGAGGTCTTCCTGTCTATGGGACTACGCCCGAGCAAAAGTCAGAAATCAAGATTCAAAGGGCTGCTGAGCGGGAACGTAAGCGTGGAGTGCGGAAAGACTGGGGAGGTAAAGAATGACCACACGATTTCCGCCACCCCCGAACTCTTCCGATCTGAATTCTCAGATCTGGCGGGACTGGTTTTATAAGCTCTCGCTTGCGGTGAATAAAGCCTATGAGGTTGCGACTAGTCCAGCTGTTGCGGGTATGGCACAGGGAACCTTTCCTATGTCCGGGATGAATGGAGAAGTGCAGGATGGTGATTGGGAGGCCCCCGCTCAGATTTCATTTACTACTATCAGTGGTGGCAATGGTGGGGGAGGTGGTTCTGGGGCAGCAACTACTCAGTTAATCCCATTGTTCTTCTTCCAACCAGACGACAACGATGATGGGTACGTCGGCCCGCCCTGGACAATGTAATTTAGTGATGCGGTAGTGGTAAAAACTTTTTAACTTTCGGAGAACAACATGGCTGCAAACAAAACTATTCGTATTGGCCCTATCGCACTGTCCACCACGATGACGAGCAATCTGGTGAATCCACCTGTGCTTTCCGGTGGGACGATGCCAGCAGGGGGGACGAGTAATTCGGATACGTATCTGATCCTCCGGCACATTCGCGTGAGTAATCGGACTGCCTCTGCGGCGACGTTCTCGCTCTGGCTTGGGGCTACAGGCGGGAATGTGGCTGGGACTGAGGTGATCGGGACGGGGCAAATCGTGCCGGCGAATAGCTACCTTGACTGGTACGGAATGCTGCGGATTGACACGGATGACTTTCTTGTTGGTGGAGCCGGTACGACCAACGCGCTGACCATCGAAGGTGAAGGCGAGATTGGGATAGCGTGATGTGATGAGTGAGGCTGAATACCGCGCCCTCCGAGAGCTGATGAATGAGCTTAAGTATACACTTGAGTTACATATAGAACAGGAGAATGAGTTCCGCCCAAAGGTAGTGGAACTTGTTACCATCCTAGAGCGTTCGAAGGGAATCATTGTGTTCTTGAAACTTGTCCTGTATATCGGCGCCCCGTTGCTAGCATTTGCAGCGTGGGCGAAGGATCATATTAAACTTTAGGGAGGCTTCATGAGACTTACCCCGCATTTTGAATTGGAAGAGTTCACGCAGAGTTCGACGGCACTGAGATTGGGGATAGACAATACCCCAGGGCCGGAGGTTGTGAAACGCCTGAAAGTTGTGGCGGAAAAGCTGGAGGTTATTAGACAAGCAGCTTTCCTGCAGAGTAACGCAATCATAATTTCTTCTGGGTATCGGAGTCCTCATCTGAACCGAGTGGTGGGGGGTTCTAAGAACTCAGCGCACATCTGGGGCTGGGCGGCGGATATCAAGGTGCGGGGGTTTACAGCCCTAGAGTTGGCGAGGATAATCCAGGATTCCGGGATCGAGTTTGATCAGCTGATTCAGGAGGGGACCTGGGTTCATATATCCTTTGACCCGAAGATGCGAGGTCAGATCCTGACCGCGAAGTTTGTTGGCGGTGTTGCTCACTATACGGAGGGGTTACATGCAACCGTTTGATTGGAAGAGTGTTCTCGGGGTTGTGGCTCCGACGGTGGCTACGGCGCTTGGGGGGCCGCTGGCCGGGCTGGCCGTGGAAGCTCTCGGGGCAGCCTTCGGAATCACTAATGCAACAGAGAAGGATGTTCAGCAGGCCCTAGAGAAAGGAAAGCTTACAGGCGATCAGATCGTTCAGATGAAGATGGCGGAAGACGCCCTCAAAACGAAGATGCGTGAACTTGATATTCAGGAGAATCAACTATATGTTAGCGACCGTGATTCAGCTCGAAAGCGCGAGGCATCGGTACAGGACTCGACCAACCGTAATCTCGCCTATGTTATTGTGGGCGCCTTCCTTGCAATGGTGGGGGCTACTCTCCTCGGCTATGCTAAAGTCGAGTCTGTCCTGGCAGGGACTTTGGTGGGCTACCTTAGCGCGAAGTGCGAGCAAATCCTAGCTTACTACTTCGGATCGAGCAAGAGCGGCGATCGGAAGACGGAGTTGCTGGCGCATAGCGTGCCTGTGGAAGGGGGTATGAAATGAGTTTGCTTGATGCGATGAATAGTAACGAGGTTCCGTTCAATGCGAGTGCGCTGGATGGGATGGGATGGGACAAGCTTACGCAGGAGGCCGTGAAACTCGAAACGGAGGATAGGCTGTGGAAGCAGGCGCAAGCACAGGATGCGATGAAGCTTGCTGGGTTGTTCGGCCGAACAGATGTTATGAGCGCGAAGGGGCACCAAGCGTATCTGGAGGCGACTGGGAGTAGGCTGACTGGGGAGGCCCGAGAAGAGCCGGCGGCAGAGATTTCCCCGCAGGGTCAGGCAATAGGCGGGCCGAACGGGATGGTGGTGAAGACCTCTGCCGAACTTCGAAACCAAGCTGAGATGATGGTTCGGAATGGTAGGCTTGGTTCGGTCCAGAAAGCTATGGATGCTATCAGAGAAGACTGGACCGGCAAGGGCTACATGATTAGGTGAGCTTCTTGCACATGCAGTTAGCGCAATTGTTGCACTTGATTTCGCCAGAGTTAAAGCGAGCTTTTGCGTAACGAACGGCCCTGGTTGTTACCCCAAGACGGGCGGCAATCAGGGCTGTTCTCTTGAAGCGCATGAAGAAGACCCAGGCGCAGCAGTATCCAAGACCTTCCGTGATTAGGAGCTCAACGGATAAGTGGCGAGGTTTCTTGTTCATGTTATGCTCGGGTATCGTGTTCATGGCATGACAAGATCCAACGTCGAGCTAGCCTTCGAAACTGGGGAGGCTGTTGCATACTTCGCGGCGGCGGCTCCAGTGGGGCGAAGCCAGAATTTATCTCCGCGCTGTTCGAGGGTGAGCTGGCCAGAGCGGATAGCACCAGATACGACTCCTTCGAAATCCCGAAAGTCGGTGAAGTGGGAATAGACCAGGCGATAGGCTTCTTCGTAAGGGACTCCCCCCTTGCGGATGACGAACTGGACAAACTTTTCTGCATGGAGGGAATCTTCAGTACGCCCGATTCTGGAGAAGACGTTGTCCATGGAACCTTCTACGTCGGTCAACATCATCGAGGCTAGTTGAATATCGTCTAGCGTGATGATGCGTTCGTCGCGCTGAGAGGCGGCGATGACCAGGGCGGTTTTGAACAGGTGGGTTTGCTTACGAGCAGCGTAGCCTTCGAGGACTGTGTTGTCCATACGTTCGCGGGCGTTGCGCCAGAAATCTTCATAGATAGGACGATACCATTCGCGGGCGGCTGGGTGGATCTTGTAGGGACCTGCGATGTTGAGGGAGATATGTTCGAGATCTTGGATTAGTTTTCGACGGGTTTCTGCGTCTGTACCGTCAGCCATTTCATCCACGAAGGGGATGAAGCGTTCTTTCTCATCGGCGTATACGAAGATGCAACGGGAGGTGAATCCCCCTCCGATGGTTGCTGCTGGCATGTTGTCTGCGATCCAGTGTGGGGTGGTGCAGGCTAGCATGTTGATCCAAGGGGCTTCGACGGTATCGTTTCCAGACATCTTAGTAACCTTCTCGAATGTCTTACGGCCGTCCCAGAGCGTGATGTAGAGGTTAACCATTTCCCGATCTTGGGGGTTAATCAGGGAACCCATTTCGGAAGCGACAAGTGTGAGTGGTGACATGGTGTGCCATTCGTCTTCGTAGACGAAAGCCTCGGAAGAAGCTGCGAAGGCGGAAACGAGAGCAGGCCAGGTTACAACGTCGGGACCGAACTTGATTCCGGGGACTTCCTTGAGAAGGTCCATTGCAATGTCGGTAGTGGTTGACTTCGAGACGACCCCCGGAGGGGCCACGAAGACTATGTACATATTGCAGAGCCATTGGAAGCGGGCCATGTCGATCCAGACCTTGCGGCGAAGGGAACCGGCGATGGCGGATACGCCTGCCCAGAAGTGCATTCGTTTGGGGGCTTCGGTGACGGAAGCGTACTTGACGTAGGCATCGAGCCAGGATGGGAAGTTGCGGCTCATCTCTTTCCCCTTATTCGTAGATAATTTTTTCTTTTGGCTCTCCAAGGTTGTAAAAGCAGCCTAGCTTTGCCATATAGACATGGTTGGATAATAAGTTTAGTTGGCTTAATCATCAAAGTATCATTGTCAATTATATTATTGATGGCCTGAATGCACAGCACTAAACTGTGTTCACTTAAATTATGCCTCACTTGCACGCTCCCCAGGATTGTTCGGAGCAGTTGATCCCTACAGGAATAATCAGCGGGTCTTCGTAGGGGACGATGACTCTGGCTTCCTCTTGCATTCGCTGAAGACACCAGGCCTTTTTGTGGGTTGGAAATTCTCCGCAGAGGGAATCGTGAACTTGCAAGAGAACTTTGACTTCGGGGATGTTGTTGTGAATGTTGAGCCAGGCTCGGTCGATGACGTTCGCAACGGTAGACTGTGGTATCCACGCGAGGGCTTCTGGGAGGAGGCCATCAACACGATCAAAGTAATAACGACGATAACCAAAAGCGTTCTGGACATAGTGTTTGGTTTTCAGTTGAAGTTCGGTGCGGTTGTGCCATTCTTTGATGCCAGGGTAGGCTCCGAAATAGATGCGTTGGAAACGCTCGGCTTGTGCGACTGTGACGCCGGCTGCGATAGCCATTGTACGAGGACCGCCACCGTAGTTAGTTCCGTGTATGAAGGCTTTTGCGAGCTGGCGCTCACGCTTGTAGAGGGACTTGATTCGGTCGTATTCAGGGTGGCCGTCGCAGAGCCAGTCGAGGTCGGGAAGTTCCTTGCCTGCGAGGGTGATGGCGTTAAGGATGTGCATGTCGACACCCTTGCGAAGGGCTTCTTTGAGTGCGGCTTCCCCAGATTCCCATACGACAACTTGCATGTCGGCGCGGTCAAGGTCCATGTCGAAGAAGGTGAAACCGTCGTCGGGGATGAAGAGCTTGCGCACGTTGGGGAGGACTAGGCCGTCTTCTTCGGAGCCGTTGGGGACGTTCTGGAGGTTAGTTCCCGAGCCAAAAGCGTTCTTGGAGGAGTTGAAACGATAGGTTTCCGTGCCGCAGATGTTATAGGAACAACGCATCCGATCATCTTTGTCGAGTGCGGCCATGACGAAGGTGGAAAGGAATACCCCGAGAGAGCGGTATTCTTGGATTGCCCTGATTAGTGGGCGGGTGAGCGGCTCCTTCTTCATGATCTTGACAAGGGCCTCGTCGTCACAGGTGATGTGAGGTGGAGAGCCTTTCTTCGCGCGGGACATGATCGGAGGGATGCCCAGGTCATTGTAGAAGAGCTTAGCCATCTGGACCGGTGACTGCGGGTTCAGCGGATGCCCGAGGATGGAGGCGAAAAAGGCCTCACGTTTTTCCATTTCTTCCTGGAGTTCCATCGCAAAGAGATTGCGTGCCTTCTTGTCAATACGAACACCGATCTGCATAGCCTTGAGGACTGGCCAGAAGAGCGCTTGCTGGAAAGTCTCGACTTCCCCGAGGCCCATCTGCTCAATCGCAGCAAGTTCCTTAGCCCCGACCTCGTCGGTACGAACGCAGTCGACACAGTTATACGACCAGAGCTGGTCTTCGCCCACATCTTTAGTCCATGTTTTTCCATCATCTTTCCAGTAAACGTAGTGGTCACAGTACATCGAGGCTTGGAAGTCGAGACGCTTGGGGAGTCCTGCCCACATGGTGTGGTGGGAGATCATGGTATCCTGGACTACGCGGGGAACGAAGTGCCAATGGCGGTAGGTGTACTGCGCGTCGTAGAGGAGGTTCTGACCGCGAACCTTTGCGTTGGGGTGGGTGAGGACGAGGTAGGTTAAGTGAACTAGGGTCGCCTCTTCGTCTAATTCCCAATACCCGTCGATAGATTCTACGCACATGAAGGGGATACAGAGGGCGTCGGTTGGGGTCCAGGAAAGGCCGGAGCAAGCAATGTGCCCTGCGCGAGTTTCCAAGTCGAAAGTTATCCACATTGGGGCTTGATCGAGCTGGGCGAGAAGAGACTGAAGGGTGTCGCGGGCAGTTTGAAAACTTGGGCGGATTGTGAAGTTCCACGCGGGGAGGTTTGTGTAGGAAGTTGTTAGGCTTTCGCGGGCTGCTCGGCGAAGATCATTAACCATGATTGCGCGGAGGTCGTAGGCCCACTGAATCTGGACGGGGTGGTAGGTTGGGATTACTTTGGTCTTGGCCGGGTCTCCGTCGATATTGAGCTGGGAACCGTGCCACTTCATCACGCCCCAGGCTCCAGTCAAGGCCCAAGTTGGGGCGTTGCCGCAGGTAATAATAATGTTCGGCTTGACGAGTTCGATCTCTTGCATTAGGCGTTCGTAGCCGTCGATGATCTGACGGGTGACGTACTTGCCTTTCCATAGGGTGTGGCCGGCAGTTATGTCTTTCTTCTTTTCCGCAATCCAGGAGGAGATAGAGGATGCTGGGGGGCGAGCGTTGCATAGGTTGGTGGTGTAGCATTCACTCCGCATGATGCCGACTTCGTGGAGCATCTTGTTAAGGTTCTCGCCCCCCATTCCGAGGAAGGCCTCTCCCCGGTATTCTTCTGCCTCAGTGAAGCACTCCCCTACGATCATGATCTTGCTGTTAGGCTGACCTGTTCCCATACGACTCATTTTAGAACTCCCTTTCCGTGTAACCACACGAACAATCTGCGCAGGATATAGCTCCTGGCGAAGCTTATGAAGGTGAACCAGATTCCGATTTCGATAGAGGTTGCGAGTTTGTTTGATACTCCGTAGTGGGGGAGGATGATCCAGTTAGCGAGAACGGAAACACCAAAGCCGAAGGTTACATTGAGCGAGGCTTCGGCTGCAGAAGACAAACGGCTTTGGGGCATGGTTACTTTCCGGCGCGCGTGAAGGCGATCAGGAGGTACGGGTCTGGGTCCGGTTGCTTGCGATACCAGGATACGTAACCTTTGTCCACGTCCTTGATGAGAGAACCTTTGTACTTCCCGAAGGTCATGTGGGTAGGAATGCGGGCGCGTTCGGAGAATGCCCAAGCTTCCTCGAATGAGGTCAGGCCCACCTTCTCCGTGATGTAGTTGAAGATTTGACAGGTCATGGCTACGTCGTGGAGGGCCGAGTGCGCGTTGCGTACTACGTCGCGGGTCAAGGAGTTGAGGCCGTGGATGTGGTAGAACATCGAGGTGAGCTTGTGGCTGTCGAGTTCGGGCCAGATAGCGCGAGACATGGCGAGGGTGCAGATGCGCTTGACCTTCGGCTTCCCGAGGACTTCCCAGTCGAAGTCGATGTTATGACCAATCATGTACTGGGAGGGGGGAAGTTCATCTTGGGTGTAGGGAGGGCAGAGAGCGAGGTCCGACGGGAGGATGTGGTGGGTAGCGATTGCCCCGAGTTCTATCGGACCCTCGGGCTTGTACTTCTCGCACTTGATATGGTCGATGCGTTCGAAGGTGCGTTCAGCCAGCTCTACCCAAGCCATTTCGATAACTTCAGGCTTGGTGAATCCGGTGGTTTCAGTGTCGACTACAACAGCAAGCAGTTCCATGATGAATCCTTAGTTATAAAAGTTCGATTGATTCCAGGCCTTCGGCCAAGGCTTGGATGCGGGAGACGGAGATTCCGTAGTTGCCTGATTCGATTTCGAGGCCTGTGGCTTCACACTTGAGGCTATGGGCGGCTGGGAAGATAGGACCAGAGCCGCAGAAGGGGTCGAGGACTTTGTCGCCGGGGCGGTAGGAGCGGGAGAGGAGATCTTGATAGAGGGCAACGGGTTTCTGTGCTTGGTGGCCGAGGTTGGCGTCAGGGGGATAGGTGAGTACGTCAGGATAGAGTTTGTTTACCTTGCGATCCCCTTTGATTGCGAAAAGGATAGTTTCGTACTTGCGCTGGGGGCCGTGCTCTGGCCAGGGTGCGCGAAAAGCGGAGGGCTTGTACCAGATCAGCGGGGTACGAAAGACGCGCCAGCCTTGTGCGGAGAAGATAAGCTTGAGCTGGGGGAACAAGTCGATATCGCAGAAGGCGTAGAGATGTGCGTCAGGCTTGGTAATGCGGAATCCTTCCTTGGCGAGGGTTGAGTAGCAGAGAGTGGCAGTCTGCAGGTCGTCGAGGTAAGCATGCTCTGTGTACTCTCCGGATTTTCCACTGTCCCCAAATTCATCTGCACCCATTCCGTATGGAGGGTCCGTGAGGATAAGGTCGAACGTGCTGTCTGGACACTGCTTCATCCACTCCAAGCTGTCGGTGTTGATGGCTTTGTGGAGGGTGTGGGTGAAGGTCTTTCCGACAACAGCAGCGGCTTCCTGATTTCGTGCCGTGACTTCCTTCCGCTTGAGAATCTTGAAAGCTTCATCGGCAGTCTTGGCTGCAGCAACTTCTGGGATGTGAAGGTTATCGGCGAGGAGGAGTTCCTTGCGGGTAGCTTCGTGGTAAGAACCAGTGCGAGAGCCTCGAATTTCTTCTGCTAGATCTGCCGTGGATGGAAGCGGGGCGCCTGAGGAGAGAGCCTGGACTTGCCGGAGTTCCATAAGCTTCGCTGTGGCGGTAGCGCGCTCTGCCCAGGTGAGGTCGGTACGACGGACGTTCTCTTCGAGTTCGACTTCCATAGCTTCGATGGGGGAGAGGTCGCCAAGGAAGGTGTAAGGAATGAGGCCGGAGATTACTTCTTCGTTGTCATAGGAGAAGGTTCCACCGAGTTCGTAAATGTCTTTGATTGCCCGAACGCGGCGCTCCCCGGAGACTAGGATGTAGTCTTCCCCTTCGATTCGGACTGTTGGGGCGTGGATCAAACCGTTGGTCTGAATGCTGGCGGCGAGTTCGTTGAGTTCCCCGAGCTTGAATTCCCGACGCTGGCGGTTTTCGGGGATAACGAGGCGGGATGCTGCGATGAATCGCTTGGTCATGGTTGTTGTTCCTTGGTCTTAGCGAGGGCAATACAAGAAGGAGCTGCCTTGGCATGCTCGCTGGTACAGAGGATGGCCAGGGCATCCGCGGTGAGGCCGAGGCCGGAGAAGCTGCGGGCGGTTTCCCGGATGTTACACTCGGAACTTTCCCAGCTGGTGCCTCCGCCAATGTTGAAGAATGGATTGCCGCCACCGAAGTTACTGGTTCCCATGCAGGGTGCGGAAGGGTATAGGCTGCCGAGGGATAGGGCCGCGACGGGCTTTTCGTAGGTGATGCTGGAGGTGACGCTGCCGATGGAGCCGCCGGAGGAGGTGGAGGTGGATGGGCCGCTGGAACTGGAACCACCTTGACCACCGAAGCCGAAGCCTCCGGAGCCGCCAGAACCCCCAGAACCACCTTGGCCACCTGCCCCGCCCGTTGCCCCGGATACCGATCCGCTGAAGGCGGAACTGCTTGCCCGGCTGTTAGCAAACGCGACAGCGGTATTCCGAACGTCATTGCTGATGCGATTGCTGACGGTGGTGGAGGGGGTGGAAGGCTTGCTCGGCTTACCGTGGTCGCCGGTTGCGAAAGCTGGCAAGGCCAGCGTTGCGAGAACCGCAGCGAAAATCTTCTTGTTCATTTGAATCTCCTGAGCGTAAAAAGAGGGAGGCCGAAACCTCCCCCAAGGACTACAAGTTAATTACAGAGCGACAACACCGGAGATCTTCTCGATCGGCTGACCTTCCCACAGGTCGTGGGTGATCTTGACCTTAACGACCTTGCCTTCCATCTTGCGGGCGGAGAACACGTCGCCAGGCTTGTTCATATCCGTAGCTTCACGGTATGCACGAAGGCGGCGATTCTTGCCTGGGCCGTTGTCGATGGTGCCATTGGCGGTAAGGTCGATCATGATCGAGTCCTTGAGGTTCAGCGTGGACTGGTCCATCTTGAGTTCGGCCTGGATTTCAGCCGGAACGTCGATGGTGACAGGAATATCCCACGCAATACCACTCTTGGTCGGGTCGGCCTTACCTTGCCACTGACGGGCCGTGACTGCACCCAGGATGGCAGTGTAATCGCCAACGGGAAGCGGCGGGCGCTTTTCGGTCGGGTCGGTCAGGGTGGCGTCGAGGAAGGTATCGGGATTGAAAGAGGAATCGAAAGACATTTGAAGCTCCTTGATAGGATGTTGCGGTTTGAACTGCGGAAAGGTTGCTTGGGATTAAGGCTCCCGTGGGCCTTGTATTATGCGCGGCGGTTAGACCACTTGTCCATGATCTGGGCGAAGTCAGGTTTGATCTTGGAAGAGATTGGGAGGGAGCGGGTCTTGACATCGACGTTGCTGGCGGCAGTATCCCAATACCAGTTGGTTCCTTCCCGGACTGCATAGATAACGTCGGAGAAGAGCTGGGGAATGTCGTTCGCCATTGCCTTCCCGATGGCCTTCGTCATAAGCTTTATCCCGCCGGTGATTTCGTCAGTCTGGCGATCCACGTGAGCGGTGATGACGAAGGTGGCCGCGATGCCTTGAGTGCAGAGGCGGAGGAAATTCATCAGGTTGTTTTGGGCTACGCCGTAGTCAGAGGGGGAGGCCGTCGGCTTGTTACCGATGACCATCTTCATACTGGCGTTGCCGAGTTCAGAGAGGGAGTCGATGACGAAGATCTTGTCGGCCCCCCAGGAGTCGACGGAACCGAACTTCTGGCCCGTGCGATCGTCGGGGAAGTTGGCGCAGGCGGAGAGGATCTTGTGGAATGCGTTGTTCTTGGAGCGCCCGCCATCCTGCATCTTCGTGAGAGCTTCGTAGGAGAGTTTCCCCACGTTATCTGCTCCGGTGATGAGGGAGTCGAGCGTGAGAGTCTTCGTCATGGCGACGTGCCAGTGGAGGTTAGCCGGGACTTCCTTTCCGTGGTCACGCCAGTATCCGAGGAGAGACTCCAGCCCGTTCTCGGTGAAGAGGCAGAAGACCTCCGGTGCGGGGGTTTGTGCGGCAGCCCAGTCGACGAGGGTTCCGAGAGAGTGGGTCTTGCCGACGCCAGACGGACCTTCGAGGAGGACCTTTGGCCCCATGAGGGTAGTGGCTTGGGTGGAAGAGGTGGTGGTATCAGTCATGTTATAGTTCCAAGTGAGCAATTGTAGCACCAACTACGTTGGCGAGGTCGAGTATCTTTCTGTTCTGTGTGAGAAGACTATCGGCTAATGGGCAAAGGGATATTAATGGTTCCTTGGTGTTGTTGACCTCAGCTGGCTGGATGTGAAGTACAGGTTGAAGTCTGTCGATCAGCCTGTCGATGTGTGATGCGAGGTTCTTTACTCCAGCATCCAATTCCTGCATCTGCCCCATGACTTCAGAGACTGCCGGAGTATCGACGCGGGAAGCGTTCATTAAATCCATTGCTTGGCTATAATTCTGCCTTGAGATATCATTGTGTGCGCTAGTAGTCATAGTGGTCTTCTTTCCAGTTTTCTAGTATTGCAAGGAATTCGCGGGTTAAAAGGTTTGTACTGCAGTGGTCGAGTGACTGGCCAGTTAAAAGAGTTCCGTCGCCATGTTTAACGCAACGTCTAGTTTCGACTATCCAGGAAGATTGTGGTATAGGCTTGTAATCAAAGTGATGAGAGTATATTGCCCTTCCCCAGATTTCCCCGCACATCGGACAGAAGTAGGCTGTGTGCGGCCAGTATGCGGAAACAGAAACACCTGTCGAGGGGGAGTAGCCACAACAGTAGATTTCACGCTGGCCAACAACTGATTCCCCTTCCATGTACAAAACAGTTGAATTTCCTGATGGCTCTGGCACAACTCAGTTCTCCAGAATGATTTCCCGGCGATTCACAGGGTCCCAGACCTTCCGCTGGAACGAGCCGCGAAGCCAGGGATCGGGGTCTTGGCTCAGGCAGACTTGGCGGAATTCGCAGCCGGAGTACTCGTTACAAGCGTGGTCGAGGGAGTAGTCAAACACTCCGGTTTCCCACATAGCCTTGAGACGGGCTACGTCGCGGAGAAGCTGTTCATACCAGCGTTCGATCATCCACTTGGGGCGGTAGGTCAAGGCTTGCATGGTGTCGTACTTGGTCTTGAGGATGGAGACACCCCGGACGAGGAAGCCTTGGAGGGGGAAACCTGCGCGCTCGGCGCCCCAGCAGTAACCTGTGAACTGGCTGCGGAGATCCCACTGCTTAGGCCAGGATGCGCCGAGGGAGGAGGTGGTCTTGTCGTCTTCTCCGAAGCGGCCGCCGGCGTAGTCACAGATCATGTCGAAGCGGCCGCAGTAGAGGAGGGGCTCGCCCGTCTCGGGATGGTCGATGTCGATGGGGGAGGCGAAGGAGAACTCGATGCCGAGCTTGCCGCCGGGGAGGGTAGACGGGCGGGCCGTGTCGGTCCCCATCGGGTACTCGGAGAAGTAGTACTCGAAGGCGCCCATCATGCGCTCGAGGGACTTGGCGGAGTCGGGCGGGCACTCGAAGTCGCCGTAGGCCGTGACGAGGGCTTGGAGGCCAAGGGGGATGGCCTCGTGCTCGGGTACGCCGTTGGCGTAGTACTCTTCCCGCGCGACCTCAAGCCCGCGGGCGAAGGCCTTGCCAGCGTGGAGGTGGACCGAGAGGTTCTTGGTCTTCCAGTGCTCGAGATACTCGAGGAAGATCTTACGGCGGCAGGCCCGCCAGGCTGACATCATCGAGGAGTCGATGACGGTGGGGAAGGGAGGACGAGTAGCGGTCACGCGATGCACTCCTTCGCGGCGTCGTTCAGCTCGGCGGCGGACTTGGCG